>Ga0222658_1000055_pt1 | contig 76568 bp, 84 predicted proteins | sample AntAcemetagen476_FD_179830 | JGI IMG/M metagenome (GOLD analysis project Ga0222658, IMG submission 179830) | Saline water microbial communities from Ace Lake, Antarctica - #476 | ecosystem: Environmental > Aquatic > Non-marine Saline and Alkaline > Saline | place: Antarctica: Ace Lake... | reverse complement strand
TTTAAAGTAATGAATTTAAAAATCCCGGTTTAGTCGGGATTTTTTGTTTTATTTTCAAACGAACCGAGAGTCGCGCAAATGCGAAAGCATTTGTATGACCGAGGTGAGTGTAGGAAACAAAGAGTGCAATATTCTTTATTTTTTTTCTACTTTTTTTGCAGTTTTCATCTTGTTGATTGATTTTATCAATCTTGAAAGTTTGCGAGCTGCTGTGTTTTTCTTGATAACACCTTTTTTAACAGCTTTGTCCAATGCTTTTTGTGTTTTTTGAGCTAGTTTTAAAGCATCTTCAGTTTTTGTAGCATTCTTTGTTTCTTTGATTGCGTTTCTAAAAGCATTCTTTCTCATTCTGTTTAAGGCTGCACGTTTTTTGGCTTGTCTTAAAGCTTTGGCAGCATTAGGTTTATTTGGCATAATTTATATTATTATATTGTTAATAACACTATTTTTTATATTAATTCAAGTGAGAGCGAGTATCAACATAAGAATAGTGTCAATATATTAACAGATTTACTTAAAAAAGTCAACCCCGTTAGAGGCAGGGAGTGTATACACTCCCGTAAAACACACTTTTGATACTAAAAATATGTATTTTAGATATTTTATGAAATAAAGTATATTAGTTCAGCTGTCTCTAAACGGGGTCAACCCCCTAGTCTAATTTAAGTAAAAATTTAAAGTGTGTACTAGATTTTCGTTTTGTTCCATTTCTGGCTTTGAAGTTTCACTATTAACTAACCATTCTAAATATCCTCTATCACTTTTAGAAACTTCTTCAAAAGTTTTGTCTTTATACTTACCAAAAGCAAAAGCTTTGATTAAAATTGGAGCATTCGTTAATTCTACCATTTGTTTTAAAATTTCTTCTTGAGTTTCAAGACCAAATTTTTCTTTGACTACATTTTCTAGATGATAGTAAAGTGCTTCAAGTACTAAAATGTCTCCGAGTGCATCATGTGGAGTAATTTCCCCTTTTGTTTTCAAGTCTAAAGAGTATCTTAGGTATTGTAGTTTGTGTTGTTCGGAATCTATCAAATGTTGGGCAACACGGAGAGTGTCTATAAAATGACTTGTTAATACTCCTTCATTTTTTAAAATATTAATATCGAATGGAGCGTTATGAGCTACTAGATAGTTATCTTTTAAAATTTCTATTAATTTTGTTTTGTCACCACTCTCACCAAAAGCAGGTTTGTCTTTTACCATTTCGGTTGTTATGTGATGAATGGCCATTGATCCAAAAGAAATATCAGTTGGTGGTAGGTAAATTTCATCAACCACTTTGTTTGTCTCTGAATCTTTATAAGCAAGTTGGACAAGACGAGCGTCAACTCCCAAACCTGTTGTTTCTGTGTCTAAAAATATTGGATGCATATTTTATTATTAAATTTGATTTAAAATTGTTTCTGCAACCATTATACCATCTACAGCAGAGGATACAATTCCACCAGCATATCCGGCTCCTTCGCCTGCTGGATATATTCCTTTTATATTAGATTCTTTTGTTTCTTTATCACGAGTGATGCGAAGTGGAGAAGATGATCTAGTTTCTACTCCTGTTAATAGGGCACCAGGGTTGCTAAAACCATCTATTTTATTATTTAATTTTGGTAACGCTTCTCGGAGGCTTTCGGTAACAAAATCTGGCAAGCATCCGTCTAGAGACGTAAGAGTGATGTCTGGTCTGTAAGTTGGTTTTATACTTTTTAATTTATGAGACTTTTGTTTTTTTAAGAAATCTCCCACAGTTTGAGCTGGGGCGTTAAAATTTCTTCCTCCGAGGTCAAATGCTTTTTTCTCCCATTTTTTTTGAAATTCTATTCCAGCGAGTGGGTGGTCTGTTTCAAAATCACTTGTCTTTACATTAACAAGCAAGGCTGAATTTGAATTTTCTCCGTCCTGAGCATATTCGCTCATTCCATTTGTAACAACGCATCCTTCTTCGGAAGTGGCTGGCATGACAAAACCCCCAGGGCACATGCAAAATGAGTAAACACTACGGTTTTTGTCACTGTGACTTACGAGTTTGTACCTTGCTGTCCCAAGTTTTTCTTCGTTGTAGAATCTGGCATATTGAGATTGATTTATCATTTCAGCTTTGTGTTCTATTCGTACTCCGATAGAAAATGGTTTTTGTTCCAAGTCTAATTTGTTTTCGTAAAGCATTTCATAAGTATCACGAGCGGAGTATCCAATCGCAAGTATTAAAATATCGGTTTTTATTTCTTCGCTTGCCCCGTTAAATTTGGCGGAGCCAACCTCAACTTTAGTTGAGGATTTAACTGGGGTGTTATCTATTACCATCCCAGTTAATTTACCTTTAGCGGTATTTAAATCTGTTAAAGTTGTATTAAAGCGAACCTCTCCTCCAAGTTTAATAATTTGTTCTCTGATATTTTTTGCAACATTGCGAATCTTATCAGTACCAATGTGTGGTTTTGCATCCCATAAAATTTGCTCAGGTGCCCCAGCTTTTACAAGTTCATCAAAGATATATTTTATACGTGGGTTTGTTATAAGAGTATTTAATTTTCCATCAGAAAAAGTACCAGCCCCACCTTCACCAAATTGGATATTGGAATGTGTATTTAATTTTCCAGTATCCATAAAAGTTTCTACATCTTTTATACGTGAGCCTACATCTCCACCGCGTTCTATCACAAGTGGTTTTAAGCCTGCTTTGGCAAGTATTAGGGCAGAGAAGAGTCCTGCAGGACCAGATCCAACCACTATTGGACGTTTTTTTATTTTTTTAGTATTTACTTCGGGGATTTTGTAAATATATGGTTCTTTTATTTCAATCCGGTGTTTTTTGACATTCTCATCCCACTTTTTGTTGTCATCCTGAGGAATCGAAGGATCCCTCTCATCGTCAACATCAACATTTATAGAATAAACAAAATAAATCATCCGTCTTTTACTACGTGAATCAATTGCTCGTTTTGTAATTGTAAAATTTTTAACTTCCTTAAAATCTAAATCTAAAATCCCTGCAATTTTTTCTTGCAGTTCTTTCTCCTCGTGATTAAATGGAAGTTTTATTTCTTGAATTGATATCATTTTATTTCTTTATTATTTTTATTCCTTTTAATCCAAAGAATAATAAGACTAACATCCCTAATTTTAAAATATAGTGATCATTTAAATCTAAAATATTTTTAGTCATTGGAGTTATGCTTCCAAAAGCTAGATGAAATAAAAATCCAATTGGTAAAGTTAAGAATATCCAATTTCTTTTTGGAATTTTGATTCTCATCTTTAGAAATAGTTTTGTAAGTAAGGGGGATAGCAGATATATCCCTATAAATGATACGACAAAATCAAAAATAGCATATCCACCTAATCTAAATTGTCTAAGAAATTCTAAAGTATCCATATTATTATTTATTATTATTTTTCATCTCCGGGTGAGAATAATCAACTGGTTCAACATCTTTATTAAGTTTAGAATATAATTTAGTTATTCCTTGCAAAAATCTGGACTGTAGTTGATTGTGTACCAAAAGTCTTTTAGCTGGTTTTAAATTTAGAATAATACCAAAGAATTTTCTAAAAACATCGTAAGTCCAGAGGTGGTAATTGTCAAAGATTAAGTTTTGCAAAGTACCAGAGTCAATCGCATCTAATATAATTCGTTCTTGAGTATTTTTTGGTACAAACATTGTTTTTTTACGTCTATCCATTTTAATTGCGCTAGTCGGACAAAATCTTTTACATACTCCGCAACCAATACAGGTGTCTTCATCTACAACCGCCTTACCATCTTTAATTTCTATAGCATCAACTGGGCATTTTATTTTACAGACTCCACAACCCGTACAATTATTTTGAATTTTGGGAACGTAGTTAGAATTAATTTTTGCCATACACCCGAGTTTTTTGTATCCTTGGATTGCTTCACAACAACAACCACAACAATTACAAATAAAGCTAGCATTATCTTGAACATTGTCGCCAATTTGTACCAAACCTAAATCCATACATTTTTTAAGTATTTTGTGGGCTTCTTCTTTTTCAATTTTTCTAGCAACACCATGCTTGGATAAACTTTCTGCACATTTATTAAAAGTTAAACAAACATCCTGTGGTTTGTCGCAAGCTTTACCCATGTGTTCCATTTTGTGTCGGCAATAGCAAGTTCCAACTGTAATGCATGAAGCAGTATCAATTAATTTGGTAGCTCTTTCATAATCAAGAATTGTCATTAATTGTTCTGGTTCCAATGTGTCTTCTTGAACAAAAGTTCTATCAACAGTTGGGTTTAGAGTGAATACTCTTTTTAAAAATTGATCCTCAACATTAATATAGTGGTGAAAAAGTTCAGATAATAATTTATTATCAAATTTACCATCAGTTCTCATGATTGAAAATTCAAAAAATCCAGCCATGGTAGGTGCTAAAACATAGCGTCTTGAATCTTTATCATCTAAATCAACCATAAGTCCCTTGTCGGCTAAGGTGTCAAGAATTTCTTGTGTTTCTGTCAGGTCTTTTTTCCAGATTTTAGCTGCTTGTTCCAAACTAAACATTCGAATTGGTAATTGTGATACTAGTTCGGCTTCTTGTTCAGTAAATAAAACTTTTAGAATTTTAAATAAAGTCTCTGAAGCTGGTGCTCCTTGTGGTGCTGCGTCTAATCGTTTTTGTAGATTAGCGTATGATTTTGAATTTATATGTCCCATATATTTTTTAAGATTTTCAGCCAGAGGCTGATCAGCCCCTGGCTGAAAGATTTAAGATTTATGATTTTAGATTTTTCTATATCTTGTACTTCGTCCCAAGCCAATTCGTTCAATCCGTTTAAGTTTGAGCAGTACTCCCAATACTTGATTAATTGTTGGTCTTGCAACCTTCGCTTTTTTAGATATTTCAGCCGGAGATGCTTCATCAACTGTATTCAAATAATTCCAAACCGCCAATTGTTTTAGTGAGAGAAGTTTTTCAATATTTTCCTTAGACAATAATTCGATTGCTTGCTTTGATTGTTCTAACACAATATCAAGAAAGAAATGTAGCCATGGAGTTATATCTTCTTTTTTCTTTTTAATTGTTTTTTGACTTCGGCGCAGAGCAACGTAGTATTCCGGTTTGTTTTCCTCAACTAATTTTTCATGAGAGACATATGGTATGTATAGGTATTCTGCCTGGAGCAAAAGTATATTTGTAACTATGCGAGATAGCCGTCCATTTCCATCAGTAAAAGGATGTATGTTTAAAAATTCTACCAAAAAGTTTGAAATAGTTAGAAGCGGGTGATAAGTATCTTTCTTTAGAGCATTGATAGTCCACTCAACCAATTCTTGCATTTCTTTTGGAGCAAGATATGCTGGTGTAGTGTCAAAAATTATCCCGATGGATTTTCCATCTTTATTTAACATGTGTACTTTATTTTCACCTTTCTTATATTCACCGCGATGTTTTTTATCCTTCTCTACATATTTTAGTAGTTCTTTGTGAAAATGTTTAATTGTACTCTCATTGAATTTGATATTTTTCCATGAATTAAAAACATTATCCAAAAGTTCATAATAACCTTTGACTTCTTGTATATCTCTATCAGTAAATTTCTGCACGGATAACCCTCTCATCATTTTTTCAATATCTTCATCAGAGAGCTTCGCACCTTCAATACGAGTGGAAGCGCCAGTTGAAGTAATCAGAACAGATTTTTTAAGACGACCCAAAGCTTGAGGTCCTAGTTTTGCCCCTGCAATCCATTGACCCCTAAGTCCTTCAATCTGGTTAATTTTAAGCCAGATGTCTGCTGAAATATTGTCCAATCGTTTATCGAGTCTATTTTTAGTCATAAATTAAACTTATACTTTAACTATATAAGATTATATAAGATTATAAGAATTGTGTCAAGTGAAAGTTTTTGCGATATATTTTTTAATACGGTATTTCACATATGATACAATACCGTACTATGTGTGAAATAGGTTGTGGATAAAAAGTACTAGTTTTAGCAAAATTTAAGATAGTTTTAAGTATGAATGTATACAAACTAGCATACTTTGTATACATTCATAAAAAGATGTATACAAAGTATTGGATATAATCGGATATATTAATTATATTTATTTATTTTTTCACTAAAGCGACAACAACCCCACCAACCATAAGGACAACTCCACAGGCTTTGAACATCACCTTTAGATTTTTTTCGGTATAGAGCTTTTGGTAGAATTTGTATGCCCCTTTGGCAATTTGCTCGTTATTAAAAAAGAACACCAAACCTATCCCCACAAGGAGTATTCCAATAAATATTTTTTCAGGAACCATATGTTTTTGAATTAATTAATTAATTAATTAATTTAATTTTTCCAATATAATCTCAACCGTTTTTTTCGGGTCTGAATGAGAATTATCAATTTTATATTCATTTTTTACAGCACCCCGTTTTTTGATTTTGTCATTCCATTCACTCGCCACTTTAATGTCAGTAAATCCAGAATCTCTTGTCGGATCCTTCATTCTTTGTTTTAGCGCCTCATCTTCTAGTACAAGAGTAAATATTTTAAAATCTCCTTTAAAAACATTTGGGAATTCTTGAACCCGTTCATCTTTTAGATCGTTTACAATCACATATTCATATCCGTGTTTACCATAATTATCTAAAATATAGAGCAGATTTTCAAAAGTCATCTGTTCTTCTTCTTCACTTTGATTAGACCAATCACGTTTTAGATGAAATTCTCTTAATTTACCAAAATCAATCAAAGGCGCATCACCTAATTTTTCTTTTAGTAATTGAGAAACTGTAGTTTTCCCAGACGCAGGAGAACCTGCTATTAATATTATATTAGTCATATTTTAATTTTATTTTCTTTATTCTAATTCTATATCAAAAACATTTAAAAGTGAAATGACTTCTGGGGCGGAAAACTTTGTTTTCTTTAAAGTATTTTGATATGGGTTAATTTCATAATTAAGAGCATTTTTAAAAGATGTGAAGCTTAGGTTTGAATTTTGGAAAGTAGTGCCTTTAAGGTCCGAGTTTTCAAAATTTGCTTTTGTTAAATTCGTATCAAAAAATTCACATTCATATATCTTACAATCTTTAAAATTGGTATTGTTCAAATTTAGCCCAGAAAACATAGACAAACTAATCAAAGAATTTTCAAAACCAAAGTCGAGTATAAGTTTGTGGCATTCTGTAAAATGTAATCCTAATATTTTACAGTTTTTAAAAGATACATTCTGTAATTTAGTATTCTCTAATTTTACATTTGATAAATTACAATTATCAAAAACACAATCGGTAAAAGCAGAGTTTTTAAAAGACAGATCTGTAAAATTAATCTTTTTAAATTTTTTTGATTCAAATTCTTGATTTGCGTAGGGCATGTTAGTATTTTTCAATACAAGTAATGTTGTCTCCGTAGGTAGTTTTTTCATTTGTGATAGAAATTTTTTGTTCACCTTTAAATATTTTATTTATATGATCAATGATGTCATCTCCACTTTTAGCTTTACAATGTAAAGTTGCTCCAATTTGAGTACTATTATAAAAGTCTTCGTTTCTTGTTTTTAATTCATTTTCAACTTCTGTTTTAGTTTTACCTTCAGAGGTCATAATGAATTGTTTACCTTCTTCAGTAGCATTAATTTCAATTACCATCATGCCATGAAAAAAATTACATTTATTGTTTTCTAATCCAGTAATTTCGTAGTTTGTTTTAAGGTTTGTTATAACTCCAGGAGTTTCTTCTGGTTCTTCACTGTGAATATGTAAAAATTTTGTTTTCTTACATGTTTTTGCTCTTTGTGAAAAACAATTAATATCGCTTTTGCAATTAAGAAATTCTTCAGTAGTAAAGTTGTCTGATTTTAAACCACAACCCGTTGTGATTAAAATTAAAATTGCTATAATTGTGCTAATGGTTAATTTTTGTTTTTTCATAAAATTTTAATTTATTATTTAATTATTTTTTTAGATAGTAAAAAGTCTTTGATTCAAATTCTTTGTTTTGGTATTCCATATTACCTAGTTATTTCTTTTGCCTCTTCTCCAAATTATTGAAAATATGGTTAATATTATAAAAAATAATGCAGTCCCAATATAGGCAAGGAAATTTGTTTCTGGTTCTGGAAAAAAGAATAGAATTGTAATGCCAACCAGAGCAATAACAGTAGTCAGATAATTAATTTTCATAGTAAGTTTATTTATTATTCCATTTATTCCTATATCAAATTAATTTTAAAAGAATAGTTTATCAACCACATATTTGGCATAAACTTCGGAACTATTAATAATTTTTACACCACTATTTAAATCTTTTATAAATTTCTTAATTCCACGTAGGTTTAAACTCGGGTCTTGTTCTTTTAATTCTTTCAGAATAAACCCAGCTTGTTTAATATCAAGTAAATTACCATCCTGTTTTTCATATAAATTAACCAAGGAAGTGGATGCAATCAAAATATGGCTAACCTTTTCTTTTTCTAGATTATTCCGCAATACTTGGAATAACAACCTATTAGCATGGTCAAAATTATGGTCATTTACCCGATAAATTGCCTCATCTATTGTAAAAGCATCATCTTGTTCGTGTTCGTGGGGTAGAACCATCAATTTAGGGTTGTCTGTATTAGTCAATTGAGAACGGTAAATACTCCATTCGTTTTCAGAAACCTGGCTTCCTCCCAAGAGTAGAATATTTGCAGTATTTTCGCTAGTCACAATGTTATTCTCCAATTCTTCTTTAATTGCTTGCCCTTTGGAAATATATTGAATTTGATTCCGTAAATCTTCAAAACTTACATCTTGGTTTTCTTTTGCTAGGAGCTCTTTAAAATTTGTTTGAATTTGATTCTCTCGCTCAGAAAAAATCTTATCCAAAATCCCTGATAAAATATTACAATCCACAATAAGTCTAGTTACTTCCGCTTCGTAAAATCTCACCAACTCCTCTGTTAGTTGGGGTAAAACTTCAGTGTGCCAAAATCTATCCAATGACATAGACAGGTCAAGCGTCGGATTGGAACTGGCGATTGTTAAAGGATTGGAAAAAATTCCAGCATATTGTATTGGTATTAAAGAAGCAACCACATGTCCTTCATCTAGCGAATAGGCTCTCTCTTTAAGTGAAGTGATTTTTTTAAAAATATGCTGTTTGATTCTTTCTTGAAAATCTTCATTGCCATTAACTACAAAACCAAGTTCTTGTTCAATAAAATCTTCTAATCTCCCCAACATTTTTGACGGTCCTTGTAAAACTACACTTTGGTTAGTAATTGTACTAGTATATTTCTTCTTAAACTGATCTATAAATTGTTCAATATTAAATTCTATCATCCATTGTCGATCCAAGGCATTGGTAGTCATGGTTTTTTTCGCGCTGTAGCTTTTCATCAGGTCATTATCAAAAATATGGATAATGGACTTAGTTTTTTCATCATCAATCCCTCGTAGGGCTGGACTGGTTAATGGAGTTATCTGCCCCAGCTTTACATTACCAAATTGTTTTAACTCCTCTTCCTTAACAAATCTACTTTCGCTCACCTTAAATCCCTTTTCTTTTAAAGTTTCTTTTAGTTTTTTCAAATCAAGCAGACGATTGGCTCTAAAATGTACCATTACCAAAAGCGGTTCTTCTTTATCAGCTAATTTATAATTCAAGAACATTGTTTTAAGTTCGTTGTAGAGCGGAGTATCTTTTTCTGATTTTAACAGGATATTTCTGACATTGGTGGCGTTCTCGCATCCCTTAGCATCAGTGCCCTTGATATTTAATCGGCAAATAACCTGAATTCCTAATTTATCTGCCGTAACACACGCCTTCTTTACATTTTTAGGGATTCTGGTCTTTTGTTCCTTAGCATATTCCTCCAACTCTTCTAGGTTTGTCTTTGGTTTTATGTTTTGTTTTTTCATAGGTTTTTTATTTTTAATTTGGGTGGAGGGTAAAGGGGAACTAAAGGGATGGATGACTCTTCTCTCAATACTTAGTTTATATCCAGCTTCTTACCTCGTTTTTCAAATGCCTCTTTTCCACCTTCTAACTTTAATAACTCACCTCTGTTTTCTATATTTTCAATTGTTGTTTCAATAATTTCAGTTTCTCCAGTTTCATTTTTCAAAATAAATACTTTTTCAGAATCTCCATTAATTACAAAATTAGCATTATGAGTAGCAAAGATGATTTGTCTGTCTAATTTCTTTTCTTTTAGTAATGGTACAAGGTAATTTGCAATTAATGAACTGTCTAGATGGGCTTCTGGTTCATCAATTATCAAAGGATAATTTCCAAACAAAATTAGAATAACTACAACTGCAGTACAGCGTTGACCAAACGATGCTTGACCTACAGGTTTTCCATCGTATTCAACCAAAATAACCTTATTTGCCTTAACATCATACAAGTGTTTATCTCTAATTCCTTGAAAGGTTTTTAAATTAATGGGTTCTTTTAAGACCTCACTAAAAAATCTTATGTATTTCTGTTCATCATCGTTTTGAGAAATAAATTCTTTTAATTCGTCCAAGTCATCTTTTGCAAATCGTTCTTTATTCCTTGTGAGAAACTCACAAACATCAGCACCTTTTTCAGAGTCGTGATAACCTTCTTTAAATGTATTATAAAATTCATTTGATAGTTCATGCCAGGCCTTTTCTTCGTCAAAAATATAAGATAGTGATATTTGTTTAATATCCTCTTCTTTGTTTTCTGTAGATTGTTTTTTTAAATGTTTCTGCAACGGATCAAGAATTTTAGCTATTGCATCTTCATAGCTTTCTTTATTTGTTTTCAATTCACCGACGACACTAGCTAACTTACCTATGTTTTTTTCTTTTGACTCAATGGCTTTTGAAGTATTTTTTATCTCTGCTTCTAATACAGTGATTTGTTGTGGTGCTGATTTTATTTGCTCGACATTTTCAGGTGAGAGGCTGGCTTTTTCAAGAAGTTTTTTTGTTACATCTTCTAGTTTCTCTAATTCCTTTTTTATCTCTGCTTCACTCTTAGCGTCTTCAGTAAAATTCTTTTTGTCCAATAGTTCAACCGCTTCATTTATTTTTTGTAAAGCATTAATATAGGCATCTTCGTAGCCAGTTTTTTGTGTTGATGTATCACCTTCAGTTTCATCGCCATCCTCAGAATCTTCATCCTCAGGAATTAAATTTTCCAAATCTTCTTGCAATTCAGTTATGTAGCTTTTCCAACTTTCAAATTCCTGTAGTTCTTTTGACTTAGTACTAATTTCTAAGATTGACGCTTGGTATATAGGGCTAGATAAAACTTTTATACTTTTTTCTAATGTTCTTTTCTTTTTTTCTTTCTCACTCCGTTCCAATTTTAAGTCAATCAAGTTAGCAGAAGATTCAATAATATTGTTAAGTTTTTCCTGTAAATTTTTAATGCTCTCCTCGTACTCACCAAGTATATTCGCCTTGTTTGCACGATTATAAATTGCTTGTGTAAATTTTTCCTTATCTTTTGCGAAGGTTTCGATTTCACTCTGAGCAAGGAATTCAAAAATTTCTGTTCCATCAAAAGAAAAAGTATTCTCGTCATTGGGATCAAAAGAAGGGTTTAAGTTATCCCAAAACTTAATCGGCGAATCTGGGTTATTTGAATGCAAACCAAGAAAATTCAATATTGTACTTTTACCAGAACCTCTTCCGCCGATAAAACAGTTAAAGTATGGGCTTAATCTATGAGTATCATTGGAGTCAGCAAAACAAAAATTATCCTTGCCGACTTTGGCACCCTTAGGTACTTGAAGTGTAATTGAATCAATAGTATTTATCGGTTTTTTTGGTTCGTTCTTACTGATAGAAACTCTGGTTTCTGGTTCGTAAAGTATCTGTCTCAGCCCTTCAAAAGTTGGGGCAGCCTTGATCCACGTGACTTTATTTGAGGGATAATTCCCATAGTCGGAATATTTGTGTGCATCACTACCAGACACACAGGGTTTCGGCTCGTTTCCAATGGTAGCAAAAAAGTTTTTAAAAAACTTTTTGTTGTTACCTGTTTTTTTTCCTTGAAATAAATCAACATTTCTTTGATCGCGAGTTTCAAATATTCTTGCGGTCTGCATGAAAAAATTATCATCTTGTGGATGCTTACTCCAATCAAGTTTTAGTAGACCATCCGAAGTGTCATAAGGTAAAACAATATAACCGGAATCCTTTGGTATGTGCGTGAAAGCCATTTTTAGAGAATCTTTTGTTACTTCGGCGGTCTTGCTTCCTAGTTCCAATAATTCATCATCTCTCAAGGACTTGGGGTTTTTGTAGCCATACACTTTTGCTTTGTCTTCGCCTAGCGTTTTGGCAAATTCAATCAAGGCCTCATTTGAGAGCTTTTTATTTCGTGATCCAATTCTAATTTTAAGTTCTGATTTAAAGTCATTTAGCTCTTGTTCTGTTAACGTGTCCGATAAAATAACGTGAATATTTAATCTGTAGTTCACTGGGCATTCTACTCTCAATTCCATTCCAGTAAAAACAGTCCTTTTTAGTTCGTCAGGATTACTTGCTATGTATTTTTTCAATTCTACACACCAATCAAATGTCCAATAGTCCATAATACAGAATGCTACAACATCTGTGTCGTTAAGTGTTTTAATGAAATCTTTGATTGCAACTATTTTTTCTTTAGTATCCATGTCTTTCAACTGCTTTCCACCTTGCCAAAAAAAAGATGCGGGAGTATGAATGTGTAAATCCCATTTTCCCCATTCTGAACCGTGATTGTTTTGTGTGTCATTAATCATAATTTAATAATTCAATTAAGCATTCATAGTATGCCTCCCTTGTAAAGTTTTTCAATTGATTTTATGTCTAGTGAAATCAGGTACGTTCGTATTATATGAAATGCTAATAGATTTTATTTAAAAAAGATATACTCAACAATTAAAATAAAAACTCCGCCAATTATTGCTGATAATGATCCATATAATATTGGATGATTTTTGGTAAATTCTCTTAAACCAATTGAAGTTTTTACAAACTTCATATCTTGTCCAGAATTTTCAAGACCACCGTAAAGTTTACAATTATCAAATGTACCTTTTTTAGCTTTATCCGTTATTTTTACAACTGTTTTCATAAAATTATATTATATTTTTTTATACCTTTTATACCCATTTTACACCCAAAACGTGCCGAATTGGTATGTTTTGGTAAGTTGTGGTATAGTAAACTAGTGGAAAAGATTCCTCCACTTCGGTCGGAATGACAGTGAGTGGATGAGCTTTATCTATCTAAATTATCACGAAAACGACTAAAATACAAGCAAAAATCATCACTTTCTACTAATAATATAACTATTCTCCTGGATCTCCGCTCGGGGTCGGGGATGACAACCGCTTCGCGGTAAAAAATATATGCCTAAAATACAAGAAATATTGATAAAAGTAGAGGGGGAACTCCGAATTCGTCACTATTCCCCCGACACGGTCAAGAGCTATCTGGAAGCTTTAACTGATTTTTTTAATTTTGCCCCACCAGACCTTGGCAAAATCGACATAAAATTAGTCAAAAAATTCATTGTGGAGCAACAAGCCAAAGGGATAACTCCCCAAACCGCGAAGAATTATCTGGATGCGATTAACTTTTTCTTAAAAGAAGTCGCTGGACAACCTCACCTTGTTAAATCCCTTTCGGGGTCTTTTGATAAATCAAAAGAATTTAACAGGGCAGGGAAAATAGACATTACCAAGAATTCGAAAAAACCTCCCACAACTTTGACTCATTGTGAGATTTTAAAAATGATTGATAGTTTGGAAAACAAAAAGCACGCTTTAATTATATCTATCGGTTATGGATCAGGGCTTAAGGTTTCAGAAACTGTAAATCTAAAAGTAGGGGATATTGATTTTGATGAGGGAGTTGTTCGTGTTAGGGGAAACAACAAAGAGAGAATAACAGTTCTGCCAGAAAAATTAAAAGTAGAATTAAAAGAATTTTTGAAAGGATTGGGTGAGGACGAGTATGTTTTTAGAAGCTTTCGCGATGGTTCAAAATTATCTACTAGAACTTTGCAAGATGTTGTTGATAAAGCGGGGGAAGAAGCGGGAGTTGAAAAAGAAATTGGTTTTCAGACTCTTCGTAATTCATTTGCTGTTCACTTGCTTGAAAATGAAACAAGTATTATACAGGTGCAGAAGTTGTTGGGGCATAAGAGTATCAAAAGTACTCAGATGTATGCTCATGTTATAAAACCAAAAATTGAGAAGATAAAAAGTCCGTTGGATTTTGAAGAGGAGTGTGTGAATTAAGGGATCTCTCCTGCCCGCAGTTGCTACAGCGTTGCAGGCGGGCTATTCCGCTATCACTTCAATCGGAATGACAACGACGTAAAAAACACTAGCATAAGCCGGTGTTTTTTTTGTTTATATCTTGACTTTTTCTTTATAATATAGTAAGTTATAATAAATTAGATTTGAATAAATACCTCAACATACAGTGAAGGAGATATCAATGTCGAGAAAACAAGTTGCCCCGGGGGTCTATCCACAGAACTTGGTAGAAAGGATGAAGATTCATTTTTTAACGTGTTACTACAGGAAAAATCCTGATGAAGAATGGCTTGAGTGTGAGCTCACCACTCTACAAGACAATGCCGGGTTGAAGTCTCTTGGGCTAACTACCTCAATGATAACTATTAAAGACTCCAAAACTAAAGAGAAAATTGATCTGTACTGGATATTCAAAGACAATTGCTGGAAGAAAGATGAGGGTAAAGGAGACAAATACGATATAGAGGTAGAAGTGGAGTAATAACTTCGACAAAGTTGTTTTAGGTATGCAAAAGGGAGGTCTTATGTTAGTTGGATTGATAGTGTATAAGTCAGGTGAGACATATTACTGTACCGTCCAGAGTGGAAAGGTACCACCGTAGCCTCTTCTGCAGATATTGTCTTCAGCCTTTTAGAGGACGTCAAGATGGTGCTAGATCTGCACAAAATGGCCCGTAAGGAGGCGGATCGTCGGGAAATTGGAGAGATTGTCAATTTGCCTAACTTATCCGATTGAACAAAGGCCTATCCCATGTCTGCATGATCCTTTCGGATGATGTGGGCGTGGGTTTTTTATTTTCAAAAAATTCAAAAGGTATTAATTATAGCCTATCTCAAATTCATTATTTGTTGAGTAATTTTTTTTAATAAGTTATATTAAGTTTTATTGAAAAATTAGCTAAAAAATGCTAAGATTCTATATGTAATGTATCATTTTAAAGTGTAGAAATCAAATATGCAAGAAAATAAGGCAACCCCACCTAACCTCCCCTTAGAAAAGGGAGGAATAGAAAAATTCGTTTTAGTACTACCAAGTATTCGTTCAGGGCATAATGTTGGGGCGATGTTTAGAACAGGGGATGCTATTGGAATAGATAAAATATATTTGACAGGATACACTGCCGAACCCACTCACCCAAAAGTGGCTAAGGTTTCTTTGGGTGCAGAAAATTTTATTCCTTGGGAAAAGTGTGTTCAAACTGGAAGACTACTTAAAAAATTAAAGAAAAAAGGGTATAATATAGTTGCACTTGAACAAACAAAAAAGTCTATTGATATTTTTAAATGGAAACCAAAATTTCCACTCGCACTTGTGGTTGGAAATGAGGTTAGGGGGGTAGATAAAAGAATCTTAGACTTGTGTGATACTCATGTTGTGATTCCGATGGTTGGGCAAAAAGAAAGTTTGAATGTGAGTATTGCGGCGGGTGTTGCACTTTATCATGTAAAAAATAATTTATAATTTTTAAGGGATCTGTTAATTGTTATCAAGGGATCTCTCCACTTCGGTCGAGATGACAGGTGGGTGGTTAATTAAATTTTTATGCAATATACTTTTTCATTATTTCAACATTTTTATCAAAGTCTTCCACCTCTCGTTCCAAAAGAAATCAAAGAGTCGATGTTTCGGATTTTAAAAGATTGGGAAGGTCATCCCGATATCGGAATAGAAGAAATTGAGAGTGTGATGGTTAAGTTTGGTTATGAAGTTTGGCCCTTTACTCAGGCTTATAAAGAATTTTTATCTACAACTGAGGAGAAGATAGGAGAAGAATTTTTACTAGGTTTTTTAGGTGTAAATTTACAAAAAAGATTTACAGATTTTAAACTGTATGGTGGGAGTTTGCAAGACTTACGTGTGGGTCAAGCTGTTAATTTCTTTGAACCGGAAGAAAGAGTAGAGATTTGCAAAGCATTAATAGAGACAGACTTAGCTATTAAGGATTTTACCAAACAAGAAGTTTTGGGTTTAAAACAAAAAAAATACTTAGAAAAAGTAAAAGAATTTAAAAAGGTTTTAAAAAATATTAAAAAAGAAATTAAACATCTGTATGAACTTGCGCATACAGAAGAAGACCACTTGTCTTTATCAAGAGAGATTAAAGAAAAAGCGAAAGATTTTGAGCATTCTTTATGTTTTTTAGGGCAAGAATTAGATCATTTTGCAGTTTGTAATTCTGTTAATTTTTTTGCCAGTCGGAAAGATCACCTAAATAATATGCGTGGGATTCATGAAGTTGTGAAAGTTGATTTTTATAAGTAGAAAATAATAAAATTAAAAATAAAAAAATCGAATTAAGTTAGTTTTAATTCGATTTTTTGTTTATTAAATTTTTATTGATTTGATATTTTTATTTTCTTTTATCTTTTTTTCAATTCCTGCTTTGTTCAAAATTCCATTTTGAGCACCTATTTCTGTGATAACTCCACAAGAGTTTGCGATTCCCCAAGATAGTGCGGTTTGGTTATCTTTATCATGAATTTTAGCAGCTAAAAGTCCTGCAGAAAATGCATCACCAGCTCCAGTTTTTGAAACTGCTTTAGCAGTAAAACTTTTAGAGTGGTATGTATTTTTTCCGTCTCCGATCCAAGCTCCGCGGATTCCATCTGTGATAGCAACTTCTTTAGCTCCCATCAAAATTAATTTGGAAATTAGGTTTTTAATTGATTTTGATTTAGTAATACCTAAAATTCTTTCGGCTTCTTCTTTGTTTACAATTAATAGGTCGGTTTTTTTAATTGATTCTCTCAATTTCTTAATAGCAAATTTCATCATATACGATCCAGGATTTAAAGCTAGTTTAACTTCCGGGTTTTCTTTTAAATGTTTAAAAAGATGAGAGTGTATTTTTTCAAATCCAGAGCTAAGAGAAGTGTAATAAATCCAATCAGTTTTTGGCATTTTCTTTGGCCAAACATAATTCTTTTTTTGACTATATGACAAAATTGTTCTTTCTCCTTTGTAATTTAAAATTACAGAATATCTAGTTTTATTTTGTTTGTCTTTTGAAATGTACTTTGTATCTATTTTGAATTTTTTTAATTTATCTATCGCTATTTTTCCATTAGAATCATTTCCAATAGAGCAAATTATAGCAGAGGGAAAACCTAATTTTTTAATAGCAATAGCAACATTGGGAGCATTACCACCAAGACATTGAAAACTGTCAGTAATCGGAACTTTACTTCCATAATCAAAACAAAGTTTGCAATTTTTATGTAATAAATCGCACTCTAAAGCTACCTCATCTACATGAATATGAGTATCAATCAATGCATCTCCAATTGTAATAACTTTATACATATGTTAAAATTTCTAATTTTAAATTTCTAATTTTTAAACAATTTCTAAAAATTAATTTCTAAACTTTTTTACAAAATAGTGTTTCATTATTTTTTATCGTGTTGTGGTGTTGTAGTGTTGTCGTGTTGCAGTGTTTTACCTATATCCTTGTGAAAACCAAAGAAAATTTCAAGCCACTCAACAAGACTAGATAGGAAAAGTCCACTCATGGCTACTAGGAATATTAAGTTTCCAATATATAGAGAATATACTATCAAACAACCTGACCCGATAAATAAAAGCAGATCTTGTCGTTTTTCTTGCTTTAAAAATACAGCGTAAGCGATTAAAATAGCGCCAAGCCCTGCTACTATGTAAATAATGATGTCTATTAGTGGGTATGGAGCCACTGGTAAGAAATTAGTAAATGGAGGCATATGTTTATTTTAAGATTTAATTTTATAAATTTCGTAAAGTGCAGCTATGGAAAATATAATTTGTAAGGGTATAAATACAGGATCTTTAATATACATACTATAACTTAATAAAAACAAACCACCTACCAGAAAAGATATATTTTTTCTTAAAACTTTTTTATCCAGTACTCCCCAAGTGATTAATAAGAGTCCTAGAGCTCCAAAAATTTTAACTACCATGTCCATATTTATTATTTCCATTTATTTATATATTCAATTGAAGAAAGTCCAGCAATAACGCCTTGCCCAACAGCAATTGCAATCTGTTTATAAGGAATATTTGTAACATCTCCCGCAGCGAAAATTCCAGGAATATCTGTTTGGCATTTTTGATTAATTACAATTTGTTTTCCGCCATCTTTTTCTATGTTATCAATAAAATCTGAATTTGGAATAGAGCCAATATGAACCATCACACCTTGAGTTTCTAACTCTTCTTCCTTGTCCACCGTAGCTTTAGCGGAGGAGGGTTCGGCATTAGTTTGATATTTTAATCCCGTCACCATTCCACTCCCTAAAATTTCTGTAGTATTTGCTCCATAAATTATTTCGATATTATCCATCTCTTTAATTTTATCAATCAATATATTTTCTCCACGCGGGAATCCTCCATTGTTTTCTTTTGTATCAGTATATTTGGTTATTACATAGTGTTTTTTTGCGATTCCTGCCATCATGATTGCTGATTCAAGAGCAGAATTACCAGCTCCGATTGTGGTAGTAATTTTATCTTTAAAAAGAGGACCATCACAAACCGTGCAATAGGTGATTCCTTTTCTATCAAATTCTTTTTCTCCAGGAATTTCTAAATGACGAGGATGAATCCCAGTTGCTATAATTATTGTTTTAGTTTCATAGGTTTTTTCTTCTCCTGTTGCATTTTTTGCCGTGACAATATGATAATGGTCTTTTTGTTCTACTTTTTCTACCGTAAAACCTTCATCAATTTCAGCCCCATAAGATTTTACATGTTTTTGAAAATTTTGTGATAACTCAAAACCTTGGATGCTTTCAATTCCAAGCCAGTTTCCTACATCTCCTGACAGAGCAACTTCTCCTCCAAGTTCTGTTGTGATAATTTTAAAGTCTAGTTTGCGACGTGAAGCATAAACTGAAGCAGCAGAGCCAGCGGCAGATCCTCCAATAATTAGTAAATCTAGCATATTTTTGATTATAAATTATATTTTTATAGTCTAATTATATCACTTATCCACAATTTGGGCTACTTTTATTGTAAAAAGGAGTAATATGGATATAGGTCTTTATCGTATTCAACAAAGGGGGATAAATACCATGACATTAGCTTTGTGTTCCTCCTGTTATTATAATGGAGGGTGCGCGGGAAAGTTTGAGGTAAGTGTGTTTGCCAAAAGCGCGAGCGCACCGAAGGTCTTTTTACAGTATGATGGGGAAGGGTTCTTAGAACTTTTTTGTCCTGTCTGTGGAAGAAAAGTAATGGCCTTGTGCCTGGTTTCTTTTTTAGGGGACGAAAGAAGACCAGATGCTCCTCAGCCAACTTGTTAGAACGATCCGTATTAACTGTGCAGTGGCTTCCCACTGCATGGTATTTTTTTATATTTTTTCTAGAAGTTTTTTATAAGACCGTTTTGGATTTTCAGTTTTTATGATTGCACTACCAACTCCAATAATATCTACTCCCCAGGTTTTAATTTCCTCTATAGTATTTTCATTGGCTCCACCATCAGTCGCGATCAAAGGTTGGTTATCTATGAATTGTAAACTTTTTGATTTGAATTCTTTTATTTTTTCTCCAACTTCAGGTAAAAATTTTCCACCTTGTTTTCCTGGTGTAACGGTCATAAATAAAATCTGATTAATTTTACCTAAATATGGTTCTATTTGTTCAATTGGTGTTTTTGGATTGATAGCAATTCCAACTTCTAGATTTAAAGACTTAATTTTTTCTATTACCTCATCTGGATCGTCAAGAGATTCAATATGAAAAATAATTCTAGATATATTTTTTACTTCTTGCCATTTTTCAATATATTTAAGTGGGTGATTTACCATTAGGTGGAGTTCTAATTTTGTGTCATGACCTATGTCATGACCTATGTCATGACATAGGTCAGTATTACTTAAGTCTTTATCAAAAGAAGTATTGTTAACAAAGTTACCATCCATAATATCTATTTGGATAGTTTTTGCAAATTCTTCTAAAATTTTTAACTTCTTTTTAAAATCATCAAAGTCGTTTGTGAGGATTGATGGGATTATTTTCATATAGTATGGGGCCGTCAGGCCTGTCATCCCCAACTTGATTGGGGATCCAGGAGTCCAGAGGCAATTATTATAAATTACTGGATTCCCGCCCCACCTCTCCGGTGGGTAAACTTCGCGGGAATGACAGAGGCTACGCCTCTAAACCTTTTATCTTATCATTTCTTCTTATCAATCTTTCATCTTCATCAAAATGTGTTTCAATAAATTTTTTAACAATGGCTGACGCATGATCTTCGGTTAAAAATTTAGTTGGTAAGCATACCACATTGGCATCATTATGAAGTCTTCCCATTTCTGCACTTTCTACACTTTGTCCGAGTATCGCATAAGCACCTTTTACTTTGTTGGCCGTGATACACATCGCATGTCCGGTCCAGCAGAGTAATATCCCCTTGTTTTCTGGATTTTCAGCAACTTTTTTTGCAACAGCAATGGCAAAATCAGGGGCGTCATCTTCTGGGTTTGATTCATGAGCACCTAAGTCTTCAACTTTTATCCCAAGTTGTTTGTCTAGGTATCTTACTAGATATTTTTTTAATTGATAACCGCGATGGTCTGCTCCGATGTAGATCATATTTTTTTCTTTAGTTGTTGATTATTAGCTTTATTTCCAAGCGAATTGAGAGTCGCACAAATGCGAAAGCATTTGTATGACCGAGATGAGCGTAGGAAACACAGGGTATAATATTCCGCCCCTTGGGGCGGAATAAGAGTCCAGGGCTTGCCCTGGGGTTAATACCTTTTATTATACGTTTTTATAGATTTATTGGCAAATATTTGACTTTTAGTTAGTAAAATGTGATTATTAAGAAAGTGGAACAAACATCTAGCTAAAAGGGGTGGCGTATGCCAAAAATTAGAATAGAGGATTGTAGTTCGCCAATTAAAACCTTGGGAGGGGCAATGCGTGTTGGCTTTTACGGCGAGTCAGTTGATCTTCCGTTGCATTTGACTCTCTTTCTGGCCAGTCAAACCAAGATCTTGCTTAGTCAATTAGTGGTGTCAAATCCTGTAAGGTTTCATCGCGAAACTTTCAGAGTGGTAAAAGGTAGGAAAGAATTAATCAGGCTGCCCGCAGGGGTAAAGATTACCTCATGAATGATAGGTGGGGAATCGCGCCGGAACGTGTTGTTCCGGTTTTTTTTATTGACAAAAACTTATTTTTTTAGTACAATTTAATTAATAAAGACGTTAAAACCTGCAATCAACGGGGAGTCAGAGGAAGAAAGTTTTTGACTAGATTAAGTTAAAAATAAGTAGAACCTCTCGGGTAAGCCCGTTATAGCTGTAATGAAGAACAAAGCTAAGATGGTACCGTCTTTGATTTTACAAGGGCTCTTGGCACACGATTTCCGTGTGTTTTTTATATTGATAAATGCGAGTACACTGAATGTATTTAAAATGGTTTTTAGAAATTAAAAATTAAATTATATGCCATATCTATCAGACGAAAATGAAAAAGAAATATTAAAATTTTGGGAAGAGAATAAAATATTTGAAAAATCAGTTTCAGAGCGTCCAGAAGATAAGCCCTATGTTTTTTATGATGGACCTCCTTTTGCAACTGGCCTTCCGCATTACGGGCATATAGTCGCCTCTTTAATGAAAGATGTAGTACCACGATATTGGACTATGAAAGGGTATAGAGTAGAGCGTAAATGGGGTTGGGATTGTCATGGTTTACCAATTGAAAATATTGTAGAAAAAGAGCTTGGAAGTAAAAATAAAAAAGATATTGAAGAATACGGAATAGAGAAATTTAATGAATCTTGTCGTTCTAAGGTTTTGCACTATGCCAAAGAGTGGAAAACCACGATTAATCGTTTGGGTAGATGGGCTGACATGGAAAATTCATACAAAACTATGGATAAGGATTATATGGAAAGTGTTTGGTGGGTATTTAAAAGCTTGTGGGATAATGGTTTTATTTATAAAGGATATAAATCAATGCATATTTGTCCACGTTGTGAAACAACCTTGTCTCAGCAAGAAGTCAGCGAAGGGTATAAAGATGTAAAAGATATTTCAGTTACACCTAAATTCAAACTTACAAATGTAAAAGAAAAATTAGGAATTGATGGTGATGTTTTTGCATTGGCTTGGACAACTACTCCCTGGACTTTGCCTGGTAATGTTTTGCTTGCAGTGGGTGAGGATATTGAATATGTTTTGGTAAAAATTGAAAATGAAAATTATGTTTTAGCAAAAGAAAGAGTGGAAGAGGTTTTGAAAGAAAAAGAATATGAGATTACGAAAGAATTAAAAGGTAAAGACTTGGTTGGTTTAGAATATGAACCTCTATTCCCATATTTTAAAGATACTGAGAATGGATTTAGAGTTGTAGGGGGTGATTTTGTTGAAACCGATGAGGGGACTGGGATTGTTCATATCGCACCAGCTTTTGGTGAAGATGATTATCAACTTGGTAAAAAAGAAGAAACCGGTTGGGTACAGCATGTAAATATGGACGGAACATTTAAAGATGAAGTAATAGATTTTGCTGGAATGAATGTTAAATTAAAAGATGATCCAACTAAAACTGATATTGAAATTTTAAAGTGGCTAGCAAAAAATGAAAAACTTTTTTCAAAATTAAAATATGAGCATAATTATCCTCATTGTTGGAGATGTGATACTCCTCTTTTAAATTATGCGACTGGGTCTTGGTTTGTAAATGTGACAAAGATGAAGGGTGACCTACTTAAAAATGCTAAAAAAATTAATTGGTCTCCAGAACATATTAAAGAAGGTCGTTTCGGAAAGTGGTTAGAGGGTGCGAGGGACTGGTCTATATCACGTCAACGTTTTTGGGCTTCGGCAATTCCAATTTGGGAGTGTAAAGACTGTGGTGAATATAAGGTTTTTGGTTCTGTGGAAGATTTGGAAAAAGAAAGCGGAGAAAAGATAGATGATCTACACAAACATGTTGTTGATAAATTAACTGTACCGTGTGAAAAATGTAAAAAACAGATGAATCGTGTGCCTGACGTTTTGGATTGTTGGTTTGAAGCTGGTTCAATGCCTTATGCTCAAATTCATTACCCGTTTGAAAATAAAGAAAAGTTTGAAAAAAGTTTCCCCGCTGAATTTATTGCTGAAGGACAGGACCAAACTAGAGCGTGGTTTTATTATCTACATCTAATAGCTACTGGAATAAAAAATAGTCATGCTTTTAATAATGTGATTGTAAATGGAATAGCTTTGGCTAGTGATGGTAAAAAGATGAGTAAGAAATTGCAGAACTATCCAGACCCGATGAAGGTTTTGGAAAAATATGGAGCAGATGCTATGAGATATTATCTTGTTACTTCTCCAGTAATGGAGGCAGAAAGTTTAAGTTTTTCCGAAGACGGAGTTAAAGAGATGTATAATAATATAGTAAATAGATTGTGGAATGTGGTTAGCTTTTATGAAATGTATGCTCCGGGAAATGTCATCCTGAGCAAAGTGAAGGATCTAGATTCTTCGGGCAAGCCTCAGAATGACAGCGAGAATGTATTAGATAAGTGGATAATTTCAAAATTACATGTTTTGCTTCACGAAGTGACTGAAAATATGGAAGATTATAAGTTGGTTAAAGCTAGTCGTCCGATACGAGACTTTATTGATGAATTATCTACTTGGTATGTTCGCCGTTCAAGGGATAGATTTAAATTGGGTGAGGGTGAAGATAAAGAAAATGCAATTGCGACTCTAAGATATGTTTTGTTTGAGCTTTCAAAAGTAATGGCTCCATTTACGCCGTTTATTGCTGAAAAAATATATAAAAAAGTTGAGGGAGATTTAGAATCTGTACATTTGGAAATGTGGAGTGAATATAATGAAAAATTAATTGATGAAAAAGTCTTGGAAGATATGGATAAAGTTAGAAAGATTGTAGAGTTGGGAATGTCTATCAGAAAAGAAACTGGAAATAAAGTTCGTCAGCCGTTGCAAAGTTTATCAATTAATAATAAAGAATTGTCACGTGAATTATTAGATATTATTGCTGAGGAATTAAATCTAAAAGAAGTTAAGCAAGTTGATGTTAAGTTTGAAGAAAAAGAAAATCAAAGACAAACAAGTGAGTTAGTAATAGAAATAGATCTGGAATTAACTCCGGAGCTCAAAAAAGAAGGTTTGCTTCGTGAAGTTGTTCGCGCAATTAATATCATGCGTAAAAATCAAAAACTTTCTATTGGTGATGAGGCTGTGGTAGAATACAGTACAGAAGATGAAATGTTAAAGTCAGTATTTATAGATTTTGTAGATGAACTTAAAGCTTCAACTGTTACAAAAGAATTGGTAGTTGGAGGTAGTGGTGAAGAAGTCGAATTTAATGGGAAGAAATTAAAATTAAGTGTTTCTAAAGTCTAAACAATTGTCATTCCGACCGGAACGAAGTGGAGTGGAGGAATCTCTTAAGGGATCCCTCGACAAGCTCGGGATGACAGTGTGTAAGGTTTTTAGAAATTATTATATTAAAAATTAAGTGTTAAAAAATAATAAAAATAATATGAAAGTAAAAGAAATATTTGACCTAGCAGTCAAAAAGGGGATGAAAGCAGACCCAAGAGGAGAAGTTGGAGTGAAAGAATATCTTGAAAATGTAAAAAAAGAATCTAAGGATTTAAAACCAAAAGATGAGAAGTTTTTTGATCTTGAACGTTTAGTGAATCCATATATGGATTCAAGAATTCATAATGACAATGGCTCAGAGGTTAAAAGAGTGTTGGCTGGAATTGATATAGATGAAGGAGAATTACTTCTTGCAAGTCAGTTGTCTGAACGTGGGAATAAAGTTGACCTGGCTATCGGACACCATCCAGTTGGGTATGGTTTGGCACATTTGCACAGTGTAATGGATATGCAGGTGGAAATTTTTGTTAAAGCTGGAGTTCCTGTTCATGTGGCAGAAAAAATAATGGAAAAGAGAATTAGTGAAGTTGGTCGCGGAGTGCATCCAATCAACCATTATCGAACTACTGATATGGCAAAATTACTTGATGTAAATTTAATAAATACTCATACGACGGCCGATAATTTGGTAAGTGAATTTTTAGAAAATCACTTTGCAAAAAGAAAACCAAAATTAATTAGTGATATGATTGATTGTTTGCTTGAAATCCCAGAATATGAAGAAGCAAAAAAACGTGGAGCAGGTCCAAGTCTTTTTACTGGTAATCCAAAGCATCATGTAGGAAAATATCTTGTTGAAATGACAGGAGGCACAAGTCCATCTGATGATATTTACAAAGAATTATCACGAGTAGGAATATCAACTACAATTGGAATGCACATGAGGGATGATGCGAAGAAAAAAGCAAGCAAACACCATATGAATGTTTTAATTGCTGGGCATATGGCATCAGATTCACTCGGAATGAATTTATTTTTAGATGAATTAGAGAAAAAGGGGATTGAAGTTACTCCGTGTAGTGGATTGATACGGGTTAGTCGTGTAAAGAAAAAATAAAATTAAAGTTTTAGATTAAAAATAGTAAGTACCATGGTACTTACTATTTTTATTGACGTAGAACATATATGTTGATATAATATTTTTAGTTCCCCTAATCCAGTGCATGAACGGAGGCTCTATCATGCGCTATATGAATCAGGTGACGATGATCTAGCGGCTAAGACTTCCCAAGCTAAGGACGGGCACTTTTGGAGCAGGGATTAAACCCGTCCAGATCATGTAGTTGGTTAACCGACGAGGTTAAGGCACACCCAACTGTACGCTTCGAATTTGAAGCAACACTACAAAAAAACATAAACCAAGTGTGGGGCTGTGTGACGCCCCTTCTATTTTCTATAACACCCCGCTTAAAAGTGGGGTTTAAAATTTAATTAAGCACCGTTTTTATTAAAAATAGTGCCGGGTTGATTTTTAGAGGTAAAAAAGGTAAAATGTCTATATTATGATTTCTCAAATAAACGGAAAAATTTTAAATAAAAGTTTGACCAGTGTGACGGTTATGACATCTGGTGGTGTTGGTTATCAGATTTTTATTTCTCCAACTAGAGTTGATCACTATGAAGTTGGAAGTGAAGTAGAAGTTTTAACCCACCTGATTGTACGTGAAGACAAACAAGACTTGTATGGTTTTGAGACAGGAGAAGAAAGAGAAATGTTTGTTTTGGCCCTTAGCGTATCGGGGATTGGTCCAAAAAGTGCTTTGCAACTTTTGTCTTTGGGAAATGTAGGTGAAATTAAAAATGCAATTGTATCAGAAGATGTAGATTATATTTCAAAAATAAATGGAGTTGGAAAGAAAACTGCGGAAAGATTGATTCTGGAATTAAAAAATAAGATTGATTTTATCGCTACAGGTTCTAAGTCTCAAAGTTTGCAAGGTGGAAGTATGGGAGAAGTGATAGATGCTTTAGTATCCATGGGCTATAAACAGCAACAAGCACGAGATGCTGTTAAAGACTTAGATAGTAGTAAAACCAGTGAGGAACTGCTTAAAGATGCTTTAAAACAAGTTAGATAAAATAAAATATATAAAATTATACACAGTTTGTCTTTTCAAACTGTGTATTTTTTTGTAAAATATAGGTAGTTTTTTAACCCCAGCTACAAGGAGGATTGTTATGCGAAATATTCCAGTGAAATTTAGTGGAGGCCTAACAATCTGAAAGGGGGTGATCATAATCTAGAATGGGAGTTGCTCGGGGCTCCCATTTTTTTATTTAAATTTAAAACATGTGCACATATAAATGTACACATGTTTTTGTTGTTATTTGATAGAACTTTTTTATTTGTCATTCTGATGAAAATCAGAATCTTTCTAAGTAATTACATTTTAGATATTCATACTAAGAAAGATTCCGGATCAAGTCCGGAATGACAACGGAGATGTTATTTTTAAGGTATTGATATGGTATCGATACCTTATGGATACCCTAAAATTATTTTCTAGCTTCCCAACCTGCTTTTTGATATTTTTTTGCTTCTTCAACTGGATTATCTGCTTCATAAATCCCTCGTCCCACAATTATTATATCAGATTTTTTACCTCCTATTACTTTTTCAGGAGTATTGTATTGCTGTCCTAAATTATCTCCGCCTGGTGCCATTTTAACTCCTGGGGTCATGGTGATAAAATTTTCATCATCAACTAATTTTTCTTGAGCAATAAAACCCATCACAAAGTCACGGTGTTCTTTTGCCATCTCTACGCATTTTTCTGTATATTCTTTATTTAATAGGTTGTCTTTTGAACTCATTTGAGCTAGGAGTAAAAGCCCTCTATTTTTGTGTAATCCAATTTCTTTTAGCCCTTCAATAATTCCTGGTCCAGGCAAAATGTGACAATTAGTAATATGAGCCCAATCAGCAATAGTATATATTCCATTTTGATATTGGTGTTTAACAGTATTTCCAATATCGGCAAATTTACGGTCTTCAAATAAAAGAAAATCGTTTTTTTCGGATAATCTTTGGAGTTCAGTTATGAGCTCCGTATCAAAATCTTCTAAAATATCAATATGTGTTTTGAGAACACATATATATGGTCCAAGTTCATCTGCGATTTTTAGCAATTCTTTTTTTGTATTTACATCAGCGGCGATACAAAGATTAGTTTCTTTTTCTTTCATTATTTCTTTTAATTTTTTTAGAGTTGGGTTCATATATTTTTAGTTTTTAGATTCAAGAAATTTTTTACCATGTCCGACTTCTATATTGATTGGAACCTGGTTTTTACACAGTGGACAATCTTCTGCGCTATGCATTTCAACTGTCATTTCTGATAAAGCAGAAAATGGAGCGCCATAGAATTCTGAATTTACATTCTTAGGAGCTTTATTTACCATAACACCAGCTTCTACCACTTCACCACCAAATTTTTTGATAGAATCAATTAGTTTTTTTAAAGATCCACCTGTTTGAGTTAGGTCTTCTATCGCAAGTACTTTTTTACCTTTTATAAATTTATCATAACCACGAGTAAAGGTTAAATCTCCATCCTTTTTTTCAGCATATATTCCAAAAATTTCCTTTCCTTTTATTTTTGATAGGTGATAGGCTGTCCATTGTGAAAGAATAATTCCTCCAAGGGCTGGAGCGGCAACTGTATCGATGTCTAAGTCTTGGTATTTTTCTGCAAAAAGCTTTCCAATTTTTGATGATTCTTCAGTGTGAGGATAGAGTGCATCTTTATTTATATAAGTATCAAAATGTTTACCTGACGTACCAACAAAATGGTCATTTGTGATGACTGCCCCAACACTTTTTAAAATTTCTAGAGCTGATTTCATATGTTTTTGTTATGTCATCCTGAGCAAAGCGAAGGATCTGTATCCATTCTTTACTCAAGTCTTCCCACTTGGGATTTATTGAATTAATTAGGTTTTCTTTTTTAAATCTTTTCCACCCTTTAATTTCTTTTTCTCTCATTATTGCATTTTTAACTTGTGAAAAATTTTCATAGTATATTAGATATTTACATTGGTATTTTTTGGTAAATCCTACTATTAATCCTTGGCTATGTTCTGACATGCGCCGTTCCAAATTATTTGTTATACCGACATATAAAACAGTCTTTTTGTAGTTAGTAAGTATATATGTATAAAAATTATTCCTCCTCATATTTTTTAGATTCTTCACTGCGTTCAGAATGACAAGATGGTAATGTTCAGAATGACAGTGAATATTATGGTCATGGCTGTGTTTTGTCATCCTGAGCATAGCGAAGGATCTGTGGGTATTTTTTTAGATTCTTCACTTCGTTTAGAATGACAGGGTGCTATTTATAAATTAACTATTTGACCCGATTTATTTCTGTGATATTTTCCAAATTCTGTAATTTGATTAGCAATTTCTTTTTTAACAACAGGTCCTTCTTTACACATGCAAATTCCAGGGCCATCAACAGCACATTGTCCACATATCCCAATTCCGCATTTCATATATCTCTCAATAGAGACTGCACATTCAATACCATATTTATTACTCATATCTAAAATCTTTTTTTCCATTAATTCTGGCCCACAAGTTGCGATAAGTATATTTGATTTACTATCACCCTGTCCGTCGGCTGGAAGATTGTCCAGAATTTCTTGTAGTATATCTGTTACATATCCTTTATGCCCTTTAGACCCATCATCAGTGGCAATGTGTAGATTTACATTTGGAATTAGAGATAATCGATCTTCAAAAAGTAGTAGGTCAGAGTTCCGAGCACCAATCAAGAAATCAATTTTTGCTTTTCCGTTTAAAGCCTCTGCCAAAAAACCAAGTGGAGCAGCTCCGTAACCTCCTGCTACTAATATATAATGTAAATCTTGATTGACAGCAAAACTAGTACCATAAGGACCAGAAATTCCAACTCTGTCTCCAGCTTTCAAATCAAAAAGTTTTTCAGTCAAAGGTCCACGTTTAAATATTGTTAATCCAAAAGAATTTTTATCTTGAAATCCAATTGAAAAAGGTTTCTGGTCAATTCCCGGAACCCAAAGCATTATAAACTGTCCCGGCTGACTATTCAGTGGGTGTTTGAAAAAGAATGTCTTAATATTATTATTCTCCTTTTTTATTTTGGCTATTGGTAAAAAAAATGGCTTCATAAATTTCTAATTTCTAATTTCTAATTTTTAAACAATTTCTAATTTCTAATTTTTAAAATTGAGATATTTGGTTATTGAAAATTGTTTAAAAATTATGAATTGAAAATTGAAAATTTTATAGGTGAGCAATACCTCGAATTTCGTTGAGTGATTTAATATCTTCTCTTTCCATTATTTCTAACATTTCATTATTTATTTTTTGGAATGCATCTTGTCCGCGGAAATAAACTGCTGACCCAACCCCAAGTAATGTTGCTCCAGCCATAGTCATAGCGAGTGCATCCTCACCTGTTGTAATTCCACCCGTTCCAATGATAGGAATTTTTACTTTTTTATAAATGTCATAAACGCATTTAAGAGCGATAGGGAAGAGAGCCGGTCCAGATACTCCACCTTGTTTATTGGAGAGGGTTGGACGTTTTGCAGATACATCAATTACCATTCCAGAGACTGTATTAACCGCTGTAATGGCGTCAGCTCCAGCACTTTCGGCTACTACTGCAATTTCATCAATATCCCAAGCATTTGGAGAAAGTTTTACTATAATTGGAACGGTAGATTTTTCTTTTACCTTTTTAGTAATTAATTCCACTGCTTTTTTATCATAAGCAAAAGGTGTGCCAAATTCTTTAGAAACATTAGGACAAGAAATATCAATTTCTAAAAAATCTATTGGTGCTTTACAGATTTTTTCTGTAACAACCCCAAATTCATCTGGAGTGCCAGCAAAAATACTTCCAATTAATGGTTTGTTGGTTAGTTCTTTAAATTTTTTTAATTCCTCCACTGCTTTTTCTACTCCTGGGTTGGAAAGTCCGACAGCATTGATAAAAAAATGTTCAAATGGAATCATGGTAGGGTTTGGGTGTCCTGATCGTGGTTCAAGAGAAACAGATTTTACTGTTACACCTCCACCACCGTTGTCGGTCATCCGTTTTAAGCTGGCTCCAGTCAATCCTAAAATACCCGAGGCAAGGACAATCGGGCTTTCGAATTCTTTATTTAGAAATTTTGTTTGTAAATTCATAACTTGTCTTTTTATTGTTTTATTGATAGTATATATTTTAGTTCTTTCTTCGTAAGGAGAAAAATAAGATGAACTATTCAGAGTTCTTTGGCTGTGACGGAGGCCCAACTGATTGGATCGCCGTGATTGGATCGCTGGTAATTTGCGTGGCGGTCACAGGTTTTCACTACTCAATCATAATGGGAGGGATAGTGCAATGATCGTTTCAGGATTGTTCTCTAAAGATAACGACAAAGGGCTGGACATAAAGGCGTTGTTGTTGTTGTCGGTGGGCATTGGCCTCCTAGCGATAATAGTGATGTACCTCGCTAGTAATTAAGGGGTCGCGAGCGACCCCTTTTTTTTATTTCAATTTATTCTTGAATTTCTGATAGTTCTTTTACAGTGTGCTTAGCAACATCAATACTAGTAATTAAAGGAACTTTACTTTTAACAGTGAGTTCTCTAATTTCTTCACCATCTGTGTTACTTTCGTAATCCCTTTCTTTAGAAGGAATGTTAATTACCATATCAAATCTTTTTTCACGAAGAAGTGTGGCGATGTTTGGTCTTTTGTTAGTTGATACTTTATATACTAATCTGTTATCTATTTTGTGAGAATCCAAGAATTCACTAGTGTGCTCAGTAGCATATAAAATATATCCTAAGTCTGATAATTTTTTTATATCTTCAAGCAAGGTTTCTTTATTTTCTTGTCCTCCAATAGTAACTAAAATACTTTTTTTAGTTTGTTTACCCATTTTCATTTGGAGAGTCCAAAGTTCAATAAAACCAGGAGAAGCATTTTGGTTGAACAAATCATCTTTCATAAAAGTCGCAAGTTTTTCATCAAACAATGCATTTGGAGTTTTAAGTGCAACAACATCTAGATGACCTTTGTAAAGTCGAAGAGTTACATTGCCAGTAACTTTTTCATTTTGAGTGTCTATAAAACCAGACAAGTCTTTCATTAAAGGTTCATACCAAAGTCCGGCGTAACACATATATGCCCATTCTTGATCAACAAGTTCTTTGAATTTATTTTCGTGACGAGTTGAAACATATTTTTCTAATTCTTTGTGTCCTTTAATAATTGTGTGAGCGGCTGGTTGTTCGTAAATTCCACGAACTTTAAGTCCAACGATTCTATCTTCGATATGATGAACTATTCCAATGCCATGTTTGCCAGCAAGTAAATTTAATTTAATAATTAAATCACTTAATTTTAATTCTTCACCGTTTAGTGCAGTTGGTATTCCTTTGACAAATTCTAATTTAACCAATTCTTCTTTATCTGGTGCATCTTTTGGCAGAGTGCAAGTTTGTAGTATTTTTTCAAGTGGAGGAATGAGTTCTGGAGTTTCAATTTCTCCACCCTCTCCAGTTACTCCCCACATATTATCATCGGCTGAATAAATTTTATCAACTGTTTGTGGAATTTCTATACCATGTTTTTTTGCATAAGCAAGTTCTTCGTCACGTCCCATTCCCCATTCACGTACGGGAGCGATAATCTTGATATCAGGGTTCAATGTTACTGCTGTTCCTTCAAGTCGTACTTGATCGTTTCCTTTTCCAGTACAGCCATGAGCAATAGTATCTGCTTTTTCTTCAAAGGCTACTCTAACAGCAATTTTAGCAAGGAGTGGTCTGCCGATTGGAGTACTTAGATGGTAATCACCTTGGTAACAAGCATTAGCTTTTATTCCACGGGCAATATATTTTTCTGCGAATTCATCTTTAGCATCAATCACAATGGATTTTAAGGCTCCGAGGTCTAATGCTTTTTGTTTGATTGCATCAAGGTCATCTGCTTGTTGTCCGATATCAATACAAAGGGCGATAACTTCTGCGTTATATTCTTCTCTAATCCATTTTAACATTACTGATGTATCTAACCCTCCTGAATAAAGTAGTACCACTTTATTTACTTCATCTTTACTTTTTGGTTCGTAAGTAGCAATGTGAGTATACTTTGTTTTATTGTCCATAATATTTTTATTAATTAAATAATTTATAATTGAATACTGATTTTATATTTATCTAAGGTAAGATTTCCTGGACCACCTAAAGATTTAACAGATTTAATTGCCTCAGTTGGGTCAGATACATCTAGTTTATCTAAATTTTCTTTGACTTCTTGATAGGCATCTCTAAAACTCATTCCTTCTTTAACATATTTTATAGTTTCGTGTACAGCGAAGAGTTCTGGAGTATAAGAATTTTGTAAAACTTCTTTATTCGGTTTGGTATCAGACATTACAACTGCCATAACTTTTAAAGTTTTCTTTACAATATCCAAAGCCTTTACTAAAGGTTCTTTTGTAAGTTGAGTATCTCTGTTGTATCCAGAAATTAATCCTTTACAAATATCTCTGACCTGACTTTGTAATGAGATTACCACATTTACATTTCCACGAACTATTTCAAATACATCTGGATTTCTTTTTTGTGGCATTATGCTTGAGCCAGTAGTATATTCAGGTAAAAGAGTGAAGTAATTATATTCAGGAGTGGTAAACCAGATCATTTCATTAGCGAGTCTTCCCATTGTCATCATAATTTGACTTAGGACAGATAAGATATGACTTTCGGTTAATCCACGGCTATTAACCGCATATAATGTGTTTACCTGAGTTTTGGCAAAGCCCATTAACTCCGTTGTATATTCTCTTTGTAAATCAAGAGGAACTCCAAAACCAGCCGCCGCTCCAAGTGGATTTTGGTCGTTTAATTTGTAAGCAGTTTCTAGAAGCATGTGGTTATTAATTAATTCTTCGGTATATGCTCCAGCCCAATGTCCAATGCTTGATGGCATTGCACGTCTTGTATGGGTGTATCCAGGCATTGGAAGAAATTCATATTTTTTGGCAATATCCAAAAATACTTTTTGTAGATTAATTAGCTCGACGCTTACTTCTTTTAATTCTGCTTTTGTGAAAAGTCTAGTGGCAACTAAAACTTGGTCATTTCGAGATCTCCCAGTATGAATTTTTTTACCAAGATTTCCAATTTTTTCTACCATATAATTTTCAATCGCAGTATGACAATCTTCATCTTCTAGTTTAATGATAAATTTACCTTTTTCAAAGTCTGCGAGCAATTCTTTAAAAGCAATTTCAATCTGTTTTGTTTCTTCACTTGTTAAGATTCCAATTTTTTCTAAACCTTTTGTATGAGCGATTGAAGCTTCTACATCAAAAGGTAATATTTTTTTGTCGAGGATGTGATCAATACCCACAGTATAGTCTTCTACAAGAGGGTGGAGGGTAGTTGATTTTGATTTCCAAATTTTTCCCATATATTTATACTTTATTATTTAATATTCAATATTTTTTCTCCATTTGTGGTGGCAATTTTAATTAATTCATCAAAATTGTAATAGCGACAAGCTTCTTGTAGTATTCGCAGTTCATTCCACATATCTCCATCAACAAAAGGTTGATAAAAATCATATATATTATCTACCCCAAGCCCAACTGTTAATCCGGCTTCTAGCATTTCTGGAACATTACCAATTGAATTGTGAATAGGGGAATTAAATTTATCTAATTGACGCATTGCGACAGCAGCACTTGGGCAGATAATTATAGATATTCCAGCGTCAGCCATTTTTTTGTATATTTCTTGTCGATATTTTTTTGGCTGTGCAGATACAGAGATAGAATGCACAGCCACCGTACGTCCTTCATATCCATATTTTTTTGTATATTCTATTAGTTTTTCAGTATCGCGTTCGTTAGGATTATTTTCTTGATCAATATGAATATGTAAAGGTTTGTTTAGATTTTTTGCTATTGAAAAAAGATGGTCAAAATTTTTATCATCATCAGGTCTGTCCTTTGAAGGAAGTCCTCCAGCAATATCGGCTTTGGCTGTGATCTCTTCATAGAGATCTCTAACTTGTTTGTTGATGAGCCCTCCGAGTGGTTGAGTAATTGTTAAGAAGTTAATTTTATTTTTATATTTTTCTTTAATCTTCAAAGCAGCATCAATATTTTTATGATTAACGGCGTTATAAGCATCAATAAAACTAGCACAGTGTTTTACTCCCTGATGAACCATAATATTTAAAGCAGTTTCTATTCTTTCTTCTACTTCTTCTTGGGTTGAATTTCTTTTGATGTCATCGCTCATTAACCATTTTTGCTCCATATCTAACATTGATTTAGATAACTCTTCTTTATTAATGTAAAAAGATTTATCAAAATGTCCATGGCAATTAACAAAACCACCGTTTTCTTTAATTTTTTCTAGCATTTGTTCTTTTAGATTCCATTTTTCCATATATTTGTTTTTTTTCAAAAAAATACCACTCTGGCTGAGTGGTATCTACTTAGTTTTCATATTTTCTTTGAATTTTATAAATTTTGTATTTTTCATATCCCGTAGTAGAAATTAGAAAGTTAGTTAGTATATATATTATATCATTACTTAAATTAATATTTAAATATTGATATTGTTCATATATTTTCTTTACCCGTAGGGTTATTCTAATTTTCACTACGGGACATATTTTAATAATTATATCAAAAGATGATTATTTTGTCAAAAAAGGGGGGGGTATCCACTTTTTTCAATAGGCCGAAGGCCTTGTCATTCCCGCGAAGGCGGGAATCCAGTTGGTTGTCATCTCGACCGCAACGCCTGCCTGTCGGCAGACAGGCAGTGGAGTGGCCTTCGGCTTTGCGAGACCGTAGGCTCGAAGAGAGAGATCTTTCTTATTACTTACCATTTAATAAGTATTTACTTAAAAAGATTCCTCTATTCCGCTGTCGCTTCAATCGGAATGACAAAAGGGTTCAATTTCATGTGTAAATTAAACTAAAAAATTCAAATGCTCGGTCTCGTGATTGGAGTTTGTAGTAGATAGATTTATTTGTCTCTAAATTATTTTGGATTCCTCTAATTTTTGTTTTACTAATCTAAATATTTTTTCGTGACCTTGTGGGTTGGGGTGGAGTCCATCATCAGATATGTCTTCCAAAGTTATTTCTGAATTAAATTCTATAAAAGGTAAATTATTTTTTTTGCAAAATTTTTCTGTTGTTTGATTGTATAGATTTATTTGTTTGTTTGAATAAGAATGATTTGTGTCCCATGGTACGGGTTGAGTTTTAGTGTCGTCACACGGAGAAGCGCCAGCAAAAATTAATTTTGCCTTTAATCTTTTAGAGATTTTATAAATTTTTTGAAGATTTTTCTCAAATTTTGGTAATTTAGTAAAGGTATTATTTTCATTACCTTTTAAAAATCTAGAATCATTTGTTCCACCAGCAAAAATAATAACATTTGCTTGACGAACTTTTGATTCTTTTGCAATTCTTTTTAAAATTTCCTGTGTACTCTCTGCAGAAACTCCTAAATTAAAAATTCGTAGAGTTTTATTTGGAGCATTTAAATTTCTTTTTAGACGTTCAACCCAACCACCTTGTTCAAGATCAAGGTGTCCTTCGGTAATTGATCCGCCAAAAATACATATTCTAGTTTTTTCCATATTTTTTTAATTTAGTAAAAACAAAGTTTTTATATAAGACTTTGTTTTAGCATTTCCTCAATTTTTTGTGGATTAGCAGACCCCTCTGAAGCTTTCATCGCCATACCAACTAAGAATTTTATAATAGGTTCTTTTCCAGCTTTGTATTCAGTTACTTCTTTTGGGTAATTTTTTATAATATTTTGAACTATCTCGTTTAATTTACTTTCATCATCAACTTGACCGTAACCCTTGTCTTCCATAATGTGAGTTGGGTCTTTGTCAGTGTTAGTTTCTACCATTTCTTGAAGTATTTTTTGAGCATTGGTTGAGTTTACTTTGTCTGTATAAATTAAGGCAATGAGTTCTGCAAAGTTTTCTGGTTTTACTTTTAAAGTTCTAATATCTTTTTTTAGATCAGACAAAACACCAACAAGTTTTGATGTTAACCAACCACCGGCGAGTCTGGCAATCTTTTCTTTTTTATTTTTTTTAATTTCCGTAGTCTCACCTTTTACTTCTGGCATAGAGTGTAGCCAATCTATCAATTCACTCATTACCTCTTCGGTAAATCCACTCCATTTTTTATCTTTTGTTAAAATTTCAGCGTCAGCAAAAGAAAACCCGTACTCGCTCATAAATCTACTCCGTCTTTTTTGTGGTAATTCTCCAACATGTACATCACCAGCAATTTTAAGCGGTTCAAATGGAGGAATATCTGGTTCTGGGAAATATCGGTAGTCTGCAGCAGTTTCTTTTTCTCTTTGCATTACGGTTTCTTGTTTTTTATCATTCCAACCTCGAGTTTGTTGTATCCAATCCTCACCCTTATCTAACATTTCAGTTTGTCTTTTAATCTCGAATTCAATTCCGCGTTCAATTGCTTTAAAAGAATTTAGATTTTTAAGTTCTACTTTATTATTTAATTTGTAATCGCCAATAGGTTTTACAAGCCCATCTTTAATCTTAAATTTTCCTGTCTCTTGAATAGAAATGTTTGCCTCACATCTCATTTGTCCTTTTTCCATGTCTGCATTTGAAATTTCTAAGTATCTAAAAATCAATTGTAATTCTTGGCAATATTTTTTTGCTTCGGTTGAACTTTGAATATCTGGGTCAGATACAATTTCTACAAGAGGAACACCAGCACGATTAAAATTGACGAGGCTGTAAGCCGAGTCATCCTGAGGAGCTTGCGACGAAGGACCTGTTTTAGATTCTTCACTGCGTTCAGAATGACAGTTGTTGTGAGTTAACGTGGCAGTATCTTCTTCCATATGAACACGAGTAATTCCGATGTGTGCAACGTCACGATGGTTGTCTTCAACAACAAAATTTAAATCAATATGTCCATTTTCACAAACAGGTTCATCATACTGAGAAATTTGGTAAGCCTTTGGAAGATCTGGATAAAAATAATGTTTTCTGTCAAACTTAGAAAGTTTGGCAGTGGTACAGTTTAATGCAGTCCCTATTTTAACAATCCATTCTAAAGCTTTTTTGTTTGGAACAGGAAGAGTACCAGGTTGTCCTGTGCATACGGGACAGATATGTATATTTGGTTTTGAATCGAATGGGTCATTTTTACAACCACAAAACATCTTTGAATCAGTTTTTAATTCAACGTGGATTTCCATTCCTATGATTGTGGTATATTTTGGCATATTATAATTTGTTTGCAATTTGTAAAACCACTTCCTCTTTTAATCTCGGTCCAATAACCTGTACTCCAACTGGTAATCCGTCTTTTGTCATCCCGCCAGGAACAGAAATAGCAGGCACTCCAGCAATTGAAGCAGGGGACAGTAAAACATCTGTTAAATACATTTGTAATATATCGTTTATTTTTTCACCAATACCAAAAGCTGGGAATGGTGATGTTGGAGTAATGAGCACATCAACTTTTTTAAATACTTTTTCAAAATCTTGAATTATAAGTGTTCTAACTTTTTGAGCTTTTTTGTAATAGGCATCGTAATAACCAGCGGACAATGCATAAGTTCCTATCATTATTCTTCTTTTTACTTCTTCAGGAAAACCTTGTCCACGGGATTTAGCATAAATATCATATAGATTTTCAGCCTTTGCCTGTGACCCATAACGAATTCCATCAAGTCGTCCCATGTTTGAACTATCCTCAGACGGAACAGTAATATAGTAAACAGGAATTGCATATTTTGTATGAGGTAAAGAAACTTCAATAATTTTTGCCCCAAGGTTTTTTAGTTCTTTAATTTTTTCTTCTGTTATTTTTTTTGTCTCTGCTTCCATGCCCTCCACTTCAAAATATTCTTTTGGAATACCAATTTTTAAACCTTTAATATCTTTATTCAGATCTTTTGTATATTTTGGAACATCCTGCGGAACAGTAGTTGCGTCATGAGTATCAGGACCTGCTATAATTTCCATTAGAATTGCGATGTCTTCTACAGAGTTTGTTATTGGACCGACTGTATCATATGATGAAGCCATTGGCATTATTCCATAACGAGAATTGCGACCGTAAGAAGGGCGTAATCCATAAACACCACAAAAGGCAGCTGGTTGACGGATTGATGCACCGGTATCTTCAGCGATTGAAAAACAACACATATTTCCAGCGACTGCAGCGGCAGATCCTCCACTTGATCCACCAGCAACTTTTGATGTGTCTAGCGGATTTTTTACAGGCCCATACATTGAATTTTCGTTAGATGCACCATGTCCGAAAGCATCACAGTTAGTTTTTCCGAGTAAAATTGCACCTTGCCTGCGAATTTTTGAAATTACAGTTGCATCAAAGGGGCTTTCGTAGTTGTCTAAAATTTTTGCTGCACCAGTTGCACGAACACCTTTAACTTGAATTGCATCTTTTACAGAAAAGGGGATACCAGTTAATATTTTTTGTTTTCCAGCTTTAATTATTTCGTCAGCTTTTTTGGCTTCCTCTAGAGCTAATTCTTCGGTTATGGTAATAAAAGCATTAATATCAGGATTTTTTTCTTTGATATTTTTTAGGTATTCTTTTGTTAATTCTACGCAAGTATAAACCTTGTTATCTAGGTCTTTACGAATTTGAGAAATTGTTAAATTATTTAATTTCATAGAAAATTTATAAGTTCAATCTTTTCTAATTTTACTGTAAAACTTGACAAAAGTCAAAAAACATGCTTTAATATTATCAGTTCTTTGCCAATTTAATAGTTTAAATTCTCTTCTCGTATGGAGTTGAGACCTCGGACCTCGGGGATAGGGGTAAAAATGCTTTTTCGGGCTATTTAAGGCCTGAAAGGAGAAAGACAATGGAAAAGTGTTTGGATCAGAGAGCTTTGGATTTGTTGTCAGGTATAGACGCGGGTTTGACGCTCGCTGTCATGAGCGCCGTCGGTGGTCGTGATAACTACCTTGCTCTTGCCTCGGGCGATAAAAAGGCGGTGATTGAGGAAGTTATGCGTATCTGGTTTGACAAGAATGGGCGGGGTATTCCGTTTCCTGAAATGCAAGGAAGAACAGCGGATGCCGACCGTTCGTTTCACCTTACTCAGCCGGAAGTGGACTATGCTGGTGTTCTCGCCCGTATGCAGAAGTTCTATGGCGAGGGATATGTCTTTATGTTTGCCAAGGAATTTCAACTGCGGTGCGAGGCAGTGTTGAATTGGATTTGTGGCAATCCACAAATCGCCAATTTGCTCAAAGGTTCTTATTTCCCATGGGTTTTACCACAACTCAAAGGCGATTTGGGCAAAATGCTGGACGTAGAGATGATCCCAGCGATGGAGCAATCTTACCGAGCGGAATTTTCGAATCGGAATTTCACCAACTATCGTCATGGCGAATTGGAAGGACAGGTAACGGTTGTCGACGGCACTCGTCAAAATTTGTTGGTTGAAGCCATGGCCACAGGATCTGTCTGCGGGGTTTATTTTCCAGCTTTGCAGGGATTTTCCATTCCGGCAGACCGAGAGTTTATCACTCGCATGCCGGAAGAAATGATTCTTGCTGGTATGGAAATTCCAGCAGTGGTGACAGCTTACCCCAAAATCTGCGGGCGGGACTGGTATACTCCAGGTTTGGATATGGCCTCGCTTTTGTGGCGGTCCAGTGAGTATTCATTGGATTTCAAGGCTTACGGCGGCAATGCTAGCTTTGGCTTCAGGATTCTCGAGGCTGACGGCCGCTATGCTGGTGGTGTGTCTTTCCTCGGGTAGTGCTTGGTTACTTGGCTTTCTTTTCCTTTGGATCAAAGGGCTTTGACCTTTTGGTTCTTGGGACATTTTTAGCGGAGCTATGTGAATTAAATGTAAAAACTTTAATTTCACAGCTCCGTCTTTTTTTGCTTTTTTACAATATATTTGTTAAAATATTTATGAATTGGTTAAAGCATCTTAGTTTAAATTTAATCTTTAGCAAATTTGGATTAAGGTCGCTAGTTCTCCATTTTTGGAAAGTATCAGAGTTTGGTGGTTAAACTTTTTAGTAGAGTTATATTATCAGAGAGTATGCTCAAAAATGCAGACACTACTTATCTTTTTTCAGTGTCCAAACTGGGACAGAATAAAGTTCAAGAAAAATAGTATGAAATTTTGGCTTACCTGTTTTTCTGGTGTTTATGGAAGAAACAAGATAAAAATTGTGGCAGTCCAGTGAGTATTCATTGAATTTCAAGGCTAACGACGACAATGCTAACTTTGACAACAGGAATCTCAAGGCTAACGACAACTATGCTGGTGGTGTGTCTTTCCTCGGGTAGTTTCTGTATAAAAACAAAATCACCGTGACGGTGGTTTTTGTTTTAAGAACTTCTTAAGAAAGGGATTTTATCCACCCGCCAAACATTCTGCCAATTTCTTGAAGAATAGTTTGTAGAATTAGGTATTTTTTCTGGTCAATAATGTTTAATTCACGAAGTAGGCGGATAAATATTTTTAGAGTATCAAATTTATTGTTAGCGTTTTTAATTAAAGGTAATTTTTCTTGTTTTGATAGATATCCTGCTTTTAACAATATTTCTAAAATTTCAATAATATATTTTTCACAAGTTGCTCCTATATTATATTTATCTTTTTTAGGAAATAGTTCTAAATATTTATAATATATTTTATATAATTCAATTGTCTTTTTTAAAATAGGTACATTTTTTGGCAGATTATCAAAATTATTATTTTTAAGGTGTTGGGGGGGGTGTTATAGGAAGGGTTTGTCATATTATTTATGTTTAAAAATTTAATTACAATTGAAAATTTGTTTAATGCTTGGTATAAATTTAGAAAAGGTAAAACTAATAAACCGGATGTAATTTTATTTGAACGAAATTTAGAAGATAATATATTTCAACTATATAAAGATATTAACACAAAAGAGTATCATCATCAAGCTTATCAGACTTTTTTTATTTGGGATCCAAAATTTAGAAAAATTAATAAATCAATAGTTCGTGATAGGATAATTCATCATTTAATTTATAAGTATTTAGAAGAAATTTGGCAACCGATATTTATTTACCATTCGTACTCTTGTCAAATTGGCAAAGGCACTCACAAAGCTGTTAATAATTTGGCAAAAATACTTAGACGAGTAAGTGGGAATAACAAAAGAAATATTTGGTATTTAAAAATGGATATTAAAAAGTTTTTTGCTAGCGTTGACCATAGAGTATTATTAAAATTATTAGAAAAACGAGTTTATAATCCAGAGATTTTGTGGTTGCTTGAAGAAATAATTAAAAGTTATTCAGAACTTGGTCAATTGGGTAAGGGTATGCCAATAGGAAACTTAACTTCTCAAATTTTTGCTAATATTTATTTGAATGAACTTGATTATTTTGTAAAGCAAAATTTACAAGAAAAATATTATTTGCGTTATGCAGATGATTTTATATTTTTAAATCAGAATAGAGATTATTTGGAAAATCTTGAGAAAATAATTACAGATTTTGTTTTGGAGAAATTAAATTTAGAAATTCATCCACAGAAAATTATTTTTGGTAAATATTTTGCTGGCATAGATTGGTTGGGTTATATTATTTTTCCAAAATATAAAATTTTACGGACAAAAACTAAAAGAAGAATGTTTAAAAAAATAAACAAGAAGATTGACGATTTTAATTCTGGACTTATTGAAAAAACAAAACTGTATCAAACGATACAGTCATATTTTGGTTTGTTAAAACATTGTAATAGCTATAATTTGAAAACCAAATTGAAAAATGATATTTGGTTAAAGACTAAGAATTAAATACTGCTTTTACTTTTAATAAATCACCTTTTCTATCTGGAAATTGTTCGATTATTTTATTTTTTACCTCTTCATCACATTCTTCTACAACATCTTCACGAACAACATTTTTAAGGCCTGTTACCTGGCAAGTTTCTTCTACACTAGTAGTATCAACTTCATTTAACATTTCTACATAATCTAAAACAACCGAAAGTTCTCCAGCATATTTTTCTTTTTCTTGATCTGTTAGCTCTAGCCTTGATAATTTAGCTAGATGGTCTATTTCGATTGTTGTTAATTTCATGTTTTTTCTTTTAAAACTGGCTATATTATACAAAATTTGTGCATTTTAGGCAAATTTGCTCCTCCAGTAGGAATCGAACCTACAACATCTACGTTAACAGCGTAGCGTTCTACCATTGAACTACAGAGGAATAATTTAAAAACCCTCGCTTTTGGCGAGGGTAATTTAATTTTTGTAATTAAAACTTACCCACGCAAGCGAGAGTTATTATTATTATTATTATTATTTTGGATAAATCTTTTCATCATATTAATTTTAATATATCATTTTATTATGAAGTTGTCAAGCTTGCCCCGTAGCGAACTGGTATGGGGCTTGCCCCGTAGTTTATCCCGTAGCCGTTTATCGTAGTACCGGGACCCAAGACCTCAGTCGAGGTGGTATGGGGTCAATATTACATGTCTTTTGGTATTTCTTTTACAGTTACATTTTCTACAGAAGGCAGAGTTTGTCCAAGAGGATTTTCTTTAGCAGAAAAATATAATATTATTATAGAATAACTAACTAGTGGAGTGATAAGTATGTTGGTAATGGCACTTAAAATACTTACCGCTATTTTATAGGGAATAGTATCTGTTACTAGGTAATAATTAACAGGAAACATTAGAATATTATTTAAGATTGCAAGTAGGATACCAAAAGCTAAACCTGGAATTACAATTCTCCAAAAAATTTTCCACCATCTACCCACTACTAATTCTTTACTTGCTCGTAAAGCTTCAACTCCATGTTTATTATCAAAGATAACAGCGTGAAAAGTAAACACATACCAAATGAAAAATAATACACCAGGGATTAAGAATAGTATTGAACCAATTACTACTAAAAATGTAGTCATTATACTGGTAAGAAGTACTGGCCAAATTAAATAGCTATTATCACTAATAGTTTTTTTCCAATCTGTGACAGGTTCATTATGATGTATATTTTTTAGAGTTTGAGAAAGAGCTATTGTAACCCAGATATTAAATAACACTCCAGCAATAGAAGCTACTACTACTAGTATTGTGCTAGTAATTTGTAGGCTTTCTGTTAAAAATCCGTAGTTAACTGAAAAAATTCCGAGTCCTACAAGAATTAATGTTGGTATAAAAAGAATTGGTAAGTAAATTACAAATTTTTTCCAATTTTTTATATAAAACTCTACAGAGTTTTTAATTATATCTATTATTCCTATTAGCATATTTTTATGGGGCCGATAGGCCTGTCATTCTCGCGCAGGCGGGAATCCAGTTTTACCGAATGCCTATTTTTATAAATAGGTATGACAATTAATTTAATATTTTTTTAAGAAGTTTAATAGCTTCTTCTTTCATTATACCAATTTTTTGGTTTCCATTCAATTGCAAAACCTTAGTTCCTTGTTTTGTGAATAGTTTTTGGTATTTTTTTGATTTAAATCTTTTGTCGGATTTTTGTAAAAAGTCAGTTTTTTCAAATATTGAATCATCTTGTTTTTCTTCTCTTCCACCCAATCTTTTGATTGCTTCGTGGGGGTCTGTATTAAGTAGTATTAAATAATCTGGTGTATTGTCTAGCGCAAGTTTATTACCGCTTAGTTTTTTTAAATATTTAACACTCAATTCCTTATGTGTTAATGGTTGGTAGGCTAGTGTTGTACTTATTCCTCTGTCTTGGATTATTATTTTATTTTTCTCTAAAGCTGGAATTATTATTTTTTTATATAAAATTGCTCTGTCGATTGAAAAAGCTTCAGCAATTGTTTTTGGATCGTAACCGTTTCCTTTTTTAAGAAGTTCTTCTCGCAGTAATTTACCAGTCTCTACATAGGTTGGTTCTCCTGTTAAAATAAATTCGTAAGCTTTAATTTCTGTAAAATCAGGATAGCATCCGTGTTCTTCCCAGTATTTAACTAAATCAAAATATCTAATACCTGAATTTTTTAAGTATTCTTTCCAAGCTTTTACTACGGTTCCTTTTCCAGAGCCGTCAATTCCGTCTAGCATTATAAACATAATTTTATTTTTCGTATTTTACAAATGAAAAATCGTCATGATCTTCACGCCAAGTTTCCTTCCAAATATCCGGGTTAATTTCAGGGAAAAAGGTGTCGCCATCAACTTCTTTATTTACATGAGTGATATATAGAGTATCAACACGGTTTAAAGTTTGAGCATAAATATTGGCACCACCACACACAAAAACATTCTCGTCTTTTAATCCATTCCAAGCTTCATCTAGGGAGTGGAAAACTCGTACTCCTTCGGGTGGGGTGTATGTTTTGTCCCGAGTTAAAACAACAGTTTTTCTTTTTGGTAATGGTTTTCCTAGATAAGAAATAATAGAATCTAAAGTAGGCTTACCCATTAAAACTGTTTTGTTTAAAGTTATCTTTTTAAAATATTCTAAGTCTTCGGGAATATTCCAAGGAAGTTTGTTATCAATTCCGATACAATTATTTTTTGCAATGGCGACTATAAGAGAGAATGGCATGATATTATTTTTTATATGGCGATTGGTAATTTAATTCCAGGGTAACTTTCGTAACCGATAATTTTTGTATCTTCATATTTCCAATCAAAAATAGAAGTAAAGTTTTCAGTTTCAATTTTTGATAATTGATATTTATCTGGGTCACGAGTGAGTTGTTCTTTTGCTCCGTCAAGATGATTTGAATAAATATGAGTATCAGCTAAAAATCCTACAAGTTTTCCTTCTTCTAAACCTGCTTCTTTGGCGAGTAGGTGTAAAAGTAGAGAATAGCTAGCGATATTAAAAGGAAGCCCAAGCATGGCATCAACTGAGCGTTGGTTCCATAATAGATTTAATTTTTTCCCAATGACAACTACCTGAAAACTATAATGACAAGGAGGTAATGCCATCTCGTGGAGTTTTGTTGGGTTCCAAGCAGAAACAATCATTCGTCTATCAGTCGGATTTGTTTTTAAAGTTTCTACAAGTTTTTTTAATTGATCTACACCAAGACCATCATAGTCTGTATCATAGCTTTTATAATCTGCACCAAAATGACGCCATTGAAATCCGTAAATTGGACCAAGATCTCTTTCCTCCATCATTTTCTTTTTGGTTTCTTCATCATGAGCATAGGGAACTTTTAGTGGGGAACACCATTCATCCCAAATGTGATTGTTTTTATCACGTAACCAATTTTTGTCTGTTATTCCTTTGATAAAAAATTCTAACTCAGAGGCGATTAGTCTCATCGGAACTTTTTTAGTAGTCAAAAGTGGAAAACCATTTTTTAAATCGTGTTCAAAAAACATTCCAGGGATAACAATAGTGCCAGTACCAGTTCGGTCTTCCTTTTTTTCTCCTTCCTCTAGAATTTTTTTGATAATGTCTAAGTATGTTTTCATGGAATTGATATTGATACTTAAATTCTTATTTTTTCTTAAATAATAATAATTTTAATTTTTCCCAACGACTTAAGCCTTTTACTTCTTCTTCTGTCATATTATTTACAAATTCTGTTGTTTCTGTATTTTCTTTTTCTTGTTTTAAAGCAGCTTCTTCTCCTTTTTTAAAGAATTTTTCTGTATTTTCTTCTTCTCTTTTATTTACTTCTAGTGTTCTTTCCTCAACTTCACTAAAATTTTCTACAGGAGTCGGTTCTTCCGTTGGTTGTTCTTGTGGTTGTTCTGTTTTTTTTCTCTTCCAAAATTTTGGTATTTTAGATAAAAAATTTGGTTTTTCTTTAAAGGCACTTTGTACCTCATATCTTTTGTCTGTTGGAGTTTTGTATTGAGCTACACTTTCACGTACTTTATTTCTAGCATTTTCCATTCTTTCTTCATCAGTCAGTATGGTTTTTTTAGAAGCTCTTTCATCTTTAAATTCTTTAAGTAATGCTTTACCTTTTAGATCTATTGTTTCTTTCTTTTTCTTATCTTCTTCTTTTGTTTTTTGCTCTATTTTTTCTCGCATTGCTCTTTCTTCTTCAATCCTGTCTTTTACATCTTTGGCACTATTCTTAACTATTTCAAGTTTTGGTCTACCTGCGTTATTTTCTTCCCCTTCACTTTTTTGTATTGGTTCAAAATCTAGTTTTCTTGCCGCATCACTATTTCTCATATGTTTTATGTTTAATTTTTAAATTTAAGTTAAATGTATCTTTTTTATTAAAGTTATTTTCAAATGAACCGAGAGTCGCACAAATGCGAAAGCATTTGTATGACCGAGGTGAGTGTGGAAAACAAAGGGTATGATATTTCGCCCCTTGGGGTGAAATAAATGTCTAGGACTAATACTCTTTATTTTCCTGTTGATCCCCATTTACCTTCACCTCTTTCTGTAACTGACAATTCTTCCACTTCTTCAAGTTCAGCTTGTGAAACAGGATAAATTAAAAGCTGAGCCACTTTTTGTCCTTTCTCTATTTTATAAGATTCAGTTCCAGAATTTATAAGTGTTATAGAATATTCACCTCTGTAACCAGAATCAAAAACTCCTCCGAGTACATGCAGACCATGTTTTTTTGCGAGTCCTGATTTATCTTTTACAATTCCAGCAAAGCCTTGCGGAATTTCTAAAGCGATTCCAGTTTTGTAAGCGTATCTTTCTTTAGGTTGTATCTCATGTTCTTCAACCGAGAATAAATCCATTCCAGCATCACCTGGTAATGCGTAACTGGGGATTATGGCTTCTGGATTTACTTTTTTTATTTTGACTTGCATGTTTATTTTTTAATCTTTTTTAAAATTTCTTCAATTTGGCTATGTAATTCTTCCAAAGTTCCGTTATTATTTATAGTAAATTGGGCATCTTTAGCAATGTCTTTAATTGCCACTTCTGCTTCGGCAGTACCATCTTTTTGGAATTCTTCCCAGGTTTTTGTTGCATCATCTGGTTTTTCACCTCGTGTAGCAAGCCTGCTAAAACGGTCTTCTTCTTTAGATTCAATATTTATTGTAAAAAAATTGTTAGGGTAAGTACTAGTTAAAAAATTTACATCACTTGGACGACGAATTCCTTCTGTTATTACAATTTCTGTATCAAAACCTTCAATATCACGGGCAACTGTTTTAGAAATTATGTCTTGTCCAAAATTTTCTCGCATTATTCGTGATAAAGTTTGATAGTTATGTCGGTTTTTTTCAATATAAAACCTATCAAGCCCACTCCCAAGAGAATCAGAAAAACGAACCGATTTAGCCCCATATTTTTCTATTAGATAATCTGTTGCAGTAGTCTTTCCAGTAGCAATTTCACCGATTATTCCGAGTACGATTTTATTGGTTGTCATATTTTTCTATTTCTTCATCAAAATAATCAAGTTTAATACCGACTTCTTTAAACATTTCTTCACTTTCGTCTCCTTTGTGGTAACGTTTTTCACAAACTACACGTTTTATACCTGAATTTATTATCATTTTACCACAAGCAGAACAAGGAGTCATTTTACAATATAATGTAGAGCCATTAATTGCCATACCGAGTTTAGCTGCTTGACAAATTGCATTTTGTTCAGCGTGTGCAGTACGAACGCAATGTTGGCTTTCATTTCCATCTTCATGACGGACGGTTTTCATTTGGTGTCCTATTTCGTCACAATGAGCCAATCCCTTAGGAGAACCAACATAACCTGTTACTAAAATTTGTTTGTCTTTTGCTATTACACATCCAGAACGACCTCTGTCACAAGTAGCTCTTTTGGCTACAGTTTGAGCAATTTCCATAAAATATTCATCCCAGCTAGGGCGAACATACTTTTCTTCAGTCATATTTTTCTAATTTTATAATTATATATTGTAAATTTAGTGTATCAAAAAAGCCCTTGGGTAGCAAGTGCTTTTTTAGTTAGTTTTTTTGTTTTATTTTTTTAGATTACTCCAAAATGTATCTGCTCGTAGTCCGAGTCTCATTGTTTCGAGAGATAAAACATCTTTTGGGTCAATATTGCCTAAGTTTACATCACAACCTAGTTCACTTATAAACCAAGCTTGTTGTTTGTCTTTTGGTGCTTCCCAAATTATTTTATCTTGGGATATTTTCTTTGTTATTTGTTTGATTAAATTTTTTCTGACACTACCGTCTTTGTTGTAAATTCCAATATCTCCATAATATCTACCTTCAGTTGTAACTTTCCATGCTCCAGCTTCAAGTTCTTTTTTAATTAAATTAATCCATATTTTAAAGTTTATTTCTTCAGTTTCTTGTTTTGATCCAACTTCTGAAATTACTTTAGTTATTTTTGATAGTTTTTTAATATAATCGCATTTTTCAGCATGATTGATTTCCATAATACCGTTTGCAACTTCAACGCAGTTTAATTTATACGTCTTTATTAATTTAACAAAATCATCAAATTGGTTTCTTGCAATAAAAGCTTCAAAGATAGTACCACCAAAATGAACCTTAATATCATATTTTTGGTATATTTTTATTTTCTTTTTTAAATTGGGTGTGGTGTAGGCAATACCCATGCCTAATTTAATTATATCAATATGTTTTCCAACTGTTTTTACCAATCTCTTGGCTTCATCTAAATCTAATCCTAAATCCATAACAGAAGTAAGGCCATGCTTTCTAGGCTTAGCTTCTCTAGTTGGTATATTTTTTAGAAAAAAATTCATAATTTATTTAATTTCTTTTGTGACAGTTTCTATAATTTTTTTAGCGACAGATATTGTGTAAGATGGTCTTTTACCAACTACTGTTTCTTTACAAAGCATAATGCCATCAGCTTTAGATTTTACAATGTTTGTTAAATCAGTCACATCTGACTTGCAAGGAATATAATTGTTTATAGTACTTTCAAGTATTTGTGTTGAAATCACTATGTTTTTTTTATATTTTTTTGCAGTTTTGATGATTTTATCTTGGTAAATACCTATTTTTTCATATGGTAAGTTTACCCCCATTTCACCTCTATCCATGAGGATTAAATTGTAAAAGGTATCATTACATATTTCTTCTAAATTGTCAATAGCTTCTTGGCCTTCTAGTCTTATGATAATTTTAGGGTGATGATTATGTTTTTGAATTATTTCTTTAATTTTTGAAAGATTATTTTTTGTAGAATATGATATCGAATAATAATCTGGATTTAATTCAATGGTTTTATTAATTATTTTTTCATAGTCATTTAACATTTTAGAGTCATGTATAGATGTATGAATGTTAAAAGTTTTTCTAAATCTTATTACCCCATTATTTAATGCTTGTACTTTTATAGTGTCTGCATCGATTATCTCCAAAATACGGATAGCTACTTCTCCATCTCCAATCGTAATAGTTTGGCCTTTTTCTACTTTTTCACCAAGTTTTTCTACATCTACTGGTATAAAATCGTTACAATTTGGTGAATAATTTGCACTTTTAAATTCCATAGTCTGTTCTTCTTGTACAGAAAATAATTTAATATCAAATTCTCCCAAACGTACTTTGTTTATTGGTAGACTAACAATAATCTTAGTTGAAGAGTTTAAATTATCTATTGTGGTTCTTGCTTGTATTAAGTTTTTTAGATTTTCATCTAAACCACGATAAGCAAAATTATATCTAATCATGTCAGCACCAGATAGTATAATTTTTCTTAAGTTCTCTTCTTTGTAGGAGTTTAATCCTATGCCTGCTATTATAAACATATTATTCTTTAAAACACCCCCGAATAACGGAGGCATTTAATATTTAAATTTGAGTTTTGATTCCAGGACCCATGCTACTGGTAAGGGTCATATTTTTTATATAAGTTCCCTTAACACCAGATGGCCTAGCTTTTTTTATTGCTTCCATAAAGGTTTCCAGATTTTCTTTTAATTGTTCGGTTGTAAAACTGATTTTTCCAATTAACTGATGAATATTACTAGTGTCATCATTTTTAAAACCAACTTTACCTTTTTTTAGACTTTCAATCATTTCTTTTACATTTGGTCCAACAGTATCTGTTTTAGGATTTGGCATTAAACCACGGGGTCCTAAAATTTTAGCTGCCATTGCCATTTTTGGCATCATGTCAGGAGTAGTAACTATTACATCAAATTCAATTTTTCCAGTATCTTTAATTTTTTTGATATCTTCTTCTGTGTAAATTAAATCTGCACCAGCATCTTTGGCTTCTTTTTCTTTTGAAGCATCAACCAAAGCCGCAACTTTTTTTGTTTTACCAGTTCCATGAGGAAGGATAACAGTTGTACGGATTTGTTGGTCAGTTTTTTTAGGATTAATTCCTAGATTTAAATGTAACTCAACACCAGCGTCAAATTTTACATTTGAAGTTTCTTTAATGAGGTTTAGAGCCTCATCAATTTCATAGACCTTAGTTTTATCGATCTTGGTCTGAAGATCAGTCATTCTTTTTGACATAGTACTTTTTAGTTAAGTGGTGCAAACCCCGAGTGGTCGGGTCCCACATATTTATAGTAGCAGAATAATATCATTTTTTGTATATTTTGTCAACACCTAGGTATTGACAAAAAAGCTAAAATGTGTTAAACTGTAGGGTCGTGTTCGCTAGTGTTTCATTTTTATTAAGGAGAGGAAAAAAGAAATGGCGAGAAAAAAATACAAGGTAGTGTTAGTTGATCCAAGCACCAAGAAAGAGCTGAGGGCATTAAGGATAGGTCCTCTGAATTTACAGCAGGCCATCCAGGCTTGTGCTACATATCGCAAAAGTACTCCTCCTGAGGTTCGTACTGCGATGAGAAAGCCTTTCTAGTAGCAATAAAACCACGACATCATAACAATGGTCGCCCCCTGGGGCGGCCATTTTCTTTATCTATAAATCATCAATATCCTTTAAAAGGCTACCGGGAGTAAAATCATAGTCATCTGATACATATTTTACATCTTCAGTATCATCATCCAATTCATTTAAAGCAAGTGATGAATTAGGAAAAAGCATTGAATGGTCTTCTATTTTATCCATGGATATTTCCCCGAGGAACATTGATGGTTCGTTAATTCTTTCACCCCAGCCACTAGTCTCCATTGGATATGTTAAAAAGAGTTGTTGTTTGGCACGAGTGGTGGCAACATAGAATAAACGACGTTCTTCCTCTAGCCCGTCATTTGTAACAGATGCTCTTTCATTTGGAAAACCAGTTGAAGTTAAATTTATTATAAATACCGCATCCCATTCTAAACCTTTTGCTTGGTGAATTGTAGAGAGGATTATTTTATCATTATCTTGTCCGGCTTCACTAACTTGTTTACTAGTATGTTTTTCTTGAAGAGTTGCTTCACTTAAAAATTCATTTAAATTATTATATTTTTCTGCAAAATTTCCGAGCTCATCTATGTCTTGCATACGTTCTTTGGCATCGGTGTATTCGTTTTGTAGATATTCTTTGTAGTTTGATTCTTTTATAGTGCGTATTAAAGTAGATGGAAAATTTTCAGGGGTCTCGAGTAGATTATTAAAAATACTTAAAAAGTTTTCAAAACCTAGTTTTGCTTTTTTAGATAATACTTTGCTTATGTCATTCTGAGCAGAGCGAAGAATCTGCTTGTTAGATTTAGATCCTTCACTATCGTTCAGGATGACAAGCGAGGATTGTATTGCGTTAATTATTTTGTCTGCCGCCGCTGGACCAACCCCTTCCTCATGTGTTAAAAGTCTAAACCAAGAAGCAGTATCTTTTGGATTGTTTAAAATTCGTAAAAATGCCAGCACATCTTTAACATGGGCTCTTTCAAAAAATCTCATTCCTCCTCGGTAATCATATTCTATTCCATTTTTAACGAGTTCCATTTCAAGTCTTTGTGAATGATGAGAGGCACGAAATAGAATAGCAATATTTTTTGATTTAATTCCAGTGCTATTTAATTCTCTTATTTTTGAAATTATATAGCGAGCTTCTTCTTCGGAATCGCTTTGAGGAACAAGCATTGGCTTCGTACCCGAGTTGTCTAGTGCTTTTAATTGTTTTTTGTATTGATTCAAATTATTTTCAATAACATCATTTGCAATGTCGAGTATTTCTTGAGAAGAACGATAGTTTGTTTCTAGTTTAAAAATTTTTGCGTCTTTATATTTATTTTCAAAGTTTAAAATATTTTCGATTTGTGCAGCTCGAAAAGAATAAATACTTTGAGCGTCGTCACCAACAACTAAAATATTTTTGTGAATTTGTGCGAACTTATCAATTATTTCTGATTGGATTTTGTTTGTATCTTGGTATTCGTCTACTAAAACATATTGAAATTGCTGGGCAAATTTTTTACCAACATCAGTTTTGTCTAAAAGAAGATTTAAATTAATAAGTAAGTCATCAAAATCCATAGCATTGGATTCTTTTTTTCTTTTTTCATATTCAAAACTTATTTTTCTAAATTCATCTAAGAATTCAGAAAAGTGTGAGCACTTGAGTTCTATAACTTCTTCTAGGTCTTCACCAGAATTTTTTGCATACGACAATGTGTTTTGGATGATATTAACTGATGGAAATTTTCGAGCTTCTGAGGGCTTATGATTTTTAATACAAAGTTTGAGTAGGGTTTTACTATCATCAGTATCTAGAATTGAAAAATTACCTTGATACCCAATTTTTGTTGCGTAATATCTTAGAATTTTATTCGCGATAGAATGAAATGTACCAGCGTAGGGGAGAGTCTTTGATCTTCCCCCCTTACCAAGGGGGGATTGAGGGGGGTTGCCAGTAAGTTCATCAACCCTCTTCACCATTTCACCCGCTGCCTTATTTGTAAAAGTTAATAGCAAAATATTTTCGGGTTTTACTCCTTGTTCAAGTAGATAGGCAACGCGATAAGTAATTGTGCGTGTTTTGCCACTTCCAGCACCAGCCAAAACCAAACAAGGACCATCTCCATTTTGGATGACCTCAAATTGTTGTGGATTTAATTCTTGTTGAAAATTTATCATAGTTTTGCGAGGCCGAAGGTCTGTCATTCCCGCGTAGGCGGGAATCTAGTTTTTATTATGCGATTATAACATTATTTTTTTATATTGACAAAGGTAATCATATATGGTTTATTTAACCTAGGTGTTTAACAACCAACAAAAAGAGATAAGGATCAGTAAAATGCAAGAGTTATTTCGTGTCAATCCGAAGCAAGTAATCCTTTTTTTGCTTTTACTCAACCAGATTCATCCCACAGAAGGGTGTAATAGGCTGAATCTCCCCGAGCTTCAAAAGATGTTGCCAGAGAAAATTAGTCGAATTCTTATGATGAACCTTCTTCGCCTGGCTGAGACACAGATTTTGACCAGCAAGGCAGTTGAAAGGGTACTTAAAGAAGATCCTTATGTAGTGGAAGATTTTCTCATTGATTATGAGATGACGTCGGCTGAATTTGAAAACCTTTGTGACTCGCAAGAGTACGAGTATTGGAAGGAGCTTTCCAAAACAATTCAACCATCACCAGGAGCAGGAAAACTGATGGTGCCGATTGTGGCATTTAAAATTCCGAAATGGCGAGTTGAAAACGCTGATAGTTTGACCCCCACAATCAATCATCTGATGGGTGCTAGCTATATGAAACTGGTTGGCTTGCGAGAACTGACTATTTTCGAATTCTATTGTTCCGCTCCTCGTTTTTCTAAATTGTTGTCCGCGCGTATGTTGCATACTCATCCCTTTTCTTATATTGATAAGTATAAGCATAAAGGGAGTGAGAAACAAAGGGTTTCAGAGTGTATCTTTAGTGCTGAAAAAGGCAAAGTGATCCAGGCCAGCCCTCCGTATAATTATCGCATACCAGCGGATAGTACTTATCTACTCGGAGTCCCAATTATCGCCTGATTGTTCTTTACCAACCACCTCAACTGCCCTTGGCTTTCCAAGGGCGGTTTTTTTGTTAAAAATTATATTTTTATAGTGATATGAATTTACACAAGCACACTACTTGACAAAACTACTAAAATATGGTATGATTATATGTTGTTTAGAGAAAGAGAGAACTCTAATAAACAAGAAAATTTGGCTAAAACAAGGTAAAACTCTCTCAAAATGGGAGTTTTTAGTGTTTTTAAAGTGAAAATTGTATTTTTTACTTACCAAAACATGCCTAATTGGTATGTTTTGGGTGTAATTCTGATGTTGGTTTGGCTAAGATTACAGTTTTCGCCTTAAAAAAATAAGGTTTTGATCATTACAATCCCTGTTTAAAGCAGGGTAAATATAAGGTTAGTTAGTCAGTTTGAGTTACATAGTTTCTAAATTTGCGGTGAAAAATTCCGCAGGAGAACTTGTCATGAAGAATGTTACGATGATTCTGGCATCTTTGGTTTCTTTGTTGGTGCTCGCTTCTTGTGGTGACACAAACAGTTACTATGATTGCGATACGGATGGTGACGTGGTTGACGGCGACACGGACGATGAAGTCAGCGAAGACGGCGACATTGACGGCGACACGGACGATGAAGTCAGCGAAGACGGCGATTTTGCCGAAAATGAAGTCGAGTGTCAATTTAACGAAGACTGTCACCACGACGACAATCCCTGCACTTTTGAATGGTGTGACGGCGAACATATGTGTAGCACTTCTTTGGACGCAATGGATTGGCAGAGTTGCGGTGAGGGAGTGATCTGCATGGGCGGTGAATGTGTTCAAGAGTGTAGCAAGGAGGGATGCGACGATGGCAATCCCTGCACCCGCGATGGGTGTGATATAAATGAGTGCGTTAACATTGCGCTTCAGGATTATGTTGCTTGCGGTGAAAATGCATATTGTTTTGAGGCGGAGTGCCTACTCGAGGAATTGGCTGTCTCGATATGTCCGGAGGGTCGTCAACCGGAATTCGATCCAGACCGGGCGAGTAATGTTTCCTTCGATATCTATGGTATCGGCAAAGAGGAGATAAGGCTTCGCAGGGTTGGGGTAACATTCAGTTCATCTTGCGACTTGTCCGGCTCTAGGGTTGAGGCTCAGGTTACTGATTTCCTCAATCAGCCACTGGATGATATTGATGTAAATGTCCATCGTAATCATTCGACATATGTGGATGGAATGTATTATTATGGTGTTGATCTGTTATTTTTTGACTATCTTAAATTTGATGGCGTTGGTGAAGATGGTACCACCAACTTGTATCGGATAACTCCGTTTTTTGACTTGTCTGATTGTTATTGCGACACTACATTCGCTATTCAGTTTGACAGTGCTTCTTCTGTCAATAGTGAAAATACGGGATTGGAACCTTTGAATGTCAAAGGTGCACCGCTTCTTGGTCTGACTTCCGAGGAAATATGCCCCGAGTGATCTCTAACCTACTTGCCCAACTATTCACTTTTTCAACTACAGTTGAGAGGGTGATGGTCCTGGAGTAGAATTATAACCCGCCTTCGAGTTTCGAAGGCGGCGTTTTTTTGTCAAAAATTAAAATTTAGAGTATCATTTATTATATATAATAATAAGAAAGATCCTGAATCAAGTTCAGGATGACAAAGATTTATGTTTTTTAAACTACAACACCAAGACAAAAAAACTCACGCGAGAGCGGGGGTTATTACGACTCCTCACGGGGAAATTAAAACTCCTGTTTTTATGCCAGTTGGAACACAGGCGACAGTTAAGACTTTGGATTCTCAAGATCTGGAAAATTTGGGAGCAGAAATTATTTTAGGAAATACATATCATCTGCATTTACGCCCTGGTGAGACTCTTGTTGAGAGTGCCGGTGGTATACATGGATTTATGAATTGGAATAAACCAGTTTTAACAGACTCAGGTGGGTTTCAAGTTTTTAGTTTAGGAAAACAAAAAGACCCCACCCCAACCCTCCCCTTGAAAAGGGAGGGGGTACGAGTTTCCCCTCTTTTCAAGGAGGGGAGTAAGGGGAGGTCTGGTAAGAGGTTGGTTAAAATTACAGACAAAGGTGTTGAGTTTAGATCTCACATTGATGGCTCAAAACATTTTTTTTCTCCCGAAGAGTCAATTAAAATTCAACACAAATTAGGAGCAGATATTATTATGGCATTTGATGAGTGTACACCGGACAAGGCGGATAAGAAATATACACGTGAAGCATTGGATAGAACACATCGGTGGGCGAAACAAAGTTTGGAAGAGCACAAACGTCTGTCTGTCATTTCGACCGAAGCAAAGCGGAGTGGCCTTCGGCTCTGCGAGACCGCAGGCTCGAAGAGAGAAATCCCTTTAAAAATTAAGGGATCCCTCGACAAGCTCGGGATGACAACGAGCGACAGGAATGACAAAAAGTTTCTGTTTGGAATAATTCAAGGAGCAGGGCATAAAGAATTACGAATTGAAAGTGCAGAATATATTTCAAGTCTAGATTTCGATGGGATTGCGATTGGTGGTGAATCAGTTGGTTACAATATGGAAGCGACAAAAAATATTTTAGATTGGGTGTATCCAATTATTCCAGAAGACAAACCTCACTATGCGATGGGCTTGGGTTTAAATCCAGCTGACCTGTTTGAAGTAGTTGAGAGGGGAGTAGATATGTTTGATTGTGTTGCTCCAACTCGTTTAGCAAGACATGGAGTTTTATATATTAAGGATATTAAGAATAAACACAGATTAAATATTACTAATGCAAAATTTAAAAAAGACCTTAATCCGATAGACCAAAATTGTACTTGTTCAACTTGTCAAAATTATTCTCGTGCGTATGTTCATCACCTATTTGATGTAGGAGAAATTACCGGAATGCGTCTTGCAACAATTCACAACATTCATTTCTTTTTAAATTTAATGCGAGAAATGCGTGAAGCGATTTTAGAAGATAGATTTTTGAAGATGAAAAAAGAATGGGTGTAAAATAAAAATATATTTAGTACATAAAAATGACCAAGCGTTTTGCTTGGTCGTTTTTATTAAATTTTTTTGTATGTTTTTATTCTTTATCCTGAGGTGATAAAAGTTTGTTTCTCATCCATTCTGTGGCTCTTCTAAAAGCTTGCTGTGTATATCGAGTGTCATCTTTTGGTTTTCTTCCTTGGTTTCTCCGACTATTTATATGTCTGGCTGTTAATCTATCATCTATTTTGGATTCTCCCCATTAGGATCATACTTACCATCTTTGGCTCTCGCTGCTTGATAATCTTCAATATCACCACCTTCTTTATAATTAAGTTTTCGAAGTCGTTCATTTTCTATTCCTTCAGGACTATTTTTTTCTTCTTCCATAGCTTCATTATACACTGCTTCTTCGTGAGCTTCGTTGGCCTCTTGTCTAGTTTGTTCTTCAGTTAAACCAGTTTCATCTACTGTTCCAAATTCAGTAATATCTCTAAATCTTTCTTTGTGGCTTATTGGATTGTCGCTAGATCCTTCAACATATTCATCTTCCGGTCTATTGAATTCGCCTTGTCCATCATCTGTGGTTCTAACTTTGACATCTAAATGTGGGTAGTTTTTGCTATTTATTGTTCTAAAATTTTCTTTTTCAGTTCTTTTTCTTTTTTGTTTGTTTTCACCTTCTTCTGCTTCTTTCACATCTTCATCCAGTACAGTATATTTAAGGTTTCCTTCTCCAGTTGGGTTGCCTTTTGGGTCTACTCTAAACCACCCATACACATCTGCTTTTTTACCATCTCCAATATTAATTATATATGGTTCGCTAGAGTATCCTGATTTTTTTTCGTAATCTTTATCTTCCTCTATAATGATTATTGTAATCAAATAATTACCATCGCTTTCTAGTCCTACTATATAAGTAGGGTGTTCTTTTGCAAATTTTTTCAGGTCTGGTATTGCTAAATATTGAAAAATTTCCGGTGAGATTGCTTCTTTTTTGAGATGAATAGATGTGTCACGTCCTCTATCTTCTTTTGGTGAGATTGCTTCTTCATGTTCTTGTCCTCCTGTTGGTTTTTCTGATAACATATTTTTATATTAAGTTTTATTTTTTATTTGTTGGTCCAACTCCTCTTTGATTATCTTCCTCTTCTTCTTTGCTTTTCCCTTGCTTGTTTTAGGTACATTTCTTCTATATCTTTTAGGCTTGGTGGCTCTATTTCTAGTGTATTTCCGTCTCCTATTCTTTTTCCTTCTTCTTCTATGTCCCTAGCTTTTTCACCTTCTTCTACTTTTTTTAAGAAATTATCTTCAGCTTTAGCCGTTTTTGTAGTAATACCTTTTTTTGACATATTATTTCAGGTTATTTTTTTAAATTCACATCCATAGTTGGATATGGAATTCCTATTTTTGCAGTGTTAAGTGCGTTATAAATTAATTCATTTGCTTCTATTTTTTTAGCATAAGCATCTCCATAATTTTCTACCCAAAAACGTGCAGTAAAATTTAAACTAGAATCAGCCATTTCAGTAAATAAAACTTGAGGCTCTGAGTCTGTTAAAATATCTTTTATATTTGAAATAGTTTTTAAGATTAATTCTCTAACTTGAGAGACATCACTTCCATAAGCTACTCCAAAATCAACATTAACTCGAGCTTGATAATTTGGTAGTACAAAGTTTTTAATGTTTGCGTCAGCCATTTTTCCATTTGGGATTGTTACAATTTCATTGCTGTATGTTTTAATTTTTGTACTTCTAATTGAAATATCATGAACAACTCCCAAGGTTCCACTAACTTCAATCTTGTCTCCCACTTGAAAAGTCTGATCAAGAATTAAAGTAAGTCCACCAAATATATTCTTTAAAGTATCTTGCATTGCAAAACCAACAACAAAACCAGCAATTCCCAGACTTGCGAGAAATGGTCCAATATCAAAATTCCATTCTTTTAAAACCCAAATACCACCGATGATAATAAACAAAGCTTTAATCATTTTTTGAGCAATCGGTAAAAGAGAATCATCTAATCTTGATTTTGTTTTTTGTGCGAATTCTTTTCCCCAAACAGAAACTAAAATATCAATAAAAGAAAAGGTGATATAGGTAATTGAAATTACCACAATTGAGTCTAGGATATGTCCTAACCAATTTTCTGTAAATCCGAGCGGTTTTAAAGCAAATTTTAAACCAATCAAAACTAGGATATATGAAAAAGGTGCTTTAATTTTTGCAATAATTAAATCGTCTAATTCTGTTTTTGTTTTTTTTGCTAATCGTTTAAAAACTTTTTCAGATAAAAAAGTAATGATTTTTGCAAGGATTAAAAATCCAATAATCCAAGCAATAGCTTCAACCCATTTGTTTGAAGTGATAATGCTTTGAGCTAGTTCAAGATATTCCATATAAATAAGTATTTAGTAGTTAATTACAGTATTTAGTATATAAAAATTAAGTTTTATTTACAATAGCCAGACTTTATTGTAAAATATAGTTAATATTGTTTGTCATTCTGAGGAACCGAAGTTTATCCGCCGAAGAGGAGGGAATCTCTTAAAATAAAAAATACTTGCCCCGTTAGAGTTTTGTGAGACTTTATTCGTGGTAATAATTAATATAAAAGAAATAAATTGAATTTTAAAAAATTATATGAATAAAAACTCTAACGGGGTGAAGAGAATCGTTTCAGGCATTCAGCCAACTGGTAATTTACATTTAGGAAATTATCTAGGAGCTGTTAAAAATTGGGTAAATTTACAAAATTCTGGTGATTATGAGGTTTACTTTTTTATTGCTAATTTACACTCTTTAAATTCTGGGATTAATCCGGATATTTTAAAAGAAAAAACAAGAATTTTAATTGCTGAACTTATAGCACTTGGAATTGATCCTAAAAAAGTAACATTTTTTAGACAGTCTGATGTAGTGGGGCATACTGAATTGACTTGGATTTTTGATTGTCTTACTCCAATGGGAGAACTTAAAAAGATGACCCAGTTTAAAGATAAATCTAGTAATCAATCTGACAACATTAACGCAGGGCTTTTTACTTACCCGGTGTTACAAGCAGCTGATATTTTAATGTATCACGGTGAACTTGTTCCAGTTGGAGAAGACCAAGTACAGCATGTAGAATTAACTCGAGACATTGCCAGATTTTTTAATAATAAATATGGAAAGTATTTTCCGGAAACAAAGGCAAAGCTAACAAAAATTCCAAGAGTTAAATCTCTTCTTGCGCCAGATAAAAAAATGAGTAAGAGTTTGGGTGAGGGCCACGTAATTGAAATGGCTGATACTCCCGAAACAATTCAAAAGAAATTAAATAAAGCGGTGACTGCAACTACGGGTGGAGGAAAAGCACAAGGGGTAGAGAACTTGCTTTTACTTTTAAAAGAATTTGGGACAGAAAAAGTTTATAAAGAATTTGTTAAAGCGGAAAAAGACCAGACTATTCGCTATGGAGATTTGAAAAAAGTTTTGGTTGAAAATATTTCTAAGCATTTTAAAGATTTTAGAAAAAAACGAGCTGAACTGTTAAAGAACCCAAAAAAGTTAGATAAAATTATGGCTGGAGGGGCAAAGAAAGCTCAAAAAGTTGCGGACATTACAATGGGGGAAGTTAAAAAATTAGTTGGATTAAAATAAATAACGATTTGATAATATGCACAACTGTCATCACCCAGTCAAGCTGAGTACAGGCTCTGAACTTGTTTCAGAATTTAACACTTGTCATCCTGAACTTGTTTCAGGATCTAGATGGTATATTCAGAGATTCTGAAATAAATTCAGAATGACATTTGTGGAAATAAATGAAATTTATGAGGAGGGATCATTTCTATACATATATAATAACTAATAAATTTAACAAAGTTTTATATATAGGAATTACAAATAATTTAGAAAGAAGAATGTGGGAACATAAAAATAGAGTAGTGGAAGGTTTTAGTAAAAAATATAATTTGAGTAGATTGCTTTATTATGAAATTTACCGGAATGTTAAAAATGCTATTGCAAGAGAAAAGCAATTAAAAAATTGGCACAGACAATGGAAAATTAATCTAATTAAACAAAACAATCCAGATTTTGATGATTTATCGGGAGAATGGGATTGTTTTAGAGATCCTGAAACAAGTTCAGGATGACAAAATATATGTTTGGTATCGGCCTAGTTACAATTGTACCAATTTTTATAATAATTTTAATTATAATTTTTAATAGTAAATCTATGGAAAAAGGAAAATTTCATTTGATAAAGAATATTTATCTTTATCTTGTATCGTTTGTTGCTCTAATGATGGCGGTGACAGCACTTTATAGTTTAATTGATACGGGCTTGAGAACTTGGGTGTTAACAGAGGCTAATAATAATTATTATGAAAAACCGCGAGTGGAAAGAATGATCATGGATGAAGAAGGAGAAAGAGTGCAGATGACCGAAGAACAAATTCAAGTTGAAGATGAAAGATTAGAAAAACAACGCGAACAAAATCGTGTGTCAGATTTGCAACGTGATTTGGCTCGCAACATTTCTATCTTAGTTATAGCACTTCCACTATTTGCTTACCATTGGTCTTTGGTGAGAAAGAAAGAAAGAGAATAAAATATATTTAAAAACAAACCTTGCGTGCGGGGTTTGTTTTTATTTAAATAAAAAAACGCTGGGGACATAAGCCACCAGCGTGAGATACATTTTTGTCAGGAATTGCTTACCAGTTTGGGGTAAAGATTCTGTAGTTGTTTGACCATCTTCCTTTGTGATTTACCTGGGAACAAAGAAATGTCAAACCTCTTCGTTTTTACCTCATTTCCAAACGGCATTTTAAATATTATGACGTTAGCCTCCAGAAAAGGCAATAAAGAACTTTTAATTTCCATATTAGATATGTCGGCCGAATAGATTTCTCCCATCCATCTTCCAGCAGAATCGACTTTGTGTATACCAAAACTGTTTTTAGAAGAATTTTCCGATATTACGATTTTTCTTATCAGCATGCTACATGTGAAAAAATAAGCAAATGCGAAAACGGATATAATAACTAAGAATAATACAAAGGCACTTTTTAAAGGAATTCCCGCACAATATACAGCATAAAATGCCACAAACAACGGAAGTAGACTTACGAAATAAAATACCATTTGTATTAATGTCTTTGCTACATATGTGGTGGTACCACCTTTTTCAATAACTCCGTCATTTTTTTTCTTCATTTCCACGTCCTTCCGTATGTTATGTTAATCAACGTATTTTCAATGTTCACTTCTATTAATGTACTGGAAAGTGGATAGAATGTCAATTTTTAAATAAAAAAATCCCCGAACGCGCAATGCGTCCGGGGGTTGGGATCAGGGATTGCCGTTGGCGATTTCTCGCTTGAGGCGGGTGATTTCCTAATTTTCTCATACAAATATCCAGCACAGAACAATTGCTACAGTGACAATTAGTACTATCAGACTGTAAAAATGATATCTGTTGCACTTGGCCCAGAGGTTATGTCTTTCTTGGGCAACTTGTATTGCTGTTGACAAGTTTTTAGCTTCCGTAGCCTTGTCACTGGCGAGTTTGCGAAGAATAACGAATGCAGTGAAACATGTCGCAACTAAGATGATGTATATTGCGTTTGCCACAGCGTTCTCCTTTTCCCATATGGTTAATGTTAGTTTTAATGTATAATAACTTGACAAATTTGTCAATACAATATATACTTATTGCAGAACGTGTTTTTGAGGTTGTGGCGACCTCGCTTTTCGCTAAAACAAGCCTATCTAACTTGTTTTGGTGGATATGAGTTTATGTTAAACTCAACAAAGATGGCTTTAAAAGTCTATCTTTTTATTTTCTAGTTTTTAGAAATTAAAAATTAGAAATTGTTTAAAAATTATTAAATTATAAATTAAAAATTTCAAATTATGCCTACAATCAATCAAATAATTAAGAAAGGCAGAAAACCGAAGACTAAAAAAAGTAAGTCTCCTGCTTTGCAATTCACTTATGATTCATTGCATCGCAAAAAAACAGAGTACCGTCGTGGTGCTGGTTTTAAACGTGGTGTGTGTACAAAAGTATATACTTCTACTCCAAAGAAGCCTAACTCAGCTCTTCGTAAAGTTGCTAAAGTTAGATTATCAAACGGTGTTGAAGTGATCGCCTATATTCCAGGCGAAGGACACAGTTTACAAGAACATTCAATCGTACTACTACGTGGTGGCAGAATTAAGGATCTTCCTGGTTGCCGTTACCATATTGTTCGTGGTGTGTATGATGCTCAAGGGGTTGAAGGTCGCAACCGCGGGAGAAGTAAGTATGGTACTAAAAAACCTAAGGTTAAAGCTAAAAAATAATTTTTGAATTAAAGAAAAAATATGCGTGGAAAAAGTGCAAAAAAAAGAGAGTTAAAACCAGAATCAAAATATGGTAGAACAGATCTTGCTAAATTCATTAATTATATAATGTTAGGTGGCAAGAAAACTATCGCCCAAAAAGTTGTTTATGGTGCTCTTGATATTATCAAAGAAAAAACAAAAAAAGATCCTGCTCAAGTTTTTGAAGCAGCGATTACTACAATTCAACCTCAAGTAGAGGTTAGATCTCGTCGTGTTGGTGGTGCAAATTATCAAGTACCAATGCCAGTTCGTGGCAGTCGTCAATATGCTCTAGCTTGTCGTTGGATTATTGGTGCAGCTCGTGGAATGAAAGGTAAGTCAATGGATAAAAGACTTGCTCAAGTTTTGATGGAATCAGTTGAAGGAACAGGTCCTGCAATTAAAAAACGTGATGATGTTCACAGAATGGCCGAAGCAAATAAAGCTTTTGCTCATTTTGCTAGATTTAGAAAGAAAAAATAAATTAAGAATAATACTAATATATTAATCGTACTATAAATACTAAACAATATAAGAAAGTTTAGAAATTAGAAATTTAAATATTAGAAATTGTTTAAAAATTATTAAATTAAAAATTAAAAATTGATATAATATGTCTAGAGAATACTCACTCGACAAAACTCGTAATATTGGGATCATGGCCCATATCGATGCTGGTAAAACAACTGCTACAGAACGTATCTTGTTTTATACAGGTAAAAAACATAAAATCGGTGAAACTCATGATGGCGAAGCTGATATGGATTGGATGGAACAAGAAAAAGAACGTGGTATTACAATTACTTCTGCCGCGACTACTTGTTTCTGGAAAGATCATCGTATTAATATTATTGATACTCCAGGGCACGTTGATTTTACTGTAGAAGTAGAAAGATCTCTTCGTGTGCTAGACGGAGCAGTTGCTGTATTTGATGGATCTCAAGGTGTAGAACCACAATCCGAAACTGTTTGGCATCAAGCTGATAAATACAATGTACCTCGTGTTGCTTTTATTAATAAGATGGATAAAATGGGAGCAGATTTTTATATGAGTTTAAGCTCAATTAAAGAACGTTTGTCTACAGAGGCATATCCTATTCAACTTCCAATCGGTGCTGAGGGTGACCTATCTGGTTTGATTGATATCATCGAAAAGAAAGCTTATAAATTTGAAGGTAAATTTGGTGAAAAGATTGAAGAGATAGAAATTCCAGCAGATATGAATGAAAAAGTAGAAAAATACCGAGGTGAACTTTTAGAAAAAGTTGCTGAAAGTACTGATGAGTTAATGGAAAAATATCTAGCTGGAGAAGAATTAACAATCGAGGAAATCAAAAAAGGTATTCGTGTACTAACTGTTAAAAACGAAATGTACCCAGTATTAGCAGGTTCTGCACTCGCAAATGTTGGTGTTCAACTTATGCTTGATGCTGTTGTAGCATACTTACCAAGTCCAATTGACGTTCCTTTCTTGGAAGGTGTTGATCCAGATGATGAAGAAAAGAAAATTGAAATTAAAGTGTCAGACGATGAACCATTTACAGCTTTAGCATTTAAAGTTGCAACTGATCCATTTGTAGGAAAATTAATTTTCTTCCGCGTGTACTCTGGTAAAGTAACTGCTGGTAGTTATCTTTACAATGCAAGTAAAGGAAAGAAAGAACGTATTGGTAGAATTGTGAGACTTCATGCAAATTCTCGTGAAGATGTTAGCGAAGTTTTTTCTGGTGAAATTGCAGCTGCTATTGGACTTAAAGATGTTGGAACAGGTGATACAATCTGTGCTGAGTCTCGTCCTGTTGTTTTGGAACAAATTACTTTTCCAGAACCAGTTATCCATGTTGCTATCGAACCTAAAACAAAAGCAGATCAAGAAAAAATTGGTTTGGCTTTACAAAAACTTGCTGAAGAAGATCCAACTTTTACAGTTAAAACAAATGAAGAAACTCTACAAACTATTATCGGTGGTATGGGTGAGCTTCATCTGGATATTTTGGTAGATAGAATGAAACGTGAATTTGGGGTAGAAGCAAATGTTGGTGCTCCTCAAGTTGCTTACAAAGAAACTATCAAAAAATCTTCAGAAGCCGAAGGTAAATATGTTAAACAATCTGGTGGTCGTGGTCAATTTGGTCACTGTTGGTTACGTATTGAACCAATTGAAGAAGGAAAAGATTATGAATTTGTTGAAGAGATTAAAGGTGGTGTGATTCCAAAAGAATATATGAGTGCAATTAACAAAGGTATCCAAGAATCTATTTCTCGTGGTATCCAAGCTGGTTATCCAGTTGTGAATGTTAAAGCGACTGTATATGACGGATCGTACCATGAAGTTGATTCTTCAGAAGTTGCCTTTAAGATGGCAGCATCAATGGCTTTTCAATCTGCTTGTAAAAAAGGTACTCCAATCATCTTAGAACCTGTTATGAAAGTTGAAGTTTTGACTCCAGAACAATTCATGGGTGATGTGGTAGGGGACTTAAATGCAAAGCGTGGACAAATTCAAGAAATGACAGACAGAGGCCAAATGAAAGTTATAAGTGCAATGGTGCCACTTGCATCTATGTTTGGTTATGCAACTTCTCTTCGATCAATGTCTCAAGGACGTGCAAATTATTCAATGGAATTTGATCATTATGCAGAAGTTCCAAGTAATGTTGCAAACGATATTATTGAAGGAAAAACAAAATAATAATTCCCCTCTTGAGAGGGGGTAGGGGTGTGTTATAGTAAATCAGAATCTCAAAAACACCAACGTTAAAATGTTGGTGTTTTTGAATCTATAATATATTTGACAAGTTGATTAAAATATGTTAATATAGCTTGTTCTTTAAAATACGTTTATCTCGGCTTTCTTTGGGACTATTTTCTAATTAAAATAGGTCAAAAGAAGGCTAGGAATAACTCCTGGTCATTTTGCTTGTATAGTGTACCATTTTGGGATTAAATATAAGGTTATATTTAATGCTGGGATGAATTGCTTGCAGGTAAGGAGAAAAAAGATGAAAAGTACTATTACAACCGATCAATATCGTGACCTTCTGGATCGTGAATTTCGAGGTGATTTTGGTGAAGAAGGGTTAGGTTCTGACTTTCAATGGTTTGCTGATAACTTGAAAACAGTGCGTAGTTTACGTACTGGTCAGTTAAAACTCCAACAATTCCCTTGCGAGATTAATTGCCCTGAATTGATCCCCGATGGATACACTGTTCTTGAAGATGTTGAAAAACACCACTTCAAAGTCAGTGATCTCGAACACATCTCTTTCTTGGAAGGTGAAGAATCTTCCATTAAAGGAACTTTGATGAGGGAACGTTCCGTACTGCTAAATGCCGATTATGGTCTTAGCGATGCTCCAACAATACTTGGAGAGGATGGCGAGGGCAAGAGCATCCCCAAAGAGTGGAGAGGTAAGTATCTCGTTTTTGCAGGAACTCTTTTGCGTTCCTCTGGCGGTAATCTCTGCGTCCCTGTTATCCGCTGGGGTGACGACCGCTGGGTTTTGCGCTTCGGTTGGCTCGGCTTTGGCTGGCGTGACGATGATCGTCTGGTTCGTAGTAAGCATTAAGCTCTTGAACCCTCGGTATCTTGACTCTTGGTTCGTTTTATCACTCGTCCCTGTGCATTTGTGCAGGGACTTTTTTTATTGTAAAATACATTACGGAAAGTAAACAACACAGCCTGCGGTTAAGACTTCGGGCGGTTGAAATCTAGATTTATCAAATCAACCAGAATAGAGCAGGCTAAGGTTTGCTCTAGTGTGTGTTTTGTAAATTCTAAAAATATATATGCTTGGTGCAATACACTATTGAGATAAAGTCTCTAAATAATATTCAACCCTGAGAGTATTCAAGGGGTGGTGGTATGGACGATGTTTTGCATATTTTGCGTAACTCTGACGGTAATCTCTACGTCCCTGTTATCAACTGGAATGACGACCGCTGGATTTTGAACTTCAATTGGCTCGACAATGACTGGAATGACAATGATCGTCTGGTTCGTAGCAATCATTTTTATTCTCCCTTGATTTAATTCGGGGGAGTTTCTTTTTTAATAAATTTTATCCATCCGCCAATCATTTTACCAATTTCAGATAGATGTTGTGATAGAAGAGTATATTTTTTATTATCTAATGTTTTTAATTCCCACAAAATTTGTAAAAAGAATTTTAGACTATCAAATGAAACTGCCAATTTATTTATATATTCATTTTTAACTTCACCATTGGCATATCTAGCTTGCAAAGCATAGTTTAAACAATCAGTAAATAAGTTATCAACTTTAATTCCAATAGTATATCTGGTAAGCTTAGGAAAATGAATTAAAAAGCCGTGCCACAGCTTGTATGTTTCTCGTAGGTAATCAACAATATTTAAATTATCAGAAACCCGTCGGGGGGGGTAAAGGATTTTTTTTATGAAAAGTATTTTTACTCATAATTATAATGATATTATTAAGATAGATAATCTGCTTTTAGCTTGGTCAGAATTTATTGTAGGTAAGAACAAGAAACAAGATGTTAAATTGTTTAGTCTTAACCTGATGGATAATATTATACGACTTCACGAAGATTTGGCAAGTATGAGTTATGAACATGGTGGTTATCATGAGTTTTTTATTACCGATCCAAAAAGAAGACATATACATAAAGCTAGTGTGCGTGATCGTTTACTTCACCATGCTATTTATAGAATATTATATCCATTTTTTGATAAAACTTTTATTAATGATTCATATTCTTGCAGGATTAATAAAGGAGTACACAAAGCTATTAATCAATTTAATAAGTATTCTCTTAAAGTAAGTAAAAATAACACCAAGGCTTGCTGGGTTTTAAAATGTGATATTAGAAAGTTTTTTGCAAGTATTAACCATAATATTTTAATTAAAATTATTGAGTCGTATATAGTTGATAAAAAAATATTATGGTTGATTAAAAATATTATTGATAGCTTTGGCGTTGATAATCAAAAAAGTATAGGCTTACCACTTGGTAACTTAACTTCTCAATTGCTCACTAATATTTATATGAATGTTTTTGACCAGTTTGTTAAACATAAACTAAAGGTTAAATATTATATTCGTTATGCCGATGACTTTGTATTTTTGTTTGAGGAAAGAAATAAACTAGATAAAATTTTAATGGATATAAATAATTTTTTACAAAATGAATTAAATTTATCTCTACATAAAGATAAATTATTTATTAATACTTTTTCGTCGGGTATGGATTTTTTGGGTTGGGTACATTTTTCTAGTTATAGGACATTAAGAAAGAATACTAAAAATAGAATGTTTAACAGAATACAGCAAAATCCAACAAATGAAAGTTTACAGTCATATTTAGGCTTATTAAAACATGGTAATACTTTTAAAGTAAAACAGGAATTACTTAATAAATATTGGTTGTTGAAGTAATTGAGTTTGTTGTTTTCGATTAATTCGTAGACTGATTATTTGACTTGTTCTCCACCTGTTGCTATAATGAAAATGTTATAAATCTAATAAAATTACGCCCCGTAGTGAAAAATTAAATAGCCCTGCGGGCAAAAGAATAAAGTAAAATAAATTATATATTTAAAACATAAAGTATTAACTAATAGTTAGTATTAGTAATATTTTTTAATTTTCTACTACGGGGTATGAACAATAAACAGTTAAACAAAGCTATAGAATTAGTTCGTCGTACTGGCGATAAAATGTTAGTTATGGATCAAGAATCCGATTCAGTTTTTGCTTTGATGGATTTAGACGAATATGAATTTTTGTTAGATAGTGACAGTGAATCAATAGAGAATTATGATGAAGAAGAAATGATGAATAAAATAGATAGAGATTTGAAGAATTGGCGTCAACATCGCGATGATGATGATGATGAAGATTTTAGTGGAATTTTTGAAGATGATAATTCGGAAAGTTTAGGTAGTTTAAAAAAATTAGATGATATGCCAGATTTTGAAGATGATGAAGATTGGGATGAGGAGTCAACAGATTTTGAAGATGAACAAGATTTTATTAAAAAAGAACAAGAGCCAGAGCCTGTGAATGTTATTCCATTAGATCAGAGAAGTGGCGAGCCATTAAATATTTTAAAAGAAGAAGACCTAGATGATTTACCAGAAGATGATATAGAAGAGACTGATAAGTTTTACCTAGAACCAGTTGAATAGAAAAATGAAAATAAATTAAAAATCGCCAATTAGGCGATTTTTTGGCATGTTAATTTTAGTAATAAAAGTAGAGCCTTAAAGGGATCTTTTTGGTGGATTAAAAATAGCATGTAAAGGTTATTAACATTTTACTTGACAGGTTTCTTTACATCTATTATAATTTATATATAATACTATTTAAATTTTTAATTATGAATTCATTTTTAAAAAAGTTAAGACGAGAAAATGGTGTAAGTCAAGAATTTTTGGCGAAAAAAATAGGCATATCTCGTCCGACTTATATACAAATTGAAAAAGCTACTCGTAAGATGAAAGTGGAAGAAGCTCAAAAATTAGCACGGTTTTTCGGGCTGTCTTTAGAAGATTTTTTATCTAATAAGAAAAATTCCAAACCAGAAGTTAAAATTGAAAAAAGAAAAAAGAAAGTAAAGCAAAAAGAAGAATTACGTATTTCTGTTCCGCAGGAAAGGGTTGATAAATTTAAGGAAGTGCTTTTGTATATTTTAGAGCGTATTGGTGCACGTCCAAATATTGGTGAGGCGGTTGTATGTAAAATAATGTATTTTATTGATTTTGATTTTTACGAAAAATATGAGGAACAACTTATTGGGGCTAAGTATATAAAAAATCATCATGGACCAACTCCTGTCGCATTTCCTGAGATTATAAAACAAATGGAAAAAAAACACGACCTAGTACCTGTAGTTAAGAAGTATTTTCAGTATAAGCAAAAAAAATACTTACCACTTAGGAAAGCAAATCTGTCTGATTTTTCTGCTCGTGAAAAAGACCTAATTGATACGGAGATTGAAAGGTTTAAAGATTTTAATGCTACAAAAATGGAGGAATATTCTCACAAAGATGTTCCTTGGATTGGGGCTGAAAATCTACAACCCATTGACTATGAGGCAGTTTTTTCTAGAACAGATGAATTTTCTGTAAGACAATATGATGAATTATGAGGAAACAGAAAAATTTGTTCGTGATTTTAAAAAACTACTTAAAAAATTTCCGTCTTTAGTAGAAGATTTTAAAGTGAATAAACAATACAGAATAGAACTTTTTCATTGTAACGAAATTGATAGTAATAGTATTTTTGAAATTCAAGGTGTTGGTAATGATGTTGAATTACAATTTTTCAAGATTAAAAAATTTCAATGTAAAAGTCTGAAGGGTCGTGGAGCAAAAAGTGGTATTCGTATTGTTTATGCCTATATTCCTAAGAGGCAAAAAGTAGTATTTTTGGAAATTTATTTTAAATCAAAACAAGAAAATGAAAATAGAGTTAGGATAGAAGAGTTTAAAAATAAAGTAATAAATTTATGAACACAAAAGATGAGCAAGAAAAAGATATAGAATCTGAAGATTTAAGTGATTTTACGAATGCTGGTGCATTAGATACACTAAAAGAACTTGGGCCTATGTCTGAAGTTGAACATGATTATTATATGAATTTATGAAACAAGAAATAGCATATGGAATTTTAAAGACTGGTAGAAACGTGTTTTTAACAGGTTCGGCTGGGACGGGTAAGACATATCTTTTAAATAGATATATTAATTATTTAAAAGCACGAGGGATAAAACCTTCTATCGTTGCACCAACCGGTATTGCTGCCTCTCACATCGGGGGAATGACCATTCATTCCTTTTTTGGCATTGGCATTCAAGAATATCACGATAAATATGCAATTGACCGACTCCTCCAAAAAGAATTTCTTTACAAACGAATGAAAGATGTAAAAGTTTTAATAATAGACGAGATATCAATGGTATCTCCTCATATTTTTTCTATCATGGACGAGGTTTTGCGAGGTTTTAAATATTCGGATAAACCATTTGGTGGGGTACAGATTATTTTGTCTGGAGATTTTTTCCAACTTCCTCCAGTTTCAAAACTAAAAGACTTTGGACGATTTGCGTGGCAGGCTGACTCATGGAAAAATGCAGATTTAAGAAGTTGCTATCTACATGAAAAATTTCGTCAGAGTGAAGAAGAATTAATAAATATTTTAGATGAAATACGAGAGAATAGAGTAACTAAAAAAACTGTAGAAACTTTGAAAAAATGTGATGGACAGAATTTTAAAAAAGGTTTTAAAATAAGTCGCCTTTATACACACAATATTGATGTAGATAGAATTAATAAAGAAGAACTTGCTAAATTAAAAGAAGTTCCAAGAATTTTTATATCAAAAAACAAAGGTTCAAAGAAAAATGTAGAAAAGATTTTTAAATCTAGTTTGCTACAAGAAGAATTAACGCTCAAACAAGGGTCAGTAGTTATTTTTATCAAAAATAATTACGAAAAAGGTTATGTGAATGGAACTCTAGGTAAAGTGGTAGGTTTTATGAATATGACGGGGTTGCCAGTTGTTAAAACTTTTGATGGTAAAAAAATTATTGTAGAAAAAGAAGATTGGGAGTTTGAGAATTTGAAAGGAGAAGTAAAAGCACAAGTGACTCAAGTTCCGCTTCGGCTTGCTTGGGCCCTCACAGTTCATAAATCACAAGGGATGACGCTTGATGGCGCAGAAATTGATCTATCTAAAACTTTTGAGACAGGGCAGGGCTATGTGGCACTCAGTCGGATAAAAAGTATTAATGGTTTAAAACTCCTTGGGATTAATAGTCGTGCACTTGAGGTTGATAAAACAATTTTACAAATTGATAAAAGGATTTCGGAGTCATCAAAAATGTTTGAGAAAAAGTTTAAAGCTTTTACAAAGAGCGAAAGACATAAAATGTATGATGACCATGTTGCTCAAAATGGTGGAACTTTAAAAAAGGAAGATATTGAAAGTAACAAGAAAGAGATTTTAAGAAAAGATAAAGGTGAAAAATTGATGGTTGTAAGGAAAAAAACTTTGGAAGAAACAAAGAAATTGCTCGAAAAAAAGAAGAGCCTAGATTCAATTGCAAAAACACGGGAACTGTCTGTTAAAACGATTTTAAACCATATTGAAAAGATTGCGAAAAAATATCCTGATTTTGATATTGAATATTTAAAACCAAGTGATGATATTATAAAGAAAGTTAAAAAAGCAATTAGCTATATCGAAACAAAAAAACACAAAGATGACTTCCTCGAGAGCGGGGGAATAAAACTCCGAGCAATATTTAAATTCCTCAAAGAAAAAGTTGATTATGATGATATTAAATTGGCTTTGGTGTTTTTAAATAAATAAAAGATATGAAAATAAAGGAGGATCTTTTTGAAAAAGTTAAAATAGAATCAAAAGAATACTATGATAATTTAAATGAAGTATATTGTCCATACCTAAAGAAAGAAGTTAGATTTAATAAGTATGGCTTTGAGCATATTCTTTCTAAATCATGGAATCGTGGTCGGTCTAGTATAGAGCAATATACAAGGTTGCGTCTTTTACCCAAAGTAGTAGATGTTATAAAACTATCCCATACATTGCAAGAATACGATGAAAGAAAAATGATGATTAAACAAAAAATAAATTCAAGATGGGAAAAACGACCAAAATTAGTCAAATATTATGTATTCATTGCAATCATTGTTTCTTTAAATGTTAGATTTAAAGTTGTTGTAAAAGAGGTAGAAGGGGGCTTACCATTTTTTTGGAGTATATATCCATCTTGGAAGAAAGAAGTAACTGCTGACAATGGTAAAAAGAAAATATTTTATACAGGTAATTTAGAGGAAGATTAAAATAAAAAAACCATCGATTGGTCGATGCTTTTTTAAAAGTATTTTTATATAAACACCTGTCTGCAGTTTATGTATTGACCGCTGGAGAGCCAAAGCCCTCACAAATGTTTACAAAATTAGTATAACATAGATATATAACTACGTCAAAGTTATCCACAGTTAAAAATAATATATATGAAATTATTACTTACATCAGCAGGATCGCGGGTTAAAGATGAATTATTAAAATTTATTCCCCAACCTTACAATCAAACAAAGATTGCTTATATTACAACAGCAGCTAAAGTCGAACCAGATGCTTTTTATCTTAATGCCGAAAATAAATTTTTAAAAGGTACTGGGTGCCAAGTAGAAGAAATGGATTTTGTAGATTGTGATAAAGAGGATTGTCGTAAACTTCTAGAAGATAAAAATTTAATTTACATTCAAGGTGGAAATACTTTTTATCTATTAAAAATTTTAAAAGAAAGCGGTGCGTTTGATGTTATTAAAGAAAAGGTTGAAAGCGGTGTGCCGTATGTTGGGGTGAGTGCAGGGAGTTATGTTGCTTGTCCAACCATAGAGATGGCAACATGGTCACATCAAGATAAAAATCACCGTGGGCTTGAAGATTTTACAGCTTTTGGTTTTGTACCGTTTTTGATGAGTGTGCATTACAAAGACAAATACAAAGAAATTCTAAAAGAAGAAATGAAAAAGACAGATTTAGAAGTAAAAATTCTAAAAGATGGACAAGCTTTGTTGGTTGAAGGTAAAGATGTTGAATTAGTTGGAGATAAGGAAGAAAATAAGCTTTAAATATAAAATAAACCTATTACCCTTGTCAAAAAAGGTTTAAAATGATAAGGTGAATATATAATATTTTAACTCATAACATAAATATTTTTATGAAAAAACTAATTTCTTTTATTGGGGTATTCGGTTTAGCCATTCTTTTGTCTGGCTGTGATTATCAAGTGCCTGTTCAACCAAACGATCAGGCTTTACCTGATGCAAATCCAAGTCAGGAAATAGAAAAAAATGAACAAGTTTTACCACCCACTAATAATGAAGATGAAAATTTGGTTCCAGAAGATATTATTGAAGAGCCAATTAGTGAAGTAAATGTAGAAGATATTAGGAAAGCTTTTTCTAAAAAATATCCTAATATAGATTATTCAAAACATATAATTACTATTGAAAATAGTCAGAATGGTAAATATGCAGAAGGTGGAGTAGGTGCTCCTGAAGGTGGTGGAGCACACTATTGGGCAACTAAAGCTGATGGAGATTGGATTATAGTTGTAGAAGCACAGGATAGTGTTGCGTGTAGTATTTTCGAACCATATAGTTTTCCAGAAGAAATGATAAAAAATTGTATTGTTGATGAAACAGATGATGACATTACTGGAGTGTATCAAGGTTTAATCAAAAGATACCCAGATGAACTTCTGGCTGGTGACAATAGTCATTACATTGAATTATCTGATGGGACAAAGAAAAATATAAAGGTTTGTGATAAAAGAGTTATGAAATTAAGTGATCAAATAAATATTCTTGCTGATACTGATAATAAAGTAACTATTTATTCAGATAGAGTTGAACGAAGTGCCTCATGTGTTAATGGTATGGTTCTTGAGCTTGGAGATGAAAATACTAAATATTCAGGTGTGATTAAAAAGGTTATATTTCCTGTACAGGGATATGCTTACCATATTGAGTCATCTGATGGTGTTCGAAAACAAATTCAAATTTGTGATAAAAGAATTACTGGTATTTGGGATACAGTTATAGATAGTATGATTTCATCTAGTAGCATAGACCTGTATTCTAATTCTACTTCACAATCTGGCTTATGTGTTAATGGTGTAGTGGTAAATTTATAGAGTTAAAAAACCAAACATGAAATAGACCCCGACACAAAGCCGGGGTCTATTTTATTTATTTTTCATCTTTCGTCCTTGTCAAAATCTGATTGGACTCGTCAGTACCGACATCATCGGTAGAGAAAAAATGTGAGGTTAAAGGGTGGTAAGACCCTCAACCTCCATAAAAATAAAGAACTATTCATAACCTTACTTACCTAAGGTTGTTTTTTACCAGCGTCTTTGACGCTCCATATGTTCTCGGTAGGCTTCACCCTCTTGCATGAGGGTGGTGACAGCGTTTTCGTTTCTGGGCAAAGTCGCCCAGTCTTTCCCCCAGGCACCTTGTAGGGCACCGCGCGCTCCGATACATCCGTGGTCGGGGTGGTAGAATGTGCCACCACGCTGGCCATCCTCATATTCCCACTGTTCAAAACTTTCGGCCTGGCTGTGACAGGATGCGAGGAGGTCCTTGATTAGGGCCTTACGGGCTTGGTGGTAGGTTTTCGCCGCTTCTTTTCCGAGCTTTTTACTGAATCGGTAATCAGCCTCCGCTTTCTGCGGGTCGATTAGTTTCATTCGGATGTGGTGACCGCCACCACTTTTGTAGGCTTGGTAGTACAGACAGGCGACCCTTCGTCGATCGACGTAAAGAGTGCGTACTCTTCCATCACCCCAGTCTGTCCACTGTTTTGTAACGAAAACACGTCCGTGGCAGTTTTCTTGCTGGCCCCACTCGGCATCGTAGATGACGTCGATGAGGGTAATAACCTCCGCGTGTTGAGGCGGTTGTTGGTTTCGGTACCACTCGTTGTTATTGAGTGCTCGAACTGCCTCAAGTTTTTGTTTCCAGTCATTAAAGTTAGTCATGATTTCTCTTCCTGGGATGGTTAGTCCCTCCCACTTTAATCTCATATTATTGAGATTGATTCGTTACCCATCTTTCAGGGGTGCTGAGTGAGGCAGCATTCCGAATCATATTGTTTGTTTGAGAGTGAAATACCCTCAATCTGCTTCCCTAAGCTAGAGAAAAAGGTTGAGAGCATTTCTCGTTTTTAATGAACAATTCATTATCTAT
>Ga0222658_1000054_pt1 | contig 77013 bp, 125 predicted proteins | sample AntAcemetagen476_FD_179830 | JGI IMG/M metagenome (GOLD analysis project Ga0222658, IMG submission 179830) | Saline water microbial communities from Ace Lake, Antarctica - #476 | ecosystem: Environmental > Aquatic > Non-marine Saline and Alkaline > Saline | place: Antarctica: Ace Lake... | reverse complement strand
CTTCTGTAACTTCTGTAACTCCTGTTACTCCTGTGACTACTGTAACTCCTGTTACTCCTGTGACTCCTGTTACTCCTGTAACTCCTGTTACTTCTGTGACTCCTGTAACTCCTGTGACTCCTGTGACTCCTGTGAAAATCTTGTTAATGGATTTATGTGTATCAATCTAAAGCTAAACAAGAAAGATAAATCTAGATATTGGATATTTAATAAAGAAGTTTCTAAAAAAGAATGGGATACGCGTTATAGAATAGGGGAGGAATTAGATGATGAAGACTAAAGAAATAAGACGTGTAATTAATATAATGAGAGACCTTATAGCTCACTCAATTTCACTACAAGACGCTTATAAAGAATTACTGGAGATGGAAGAATGAAAACATTAAGTGATAAAATAATAAGTCACAATCCAAATAAAGATGATAGACTTATCTACGTTAAAGACGTTAAAGAATTTATTAAGGAGTTGAAAAAAGGAATTAACAATGGTTTAAGAGCAGGAAAATTAATACGCAAAGACATCGACGAACTAGCAGGGGAGAAATTAATATGAACTCACTAGACAAATACGGAAATTGTCCGGTATGTAACGAAAGTTGGGATGGTGGGGATATTCATAAAGATATAAGAAAACACTATTCAGAGCCATTTAAATGGTCAAAACTTATAGGAATTGAAATTAGAGAAAGGTATGACGGAATATCTATTTGGGAATGTCCATTTTGTAAATCACAATGGGATAGATTCACAAAAGAATTAATAACTAATAGTCAGCAGATAAAAAAGGATGATGAGGTTACACTTACAACCGAAAATATTCATCTGGAAACCCGAAGCAAAGCAGAGGAAGATAATAAAAAAAGTGATAAGACTGCGGATGTGGATAATCAGTCTGCTGACAATCAACCAAATATACATAAATAATATAATATATTTAAAACAAACAATATATTTATATAAGATAAACAATTTAATATATTGTTCTCAAAATATATTTAGTTCAGAGGCAAAAAAGAATGGTAGAAACAAAGACTGATTATAAACTGCAAGGAAAGAAAAATAGAAAGTCTGGAGCAGACTTTGAAAGAAGAGTTCGTGCAGACTTGAATTCTAAAGGTTGGATTGTGGATAAGTGGGGGAATAATGTTGAGTTTGGTGGAAGTATATTAGTTCCATCCAAAGATAAACTTATTGGTGTTGATTTTGCAAAAGACCACGGAAGACTAATCCAAGCTAAAAATAAATGGGCAGGTCCAAATAGACCAATGATGATGGGTGCTGGATTCCCTGACTTTATAGCATTTAAATTAGTACCAGACGTTTTAATAAATACACCAACAACACCAACTTATAAAGTTAATCATTTATACGAAGTAATAGGAGTAGAATGTAAAGTGAACGGCTACCTCAAACCAGAAGAAAAAGAAAAGTGTCAATGGCTTCTGGATAATCATATCTTCAGCAAAATCCTCATAGCTAGCAAGACAAAAGAAGGTCGAAAGATTATAGTTAAATATAAGGAGTTTAAATGACAGACATAATATCAATTTTATTAAATGAAGAAAGTGCACAATTATTCCCACAAGAGATAAATATAGATGTAGAAGGGGAACAATTAAAATTCTATTTATCATACACCGCACATATGGGAGTCAATGATGGACCAACCCACTTAATGATTGAATACAGAGATATCAGACAAGAAATGGGAGAATTATTAGAGTATGAAAGAGGTTATGAGGAACCAGAGCAATGCAAATAATTGTAACAACTGACCAGAAGTTAATAGTAGCAACCGGACCTCATGTCAACACTACCAATACTCTAGCAAGAAGTATTAATGGTACATTTGCCTGGACTCATGGATGTATTAAGAGACTTGTAGATGAAAATATATTTGAGATTGATACAGAACAAAGAAAGGATAATAAAAGAAGCAAACCAGTCAAACTTACAGAAAAAGGTATAAAAATTAGAGATTTATTACTTGAGCTTGAGAAGGTGACAAATGGCTGATAAGCAATTATTCCTTCAACACATTCAAGAAAAATATAAAGATATAAAAGTACACTTCATAGACCAACCTAATCATAACATTTGGAAGGCAGAAAAGATGTTATCCCAATTAAGTATGAAAGAAATAAATGAAGTTAATCTCCGTAAGATTTTCTCTGATGAAATAGTTTTAGATATTGAAGAACCAGCTGAACTTGTTAAAATAAGAACCAAGCTCGATGATAAGAATTGGAGTTATTCCGTTTGGTCAACCGGCAGTAGAGGTTATCATATTTCTCTTATATTTGAAGACCTAGCACAATATGATATTAAGGAACGAAATATGTTTAGGTCATACATTATAAAAGAATTTGGAACTGATGAAACCAAATCTAGTGAAAGAACATGGTTGGCTTTAGAACATGCAAAACATTTTAAGACCGGAAATGAAAAGAGATTAATTATAAAAAAGAATGGTAAAATTAATTTACTTCCTAATGCAGTAATAGATTATGTTAAGAAACTTTCAAAGATGTATGAGGAGAATAAATTAGAACAAGACGAAGACTTCACAGACTTTCTTAGTAATCCCTACTTAAAATGGGTATTAGAAAGAGAGGAACCATTGATGAATGGAAACAGAAATAGTGTTCTATTCAAGAATCTTGCCGTTGGATTAGTTCGGCATGGTTTGAATGAGCAAGAGATAAAAGATTATGCAGAAAAGATAATATTAAAATGTCCTGGAAAATCTATTAGTGAATTTATGGGGTGGGTTCAAAAGGCAATAGTAGGGGAATTTACGGACTATAATATATATGAAATGGTTAAGTGGGCTGAAGAATATGACCATCCAATATTACATAAGCTTGTTGGTGGGGAGGATGATATTAAGAAATTAATGACTACGAAAGATATGTGGGATATGATTTGGAATCATGAAATTGTATCACAACCTTTTTGGAAAGATTTATGTTTTTATTCAATGTTATCAGCAGTACTTCAAGAGAAAGAAAAGGATTATAGAATACATGGTATATTTTCATCATTCACTTCAACTGGAAAGGATGAGGGAATTAATTTAACACAAAAAGTTATTGAAGATTTTGGGTTAAGTACATTAACATTAAGTGAGGCAACTGATAAAACTCTTGTAGGTGGAATCAATGAAACTTTAAAAGAATTTAATAGTAAAAATGGATTGGCTGAGGATGAAACTAAAATAATTAGAGGTAATGAAGTTTCATATCAAACTCCTATTGAAAAAGGAGTATTGTCAACTTGTCAGTGGTTGGCTTTTCCAGAAGCGGAAAGTATATTTAAACCAGGAGTGGCAAATATGAGAGTGCAAAGTATATTACGACAAGCTATGGATAAAAAAAGAAGAGTTGAAAAAGGAGTTGGAGGATTTATAATTAAAGCAGAAACTAATACTTCAATATTATTAGCATCTTATCCTCTTGATGATGTCATTGGTAAAATATTAGATAATGGATTATTTCAAAGAGTTATATTTTTTGATGCAAAAATATCTGAGGAGATGAGTGAAATTATTGAGAATCATCAAATAAAAAAAATGTTTAATCCTGATGATATTGATAAATATAATAAGGATATTTATATATTTCATTTAGTTGAAAAATTAAAGGAGACAAAGATGTGGTACGAAGAAAATAAAAACGAAATAAAATATAAAAATAATGAAATAGGAAATCATTTAACAATATTAAAAGATAAATTTAAAAAATCATATAGTATGCTACCAAAACATGATAAACATATTTTAGATGCAGTATTACGTAGAGGTATAGTTAATATAAATAAGTTATGTATGTTAAATGCTGTTTGGAATCATAAAAAAGTGCTAACAAAAGATACAGTTGAGGAGATGTTTAATTTTTATATTCAGTCATTAAATTGTATTAAATACTTACTACTTAAAAAAGATAATAATCAAAAGTTAATGATATCATTACGATATATGTTAAAGGATGGAAAAAGGACTTCGACATTTATATATGAGGAAATGAAAAAACACATGGGTATAACATCAACAAGTGTCTTCGCTAATTTTAAAAAGAAAGCATTGGCACAAAAAGTTGTTGAAGAGATTAAGGAAGGAAACTTTAGATATTTACAGTTAAATAAGGATTGTATAATGTAAATAACCTATATGATAGACTATAACAATGTTTATATACTCTGAATATAATAATATTATATAGAAAGGATAAAATAAAATGATAAAAATAAAAGAAAAAACAAAAGACGAACAACAATACATTGGTATTATGAAAAGTGTTTATAAGACCAAACGTCAACTTGCAATAGTAGCAGGTGTTGGATTAGTATTGGTAGGAGTAGCAACTTTACCAGTTCCATGTGGAAGTATTCAGATGATAGTAGCTGGAGGGATGTTAATCTTTATTCCAGGTACAAGTCTTAAAAAAGCAAGTAAACAAATAAAGTGGCACATTAAAACTAAAATTAAAATGAGGCAAAACAAATGAAAATATATAATTCAGTAGGATGTACAATTGATGGAATTACAGAAAGTGAACTTGAGAAATTCAAGAAAGCTGGATGGATGACAGAAGAAGAATATAAAAAAGCTAATCCGGAGGAGTTTAAATGAAAGTAGTAGTTAATAAATGTTATGGAGGATTCGGATTATCAGTAAAAGCTCTTATGAAACTTATAGAAATGAAGTCTGATATTATTGAAAAAACTACCGTTCAACATTATTATTGTGGTTCTGATGATTATAAAAAGAGGAACGCTCCATGTTATAACCCTAATTGGAAAGAAAAGTTTGAAAAAGATTCAAAAGACAAGAAAAGTGATGTAGGAAATGGATTTTATACTTTTGGTTGGGGAGAAACACTAACCGATGATAAATTTATATATGATATAGATATATATAGGTTGGATAGGTCAAACAAGGACTTGATAAAAGTTGTAGAAGATATGGGGGAAGAAGCAAGTGATAGACATGCAAACCTTAAGGTAATAGAAATACCAGATGGAGTTGAGTATGAAATTGATGAGTATGATGGAATTGAATCAATACACGAGGTGCATAGGTCATGGTAAGTAAATTTAATAATTCAGTGAAAAGAACAAAAAGACCAACAGGTGAAGCGGCGGCATTAAAGTCAACTGGAACCATGTTTGTTGTAGGTGGAGGAGTTATATGTTTAATATCATTACCTCTAGTATTAATATTAATAGGAATATTTCCTCTTATAGGTGGACTTATGATGATTATATCTGGAGTTCGTATTCTTAATAGCTCAACATATAATCCGATTCCATGTCCAAAATGTCATACTAAACTTAATCCATTTAAAGATAGAGTGATATGTACAAAGTGTAAAAATGTTATGGAGGTGACATTATGATATTTGGAAGATGCCCAGATTGTAAGGAGATTAAATTCCTAACAAAACATAGTGAAAGTGGAAATCACCAACCTCCATATATTCGTGTATGTAGAAAATGCCATGATAATAGGCACGGTATAGTAACTAAACCATTAAAAACTAATAAAAAATATGCAAGAGGAACTAAAAGGCAACATAAAAGAAAGTAATATATGTTACAAAACAATAACATTTATAAATATAATAATATTAAATAATATATACAATGGAAAACAAAAATAAAAAATTAAACAGAATAGATAATGTTCAAAGAAACGTGCAGAAAATCGGAGATAGCTTTTATGTAAGAGTTGGAGCCGATGAAATGCGATGGCTAGGGAATCCAGAAATGCTTCTGGTAACCTTTGAAAATCTCTTTGAGGAATATACTGAGATAGAATGTCCAGTATGTAAAACAAAAGTCGTCCTAAATAATATAGGAGAGGTTTCAGATACTGAGCCTGATGCGGCAAGAGAATTAAATGATGGAGGTAATAAATAATGGAAGGTACTAATGATTTAGGATTAGAAGTGATGCCTAACAATTCTGTTGATACTGAAAAGTACAATGGTGTTAGAAGTAAGATTGCAAAGGTGTATAAGGGTACAAAGTTATCAGATTACGATGAGAATAGTGTCTACAAAGAAGGTTTGCAAAGAGAGCAACCAATAGTTACTGTAGAGACAGACGTAATTGGAGAAACTGACGCAGGTGAACCAATTACAGTTAAGAATGATATTAACTTAAAGGTTAATCCAAAGACTGGAAACTTGGCGTTCTCTACACATCCAAAAAGTAACTCAGCGAAAATATTTGCTAAGTTTAATGTAACAACATTTGAAGAGCTTATTGGAAAAGAGTGTTTAGTGGTAGAAAAATGCAATCCGGAAAAGCCAGACCGAAAATGGTTAACAATTCAATATTAAGTTAATATTGAAATCACAATAAATGTATTACCTTGCGGGGAATTAAGGTACCCGTTCACAATCACAGCTCACGAGGGAGTCGACAAGAGCGAGAGTTGCTCCCTCTTCATACTCAAAAAAAAGAAAAAATGATAAAAAATATAAAAAAAGAAACGGTAGAAGAAATAAGAGCTTTTTTAAAGTTTATTTCTGAAACATATGTCTTTGACCAAATGGCTATAACAGTGGCAAATAGATTAAGGAGAGAAATAAAATGATAATAAAAGAACAAACAAAATTCGATTTCGACTCAGCCCACAGGTTAGTTGGATATAAAGGATTGTGTAATAATTTACATGGTCATATTTGGACAGTTATAATTGATATTGAAGGAACAGAAAAAGATTTGGATGAGGTTGGAATACTTTGGGATTTTACTAATGTAAAAAAGATAAAGACAATCTTTGACCATAAAACTATTCTAAAGAATTGTGATGAGAATCTAGCATTAATTAAAGAAATTAAAAGAACATGTGGAGCAGATGCAGTATTTGTAATGCATGATAATCCAACAGCTGAACATTTAGCTATGTTAATTTTACAAACATTAGAACTTGAAAATGATAAGTTAAAGTTTAAAGTAAAAGTTTACGAGACCCCTAAAAGTTATGCGGAGGTGACTTCAAAATTATAGTGCACGAAATCTTCCGGTCAATTCAAGGGGAATCTACATACTCAGGTAAACCATGTATATTTGTAAGACTTGCTGGTTGCAATCTAAATTGTAGTTATTGTCTTGTTGGTAATACTAAAATATTAACACCATTTAATAAATGTAGAAAGGGTATAAAAATAAAAGACTTAAAAAAAGGTGATAAAGTATTTTCTTTTAATGAAAAAAATAAAAAAATAGAAATAGATACAATAAAAAAAACTTTTTGTCGAGAAGTAAATGAGGTTCTTAAAATAACATTTAAGGATGGATGTAATCAAAACGATAGAATATATACAACAAGTGAACATCCTTTTTATGTAGAAGGTAAGTGGATTACAGCTGGAAATTTAAAAATTAATGATGAACTTTGGTTTGCTGAATCTGTGAAAATTGAAAAAATAAAAAAAGGAAGAGCAAGATTATTTGGAAAAGATAATCCCAACTGGCGAGGAGGTATAGAACAAGCAAAATATACTCATTGTCATAAAGAATGGAAACTAATGAGACAAAAAATACTAAAACGAGATGAATATACTTGTAAAAAATGTAAGTCAAAGGAAGACTTAGTGGTACACCATATTGATTTTAATACAAGCCATAATACTGAAGATAATCTATGTGTATTATGTAGAAAATGTAATAGTAGTATAAATCATGGAAGATATGATTTTAAAATACATAATGGAAAACAAATCATTAAGATAGAAAAAATATCAATAGATTCAAATAAAAAAGCATATATAAGACTATCAGGAAGTCAGAATAAAAAAATAAAAGTTTATAATATTGAAACTGAAAAAAATAATAATTATTTTGCTCCACGGGTTTTAGTACATAATTGTGATACAAAATATTCAGTTAGAACCTCACAAGGAAAGATAAAAAGTGTTCGTCAAGTATTTAGTGAAGTAAAAGCATTATATAAAGATGGAGATATAGTTGAGATTACAGGTGGAGAACCAATGTTACAAAAGAAAGAAGTGTTGGAACTTTCAAGAAAAATAATAAATAAATTGCAAGCTACAGTTTTAATAGAAACAAATGGTAGTATTTTATTAGAAAGAATATCCGAAGAACCATATAATATTATTTACATAATGGATTGGAAATGTCCTAGTAGTGGAATGAATGATAAAATGGAATATGTTAATTTAGAAAGACTTACAGAATTTGATGAGTTAAAATTTGTAATCGGAACACAAGAAGATTATGATGAAATGAAAAGAATAATTACTAAGTATAATCCAAGGTGTACAATACTAGCGAGTACAGTTTGGAATAAAATAAAGAGAGAAGATGTAGTAAAACAAATATTAGCAGACGGACTAAATGTTACATTTCAAGTCCAGATACATAAAATAATTTGGGATAAGAATAAGAGGGGTGTTTAAGATGAAAAAGGAAAAAAATATAAATACTATAGAAGAGTTATTAAGAAGTAGAAGAAAATACCCACTAGCTACATTATCATTAATTAAAGATATTGCAAGAAGAGTTAAAACATTGGAGAAGAAAAAATGAAAAATAAAATATACATGAGTTGGGAAGATTTTGGATTAGCTCTTGATGAGTTAGTTGAAGAGATTGATGATAATTCTTTTGTAGATTATGATGGAGTATTTGGAATGCCAAGAGGTGGACTTCCCGTTGCAGTAGCTCTTTCTCATAAGTTAAATTTACCATTAGTATATAATGCAGAAGATATTACAAATAATACATTAGTTGCTGATGATATAAATGATACTGGTAATACTCTTAATGAAATTTCTAAATGTAATGATATTGCTACAATATATCAAGCTCCGTGGTCGAGTTTCACTTCAAACTTTTTTGTAAGACATAAAGTATCAAAAGATACTTGGATTATATTTCCTTGGGAAGATTGGGAAACAGAATTAAATACGGAGGATTCGGAATAATGGAAGAAGTACAAACTACTATACCAGATTTTGAATAATCATAATGTTAGATAAAAGTAAGTGTGATGTAAAACTTGGAAAGAAGGTGAATAAATATTTAATTAAAAAAAGGGTACAAACTCCTATGAGTCACGATATTTTTTGTGAGGATGATAAGTTATCAGTAATTGAAGGTGAGATGAGATGTATAATGGAAATGCTTGGATTAGACTTAGAGGATGACAGTCTAAAAGAAACTCCTAAAAGAGTTGCTAAGATGTTTGTTAATGAATTATTTTGGGGATTAGAAGAATGTAATTTTCCTAAATGTACAGTTGTGGATAATAAAATGAAATATGATGAGATGGTTTTAGAAAAGAATATTAAAAGTATGAGTAATTGTGAGCATCATTTTGTAACTATTGATGGAGTGGCTCATATTGCATATATACCAAATAAAAAGGTTCTTGGATTAAGCAAATTAAATAGAATAGTAGAATACTTTAGTAGACGACCACAAATACAAGAACGATTAACCGAACAAATATTTTATGCTTTAGAGTGTATTTTAGGAACTTCCGATATTGCAATAGTAATGGAAGGAGAGCATTATTGTGTAAAAAGTAGAGGGGTGGAAGATATTAATAGTAGTACAATCACGAGTAAATTAGGAGGAGTATTCAAAACAAAGCCAACAGTAAGAGCTGAGTTTATGAGTTTAATAAAATGATTACAATAAAAAAGAATATTAAAGAATTTATTTCTCTTTTAGATATTATAAAAAATGTTGCTGCAGAAACTAATTTTGAATTTAGAGAAGAAGGATTGTTTGTAAGGTTTGCTCATTTGTCTGGTTTTTCATTAGGACTTCTAACATTAAAGAAAAGTTTCTTTGATGAATATACCATGCCAAAAGAAACTATAATTGCAATTGATACTCTTTTATTTTATAAGATTATTAAAAAATTAGGAAAGAAAGAATTAAAAATTGAGATTACAGAGAATGGATGTGAAATAAAGGTTGTTTCAGGTAAGTCTTTTTTTGCATTGAAAACTTATACAGTTCCAAAGGATGAGCGGGATATTCCAAAACCAAACTATGAATCTTCATGGACAATTGATTGTATGGATTTTTTTAATTTAATAACAGAACATTTAGAATTTACTACTGTAGCAAGATTTGAAAGTAAAGATGATACGTTAAAAACTACAATAAAATCAAATATGATTTCAGGAGAAGTATTTACTACAGCTGTGCCAATATTAAAATGTGACACTTTTGCTTTTTATGACATTAGTTATTTAGTTACAGTATTGGGTATAAAATCAATGGTTGATAAAATTGAATTTTCTTTTGGAAAAGATGTACCTTGTAAAGTTGGATGTCACAATGAAGATATTACATTTGAATGGTATTTGGCTCCTAGAGTGGGGGACGAGGATTAAATGTCAAGCTTTATTTGGATTACTACACAATTTGAAGGATTTCACAAATATCCAGACGCACCTGATGAAGTTAAATTTTTAAAATTAACTCATAGACATATATTTAAATTAAAAGTATGGATTGAAGTTTTTCATGATGATAGAGATATTGAATTCTTTATTTTTAAAAAATATGTAAATACTTTAATTAGTGAATCCAACTTGGATTATATGAGTTGTGAAATGATTAGTGATAAATTACAAGGGATAATAACTAAAAAATATCCTGATAGAAAAATAAAAATTGAAGTATCAGAAGATGGTGAAAATGGGAGTTATATAGAATATGAATGATTTTTGGATTGGTACTGAGATGGAAGGTAGATTCACTGGATTAAGAACATTATTTATTAAGGGTGACCAAAATTTATCTGATATAGTTAAAATATTGAATTCTTATAAAGTAATTTCTCATTTATATTTTGGTGCTGGACATCAATATCCTGTTTTTAGATATAATAGAATGATGGAGTTAGTTGATAAAGGATATGTAATAACATTTGAAATATCAAATGAATGTTTACAATTTGTACCACATCATATTATTAAATGTAAACAAATTCATATGATAGTTACATTTAAAAATAAGAATGTTGCTTTATTAAAACCAACAGACACAATCAAAGTTGAGGATAGAACTAATGTTTATGCAACATCATTATGCACTATGTACCATACTGATAAAAATGTGGCATATGAAGGGGATGTGGTTATAAAATGAGTACTGTATGGTATTTACCTTTGGAAATTGTAAGTAGTAGGTATACTCAACAACTTTGTGGAAAATGGATACCTGACGGTATTAAACAATATATTAAATCAGAGGATACTTTTAAAGTAATAGAAGGTACTTCAATTGATACAGAAATTAAAGTTGGTTGTGTATTGGATGCAACTGGTAGAGGAATTTATAGTTTAACACAAGTTGCAAAGTTTTTAGAAGAAATAAGAAATGGTAATGTTAAGGATAATGATATTGTTTATATTCAGGATATGTGGACACCAGGAATAGAGGCAATTCAATATGCAATTGATTTATATAAAATGAAATTAAAAATATATACAATGTGTCACGCACAATCTGTTGATACATATGATTTTACATATACAATGAAGGAATGGATGCGACCAATAGAATTAGGTTATGACAAAATGTTTAAATATGGTGGAATTTTTGTTGGTTCTAGTATTCATAAAAAACAATTAAGAAAAGCTGGATTTAAAGCACCAATTTTTATAGTGAGTTTACCTTTTTGTTATAATGAAGTTAAAGAAAGAATAAAAGATTTTCCTAAAAATAATGAAAACGCAATTGTATTTTCTTCAAGATTGGATTGGGAAAAGAAACCATTATTTATGTTAAGTGTGGTAAAAAAGTTTTTAAAGAAATATCCTGATTGGAAAATATATGTTACAACTTCAGGGAAAGAAATAAGAAGTAATCAGGAAGGTGTTGTTAAAAAATTAAGGGATTATGCAAATAAAAATAGTAGATTTATATTAAAAGAGGGAATAACAAAAGACGAATATTATAGGCTGTTGTGTTCCTCAAAAATACAATTAAATACTTCATTGCAGGATTATGTTAGTTGGACAGTAATTGAATCTACCATATGTGAATGTGATATTTGTTTTCCAGACTTTAGAAGTTTTCCTGAGTTTATTCCAAATGATAGACTTTATAAAACTTGGAAAGTAAATAGTGTACTAGAAATATTAGACAAATGTATTACTAATCCTAAAAATCATGATTGGATAGCTAAAATATCTGACTTTGGTCGTTTAACAGAATGTAATATTATGTGTAATGATATAAAGCATGAAGTAAATGTATGGGATTCAATTCCTGATTTTATAGATGCAAATTAAAATTCCTGAATTGAATAGTAGATACATTCCTGTTCATGGTGGTTATGGTCATGTAGAAAAACATATGAATTGGTGGAGTGCTGATTCTCCTTATTTATATGAATTTGGATTATTTAATTTATTACACTTTAAAAAAGAACAGATGAATATTATTAGAGGTCAATCTCCTAATATGTTTATTTTAACTGATAGTGGAGGTTTCCAGGTTGTTTCAGGTACTTGTAATTTGAATTGGGAAACTTCAATTTTACAACAAATTAGATTAAAAGCATCAAAAATATTTTCGTTAGATAAACCAACAGTACACCAAAAGGCATCAGAGGGTTCATTAACAAATTTTGTTTACATGAATGATACGGAGGCATTTGCAACTATTAAAGATAATTTTGATGTTGCTTTAAAACAATCAAAATATTTAAAAGAAAAATACCCTGAGGAATTTAAAAAATTTTGTTATATTATGCAAGGTAAATCAATTAATCAAATTGACTATAATATGAACCTATTTAAAGAGGAATTAGGTGGTGTTGATAAGTATTTGGAATATTTTCCTGGTGGAATAGTATATGCCTCAAAGGGTGGTGATAACTTATTTATTTCTATGGCAGCAAGACATGCCTATGATAATTTTGTTTCTAAAGGAATTTATGTACATTTTTTAGGTATGGGTTCATTTTATAGAATGATTATTTTAATTAGAAATATGATTTCAACTTTTGATAGTTCAACATTATTACAAGGTGTACGAGTAAATGAATTTATTAATCCTTTAAATTTAAATAACACATTACAATTATCATCAGAAAATTTATCTGGTTTTACGAAGGAGTTTTGTGTATGTCCTGTTTGTAGTGTAACAGATTATCATGATTTAATGAAAAATGATAAACAAGAAATTGGAAGAAAATGTACAATGCACAACCTATGGCATTTATTAAAAATGAATATATTTTTGGATTCAATTCCTAAGGACAATTACACAACTATTATAATTAAAAATTTTAAAATAAGTGATGATGTTAAACGTTCTTTAGAATTTTTAGATTGTTGCGACCAATATGGGTTTAACATTGCCTATAATAAGTATAAACACTATCTTAAAAAAGATATAACTAAACAAACAAGTTTATTTTAAAATGATAACTAACAAAATACCTAAAAATACTCTAATTTATGATATAGAATGTGCTACTTATGGTTATGATGTTAGTGATACTAAAAATCATAAAATGAAATTCTTTGGTGCTTATAGTTATAAAACAAAACAATATTATGTTTATCAAAATTTATCTGATATACAAAAAATAATAAATCAACATAAATTTATTGTTGGGTTTAATACAAAAAATTATGATAATCCAATTATAGAACAATCTGGAATAGATATTACATATAAAATAAAAATAGATTTATATAAGATAATTCAACAACGAATGAGTTCAATAAAATTTAAAGATTCAGTTTTGGCATATCATTTACCAAGTTTAAGTTTAGATGTTATTACGCAAGTCTTAGGTTTGACAGATGATAGTAGTAAGAAATTAGATTTTGATTATACTCTTTTAAATAAAGAAGAATTTATGGATGAAGAAATTACTTTAATTGAAACCTATACTAAACGAGATATTGAAATCACTAAGAAGTTGTGGGAATATGTGGTGAACACATTTGATAGTTGGAAACATCATTTACATCCCGATGATGCTAAAAAATTAAAACATTTAAGTTGTGCTCCTAGTGTTTATGCTTATAAAGTAATATGTGATAAAGTTGGTCTTGAAGAAATTTATGATGACGATGCAGAATATACTTCAAGTTTGCGAGAAGGTGGTTATGTTGCTTATCCAGCTTGTGAAAAACTAGAAGGTAATATCTATTGCTTAGATTTTGCATCGTTGTATCCACATATAATGATTCAATGTAATTTGTATGGTAGAAATAAACAAGTGGATTATGGTTGGCACGGTAATGATAAATTTAAAATAAATGGATATTATGAAAATAAAGATATAAATAAAATTAGTTGGGCCCTACTTCAAATTTATAAAGAAAGAAAGGAACTAAAAAAGAAAAAGGATAAAAAAGAATATGGACTGAAAATTGTAATGAATACTATTTATGGTCTACTTAGGAATCCAGTTTTTAAAAGTGTATTTGATGATGTAGCAGGAAATGATTGTTGTTTGTTAGCACAACAATGGATTAAACTAGCAATGCAAAAATATAAAGATGAAGGATATAATGTTTTTTATGGAGATACTGATAGTGTTTATTTGGAGGATGTTTTTAATGATGAAGAAAAAATGTTAAGACATAAGGAAGAAGTTATTGCAGACATAAAAAATAACATTCCTTTTCCACAAGATACTTTTGATATGGATATAGATTATAAAATAGATTTTATTCATTTTTTTAAAGGTGGACATAAAAAAGAAGATTCAGAAGTTGAAGGAGATGATATAAAAAATAAGGAATTAGGTCTTATGAAAAAGAATTATATTTTTGTATATGATGATAAAGGAGAGAAAAAAGTATTTATTAAAAATTTAGGTATTGTTAAAAGAAGTAATTCTAAATTAAGTAAGAAAATATTTTGGGAAAAAATGACACCATATATTTTAAAGTCACATGTTGCAAAGTTCCCAGACCAACAAATAAAAGAATGGATACATGAGGAATTAAATAAGGATATATATCAATTATCTAAAAGAGTATCTGTTAAAAAGTTAAGTTCATATAAAAGTAAAAATTGTATGAATGCACAAGCACACGAATATATTCCAAAGGGTGAAACTTCAAAACTTGGTCCAGGATTTCATTTTTTAATTCCAAATAAAAAATTTGGTATTGGAAAAAGTATGGCGAAATATTGTACAATTCAAGAATATAAAAAATATCTTACATATAATGATTTAAATTTGAATCCTATTTTGAAAGAATTGAAATATTTTAATTCAGAGTTTGAATTGGAAATATTAAGAAAGAAAAAATATATCCCGATTGAAAAAAGAATGGAACAAAAAGGATTATGGTAAAAATAACCCTTTATAAACATTGTTATGTTGTAGTATATATGTAAAGGTTTATAAAGTAACTAATATAATAATATATATAAGAAAACATAATGGATAACACCATTAAAAAAAATACAAAATAAAATGGAAACAAAAATAAATAAAAACAAAACGAAAACAGAAATGCTTTCGGAGTTGATGGAAGTTCAACATAGAATAGGTGGGTATAATGGATTAGGATACCTAAAAAGTAGAAGTGTTGCAGAAGTAAAAGAGTGTTACAATGGTGCAATAGAACTTGGGATAATAAAGTCTCAAATGGAGGAAGGCAAATGAGAATAGAAGAAGAATCAGACAATGTTGGAGACATTGTTGCTGAAGCTGAAGTAAATTTAGGGTTTGAAAAACCTTGTATTACAGAAGAAGAATTAGATGAGCAAGAAGCAGAAGAAGCACAAAACAAATGTAAGTTTTGTAATAGAGTGATTGGCGACTATGTAAGCAACTACCATATAGGTTGCTACAGACAAATGAAAAAGTTGGAGGAAAGCAAATGAGATTTGATGAAGCAGAAAAGATGTTCGCAGAAGAACAAAGAGTAGAAGAACAAGAAGAACAAACACCATTCCAAAGAATGGATGGTTTGATAAAGATATCAGATGGAGAGAAAATTAAATCTGGAATTAAGTCTATTATTGAAGACTTGAAAGAAGAAGGATTTAGTATAGAAGAAATTTACGAGTTCATTTCTGAAATCGTAATGGGAGCAATAAAATGAGTTTAGAAATAACTAAAGAAGAATTTATGGCTTATGAAACAGTAAGACAATCAGGCATAACAAATATGTTTATGGTTTCAACCGTATGCGATTTGTCTGAATTAGATAAAGATGTAGTTATGGAGATAATGAAGAACTACGAAGAACTGAAAAATAAATACATGGAGGATAAAAAATAAAATGGAAAATATAGAACAACAAGCAGTTACTATTGAACAGAAAGACTCAATTAAGTTGACAAAAAACAGCAAAGGTTACAATTGGGAAATAAGGATTGTGGCTAGAGAAGGAATTGATTTGCTTGAACAGATTGAATTTGTTGATAAGAAGCTACGAGAAAAGTACGGAGAGGGACAATGAGTATTGTCTATTGTCCAAAGTGTTGCCGGAATGTAGATAGTGACTACGTAGAAATGTCCGAAGATGGAACTACTTGTTTTGAGTGTTCCATTGAAACTAAAGCGGAGGTTGTAAAATGAAACTATGGGTATGCCCAAACTGCTACAGACGGTCAATGAAAAGTGATAATATTACAATGTCACTTTGTTCATGTGGTGAGTATATGGAACAAGGTGAATGTAAAAAACAAGCACAAGAATTAATTAATGAGATTGATTAATTAAACAAGCCCCAGTAGTTTAATGGTAGAACTCGGAAGGAGGTCGCTTCGGTGGACATGGAAGGAGACACAGGTTCGAATCCTGTCTGGGGCATTGGGAACTAATACAGAAGCTAGGTAAAGTCACGTGAAAATCGTGTGAAGCCCAAATTGGGAGAGTGTAGTTAAGTCTTAGGACACTAGCTCTCCCTTTTCATACTCATGGGCAATGGGGAAATGTTCAGTTACCATAAAACAAGCAGACGAACCTAAGCCCATGTCATAATTATATTTTGTAACATATATATTATAACATAAAAGGTTTTATATATAGATTACACTTTAATATAATATAAAATAAAATTGGAGATATTAAAAAATAGAATTTGTGGTATATTTTAATAAAGATAACAAGTGGGAAAAAAGAGTGATAGTGTCACCAAGTGGTGCAGATGAAAATTTCTTTAGAACATTAAAAATCAGAACTCAACAAGAAATAAATGATATAAGAGCTAGACTCAAGAAACTTATAAAAATAGAAAGTTATAAACCTACAGCATTAAATATTGATGACCAACCACTTGTAGATTCCCTTGTACGAATAAGAAAACTTAATCAATTTACATTAGATAAATTAAAATGTATTCTTTTAAAAGATGAATATATTATTTGTCCACATTGTAATGGACTAATGTATAAAAAACCATTGGATGTATCATTTAAAAAAATAGGAAATAATATTATTCTAACAGAAAAACATAAATATACTAATATTGAATATATTTATAGTTGTCCAAATTGTGTATTTTTTATAAGAGAATGTGATTATTTAAATGAAATAAGATATAAAGAATTAAGAGAATCTTTAATAACAAGTGGAGAAGTATTTGTACCAAATAAATTCGGAACGTATTATTATATCAAATGAGAAAAAAAGGGTCAGTAAATTATCAATATAAAATAAGACAAGTTGCTCAAAATCAACAAGGTACTCTTATACATGCTATTACAATCCCAAATTTTATTGCAGAAAAATTTAAAAATACAAAATTTATTTTAAAATTAGAAAATAATTGTATGATATTTAGTTCTGGATGTGATATAAAAGTTATGTCTAAAGATGATTCCTTTTTTGATAAATATACAAAAGAAAAGGAGATTGTACAATGACAAAAAATATAACTTGGCTTTCCGATAGTGCATTCTTACCAACTGGGTATGCCACTATGACTCTACATATTTTAAATGGATTATCAGAATTAAAAAATGAAGATGGAACTCCAAAATATAATTGTCATCAATTAGCTCATAATTATGTAGGACAAACTCAAATTCCAGGAACTACTTTTGAAGATGGAACTAAAACTAACTTTACAATTCATGGAAATGGATTAAGACCATATTGTCAAGATATTATTACCCATAAATTACAAGAATTAGATACAGATGTATTTGTTACGTTATTAGATACTTTCATGGTGGCACCATTCTATCCACAACATGATTTTGGTAAAGCAAAAACAGTGTTCTATTATCCAAGTGATGGTGGTTCAGGGTTACCTTTTGGATGTGAAACTACATTACAAAAAATGGATAAATCTATTTCAATGAGTAGATATGGAAAAGAACAAGTGGAAAGTATGCATAAAATTTCAAGTGGATTTATTCCACATGGTATTAATATAGATATGTTTCATCCATTAGAACCAGAACAAAAAATTGAAATTAAAAGAATAATGGGAATTAAAGATAAGTTTGTTATTGGAACAGTCGCAAGAAATCAAGGTAGAAAAATGTTAGATAGAACAATTAAAGCCTTTGCATTATTTGCAGAGGGTAGAGATGATGTAGTTTTAGTTATGCATTGTGACCCTCAAGACCCAGCGGCAGTATCTTCTTTACCACAATTGATTGAAAGATATGGAGTACAGAATAAAGTAATTTTTACTGGTATGAGATATTTTAAAGGATTTACATATGACCAAATGAATGACGTGTTTAATTGTATGAATATGTTTATACTCACCACTTCTGGAGAAGGTTTTGGAATGCCTATATTAGAAGCCATGGCATGTGGAGTTCCAGCTTTAGTAACTAACTATACAACCACTCAAGAGTTAGTTTTGGATAATGATGCCGGATTGGGAATAAATTTAGTAGGAACAGAAGAAGACGAAAATCCAAAGGTCCATGAAAATGAAATAGTTAATGGAACAATAACTGGTGGATTTGCTGTTGAAAGAGGAATTTGTTGTTTAAAGGATGCAGCACTAAAAATGAAATTCTTTTATGATAATAGAGAAGAAGGAATACGAATGGGAAAAAATGGTAGAAAAGCAGTATTAAAACAATATGATTGGAAATTAATTATAAATCAGTGGGATGAAGTTATGGAGGAACTAACTAGATTATGAGTCAGGTAGATTTAGTTAACTTAAATGAAAGAGGAATACTTGACCATGCGGGTGATAGAGTTCCAACAGGATTATTAAGTATAGCTAGTTCAATGAGAGCTAAAGGACATCCCACAGATATATATGATTTAAATAAATTTTCTGAGGAGGCTTTTGTTGAACATGTTAATTATAGTGAACCTGATGCAGTGGGAATATCAGTTTACACAAGTCCAATGTTAGAGAGAGCCAAAGAGTTAGCCGGAAGATTAAAAGGAAAAACTAGATTAGTAGCAGGTGGATATCATGCAACAGCAATGCCGGAAAGCCTATTACCATATTTTGATGCAGTAGTAGTTGGAGAAGGAGAGAATGCACTTGAAAGAGCATTAAGAGAAGATGGAGTAATTCCAAGAGATACTCCAGACTTAAATGAAACTCCTAATATAAACTTAAATGAATTAGGGGAATATACAATTGATGGAAGACAAGGAACAATGATAACAAGTAGAGGATGTCCTTATTCGTGTTCATTCTGTGGTAATTTTTCAAGTAAAGTAAGAGATGAACCACTTTGGAAAATGCAAGAACAAATAAGACAATTAGAAAAAAATGGAGTAGAGTCAGTTTATTTTTTAGATGACATGTTTACCTTACGAGAAGATAGAATGGATGAAATAGGAATGATGGCACAGAATGCTGGGTTGGCATTTAGAGCTACAACTAGAGCAGACTCTCTAAATGATAGTAAGTTAGATAAATTAAAATCAAGAGGATGTGAAGTATTAAGTTTGGGAGTAGAGAGTGGGAATGAAGAAATACTAAAGAGAATTAATAAAAGGGAAACACCAGAACAAATATATGAAGCAGTAAGAAAGGCTGGAGAGAGAGGAATAGATACTAAAGGTTTCTTTATAATGGGACTTCCAGGAGAGACAGAAGATACAGCTAGGGATACAATGAACTTTTCAAGAAAACTTAAAAAAGCAGGAATGAAGCAAGCAGACTTTTACTATCTTTGTCCCTTCCCTGGAACTCCAATATGGAATTACCCAGAGAAATTCGGAATAACTATAAAAGATAGAGATTTTACTAAATATTTACAAGCCGGTCAAAGTGCAAGATGTGTAATAGATACTGAAGAATTAAGTGCACAAAGAATCGAGGAACTAACAGAGGAGGCTAGAAGACAATGGAAAAATTAATAGTAATGATTATGGGACAGAATTGTGAAAAATTTATTAAGATGTGTTTAGATAGTACTGAAGATGCAGATGCAAGAATATATTGTGATGGTGGTAGTACGGATTCAACTCTTGATATAGTAGAGAATAGAATAGGAAAGAAGTCAATAATAAGCAATAAGTATGACCAAGAGGATAAAAAGATGAATGGAAAGCAAAGGAACTTTTATTTAAAATATTTGAAAGAAAACTATCCAGACCATTGGGCACTTTGTTTAGATGCTGACGAAGTAGTAGAAGACTTGAGTAAGATTAAAGAGTTTATTAACGACCCATTAGGAGAAGGTTTGTTTTCTGTAAAGATGAGACATTTGATTCAGGATTTAGCGCATGAGGATGCAACTGCTGAAACTCATTATGTTCTAAACAGATTGTTTAAAATAAATAAAGCCGATAAATATCCAGAAGTTGAACATCCAGTGTTACAAGGTGAAGTAGTGGGAGGAACAGCTTGTACGACAATCTGGCATCTTGCGTACATTCCAAACTTATGGGACATCAAGAAACGTTATGATAGCCACATGAAAAAGTCACAAATGCACACACCAGAGTATTTAGCAAGTTGGTACAAAGCACATTTGTTTGGTCAATATCCAACTAAACAATTCAACCCTGTGGAGTTACCAAAAGTAATATTAGATGAATTTGGGCTTGATAAGGATGAACTTTATTTTATGAATAGAGGATTGGAGACTAAACATTTTATAATGGCTAAGCAATGGCACAACTTTTTTGATGATGATGATAAAATGTTTGAAGTATTAGAATTTGGTTGTGGTAGAGCACCGTACGGATATGCATTTGATATGATTGATGAAGAATGTTATATGGGAATAGAATTAAGTAAATATGCAGTAGACAATTCATTACTTCGTCACGATGTTTTGCAAGGTAATGTAATTGATTGTTACCTTGAAACAGAAGTTAAATTAGTGATAGCATTTGATTTATTAGAACATCTAAAATATAAAGACTTAGATAAAGCTATTAACAATATAATAAACCATTCAAGTAAATACATTCTAATAAGTGTTCCAGTACTAGGAGACCCAAACCTAGAAGCAGACCCAACACATATAATCAAAGAAACTAAAGAATGGTGGATTAAACAATTCACAGACAAAGATTTAAAATTAATTAAAACACCAGAACATTTTCTGTTTAAGGAGCAGATTATGATATTTGAAAAATGAAACTACAAGAATACTTAAAAAAATCACTAGAAGAAATATCTAAACAATGTATAACCACTGCAGAAATAGAATTAATATTAGACGATAAATTAAACGTAACTGAAAAAGGCCATCAAAGAATTTCTTTAACATTATACACAATAAAATGAACTACACACATAGAGATTTAGCAATGGAAGAAGTTGAAAAGTTTAGAGAAGAGAACTTCCCACAAAGAGTTTTGGAAATAGGCGCAGGGCATAATTCTTTTGAATATATTTTTAATGCTAATAGATATACTTGTATTGATAATCAATCTCAATACAAAGGGAAATCAATAAAGATGGATGTTCATAATATGACATTTGAAGATGATGAATTTGATTGTGTATTTATGTGTCACGTTGCAGAACATTTTATTAATCTAGCACAAGCATTTTCAGAAATAAAAAGAGTACTAAAAGATGGTGGAAAAGTATTTAGTATTACACCTAATAATTGTGAACATCAGATTTTAAAAGGTGACGGAGACCATATATTTGTATTAGGACCAATGCAATGGATTAGATTATTAGCTAATTTAGGATTTAAAAATATTAAAAGTTATAAACAAATGACATGGAAAGAAGGACAGATTCTAAAGGAACAAGATTATAATATAATAACGGTGGCTGAAAAATGAAAAGAATAGATGGACTAATTGATGTAATGATTTGTACAAGAGATAGGCCCACAGAACTTGCACTATTACTTCAAAGTTTAAGAACTCAAACATATCAGAAGTTTGATTTGTATATAGTGGATGATTGTAGTGGTACACCACTGAATAACTTCCATTTTTTAGGTTGTATGATTAATAGATTAAAATTAGAAGGTCATAAAGTAAAGGTAGTTAGAAATGATTTTACATTAGGAGTAAGTAAGAATAGACAAAAGGCAGTTGATTTAGTTATGAAAGAAGGTTATGGAGAATTATGTGCTAGGTTGGATGATGATGTTATTGTGGAACCTGATTATTTTGAGAAGTTGCTAATAGTTTTAGATAAAGGATATGATTTTGCTTCTGGAATCACCTCCCCTTTTATGAATGAAAATCCAAAAAGAAAAACAGAATTTGTTAAACCTATAATCAACGAAGTCGTATTAGGGGAGGCTGGTGATATCATTAAGAATGGTGATGATTGTGGATATGAATACCTAGATACAGCAATCATACCCACTCACCACTTTAGAAGTTGTGGAATATATAAAAAGACTATTCATGATGCAGGAGTAGATTATTTTAATCATTTTGGTAAACATGGATATAGAGAAGAACAAATTCTTAGTTTTAGAATGATACTTGCCGGATTTAAGATTGGTGTTCACACTACAGCAAATGCTAGGCATCTATTAACACCAAGTGGTGGAGAGAGATTTGCTACTCAAAATGAAATGGTTCAAGAGAATGAAAAAGAATTACATAGATGGACAAAAGAACAATTTGAAAAGAATGGAGATTTTATTAGTAAATATACTGAGGAGGTTTTGAAATGAAAATAATTAATATTCCAAGACAATCTGGAAAAACAACTACTATAATAAAAGAAATGTTAAACACTAAAAATGACGTAATGGTTGTATTTTCTCAAATGTCAAAAGAACTTATAGTAAAAGATAATCCTACTTTAAAAAATAGAGTATTGACAATAGATGAATGTAGAGAAATTAATAGACTTAGAGGATTTAGAAAAATACACATTGATAATTTAAATGAATGTTTAGGTATATTTGGAGAAGTAGGAATAGTCACAATGACTAACTATCCAGTAAAAGGAGAATTTGAAATATGAAATTGCAATTAGAACTTTGGAAAGTAAATGGGATAGATGGAGGGACTAGGATTCGTTATAATAGAAGTGCTGAGTGGGAGCATATGAGTGAAGAATTGATGATTGGAGGATTTGCCCAAGGATTAACTACATTACCAGAATTGTGTAAATATGAACCCGAAAATGCTCCGCCATATATTGATGTATTAGTCAATTTTATAATAGAAGGTAAAGTGGCGGTGTTGATACAATGAAAGTAAATTTGTATGGTTCAATCTGGGGCTGCTCAGGATATGCAAATCATACTAAACATTTAGTTAATGCATTATGTGATATTGGTGTAGACGTTTCTCTACAATCACAAGTTCCTCAAGGATGGGAAAGGGTTGTTAATGATAATGAATTAAAGATGATTACTAAACCAATTCACATGGATGGAATAGATTTAATGATTGACCTACCTACAAATTGGAAAATGGTATCTAGTGAGAGACAACCATTTATTGGATTCTTAGTTTGGGAGGGAGATAAAATTCCTGAGTATTGGATTGATTATTTATTAGATGATGCAGTTACACAGATTTGGGTTCCTAGTCAGCATACAAAGAAGGCTATTGAGAATACTATAGCTAATATGAAAAATGACGAATTTCCAATATTATCTACAAACGAAATTAATATACTAAATAAAATAAAAATAGTACCTCACGGAGTAGATAAAGAAATATTCAAACCGGAAGAACCTAAAAAAGAGAAAGAAGTATTCACATTCATAGCTACTAAAGGCTGGAGGCACAACTTAGATAGAGGAGGTTTACAATATCTAATAAAAGCATACTCAGAAGAGTTTACATCTAAGGATAAAGTGGAGATGTTGATTAAACTAAATACTGCTTATGGTATTCCAGATATTCAACAATTACTAACAGAATTAGATATTAAAAACGTGGATAAACCCAAGTTGTCATTTATTACTCAAGAGATGACTCTTAAAGACCTTAATAATTTTTATAATTATGGGGATGTATTTGTTTCTACAACAATGGCAGAAGCATTTAATCTCGGAGGAATAGAAGCAATGGCTTGTGGTAAACCTACTCTACAAACTAACTTCGGTGGACAAACGGATTATATGACAAGGGATAATAGTTTTAAAATAAATAAAGGTGAAATGATTCCAGTTACTTGGGAAACAATGTATGAGGAAGTTTGTTGGTTTAAACCGGATATAGATGATATTAAGAAACAACTAAGATATTGTTTTGAGAATAAAGATATAGTAAAAGCAAAAGGAAAGAATGCAAAACTAACTACTGATAAATGGACATGGATAGAGAGTGCGAAGAAAGCAAAAGTATGTTTAGAGGAGATTAATAATGACAAATAAACTAACACCACTGAAAGCAATTAAGGAATATTGTAAGGAACAATGTTGTGCCGGAGATAAACCATCCTGGAAGGGATGTTTAGATACGGATTGTCCACTTTATAGGTTCAGAACAGGCGTAAAACAAAAAGCTGAGTAAATATACCACTATTTCTTTTTATAGTCTAAAACAGGCACTATTTATATATAGAAAATAACAAATAACGTAGTTCTATGACTAATCATGCATACAAAGTAGCACCACCAGGAATCGAACCTGGAGAGGAGGGTCATGAGCCCAACATGTTATCATTACATCATGGAGCTATACGCCTTAACTGAGAATTGAACTCAGGTCTCCTGCTCGACAAACAGGTATATTGCCACTATACTATTAAGGCAAAATAATAAAAAATAAAAATAAAAATAAAAATTAAGAAAAGCTTATTTAAGCCTCTCTTGAATATTCTACAGTTAGACCAGTTAAGTATGATTCGTCAACTTCTGCGTCTTCAAAATCATCATCAAAGTCTAAATCGTCTATAGTAACCTTAAATACATCAAGCCTTGATTTGTATTCTTCACTTTCATCATCCTCGATGAAGTAGAATACCTTTACGTCAAACTTAACCTTTAAGTTATTTTTAACTTCTACATCTAAAACCTTGATTTCTGTAATATCCTTATAGCTATCTATATCAACACCGTATAAAACTAATGCATCATAAACTGCTCGCTTAAAATCTTTTGATTCAACTGACTCAGTTGCTAGTTCTAAAGCCATAGCTTCAGTAGATTCATCTTCGAACTCTGCTTTTGTAAGAATATATTCCCCAGAATAATCAGCCGACTGTCTATCAGTAGTATCATTAACATTATTGTTATTAACCACTGTATTAGTGCTTGCTGGTATTACTATATTACTAACTGCTTGACTTACGATTGCCACAACTTCATCAGTTGTTGCTAATCCTGATAGGTCTACTTCTGGTGCATCTACTTTTATGTTATTTACTAACACAAACATTCCGAGTCCCAAAAGAACAACCAAAACAATTGCTGTAATTATTAATCCTTTTTCTTCCATTTATTTTTCCTCCTTGAATTTAATTAAGAACCTTGTCAAAGACAATGGGTATCGCGATACCGTTGCGATTGTGAATATCCTCTCCATACTATTATCTATATTTTTTACCATATATAAATGTTTTTGTTGTGTACTTTTATGTGTATTTTCTATTATCAACTTATTTTCCCTCCAGAATTAACTACAAAGGAACATCCTGAACCTTGATATATTATTTGACCTGTGGAATTAAAATCTAATGTAGAATTTATCTTAACGGTTCCACTACCAAGTAATGATAGATTTCCATTGATACTTATTGATGAATTTATGAAACAATTATCTGAACAATCTATATCCCAATTTCCTGAACCATCATAATTACAAGTGTTTCCTACTGGTGCTGAAATGTACGTTACAGTTAGTTTAGGACCTTCTGCTGTTGGATGTTCTTTGGAAGCAAATTCTGAATAAAAATGACTTGTTGAATTAAGCCAAAACCCTATATCGTTTTTTGAATTATCTATTACATATTGAAAAGAAGTATTTGTAACTGTAAAATTATAAATCGTTCCGATTGAAGATGTGGTGATTGTATCTTCTGGAGTAGTATTGCAATTTGTATAATTATCAAGAGAATTTCCACATGGCTGGTTATTCCATGTCAAATCGTTCTCATCTAGTGTATTTGTTCCAGTTGAATTTATCCAACCATTATAAAGATTATGCAAATTGATATTTCCAGATCCATCAATAGATGTTGTCTCTAACGATAATGTAGCATTTAATATTGTTGTTCCGGCAAGAGAAGATATATTAAAAGATAAATATGAGCTATAACTTTCATCATAATATTCATGTGCACATAGTAAAACCTCGTCGTCTGTACCACTATTCATTACTGAGTCTGGTGTTTCGCTATATACCCATCCGTCATTCAAATTCTCACTATCGGCATCTTGTAATATTACAATAGTTGAATTTGCTCCAATATGTAATTCTTTTCCTAAATCAATTTTTATTATTTCTACGCCAATTCCTTTTTCAGATAATGACTCTTCTAACACCATATTCTTTGATAAATCTTTTTCAGATATATTTTTTGAAAATATTTTTATTTGATGACTTTCTCCATCCTTAATATCAATTTTAATCGAAGTATAATTATAGTCTAAACATTCAACGTCTGGATCATCTTTTGAATCTTTCTTGACAATACATTTTATTCCACTATTTTTTAGACTTTTAGCTTCTTCTATCTTTTTCCATGTGCTATCCTCTTCTACAAATCTAATTCCTGAATAAAGCGTCAAAGTTTTAGTCCCATCCTGATTGCTTATGGTTTCAGTTGTTGGAGTTCTTATAGATTTTATCTTAGCATCCCAAACTGGGTCCAAGTATTCATCGTTTGCCCCGAATCCCCATTTGACTACATCATTTGGATTTTTCTTAATTTCAACTAGTCTAAATTCTTTTGTCGAGTATCTTGGAAATCTAAAAACATAAACTTTGTCTTGTATAGGTTTGGTGTCTTCAGTAAAATCTATACAACGCCAACCTTTGAATCCTATCCTCTGACCATTCTTAAGAGTACATGCACATGAACCCGTGGCCGAACATCTACCATCCTTTGTAAATAAAGCATAGTCTTCTATATTGGGACTAAAATCTAATTGAATCTCATCTTGATTAAAAATATCCACATCATACCTTGTTGGATTTCTTACACTAAATTCAGAAATACATGGATTCTCATATGAACCTTCACAACTAAAATTACCAGTCTGGTCTGTTATTATAAATCCAAAGTTTGATTGAAGTAGAAAAAATAAACCTAGAATAGTTGTAACTGATGCAGCAACCCCAGCTCCAATCTTTGTCCAACGTCTCATTATGAAACCTCTATTACTAAATCTGTTCCATTAAAATATATACTTGATTCTTGTGCATCACCATAATATGTTCTTGAATCTTCTGCAATATAAACATTCTCTATTTCATCAGAAGTACTTCCAATATTCTCTCCATTAGTATCTAAATATCCTCCTAGTTGTGGAGTTGTATCCGTCATTATACTTTGAAGAGCTGTACTTAAACAAGCCCCAGTATTTAAACAAAATTCTGTAGAATTAACTTGCGCATCAAAAGTATAAAGACTTGCATCTGTAAATTGTAGAATGTCGTTTGTACTATCAAATTCTATTTGAGAATTTTCATCTAAAGCAGAATTAACAAATACTAGAATAGAATCAGCATTAACACCAACAATTCCTATTTTATCTTTTACACCAAAAAGATTGCTACCTAATGCAGAAGAATATCCATCAACCATTGGGAATCCCGCACCAAGATAGTTTATGAAATTAAAATATGATGAGCCATCTCCTATATATGAATCAAAAGATAAATTAGTATAACCCAATGCTGTAAAATTAGTTGTTACTAAATTACTATCTATAGTCAATTCGCTAACTCCAGACCTGTAAAGAGTTGTATCTGATGACAATCCAAATGAAATCCCATTTGCACTATCTGTTGTATCTACTAATGAACTTAACCATAAAGCACTTGTATCTGCACCTTCAACTACAATTCCATAATCAATTAATGCTCCAGTTTGGTCTCTAATCATTACTCCAGCATTAGCCAATCCACCTACACTATCAGCAACATTAACACCGAAAGACAGTCCTTCATTTCTAGGAGTAACTCCATCATAATCAGTTATCTCTCTAGTTATATCTAATCCATATAATGAACCTCCAAATGAAGTTGTATCACCTGCATTTGAATCTGTCCATGTTACATAAGCTTTTAATCCTTCATAAATAACTCCAGAAACTCCAGACACACCATCAGCTCTACCCTCTACACCTATTAATGCAAAAGCACTTGCAATGTTATCTTCTGCTAGTCCTAACACACCTAATCCATGACCAGAGTTTGTGTTTCCTTCACTTTTTATATATCCATATAAACTAATAGGAACAGCACCATTTGCAAACTCTCCAGTATAAGAATTTCTTGTGGCATAATTTATTCCAGCAACTCCATCTTTTTCATATAACAATGACATATTCCCAACAATATCTACTTTCGATTGTGGTGTTGCAGTTCCTATTCCTAAATCACTTGTAGTATTATAAATTGAAGTTGCAGTAGAAACCCAAGGAGAACTCCCACCACTCTCAAAAGCGTCATACGTAGCGTTATATGTTGAAAGATAACTTGCATTATTCAAAGAGCCAGCATAGCTTTCATTATAAGTTGTTGTCCAACTTGCATTATTAGCAGTCACTATTCCATCAGTATAATCATTGGCTTCTGTTAAATTTCCATCTATCATTCCAGTAATTTCTTCTTTAGTAAACATATCAGCAATTTTTAGGAAAACGGAATTTATCCAACTACTCTGACTAAAATTGACATCATCTGTATAAGTATTCGCTGGAGTTGTTTGGTTATACATCCATTTATCATAATCTAATGCAGACCAGTTTGAATTAAAACTTGCCTGAAAATCCACAAAACTAAAATCCCCACCACCGGCAACGGCAGAACACTGGATAGTTCCATTTGGATATACTCCAATCATTTTATCATTTCCTGCACAATTTGTTTCTACAATATTATTAAATCTTGCACTTTCATTAGTATCTATTGTGTGTGCACCAGTGATAAACCCTAATCCTTCCACATAAGTTTGGTCTACTCCGAGAGTTTGATTATAACCCCATAAATAACTCGCATAAAGTGTATCTGCATAAGTTTGATTCCAACTAGAATTATCTCCTGCAGCAGAAGCATAAGTTGCGTTGTATGTTGAACTCCAAATGTCATTATATAAATTATAAGTTGCAGTTGTTTGATTATAATCCCACTCAATTCCTGAATAAAGTAGATTTGCTCTAGTTTCATTCCAACTTAAATTCCCTCCAGTTGTTCCAATCGGAGCATATAATGTGTTAGCAAATGTCTGATTCCAAGAAGAATTGTCTCCAGTTGATGCTGCATATGTCGCATTGTATGTTGAGCTCCAAATATCATTGTATAGAGTATAAGTAGAGGTTGTTTGATTATAATCCCACTCAATTCCTGCATACAATAAATTTGCTCTAGTTTCATTCCAACTCAAATTTCCTCCTGTGGAACCTATTGCCGCATAAAGTGTATTTGCAAAAGTTTGATTCCAAGAAGAATTATCTCCTGTCCCACCTGCTGCATAGGTTGCATTATAAGTAGAGTAGTCACCAATCAAGTTTCCAGTAAAGTTTAAATCTCCGTTTACTACAAGTTTTTGATTCGGAGAAACTTCATCTATTCCTACATTTCCACCCATAATTGCCATTGAATTTGGTTGTTCAAAATTGTATTCGCTTGAGTTTAATCCTATTCCGAATGAACTTGTACCTGATACATTAATCCTGTTTCCCATTGCTGTTGAAATTCCACCAGACGCTATAGTGTTTACTCCAGTTGCAAAGTCAAAAGCCTTTTCTGCTTTAACTCCAGAGCCTATTGCAAAAGAATTTATTCCGGAGGCATTCGCATTGTCACCTATTGCTACGGCAAAATCACCAGTTGCACTTGCACCTACACCACCTACAACTAATCCACCACCATTTATAAGTCTTATATCTAGCTTAGCTGTTGGTTCTGTTGTACCTATTCCAATATTACCACTATCATAAGAAATATTTGCTCCGTCTGATGTCCATTGGCTAGAAATTTTATTATCATAAGTTGTGTTGAAGGTTGAGCCACTCATATCACTTAAACAATTTCCACCAGTTATACAAAAGTCTAGGGACGAATTAACTTGTGCATCAAAACTATATCCCCCACTTGCATCTTCAAACTTCATAATATCATTTGTTCTATCAAAGTCTATTAAAGCATCTTCGTCTAATCCAGCATTGCCAAATAATAAAGAAGGATCCCCATTCACTCCAATTATGCCAAAAGAATCTTTAGCTGTTAGCATATATCCTTCAAGGGCATTAGAATAAGAGTCTATCATTGGAAGCCCCATTCCTCCATAATTAATAATTCCTAGATATGATGTTCCATCTCCAACATATGTTTCAAAAGATAAATTTGTATTTCCTGTTACAATTAACCCACTTGTTAAATTCATTGGTATAGTGGTATTATATGCTAGTAATTGGTTATTCGATATATTCCAATACTTTGTATCTGTCATGTTATATCCCCACTTAATATCAGAGTAAAGTGTATTTGCAAAAGTTTGATTCCAGCTTAAATTTCCAGTATTTATATTTCCTAAACAATCCCCTCCATCTATACAGAAATCTGTTGCATTAACTATGGCATCAAAAGAATAATAACTAGCATCTGTAAAATATCCTTTTTCTATACTTCCATTAAATCCTATATTCATACTTGCAAGAGTTACAGAATCAGTAAATAATAATGTTGGGTCTTTATCACCTGCTACTGATGTTTCTTCTTGGCTACCAATAATTGCTAAAACATTTTTTACAGCTGTAGCATTTCCCAAAGCTCCATCACTAACACCTTTAATCATAGCATATTTTCCTACACCAAACCCAGAGAAATCTAATTCTTCAAAGGTTAAATATTGATTATCGTTTCCAAATTTACTTCCAATTTCAGTAGTTATGTTTCCACTAAATAATCCATTACCATCAACATAAAGATTTCCTCCTCCTGGAGTTACATTAAATTCTCCTTCAACCATATTTCCTCTTGTAATATTTAAATAATTTACACTAGAATTATAACTTATTTTATAAGCTGTTTCATTTTCTGAATCTTCTAAAATTATGCTTGGTTCACCTTTCGCTATTTTTAGATTCTCTTCTAAGTCATCTCCAGGAGTATATTTATTATTCCAAAAGTCTAACTTTCCAGCTGGCATTATTCCACTTAAAGCATTTGTTGCTATCCTTGTAGCTTGTGCAAAGAAAGAATCTGATAAATGATTACAATTTCCATTATCATCACAATTATCAAGTCCTCCAAGGTTATTATGATTTATTGGTGCATCCAAACCAGTCCAATCTGAACCATTCCATGTATAACCAACTGCTTCATCTTCTACAATAACTGCCCATCCAAGCATAGGAGTATCAAAAGTCCAATTTGTTGAATTATAAGTTGTTATATTATTTTCACTTCCAGTCCATTCTGTTGCAGTTGCAGCCGATATTTCTACTGTTCCAAAAGTTAGGAAAGTATCCATGTTTGCAATATTTTCATACTCAGTATTAATCCATTCATCACTTCTTTGAATGGTTGAAATTCTTACTTCATCCATAGTACCACTGCAAAGATATTGTGTTAATGTTCCTACACCACTTGACATAAGTTTTACAGAAGTTACTGTAGATTGTATGGAAGGAGTTGCTGTACCTGATTGGACTTCTCCATCTAATAAAAGATGGGCTGTAGTTCCATCTGAACTAAATACCGTCTGATGCCATTCCCCATCACTAAAAATATTTCCACCATAAACTGTCTTACCATTAAACCATAATCCATTATTTCCATAACCTAAAATAAAAGCAGAACTATAACTTGAAACAGAATCAGCCTGAGTTACTATATACTTGCTTCCAGATGGAATATTTTTAGCCCAAACTGAAATAGTAAAAGGACCAGAAGGTAAATCTGTATTTATATTGGTATCTGCATAATCATTAATACCATCGAAAGATTGTGCTGAAGATAATATACCAGTTGTTTCTGAAACTCCGTTCTTTAAATCACCAATATAAGAACCAGTTGAATCATTTATTGCTGTTGCATTTAAATTCTCCATATGGAATACTGCTTCATAATCTGAATCCCATGTGCCTAAACTATCTTCTTGAGAAGTTGCAACACTATTTCCATAATACATATAAATTATTGTATCAGTTAAATTTGCAATTACTGGAACTTCAACATGAGCCTCTAAATATTTTGTACCAGTTCCATCATCATAATAAACTAATTCGTGAGAAAGTTTGGTTGTTTTATCTGAACTTGTAAATAATATATCATCCCCATCTGTTTGTGCTTTTCCAAATATACTATTTCCACTATCATCAATTATTATTGTTACTGGAAAATTAGTTTGATTAGCTTCTACTTGGTCTGATTCTATTGTTACGGATTGTCTATAATCCCATGCACCAGCTGCTCCATACCAATCTCCTCCAACTGTAAAAGGAATTATATATCTATCTCCTGTATCTGGAGTTAGAGGTGGTGATAAAACTGATTTACTTAAAACTGACTTCTTCCAAGTTGAAGAAGAATTACCTAGATTTATAGAACCAGCAATTTCTTGTAGTTGTCCTTCAACTGATGTTTCTACAAAAAAAGCTCCTTCGTCTAATGTCGTTACATATTGAGCTCGTACAAATTCATTCTGGTATAATTCATTTGTTATATCATAAACTAAAGCCTGTCCTTCTTGTGATGCTATAATTGCAATAGTTTCATTGTCAGTAAAGTTCATAAATATTGGTGTTATTTCATTCCAAAATTCCAAACAAATAGTCTCATTTTGTAAACATAATTTTGAAGCATTTACTGTCCCATCAAAATTAAATAATCCAGTAGTATTTGAACCAGTTAGACTTACATATCTTGTATCTAATGTAGTATTTAAATGAGTTTCATTAAATTCTAAATCCCCACTATTACTATAAAACCATGTGGTAGCAAAGTCTCTTATATCCTCACCAAATCCATAAAAATCTAATTTACCAGTAAATGGACTATAAGTTGTAGGTAATGCACTTGCTACACCTAACATAACTATACACATAAACGCAATAACTAATATTTTTTTATCCATAAACAAATGTTCCCCTATCATTCCATACTTTATCAAATACAGTGCTACTTCCAGCGAACTCTATATCAGTAACATTATATCCATCATAAGTTAATTTTTGAATCTGCCACGAAGCCCCAGATTTATTTGCTCCTGGAACTGCCTTTCCTATATATTCTTGAACTGCTCCCGAATAAGCTATTGTGGTTTTATATTGTTCTTCTGAATGAACTCCACCACTTATAAATAAAGAAGAATTAGTTATTGCAACACTTCCTGTTATATTAGAACCTAAATCACTAAAGTTTTGTATCCACGATTGCGAACCAGTTGTTGCACTTATACCTTCTGTTTGAACTAAAAGTCTGTTACCACTATTAACACTTGCTAAATATCCTGCACCGTTTCCGTCTACTATTGTTTCCGCCATTGTAATTACTTACTTTCGTAAGTTCCTAATAACTTGTATAAAAAATTAACTATAAAAGGTAAAATAGTTGCTACTAAAGTTTCTGCACTACCAAAGTCTATTACTCCGGCTAAGTTACCGATGTAACCTATTGCTGCAGCACCCAACGTAATCAAAAGAGATTTTCCAATCTTTTTCAATCCAGTCATGTCTAACTTACCTGCTGTCATTAATTTAATTTTTTGTTTTGCCATTATAATGTGATTATGCATACCCCTGCTATTGATATTGCTGTACAAACAACACCAGTGAGTACTGTTATTATTTTCCATTGTGTTTTAATTTCTGTTATGATTGATTGTGGAACATGAGTTGACTGATGATTAAATAGTTCTGTCATACGACCATTTAGATTATCTCCCAAATTGCTTACTGCTATTTTTATTTCGTTTGTTGCTTTTTCCATATTATTTACTTTTTGTTCTAACACTAATCCAAAGGTACACGAACCATCTTTTTTTGTCATTTATTTTTTGAATACGTATTTTAATTTTTGGATTGCATATTGATATGGAGTTGGGTTTCCTGGCTCCTTAAAGTAAAATGAAATGTTAATAATGAATGCTACTAATATTATAATACTTGAAAGAGAAAATCCGAATCCTATCAAACAAAGTATCAAACCAAACCACTCATGTCCTAAGAAATCATAAAAGGAAAAATGTCCATATGAATATAAATGTTCTATCATTAAAATAACTCCAGCCAATGCAATAAGTTCTAGGATTGGTGAACGAATACTTATATAAAAAGCTCCAGCTATTAAAATAAATCCTAATAGTTTTTTTACTTCTTGTTTTATGTATTCCATTTTTAATATAAGTTGTACTTAACCGCTTGTTCAGTCACATTATCTGTTTTACTTAAGTCTGTTCGTGTGATTACTATCCTTCTCCAAAGCGCAGTGCCTGCCGTTGGTCTAGCAATTTCTCCGTTGTTTACATCTGTATAATTTGACCCACCATCAGCAGAAATGCTTATTTGTTCACTACTTGTTGCATCTATTGTTGAATTAATTGAGACAATGGCGTTATCAGTTGAAGCAACTGTATCTTTAAAGATTAAAGTACCATTTCCTGCGCCCTCATTGGCAAGAGTATCTGCTGCAGTAAAAAGTGGAATTGAATCATCTCCAAAATAATCAACCAAAGTAGTTGTATCTCCAGTAACATTATCAACCCAAGTTATATCTCCCTTACAAATAATTATTCCGACAACATGAGAAGCATTTGCAGCTGGACCTCCTGCAGATAATTGGACTTGCACTGTAGCTGGATTAGACTTATCATCTGCACTTGTGTCAGTTTCAGTTTCATCGCTAACTGCACCTCCAGCTCCAGACGATGCTGTATTCAAAACTGTCGCACTTGGCATTTCCCAATTACAAGTAGTAGTTTGAGAATCTGCGTTAACAGTACAATAAGACCAAGAATTTGTATTTGTATTAGTTGACGTATCATCAAAGGTCCCATCATAAGTTCCTGCAGCAACAGTACCACCAACTTTAGAATCAATCATATGTGCTTGCTTTCCAACATCTCCAGCATCACTAACTTTAACAGCAGTAACAGAAGTAAACATATCAATCATAGGCGTTTCTGATTTAGTGATAATTCCTGCGCCTCCAGTTCCGTCTCCCCACCAAAGAGACTTATGAACTTTAGCTTTTTGAACTTCAGATGTTCCAGTTGTTGCATAAACCAACCATGCACCAGAATTAATTTGTATTACTTCAACATCATTTGTTTTCTGTGTCCAAGCATCGCTAAAGCTTGTTGCTTCAATGATGGCATAATTGAGAACCCCACTCAAATCAGTCAATTTATATATATCATCAGTAGAATCATAAACAAACCCATAATTTACATCTGCATCATCAGAAGCAAAAACTGAATATTTTACATTATCTAAATTAGGGGTAGTGGAATTATAAAGTTTTGAATCAAACCCAATATAAGCAGCATTAAAAAGTAGTTGGGAAGTATCTAAGAAATTTAAACCTATGGCATTCATTACTTCATCTGCATCTGCTACTTGTCCATTTATTATTGTCATTAGATTTTAATCTCCTTCATTTTGTTAAATTTTAGAATATAAAGTGTCATACTTATATATTAAATTATGGTAAGTTATTTAAAAAGGTAATAATAAATATTATATTATTTAAAATATCTCAATTGTGTTCTCAATCTGCAGCTCATTTGTACCATCAAACTCAACTGCTGTGAAACCATTGTGAGTTAATATACTTCCAACACCTGCTGCACCCGAAGCAACTAAACCAACTTCTGTTAAAGATATTCCGCTCATCTCAATACTATTCCAATTTGACTGAGTAGTTATCTTTTTAGATACCGTAAAATCTATACTGCCACCAGTGAATGCTTGTCTATCAACTTCATTAAATAATGTTGTATCCGAAATTGCAACTGCGCCACTACCACTACCTATTGCAGTGTACTCTAATACTGGAATATTACTTCCCATTCTTATTGCATTATATTCTTTACCATATGTTGTTATTACCATTTTTATCCTCCTGTATTTAATTAAAAATATCCTCCACTATGAACTACACTATATGGTCCAAAAGCACTTCCAGTAGTTCCCCATTTATCTGTTTCCCATATACCAAATGCAGGACTATTCCAAATCATTACACTGCCAGTTATGGTTCGAGTTTTAACTAATAACCCACTTTGCCTTACTCCAATACTTCCGGTGAATTGTTCTAGTCTAGTTATAATATCAGTATCCTGAATATCACCACCCTTTAAAGCATTTACATCTTTTATTAAATTTCCAATCTTATCTGTTATGTCTTGAATTTTTTTATTAAGAGTCAAAGTGATTGCTGATGAACCAAAAGATGTTTCTGGAGTTAATTTATATTTAACATTTAAAATAGTAAACTCACTTGAGGATATTCCATACGAAGGTAAGTCAACAATAACTGTATTCCCAACTATATATCTTGTTGTTGTTTTTAGTGTAACTGTAATTCTTGTTGGCGGATTATTACTAAGTGATAATTCAGTTTTTAATCTATCTGCGGCTGTAGTTGGGTCTTTAATATCATTATCCACTATTACTTTTGATATTGGTCCATATAAATTAATTGAATCTCTATTTAATCCAAATTTAACAATAGGAATATCTTTTTGATAATCAACTGTTATACTTCCTCCAGAAGTCGGAATACTATCACCAATATTTGTGCCTGAAATAAATACTATTTGTTGGTCGAAAAAGTCTACTAAGTAATTTGTTCCAGAACCTTCTTGTGAAAGATTATTATAGATTCCACCAGTTTGTACACTACCCAAATAACTTACAGAAGTATTATGGGGTCTATTATTTAATGTAAAAACACTTCCACCAAGAGGACTTCCAACATTAAAAGTTTCAACTGGTGCATTTACTAATGTTCTATCTCCATATACCCATACTTTATTTACAACTCCTTCTCGTGTGCTTTTAGCTCTGGCTGAAAGAGTATTTGTATTATTTAATGTATCACCTGAAGATATTGCTTCTTTCTTTTTAAAATTTAAGTCAAAATTAACATCTACATAAAACATATATCCAGATTCTTCAGCAAGTCTTTTTATTCCCTCATATACATTAACATGATTAAAAGCAATTCGTTGAATAGTTGTTGTAGTTGTATCCACATTAGTTGTTGTAATACCTTCAACATATTTACTAATAATATCTTTAATTATTACCGATACTTCTTGATTAGTATATACCTCTGGTTCAATAGTTACATCCTGTAATCTAGAAGTCAAATCTCTTCCGGTTAAAGTTATTCTTTCATTATTGGACTTAAATTTATGACCAAAATCTACATTCTCAATTATACCACTAAAGACTTTTGTTGTTGCTGGGGATGAATCATCTACATAAATCTCTATTGTTTGACCAACCGAGAATGTTGTATTATAAATATCATTTATATTTAATAAAGATACACTGAAATTACTACTAATACCATACTCAGAAGTTGAGTTAGTTAAATCTAATGAACTGAAATCTGTATAATCAACTGAATTAATAACCAGTCGTGTATAAAGAGTCATCTTATATACCAATAGTATTATTTAATTTTTCGTTCAATGCTTCAGATATATTATCTGGGTCTACTCCATTAACATTTTCAATATTTATGGTAGTAGTTGACTTCTGTTGTTCTTCTGCATCAAATCCTATTTTATCTTTTACTGAATCAAGTAACAGTTGTCCTTCTAAATCTAATTTGTTACTTAGCATTTTTTGTTCAGCTTCTAAATTTAATTTTAATGCACCAATATCTGTTAGTTCACCTTTTATACTACTTAGGTCAACATTTGGAACTAATGGAATACTAATTTTTGTTACTCTGTTTGCTATTCGTATTAATGTATTAATAAAGTCTATTGCCTTTTGAATTTTTTTACCTATATAATCTACAATTGCATTCCAAACATTAAATGCAACATTTTTCATAGTTGCCATTGCTATTTCAAAACTATCTTTTACTTTTTGCCAAGCCATTTGTAAGGCTTTTGATACATATATCATAACACTTAGTAATGAAACTAATATATTTTTCCAATTTTTAATTAATGCAATTATCCATATAATCGGTCCACCTAATAATAATAACGCAACTTTTAGCTTTGTAGACATTTCTTCCCATTGTCTAAAAATAATAATTGCCGCGGTTATTCCTATAATAATTGCTGCAATAATTAATAACCAAGGAGAAGCCACAAGAGTTAAAATTCCTATTGCTACTGATAATGCACCAACTGCTATTGTAACTAATCCAAATATAACAATGGCTTCTCGGACTGCTGGATTTGCGTTCTCCCATTTGTCCGTTACCCACGCTATTGCTGTTGATAATGCCTCTACTATTGGTAAAAGAACTTCTTTAATAACATTGCCAAGTTCCTCCTGAGCATTTTGAGCATTACTCATAGCCTGTCCCCATTTATAATCCATAGTATCTGAAACATCTGCTAATTGTTTGTTCGCCAATCCTGCTGAGTCTGTAACAATATCAATTGAATTGGCAACATTTTCAGCACCCAATCCTACTAATGGCATAATACCTTTTAATGCCCGTTTATTAGCAAACAATGTCGCTATCGCTTCTGAATCATTATCAACAGAACCAGTTAGCATTTTTATAGAAGCATTTAATCCTTCCTGTTCCACCATTGAAGCGGCACTTTCATATCCTAATATCTTAACAGCATCTTTCATAGCATCTGTAGGTTTCAAAAACGACATCATAATCTGTGACAAGGATGTACCAGTTTCTGCACTACTTGACATAAATTTAGTCAATCCGGCAAATGTTCCTGCCGCTTCTTCTAAGGATATTCCCATTTGTCCGGCCATTGTTGCTACTTCTGGAAAAGCCACTGCTAATTCTCCCATAGTAGTTTGACCAGCTTTTACTGTACCCGCAAATATATCTGTAATCTTGGCTGCATCCTCTGCGCCCATATCATATGCGGCCATAGTTTTTGTTAAAGCATTAATAACTTGTTCTTGGTCTGCCATACCACCAACACTTGAAACTATTGCGGCATCCATAACTAATTGTGCATCAGCAACATCTGTAATTCCTGCTGATATTGTTTGATACAACCCATCTAATACATCTAGTTGGTCACCTTGATTACCTAACTTTACATTTGAATCTTTTACATATTCTGCAAATATTTTTTGTGCATCCTGACCTTCATCTAGTAATGTATTTACTCTAGCAAATCCTGTTTCCACTTCATTTGCAGATTTTACTGCACCCATCATACCTTTTGCTAGTACAACACTTACTCCACCTGCTACAATTGCTGCAGTTCTAAAATTACTTAATGAAGTTTTTGCTTTATTAAAAACTGTACTAAATTTATCTTTAGCACTTATAATAATCTCAACCGCATTTCCACCTAATACCATTTTATCTCCTTTTTTGTTTTGCTTTACGCATTGCCTTTTCTCTATCCTTATTAACTTTCTTTATATATACACAAGCTTGCTTATGTTCTCGTAAAGTTAATTCCTTGACATCTCGTAAAGACCATTTAAAATAATCACAAAGAGCCAGTTCTGACCTTATTCTTTTGTCTGAACTGGATTCGGAAAATCCTGTTTATCAAGTCCATTGAACTTGGTAATCTCCTTAGTTAGCTTAATTCCTGCTTGCATTGTTAACTCATCATAATCAGCATCTGACATTTCTGTTGAAAGTTGAACTAATTGTTTTGCGGCTTCACTCTTGTTATCACTAAATGATGTTGCATCTTTATACTTTAACTCTTTCAAAGTATATGATTTTTCTCCTACTGTAATTGTTTGTTCCATTGTTTTTTAACCTCCTGTTTGTTTACTTACTATCTAATTTAAAAAAATAAAAAAAAAATAAAAAAAGCTTGTTTACCAAGCGTTGTACTTCTCTACTAAATCATTAACTACTACAATACAATTCGACGGTCGAATTGTTGCACCATATTCAATAACTCCTTCCGCTGGTGTTGGTGTTGACATTTCTGTAATGTTACATCCACTCATTATGAAGAATGCTTCTTCACTTCCAGTAGTTTGAGAAACTTCTAACATACAATTAAATGTACTACCACCTTGATAGTATGTATCGTATAGCGTTCTAGCCCATTCCGAAGTTGCATCTAAAGTTAATTCAAAAGAATAATCTCTATTCTCTGGAATTTGTCCAGCTGCTACTTTACTTCCATTCAAATAATGTTTAGTTGCTAAATTGTTATTAATAGTCCATGTGAAATCTTTTACTTCATCTAAAGTTGTACCACTTGGTACGTGTATTTGACAATCACTAAAGATGTACGGTCGTGTAGAATCTTTATCTTTGATATTACTAATATCTGTTGTTTTACTTCCAACACTTACACTTTGACCTTTATAACTTACTTCACAATTTACTGGCTCACCTTCTGTAGCACTTATACTAACACTATCAACGGTACAACCACCGTATGTTCTTACTAAATTATTTCCATCACTTAGTTTCTGTGCATCTTGTACAGTAAAGCTAGCAAACGGATTTAATGTTCCTGATGTTGCTACATAAGAATCATCACTATTTGCTTCAACTAAATTATGTAAATAAGGACTTGGACTTCCTGAGTCTACCATTGAACCCATAGCGAATCCAACCATCTTCCAATCTTGAGGATGGAAAGTTAATGTACCTTCATAGTCTTTTGTTGAATTAATATACTGACCAACGTTCCTATCACCTACACCAACATATCTTTCTTCGATGTAATTAACAGATTCTCCGGGGTCATGTGTTTGTACTAATCCAATCCAGTTACCACTCGTTCCTGTTTTAGTTGCGTATGTTCCTGATTCGTAGAAAAATGTTACTTGCGCATCATTCCCTACATATATACCCATATTTTTTTACCTCCATATTAATTTAATTATGACAATATCGTAGAGTATTCAAAATTCATTACCATTGACTTTGGTTTTTTTGAACCCTCCTCTTCAATCGGAACTGCAGAAGTTAATCTAAATCCATAGATTTTTTCTTCATTTGTACCATTTGCACCATATTGAATTTGTCGTAATCTGTCAACTACTAAGCTAGTTAAACCATCTTTTTCTTTTTCATTTCTAGCCCACACTCTAATCTCTACCATTAATGTAGCCCATTGTTGTTCAGATGCCATTCCTAGACTTCTTGTATCTATATCAACTGCTTTAAGTGTTATAATTGGATATCTTACATCTACTTCTGGATAAGATGTCATAACAAAACCACTTCCTCTACTAAGAGGGTCTGTTATATTTGTACGTAAGTCATTACGTAAGAATAGGATAATATCCTTAATAAATGTGGTGCTACTTATAGTCATTTTTGGTTTCCTCGCTTGGATTATACTAAACTCGCTTGCTTAATATAATAAAAATAAGGGTAAGTTATTTAAAAAGGTTATAATAAATATTATATTATTTATAGTTTATTTAAATCGGCTTGTATAAAGGAATTTACTTTAGATTTATTCCTATTAAGTGAATTCTGAAAATGTCGTCTTGGTGATATTCTTGAAGTTCCATACTCTAAATATTTTGCATAATCAACATCACTGAATATAGTAGCAGATTCTTTACTTGATTTACTTTTAACACTTCCAAGAAATTTTCCTGTATCAACACTTGTTGGTTCTGCATTTCTTCCTGCAACAGATTGTTTAACTTCACTTTCAATAAATAAAGCAACCTTATTCATTGCTGATGCAATTAACATTTCTGATTGCTTATTTTTTGCTGCTAAATATAAAGTAGTTTTAGGTATTCCCTTAATTTTAAAAGAAATTGTCATTAATACACACTTCCGTTTTGATGATATCTAATATATATTTTCTTATAAACATCTTCATTAGAAAGATTTAAGAGTTTTACCCCGTCCGGAATGATACTATAATATTCTGATGCCGGACTTCCTAGTCCAATTAATACATTGCCACTAACATCTACTGAGCCATTAATATAAAGTTTTTTATCCTTAGTTAGGAGTTTCCCTTGCTCCATTAATACAGCATCCTCACTCCCAAACTTATTTTTTATAGGTAAAAGAATCCCAGAAGTAAATGTAGTTCCGGATACTTGTGTATAAGTATATTCATCATCATAATCAGATGAACCAGCTGAACCAGTAAAAGAAGTAACTGTGATTTGTCTTCCGTATGGCATCAATGTATTCATACCATCTGTAAAAATATCTAAAGAAGTCATTTTATACACCCCATACTTTCTTGAATGCCATTGTATTTGTTAAGTCCTCTAACATGACCATTCCAATCTGTTTAAAAGAATCAGAAGCATCTTTATAATTTTGCTTACTGTTAGTAATTTTTAAATCATCAATCTGAGCCGATTGCACACTAATAGTTGCACCTATTATATCATATATTTGAGCTGTAGAAAGATTAGTAATAACTGGTTGATATTTTTCAGGCACTGCTGAATCATCAATATTAGTCCCAGTAAAGTTTTCAACAACTGCTGTTTGTTGAAATATAATATTATTCATGGTAGTACCACTTATAGATGTTGGAACATTTGTTGGTCCAACTATATTTGTAATATGCTCTGCAAACGACCCAATTGACCAAAGAGCTATTTTAATTTACCTCCAAAATAATTTTTCCAATCATTTCTTTTAAAATTTGTTTGCATATAACAACTAATACATAAACTTATTAAATTATCTTCATTATTATTTTTCTTGTTATAATCTATATGGTGTATTGATAGTTTTCGTACTAATTTCTTTTCAGAATAATTACATTCTTTACATTTAAATCCATCTCTTTTTCTTATTTTATGTTTAAGTGTTTTATTAAATTCTTGAGGGTATTCTTCGAATGATTTTCCACCTTTCCAATTTGAACCTTTTTTACCTTTTTGTCTTTTACTCATTAATTGTTTATATTGTGATGAATATTTTTTTCCTGTTGTTGGATTAATATATCCTTCATTATATTTTTTCTCCCATGTTTGTTTCATTTTTATTTTTGTTTCTTTTGGCAGAATATTACCTTTATGTTTATTACTATTTTTTAATAATATTTCATTTCCTTTTATAGTACCATATTCTTCTATTACAGAAATACCTTTACGATGACTTTTTTTACCTAATCGTTTTTTAATTTGATTGTTTCTATAATTACAATCTTTCCAAAGACTTTTTGTCTTTTCTCCGCGGGGCATTTAAACTCCTCTCCCTGTTACGGTTGTTGAATAAGTTGCTGCACCCGATACATAAGCTACTGATGTTCTTATATATGGAATATGTTGTTCATAATTAAATACATCCGATTGTATACTTGTGCCTGAAGTATATAATTTACTACCGAGTGTACTCCAAACTGTACTATCAGCACTTTGTTCGATTGTTACAATCCCACTAGTATTTGCAAGAGCTTGTGTGTATACACTTTTTCTTGTAATCCTTGAAATATCAATTGCACTTCCAGTAGTACTAACCACTACACTTCCTAAATTAATTTCATTAACTATATCTGCTATTACCATGTTGTCCTCCTTGTGTTATTTAATTATAATCCAACTGCAATCCAACTGAATTCGTCTGAAGCGTTTGCACCTTCTGTGTAAAAACTTCCTGCGTTAACGCTTCCTGCTGGAACCATTATTCCGTCTGTTGCTGTCAAATTAGTAACTGTGACTATTGGGGTACTTGTTGTACCAGATGTAAAAGCCGTTGAGAAAACTTTCCATAAGTTAGAACCTGCTGTTAGCGTTGAAGAACCTGCTTGTATACTCGCTCCATATACTGATGTCTTTGAACCTACACCAACTGAATGTAATGCACCTTCTGAATTTAAGTGAAAAGCATTTCCACTTGCTGCAACATCTACATAAAGATTTTGAGCAACCATTACTTGTCCATATATTGCATTACCTACACCACTTACATATGTACTATATACACTTTCTGCGTTTACAGTTTTCTCTGCATATATATCTGTACCACTAATGCTTATTCCAATTATGTTTTCAGTTGAAGATGCTGGTTGATTAACTTCTTCAAAACCTAGTCCATCTGTTGTACTATTATTTGCTGTCATTATTTTTTAACCTCCTAAAATTTAAATTAAATCTGCTGTCCATTCTGAACCTGCTCCACCATTTGGACTATTGTTTCGATACAATGTTCCATTAGTTGCATCCCACAATAATGTGCCGGATGTTGCAAGAACAATTTCGTCTGGTGCACCCACTCCTTGCATTACCTCTGGTAAACCAAAACCTGCTGCCAAACTTTGTTGTGCTGGACCTGTTATACTTCCTGTTGTCATTTATATTTTCCTCCTAATTATTTTAATTTATCCTACCGCAGTGTGGACATATTCCATACGTATTTTCTTTGGGTAGTGTTAAATTACAACTATTACATCTTACATTAAATAAGTCTTTTTCAACAACTTCTTCAGCCATTGTATTTAACTTTTTATCATCGTAATACTCAATGAGTTTTGCAACTATATCATTTTGCAAGCCTACCTTATTAATCTTTAAGGCATCCACTAACTCTTGTTCTGTATCGAACATTCTAAAAATATCTTTAGATGTTTCTTTACCTATTCCGTTTATCTGTTGTAGTTTTTTATAATTCCATTCCATGGATTGTTTCTCCTGTGTTTGATTGATTAAAAAAAATAAAAAAAAATAAAAAAAATAAATTTATTCTTAATCTGCTTAAGCTGTAGTGATTTTTGCAACTGCTGATGAACGTAGTATCTGAGCAACAATTCTCTGTGTTACTGATGCTGCGGACATATCGCAATTTGGTAAATCGAATCTATCTATCATTACTGGTCTCTTCTCTGCAATAGCGTAAGCTTGCGCCTTGTCGTATATATAAGCATATTTGCTATATGTAGAACTTGGAGCTGCATTTGTTGAAAACCGAATAACATTTAGTCCGTATACTCTTCCAATGAATCCTGTAGCTAACATTTCCCTTGAGCCTAGCTTATCTGCTTCAACGAATGTATCAATATTTCTCATATCGTTTATTACTTCGTTTCCTGCTGCAAGAGTTGTTGCGTTAAAGTCGCTATCGTCTAGATACTGAATTGCTCGTGTAATGTTTGCTATTGTTATAGCAGCACCACCGGCAACTGTATTAGCTGCACTATCTAATGCAGTAATAACTAAGTTTGTTTCATTCTCAGCAAATCTTTTACCTGCAATCTTAATGTTGTGTTCTAGTAAATTCCACTTCGCATCTTCCATTAATTCTTTAGTAATTCTAATTGCAACACCGTACTTTACGGGTTTCAAATTAGTTGATGTATAATCAGCATTGTCTAAAGGTATCTCTGCACCTTCTGCAACTACTCGAACATCCATTGTATTAGCTGTTGCTAAATCAATGTCTATTGAACTTCCTGGAATTTGAGCTGGACCGAATACTATTGCGGCTTCACTTCTTGGTAATAGTGCTTTCTCAGTTTCTTCTATTAAAGTATCATAAATTTTCTTTACGATTAATAGAGAGCCCTCTGTAGCAATACCAGTGTTTAATAGTTCTTGTATTGTTTCCATTTTAAAAAGCATTAAAACCGACTAAAGCATATTCACCTGCGATTGCACCTGTTAGAGCACGACCAATTTTCTTTCCTGCTGTACCTGCACTATCTTTATCAGATGTTACAATGAACGAACCTAAATTCGCCACTAAACTTGAACCACCTGTTAGTACTGGTTGACTTGAATAAACTGAACCAGCGCATCCTACTATGAATACACCATCAACAGCTACTGAACATGCTGCACCTGAAGCAGTATCTTGTAGAGCCATTCCTAAGAATTGAGCACCACTTGCACCACCTGCAATTGTTACATCACTTGAAACAAACGTATTTAGACCTGAACTTACTACATCTGGGACACCACTAGCATAAACCAAAGCACCGCCTGAGATGATTTCTCTTGCGTATGCTGTTATTACTTTTGGAGCACCGAAATCTAGGACTTGTATAGCACCTAATGGGTTACTTAATTGTGTAGCCATTTTATTTCTTGTAGAATGACATTCCTACCTTATCTGCTGATTCTATTGTGTACTTAGAGTCAAGTGACTCTTCTGCATCCTCAACAGCAACTTCAGACTTCGTGTCGGGTTCGTTATCTTCTGATTCCTCTGCTTCTTTTGATTCCTCTTCAGCTTCTGGTTCTTCTGCTTCTGCCTCTTTCGAAACTTCTTCAGCTTCCTCAGCAACTTCTTCCTCTTTAACCTCTTCAGCTGGTTGTTCATCAACTTCTTCTAGTGATTCAGTAATAACCTTTAGTGCGTCAAATGCTAATCCTTTCTTTTCAGTAATTTTTAGCTTCTCACATAACTTTGAGTATTTGCTGGCTAGTTCGTTGAATCGTTCCTCTTTCAAAGTCTTAAATTCTGTTTTAAGTGCATCGAATTCTTCTTGAGTTACATTAGATTCAGCAACGTTTTCTTTTCCTTCTGTCATATTTTTTAACCTCCTATAATTTAATTCCTTATCTGAATAGTCAGATGATTGTGATTTGGATTCTTCTTTTTTTGAATCCTCTTGTGTAATGTCTAAAATATCTTCTTCTATTTCTGCATCTACTGATTTAAATGCTTCAATTATAGTATTTTTTTGTATTTGTTTTCCTGTTGATTCATCAATCTTAAATGATTGAGCAATAGAAGTACCTTTTACTCCAGGAGTTGGGGTTAAACTTAATTCCATTGCATGAATATCTTTTGCTATCATAACATCACTATCTTCGCTTTCTTTTACTAATCTACCAACAATTGCTCCAATAGATACTTCCTTAATTCTTCCATCTTCTATTTTCTCTACGACTTTAGTAACATCCTCTTTTACCCAGCCAGAATAACTTACAGAAGACCCGTTATCTAACGTTTCAGAAGTAGTAACTAAACCAACAGTTGAATCAACTTCACTTTTATGGTCTTTAAGAATTGGTTTGTCAGTAAGTGTATTTGCAAATTTTGAAAGCTCTTCCTTAGAATATAAAACTCCATTTAAACTTACACCTTCTCTTATTGCAATACCATTTACATTAATTTTTTTACTCATTGTCTTTAAACTCAATAGAACTCAATGGTTGTATTTCTGCATTAAAAATAACTTTAACATTTTCGGCTATAATTATATTGCCGTCTTCATCAAGTTTATTTTTTTGTATTTTTGTTTCCATTATATAGATTTTAATTAGAGTTTATTTATAAACATAATAATAAATATTATATTATTTAATCTCAAAGTATTCCTCACGTTGTCGCAGTCTATTAGTTGATTTATTGTCTCCCATTATATTTTTTTCTCCTAAATGTAATCTTGCTTGTATTGATTCTAAGCTATCCTGTAATATATTTGCCTGTCCTGCTTGCAATGGAGTTTTTACTGTTCCACTTCCTGTATAATCCTCCCAATTACCAGTAACAACCACACTTTCATTGTCTAACGATTCTTCTCCTGTTTTACAAGTACAAACAAAGTCGGTAGTTTGATTACTAACAATATGTTCTTGACCACAATGAGGACACCTGATTATCATTTCTTATATCTCACTATAAACTTAACAGAACTTTCTTTTGCTCCATTAATGTAAAAGTATAATGGTCCATTCATACAATAACGTGCGACATTATATTCTGAAACACCTTTAGCTGTTTTATATACAGTTTCTATTCTAACTGGTAAGTATTTTGTTTTTATAAATTGTGGAATATCTAAAATTTCAATACCCTCGTTAACCATTCCAACTTTTATTTGTAGTGGGTCAACAATAGTAGTATCTACTCTTTGTATTATAACACATTCAAGCATTCCACTAATTTTAGGTGAAATAAATTCTGCTTCTCCAGAGGTAAGTGTGTTTAAACTAATTTCTATTTCTTTATAACTTGAAGTTATACTTGTTTTAGAAGTAACACGCTCTTCAATAAGTTCAGCTTTATTTGCTATATCTTGAACTTCTATATCATCTATTGTATTAAGCTCTTCCATATTAATCCTTTAATAATTCTAATGCAGAATTATTTATTTTATTTTGAATTTTCATAAAGCATGTACCACACATAAGTTTTCCATATGCTTGAACTAATGCACCTTCTACGCATCCTTCATTCTGACATTCCGGTCTTTCTCCCATTATAATGCCACCACCGGAGATGTAGTACACCTACAATTTACATGAAAAGGAATTATTCCATAAGCCTCATCAATTGGATATATATTTCCATTCTCTGCTTCACATATTGCACATGTTCTATCTGAAAGAGCGGCAACAACTCGTACATTTTCTACTTGTTTATTTTTATAACTATCCAATGCTCCAATATTTGCTAATCTAACAGTTTCTGTTCTAGCAATAGCACTTGTTCTAGCTTTTTTCCCTATTATTATTTTTTCTTTATCAACGGATGTTTTAGTATGAGCATATAAATCTCTTATCTTTACATCTTCAGTTAATTTCTTTTCAATTTGCTTAATTGATAAGTTCTTTGAAAAGCCTTCTGACATTACTTCTCTTAATTTCTCAATATCTCGCTTATTTAAATAACCTGCAGCAATTTCAGTTTGTGTAATGGCTCTTAATTGTTTAAATTCATCTCTAGCAATTACCGAAACAATATTTTCCTCTAAATCATCAAGATTAAAATCAACCCACTCTTTAATTGTTATATCCGCACCCTCTTTTATATTATTTGTATTACAATGATTACAAGTATTACCTACAACTAACTCTTTATATGCACCCTTAACTGATTCCCTAGAATCTTGTCCTGGAACTTTTGGTAAAGGCTCGGCTTCCTCTCTTTCTCTTTCTGCTTTCTGCATTTCCTCTTTCATTTTTGCTTCATCTTCTAATTGTTTCTCAATCTCTAGCCCCATAATACCTGACATTTGTTTTTCCAATTCAAGTCTTAATACATTACTTAATAATGGATTCTTAATCATCTCTGATAACTTAGTTATGAGTTCTAATTTGTTATCAAAGCTTTGTTCCCCCCATTTAATATTAAATTTAACATCTTTTTTATTTTTCTTTAAAACTTGTATTAATACTTTTGTTTCTAATAAGGTATCAATATCATCCTGTAAAGATTTAATCATTCTTTCAAATCCATCCATCTGAACTTCTGCTAATCCTTCAGGTACAGAGCCTTTTCCTAATAATACTTCTGGAACTTGGAATGCTGTTGATAATAATTGATAGTCATTGTCTAAAACAGTATCAAATTTATCTCCGAAATTACCAAAATCAACTCCTTTTATATCTATATTTGGACCAGTTACCCACTCAGTTCTATCATCCATAAATTGTAAAGACTTACTAAAGGCATCAATATCCGCTTGTTTTGGGTAGTCTTTAGTAGCAATATCACCCATTTTAACATGAACTGGATTAGAACTCTTTCTTTTTACTAATCTATGTAAAGATTTTTGAGTACTTAAAAAATTCATAATAATTTGTTTAGCTGGAAATATTCTTCCAAGCCCATAAGAGCAATCTGCACCTTTATTCAGTGGATAGTGCATTATTTCGTCGGGTGTAAATGTTATAATATCATCCTCTCTTATTGAAGATTTATTTCCAAGGTATTGATTATATTCTTTTATTTTACCTTTATCATTTCGCTTGACATACATAGTATTTGCATTTATATTCTTTAATCGTATTCCAACATTCTCTTTATTAACTCCTGCAACTTCCATAAATCCATTACCTTTTACTATTGCTTCTCTAAGCCATGGTTTAAGAGTAGTGGTTAAATCTGTATCCTCAATCCAATCATTTAATATCTTTTTACCAGCCGCATCTTCACACTCTATAAAGATTCCTGGACCAATAACAAAATCTATAATCTTATCAGTAATTGCAGACACGACACCAAAATTATCATTTATCAATGCCATCTCTGCAAAGTCGAATGGATGAACATCACCTAATTTTTTAGTAATATTAGTTTTATATTTTTCGTCTAACTGAGAAGTAGATGAACTTTTAAAAGATATATCATTACCTTCAGTACTTTGCTCAAAAACAAAAACTGACTCTTTAATCTGTGGGGATTGTTTGAAGGGGTTAGAGAACTTCATTTTATATATTATAAATTATGGTTGTTTATTTAAAAAGGTAATAATAAATATTATATTATCTATCTTCCTATTGTATACCCTCTGGCAGTAGGCATTTCCCTTCTACTAAAGAATAAAGCAGATAATGCAAGGGCACAAACCAAGTCATCATGCTCTCTTGAATCATGAAATATCCTTTTCTTTTGAACATTTTCTATTCTTGAACTCCTTTGTCCTGTAAATTCAAATTTGATTGATAATAATTGTTTTATAAGCTTCCTATCTAAATCAGAATAAATTAATTTCTTCTCTTGCATAAGAAGTCTTAAATTTTCAAACATTTCTGTTTTACTTTCTTGTGTAAACTTAATTGGCTCTACTATATTACCTAATTCTTCAACTAACATATCACCAACACCCTCACCCAGTCCGGTAACGTCAGGATATATCTTATCAAAGTTAAATTTAGAGTGTAGATATAAAGCAAACTGAGTTAGTTCAATAGTATTACACTTATCAATGGTATGAGTATAAACAACTTTTATTTGCCCGTCTCCTGTCATCTTCTTTTGGAGTATTACAAATCCGGCTTCATCATTTCCACTCGTGGCGGGGTCAATTCCAAGAGTATAAATTGCTTTTGGAATTTTATCTGGATGGTAATTAAATTGTATCATATTATAAGGTACTGATAGCCCTCCTGTGATTGCTTAACTAAACTATATTCAAAGAAAGCATTCTCATCCTCAACAAACTCGGCTTCATACTCCTGTCTAAATTCTATATCTAACAAATCACGTTTCTGTTCTTTAATAAACTCTTTACTATATTGTCCAACCTCAACAACCTCTCTCCAATCCACCTTAACTAATACATACTCGGATTCTTTATCATAACAACTCCTATAAAAATGATTCTTCCCTAATGGTGTACCTATTTTAATTACTTGACCATTTGGCTTTGATGCAATCATTGGAATAACTACTTGACTAACAACCTTATCCCCAATAACACCAGCTTCCTCTAATACTACAATGTCGGCTGTATATCCTCTCATACTTCTACCCTCATTACCTTCCGGTAAACTTAATATTCTACTACCAGTTGCAAGTTTAAGTTCTCTAGCAGTATCCTTTATTATAAGGTCATGTAATAATGGATTACCAACAACAAACTCTCTTATCTTCTCATATAATTCATCAGACTGATTCTGTGTTGGTGATGCAATAACAATAGTTATACATTCTGTAATTGCTCTAAAAGTTAAATATGCAGATAGGTTAAATGACTTACCGCTCTGTCTACACCATAATCCTGTAACTCGTTTATTAGTCATACAAGCATTAAGAAATTTCTCTTGATAAGGATAAGGAGTAAAATTAAACCAACATTGACAAAAGTCTACAATCTCACTCTTCCTTTTTAAGTTCGATTTGTTTGTCATTATTATCAGCGCCTACTAACATATACATTTTCTCTCTTTCTTGACGCCAAGTATTTATTTTATCTTTAAACACTTCAACATTAACATTAAGATTTCTTTGAGTAGCTGGATAGAATGATTTCTTTAAGTCAGCTAACTTTCCTATAAATCTTTCAGCAACTTTAATCTTCTTATCATCATCCAAATCTGGATTATCTAAATATCCCATTATCATATTCATTAATTTGTTTGTATTAATTGATATATCCTCTTCAGTAAGTGTATGTATATCAGTGTCTGTTATTTCTGTATTAATAACATTCATAATTTGTTTAGGGGTCATATCTTGTGCAAGAGCTTCTTGTATTTTAGGATTATTCCTTATTATTCTACGAAGTCTTTCTGATGAGATTGATTCGTTTAATTTATCATCTACCGTCTTTCCAATATTATCTTTTACTTTATCTATAATCTCGTCAGTTACATTAAGTTCTAGTAATTCGTCCATTTCAGATGGTCTTAATCCTTTACTCTCTTCCTTTTTATTTACCATGATGTTTTTCCTCTTCGGCCATTAATTCTAAATTAGCTTTTCTTTTTCTTGTAAACTCTTTTGATTCTTCTCTTAATTTCTCGGCTTGTGCTTGTTGTTTATCTACATATGCAGAAATTAATCTAGTAATAAAATCATCTGGAATTATTCTTCCTTCAACTACACAAAATCTATTCTTATATATGGCTATTTCATTTGAGAAACCACTAAATCTATCTTCGTTAGCTAATACTATTGGTAATGCATATGATAATTTTACTCTGTAGTCGTCTCTTTCTCTTTCATTCATTTATGGACCAAACGAGAATCGAACTCGTGGCTCTTCCGTGCAAGGGAAGTATATTCCCACTATACTATTGGCCCTCACCATTCCTTTAAGCCGAATGGTTCTGCGTAAAATAAAAAGTTATTCTTTCTTAACGGGTTTAGCTTCTTCTTTTTTATTCATCTCTTCGATTGGAACGAATATACTAAATCCATGACCTCTCTTCTTACATTTATAATTTCTATAAACACCAACCTTTACACTTTGTCGCATATTGTCGATTAGTTTATCTTCTACAACTGGTGTTTCATCTATAAAGTCAAATATATCATCTTCTCCATATTTATCTAAGTTTATTTTATTAAATATACTTACCTTTGAATCTGGATTAAATCTCATCTCGTCCGATACTCTATCTAACTCTAATTCAAAATCATTTCTTGCACAAGCTGCATCATACGGCTTGAATAGTTTTTGAAATTGTTGTTGTTTCTTTGAAACTTCTTTTAAGAACATATTCAGAGTTCCAGGTGTACCTATCTCTACAAAATCCTTCTTCTCATCAGCTGTTGCTTTTCTTATTATTCCTATTTGGTCTGCCATTTTTGTTTTACCTCCTATAATTTAATTCCTCTTTATATTTCTACTCAGCGTCTTCATCTACTACCTCTTTAACTTCTACGCCATTCTCTATCTGCTTATTCAATTCAACTATTGTATTCTTGTTTAATTCAATAGCATTTACTGCTTCTGTCTTTTGTGCTTCAAACTCTTTCCTCTGCCTATCAAAGTTTACTTGTAAACCTTCATCTAACATTAAGTCACAATATTTAATCATATACATTGCTCCTTTTGTTTCAAAGTCCATTCTAGCTATTTGCTTCTCCATGAAGCTCTTTTCTTCTTTTGTTAGTTCTCTTGTTGTCATTATTTTATCCTCCTATTATTTAATTTATTAATATACAAGAGGATTATTCCTCTTGTTCTCGTTCTGCCTTAACCTCTGGATTTCTACAGTCATCTGTTTGATTCTGTCTTAGTCCACCGGCTAACTTACCTTTTTTACTTCCGTCTTTTTGTCCGTGTTCTTTTTTCATCTCTTTTACCTCCTTTGAATCTTTACTAAATACCTTTCTATCTTTCCACTCTTCTTGCTTTCCTTCATTCCATGTGTTTACTGGTCTTAAATAACCACACACTCTGGAATATACTTCACATTTTGTTTTTACCATCTTGATTCTATTAGTGAAATGATTGCAGCAACTATTATCACTACTATAATCACCGCTATAATTATAGCCCACGGTATTAGTATAGGACTCAATACCCACCACCAAGACCAGTCAATAACACTTGTTATTTTAAATGCTATAAATAAAAGAGTAAGAAATCCGAAGAATCCTATACCACCATTATAATTTATTTTACTTTCACTCATTGTTTTACCTCCATTTTATTTATTTGATTGATTGTTCCGTCTAATGCCACTTGTAACCATTTACTCAAATTAAACCATTCTCGGTTTCTCCTTATCCATGTTATCTGGTCCGGTCGTAAGCTTACACTCATTCCTTCTCTTTTTTGACAAACTCTATTTCTTGTCATCCTCTACCTCCAGTTTATCAATACACTTCACACATAATCCCATATCTATACCAAAATAGGCATAATCATTACCACATTCACATATACCTCGTTTAAATCCTTTAGGAATATCTCTAGTCATAATCCACCAACCTACTTTTATCCATACTCCTACTTTTAGCTCCACATATCTCACACCATGAATCTCCACAAGAACATTCTTTTGGTGGCTCTATATTATTAACTATCTTCTCTTTTAACTCTTTGAAGTCTTTAATCTTAGATTCAACAAATACAACATCTAACTCGTAATTAAATTGTTTAAGGTTACAATTGTCTTTATTCATATATAAAATCATTCCTCGCGGTATCCCAAGATAATACATATAAAATTGTAATTGGGATTGATATTCAGCACTAGCATCCTTCAAAGAATTAAATACCCATTGACTACAACTCTTTATCTCTAGTACGTAGAGGTTTCCTTCTTTCGGGTCTGCATCCGGACATTTAATTATACAATCTGCTCTTCCATGAAACAACTCATTCTCTACAGCTGTTATCTCTGAGGATATGAGGATTCCCATTTCAACTAAATATTTGTTAAGCAACTCGTGAACAGAATTACCTAAATCCAGAACTCTCTTAACTCTCGGAGTGAATTTCTTTGCCTTTGGATTCTTAATATTATTATAGATTATCCAAGGTGCTTTACCTAATTCAGAAACATGAAAGTAATCTCGCTCTTTACTTACCCACTCTTTCTTTTCAAGGTGTTCATCAATTTGTTTTATTATATCAAACTCCATTATATTAATAATTAATAATGTTTAGAGTTTATAAAGGTAGTAAAATAAATAATATTATTTATCAATTGTAAGCCCTTCTAAGCGCTTTTTAGCGAGTGGACTGATGTTTGTATCAGTCACTATTCATCTGTTGTTATTGTAGTGTATTAATAAAAAATCAAAAAAAAAATAAAAAAAATAAATACATATTCTTATAGTTTTTTCTACCATAAAATATTCCATTTTTCCTCTTAAAAAATTCTGTCATTAATTTTAAATGAAAAAAACCATATCTATTTTTTATTTTTAAAAAATCGTTTCCTCCAAAAAAATTTTTACCCCAAGCAAAATTCACGAATCTAAAAATAGGTTTTTAAAAACCATAGATTTAATGGTCTTACGGGTTAATAAGGTTAATTCCCTATTTTTAAATCGTTAAAAATAGACTAAAAATAGATATGGTAAAAACCACACATTCCTGTCATAATATATAATTTCATTTAATAATATATAATAATATATAATAATTGCTTATTTTTTCAATATCTATTTTTAGTCTATTTTTATAAAATAAAAAATAGATATTGTCTGTTTCATTAAATCATAATGACAACTCACACCATAATTCACACCAATAAACCTATATACTACAACACCTATAAGTATATAAAGAAGCTAATATAATTTTATATATGAAAAACAAAAAAGATGATATTAACCAAACACAAAGTTTAATTAAATGTCCAAATTGCGATGAACAAATGAATCTAAGCGATACTTGTGATAATTGTAATTACAAAGATTTAAGTTCACAAAATGGCGTGAAACAGGGAAATGACGCCGAGGTGAAAGAATGAAAAAAGAAATAATGATTAAAGAAATGATGAAGTTAACAAGAGAGTTTATTCTTTTAACAAGCCTTAAGAGAAATTATGAAGATATAAGGAGTTCTTTAGTTCAAATGAGAGAAGAGGTTATACAATTAAAGCAAGACGCTCTTTCAGAATCAAACGAGGTGAAGAAAGAATGAATTATTATTATATGGAACTTGGTGCAATAACTTTAACAGTATTGATATTAGTAATATCACAAGTTTTTTTACAAACAAAAGAATTTATCAAACACAACGCATTAGAGGGGTACTCGCTGTTGGATGTGGAAAATGAGTAATTGGGTAGGAAAAAGAATGATGAATCCTAGGGGGGATATTGGAATAGTTATGAATGATGACAACGGGTTTTCTAGAATATTAGAAGTTAAATTTGAGGATGGGTTAAAGCAAGACTTATGGTTATCAAATACTGGTGATAATCCAGAAGAGAGTCGTAATTGGAGTTGGGAATATAAGGACAGAGATACAAATAAAATGAAGTGGGTAAAATGGGGAAAATGAAAGGTTGTGGAAAAATAATTAACAAAAGATTCTTTAGCAATAGAGATAATCAAATTTGTGGAAGAAGAGGTTATCTATGTCTACCATGTTCAGATAAAGAAGACGCAGTGCAGGGAAATCACGCTGTTGGGAGTAAAAATGGGTAAACAATTAATACCAAAAGGTGGAAATGATTGTGTGCAAACACCATTAGAAGATTGTAAAAAATTAGTTAATTATTTTAAACCACATGGGAGAGTGTTAGAGCCATGTAAAGGTGATGGTAATTTTTTACAGGCATTTAAAGAATTTGGATTAATAGATACTTACTGGTGTGAAATAAAAGAAGATTTAGATTTTTTCGATTGTGATGATAAGTTTGATTGGATAATTACTAATCCACCTTTTAGTAAATTTAGAAAGTTTTTACAACACTCAATGAAACTAGCAGATAATGTAGTATTTTTGGCGACAGTAAATCATATATGGCTTAAAGCAAGAATGAGAGATATAAAAGAACATGGATTTGAAATTAAAGAAATAGTTCCGATAGAAACACCAAACACTTTTCCACAAAGTGGTTTTCAAGTTGGTTGGATTTATTTAAAGAAAAACAACGCCTTTGCCACAGATTCGGTAACGGGGGATGGAAAATGATAGGAGACAAAGATGATTTTCAAACATATGATGAAATGTTTAAAGCATTTGAAGGACTTGATAATAGATTAGAGAAATTAGAAAACAAAATATTAAACTTAGATGTCGAGGTTGAAGTATAATGGAAGAACGTCAAGCAGAAATAGAAGGAATAATAAGTTGGATGTCTGGTTATATTTTTATAATGTCTGGACATCCAACATTAAAAGAAGAAATAAAAAGATTAGAGGAGTTGGTATTCGAAGCACATAGGAAGTCAGCACTGGAGGAGAAATCATAATGGGAATTAAGATAATTGGTGTTAAAATTGTAGGACTATGTAGTAAATGCAGAAAAGATGGTGATGAAACACCAAAAAATAAATATGGGTTTATTTATGATGATGAAGATATTTCTTGTGTTGGGTGTGCATTTGGAGATTGTGTAAATGACATTATAAATAAAGAAGTAAAAGATAGAACAGAAGAAGAGCATATGCAATTAGTAACCCACTACGGTGGAGTTAGAGAATACCTTTTATCAATGGGGAAGTTTAAAGATGTACCGATAAACAACGCACTCTCTACGAAAGGGGAAACTCAAGGGGGAAAGAAATGACACTAAGTGATAAGATAATTCAAAGTTGTGAATATCCTCAAAGTGAATATCCATCTATTGATGTTGAAGATGTTAAACAATCTATTAATAGAGTTAAAGAAAGAATAAAAGATAGTGAATTTAAATTAGACCCTAAGAATTTAATGTGGGAAGATGTTTGTATGATTATGGATGAAGAGTTTGGAGACGCATTTGCCACAGAAAGTGAGGAAAAATCATAATGGGATATTTTATAGGGTTACTTATTGGAATAGTAATGGGATTTTATTGGGGTTATATTTTTAGAGGTCATAATGAAATAAAAATAATTAACAACGCACTTGCCACAGATTCAGTAACGGAGGAGAAATTATAATGCAATACTCAATAAACGAATTTATAAAAATATGCAGCAATACTCTACCAATAAAAGGACCAATATATGAATTTGGTTCCTTTCAAGTTAAGGGACAAGAGCACATTGCAGATTTAAGGTCGATGTTTGAAGGAATAAAATATGTTGGAACTGATATGCGGAAAGGAATTGGCGTTGACAAAGTTATGAACTACCAAAAGATTCCTCTAAAAAACAAAAGCATCAGTACATCAATTTGTTGTGACACATTAGAACATACAGAATATCCAAGAAAAGCAATGAAAGAATTGCATAGAGTTTTAAAAGATAAGGGAATTTGCATAATTACTTCGGTCTTTAAATTTCCAATTCATGATTATCCTTATGATTATTTTAGGTACACAGAGAAGGCATTTGAAAGTTTGTTAAAAGATTTCGATTCAATATATGTTACCTCTTATGGTGCTGACGAATTTAATCCAATAACAGTAGTTGGAATCGGAGTAAAAGATAAGAATTTTTTCAAAAATAAAAATAACTTTAAAACCAAAATAAATCAATGGAAAGAAAAATATGATGAATCAGCCCTAAGAGAAAAGATATATAACCTTTACGTACCATTGATTATTAGAGCCATGTTTAAATTAACAAAGTTTATAATTAGAGAAATTATTGTAAGGATGTTTCCGTCAGTTCATAAAAGGATAGTTGGCATGAAAGTTAATAAAGATACAGAAATGAATATAGACACATTAGATATTCACATGGCAACTAGACAAAATCAATTTAAAAGTTTACTGGAGGATAAAAATGACATTAAGTGATAAAATACAACATAAAAAGATTTCTATCGGGTGGGATGCAAATAAAAAGAATAATGATTATTTAGACTTAAATGACGTCAAAGAATTTATTAAGGAATTGAAAGATAGAATAAACTCTCCTATAAATGCAGAATCATTAAGAGGTTATAATGTTCAAAGATTATGGTTTTTTAAAGAATTAGACAAACTAGCAGGGGAGAAATTAATATGAAAACTGAATGGAAAATAGGCAGATTCTACTTAAGCACATGGGACAGGTTAAGACTTAAAATCCCAAAGTTTGAGGACGAGACACTTGCGTCTTACATGGATAGAATTGCAAAGGAGGTAGAGCGAAAAAATGACAACTAAAACAATGAAAATAACTATTGATGCGCATGAGGATAAAACCTCTAAAAACGGCAAAGACTACACAAGGTATTCAACTCAAGCAGGTTGGATGTCATGTTTTGAAGCTGATGTTAATGCACAACTAAAGAAAGTTCCTTCGGGAGAGAGTCGAGAAGTTGATGTTAATGAATCAGAATATAATGGAAAAACACAATATGCAATACAGAATTTATATGGAGAAACAAATAAACCTGTTGCGCGGGAACCCATGAAAGTTCCATCATTAGTTAAGACTAACAATACGAGTGCAAGCTTTTATACAGCTTATTCTAAAGACATCTTTTTGGGAATGCATGAAGCATTAACAAGAGCAGAAGTTAAGGGTGATTTAGACGAAAAGGCTATAATGGCTAAAGCTATCGAATTAGTTAAGCAGGCCCAAGAAGCCTTTAATTAAAATGCCAAATATAACAGGAAACTAAATTATTATTTTACCCCTATGTTTGAGGGGTTATAAGCCCCAGTAGCTCAGTGGTCAGAGCATGCGCGAAGCCCGTCCTATAGGCAATACATATGGCGTTCAGTTCAAGGTCACAGGTTCGAATCCTGTCTGGGGCATTCCGAAAGGAAATTGGGAGAGGGGTGGGATCATCGTAAATGATGACTTGAACTCTCTCCCTTTTCATAATCAAACGTTAATAAGGCTAAAAACAACTAACACTAACGTTATCATACTCATGTGTATTAAAAAAGAAACTAGGCATTGCAAAAATTGTGGGAGACCATTGTTTAAGTCTAACAATAAAACAGGATATTGTAGTCGTGCTCCTTGTAGGTATGAGCGACAAAAAGAGATTAGGCAAGCAAGGAAAGCTAAAAGTTAAGCCGGGGGAATAGTTAGCATATCTTTGAGTATCACAAGGCTTAAATAGTTCAAGAACCTAGAAATCAGAGGATTTCTAAGCAGGTGTATACAACCATGTGTATACGAATAGATATACACAGATATTAAGCTAAATAGGCTACGCCAGTGCTTATCTAGCTCGCCTTGAGCTAGCCTAACCCCCTTGAAAGCATATAAGCCACTCGCCCTCTAGCGAGCTAAGCTTATAAGCTCCCACCCGCCCCCCTAAAAAGCCACCACCCCCCCAATAGTTCCATAGGAAATGAAGGTTTTACCTTGAGATAGGTACCTTGATTTCCAGTGGAACTAGCATAACTACTCCTCATAACCTTTATCAATCTAGTTCGCTAGCTCACTAGCTTCATAAGGCTTACTCCCCACCCCTGCGGCTCGCTGATGCTCGCCGCCCCCCAATAGTTTAATTGGGAGTATATTCCTATAATTTAATTGGGGGACTAAAGTTAATAAAAGTAAAAAAAAATTGATTTTCACAAAAATAAATAAAAAATAGAAATTTAAACAAAAAATAAACAAAAATAAGAAAATAAAGAAATAAATAAGAATAAATCCAAATAAAACACAAATAAGTGATTATAAAGTAAGATTTAAGTAATTTTAGACCAATTGGGGCCCCTGAATCCGCATATTCCCCAATTAAAGAAGTAATTAAGTAATAAACAAATAACCTGGGACCCCGAGAACATGAATAAAAGAATATAAGAACAAATAAACATAATCATAAGTATAAGAAGATATAAGTTAATTGTAATTAAACATATTAAAGATATAAAGAAGATATAAAGATGATTTGAATTGTATTGTAATGATATTAATTAAGATTTAATTGTATTTGCGAGGATTAAAAGTTCAAATTCAATTCAATTTCAGACCCCCAAGCAAATTTTTTAAATTATTTGTTGTCATTATTGGAGTACGAAAGGCTATTCTCAAGGTAAACTAGCTCTAGCCTTATTATTATTATTATTATTATTATTATAATAGTATTATAAATATATATATATTTATAGAAACATTTAAATAGTTGTTGTAGTTAGTTATTTTATGAAACAACAAAAAATGTTATACATGGAAGCAAACTTAATTGAGGCTCTTAATAAAACAGAAAATGCTTCAAAATTGGTTAGTGGATTATTAACAGATTATTTCTTTGGAGGTGGGGGATTAGATGAAGAGGAAATGAAGTTAAAAATTAAAGAATTACAACAAGGGATAGAAAGAGATGCAGAAAAAGTATTATTAATAAAGGATAAATTAGCAACTGTAAAAGTCAAAAAAGATGAAATTAAAGTTAAATTTAATAAGGTACCAGATTACGTTTTAGCAGACTTTAGACAATTTCCTATGATGACAGAAGAAGCATTAGCAAGTAGATATAAAGATATGGATGTAGAGCAATTCGAAGATGTTAAAAAAGCATATAGGGGGTATTTTAATAAATGATAATTAATGAAAATTGGAGTATAAAGCAAACTCGAAAAAAAAGAGCGAGATTTGAGGAAATTCACCAAATTAATGTTCAAATTCTTAAGGATTTAAAGGAAGGGAAACTTAGACAGAATAAACATAAAGGAATTTCAAAATATAACACGGAAACTTACGATGCCGAATAAAAACTATGTTAATGGACGTAATAAGGAATATAAAGTCTGTAAACAACTTAAAGAAAATGGATTTGATATTGCTCAGCGCTCTGCTGGGTCTCATAGCCCTATTGATATATTTGCTATCAACAGACTTACGCGAGTTGTTAAATTTATTCAATGTAAGCCAGACAACTTCTCCGAACTTAACAAAAAAAGAATTATGGAAGAGTTGGGGTATTTAAAGGATATGTGGAGAGTGGAGTTTGAATTAATATGAAATTAGATAAATGGCAAAATGACGTTTTAAGAACTCATGGAAATATGGCGATCTGCGCGGGCCGTCAAAGTGGAAAATCGACAATTATATCTCAAGATGCCGGGGAATACGCTTTAAGGAACCACAAAAAAACAATTATGATAATTGCGGCAGTGGAAAGAAGTGCATTCTTACTTTTCGAAAAAGTTTTAGAATATATATATAATACAGACAAAAATCAGATTAAAGTTGGAAAAGACAGAAAAACTGGAAAAACGTATAGGCCAACAAAGCACACACTACATTTAAAGAATGGATCAGTAATTCACTGTTTACCAACTGGGGATGATGGATATGGGATTAGAGGTTTTACAATTGACAGACTTTACGCAGACGAGGCCGCATTCATCAAAGAAGCCGTCTGGGCGGCTGTAACGCCAATGCTGGCAACAACAGGGGGAGACATCATTCTTTTATCAACTCCAATGGGGATCGAGAACTATTTCTATAGAATGTTTCACAGTGACCAATTTACAAGTTTTCACATTAATGCAGAAGAAGTTGCAGAGGGAAGAGAAGAACCTATGAGAACAAATATGCTTCATCACCAGGAAGAAGAAAAACTTAGAATGACAAAACTTCAATATCAACAAGAATATCTGGGATTATTCGTAGGCGGCATTCAAAGATTGTTTTCTGACGTTCTCATTGACGCTTGTTGCACTATCGACCCGGAAGTTAATCGACCATCTTCTAGGGCCGATAGGTTTCTTGGAATTGATATTGCAAGGAAAGGAGGAGACGAAACTGTGCTCTGTTCGGTAAACCGAATAACTCGGGAAAATGTAGAGATGTTTGATTTATTAATCCCGGATTCACAAAGCCTAACAGATACAGCAAGACTAATTGTTCATAAAGATAGGCAATTTAATTACAAAAAAATCTATATTGATGATGGTGGTCTTGGAGTTGGAGTGTTTGATATTCTACTAGAAGATAGACAAACCAAGAATAAAATCGTAGGATTGAACAATGCCAAAAAAGATATAGATAAGGAAAATTGGGACAAACTTCGCAAAAAAAGTATAAATAAGGTAAATTTTTACACAAATTTGAAGATTTTAATGGAAAGAGGGCAAATTAAATTATTAGACTTACCTGAGGTAAAGCACAGTTTAAGGTCCATACAATACGATGACAGCGAAGAGCAAGCCAAAATATTTGGAAATTATTCACATATTGCAGAAGCATTGATTAGAGCGGCATGGTGCACCAAAGACAAAAGTTTAAATATATACATTTATTAAAGAAAACATGGCATACACTAGGACAACAATCACGGAGGCACAACTAGCTTTCTACTATGGAGCGAATGTTGCAGCAGGGGGAAGCACAGCAGATGCAAGCGATTTCTTCGTATCAACTAATGAGGCATATCTAGCAACCTTAATAAAATTTGATTTTGTTACAAATTGGGCAGGTTTAACAGCAAACTATAAATCTATTTTTACCGAATATTTAGGAAGAATGGCGGCAGTTGCAGCAGTAATGTATGATCCAAATTCTTATACTGACGGAATAGAAGCCGAAAACATAGTAAAAGTTCATTGGCAAAGAGGATTGGATATTCAAGACTTATTAAATGAAGCGTCAAGACAAGACTTTTTAGAGGTTTAAATGGTTTTAGAAGTTCCAACTAAAGCGGGTAAAGTGCCGGATTTAAAACAAAGAGACGTGAGAGAGACGGCAAATATAGGTTTAACTCCAAACATAACTAATTTTTCAGACTCACAGCATAATCATTCCAACGCAGTAGGAGGAGGAGCAACAACACACTCTACATCCGACGGTTCAAGTCATGCAGATGTAGCAACAAATACAGCAGCAAGCCACGCAGAAAGCCACACAATAGCAAGTCACTCGGACACTTCGGTAACAGGCGCAGAATTGACGACGATAGAAGCAGCAAGCCACACTCAAGACACAGATACAGCTTTAGGAAGTGGTGCAGTTGCGGCAGACCACGGGACAGCTTCGACGGACCAAATTGTAAACGTAAGTTATGGCACAGGAGCGCCACCAGCAGCGGCAACAACAACGGAGGGGAGTATTTTTTTCCAATACACAGCATAATGGCAATAACAATAGGGACAAATTCGGGATTAGTAACGGCAACTCCAACAGGAGACCCAGCAGAAGGAGCTTATATTTTCGACGGAAAGGCAATAGCGCAAAGAGTAGAAACAGACACAAAAGGGATAATTATAACAGAGATGGGTTGGTATGCAAGCGCCTTTAGCGAAGAAGCTATTTATGAAGTTGGGGTTTATGACGGAACGGGGCAACCAAGAGATTTACTATTTTCAAAAAGAGGAAATTATAAAGGAACAGGAAAAGGTTGGAAAACAGTAACAGGTTTAAATTGGACACTAGCCCCAGACACTTATTATTGGATTACTATTCAAATGGACGCAACAATAAGTTCAACGACAACAGATAGAGACGCGGGAGTAGGCGGAAATTCAGACGAAGACCAAACGGCGACAACGGAATTAAAGAACGAGTGGACGTCGGACGACCCAGACGACGACAATTTGGCAATATATGCAAAATATACAACAATAGAGACAAATTCAAAAATCAACATAAGCGATACATTTAAAGATATTAACCACATAAAAATTAATATTGACGGTACATGGAAAGAGGTAATCGGAGCACAAGTAAACATAGGAGACGTTTGGAAAACAATATTTTAAAATGGCAATGGATATAGGAAACAGCGAAGTAGGAGACATGACAAGCAATGTAACTAGTTACAGCGTCGATAGTCAGACAACAGATGGAGCGACTGGGCCCAATGAAACAAAATGGAATAATGCAGACTTCGCAAAATATCTAGGTTACTATAAAAGCATACCAGAATTGAAAAGCACAATTGATACTAAAAGTAAATGGGTATTAGGAAAAGGAGTTCTTGGAAAAGATAAAAAAAGAGTTGAGAAATTTACAGGTTGGGGGAAAGATACAGGAAGCCAAATAATAGAAAACCTAGTAAGAACTTATTATGTTGGGGGTGATTCATTCTGCGAAATAATAAGAAATGAAAGTGGAAGAATAATAAACTTAAAACCTTTAGATCCAAGTGCAATTTCTATAATTGCAAACAAGCAAGGAATTGTTTTAAGATATGAACAAGACACAGGAAGTAAAAGTCCACCAAACATATTTAAACCGGAAGAGATGTTCCACTTAGCAAAGAATAGATTTGCAGATGAAATTCATGGAACTTCAATTATTGAAAGCATAGAGAATATAATTTTATCTCGTAATGAAGCAATGACAGATATTAAAACTGTATTTCATAGATATGTAAAACCACTATGGATCTGGCAACTAGACACAGACGACACAACAAAGATTGCAGCCTTTAAAGCAAAAGCAGATTTAACTGTTGAAAACTCTGAGAATATTTATATTCCGAAAGGAGCGGCAGAGGCTGAAAGGGTGAGTGTCCCACAGTTTTCTACCCTTGACCCTCTTCCGTGGATTAGAGATTTAACAGACTATTTTTACCAAGCAACAAATACTCCCGACGTTGTTGTTGGAAGTGCCAAGCAAACAGTAGAAGCAAGTGCAAAGATATTGTTCTTAGGTTTTGAACAATCAGTAAGAGACGACCAGCAATTTATTATGGGGAATTTTAAATTGCAGTTAGGGCTAGAAATCAATTTAGAGTTCCCAACTCCAATCGAAGATGAACTTAAAAAAGATGAAGGCAAAGACGGAAAGGTTAAGTCAGACAAACCAAATGATACAACAGCAGAAATGGAGGGTAAGACATGAAAAAAGATTTAAACTTTACACTAAAAGTAATAAGGAACGCAGTTATTTTAGCAGGACTTTATTTTGTCTCAGTTTACGCAACTGGTGATTTAACTTATGAAATTTGCAAACCAATAATAGTTTTCTTCCTGGCATATATTTTCACAGAGATGGCAAGATATTACGGGTTGAACATGAGTATTCCAAAAAATAAAAAAAAGGGACAGACTTATATTTTTTGAAAGGGGGTATGGTAAAATGAATGAAGAAAAAAGCCAAGAGGTCGAAAACTCAAATAAGGAAGGAGAAGAAAAACCAATTGAAAATATTAGTGACGGGGTTCCCACTGAAGAAAGAAAAACCCCGAGTATGATTGATGGTGCAGTATTGGCCGCAGAAGAACTTAGAAAACAGAATGATCGGAAAGAAGAACTTCTTAAAAGAGAAGAAGAACTCGAAGCAAAAAAAATTCTAGGCGGAAGAAGTCAGGCAGGAGGAGATTCTGTTAAGGTAGAAGAATCTGCGAGTGATTATGCAAAGAAAGCCATGTCAGGCGAAATATGAAAGAGGACTTAGGAGTGAAAATAGGAACTAAAGAAGAAGTTATGTGGACACAAATTAAGACCGAATCAGAAAAAATCATCATGGGAAACAAAGCTGAAATAACAATCAGGGAAATGATGATAAAACTTTGTGAGGAAAAGATCGCTGACGAACAAAAGAAGTAGGTGCTTCGCACATTATTATTCCGGGGATACATGTATCCCCTCCTTTTTATTTTTCTATTAACAAAACAAAACATTTATAAAGATTATAATTAGATGTAAGATATGGCAAACGAAACAACATTAATGGTAGAGACTGAATTACCAGTTATGTTTAAATGTGCCGACGGGACAGGCATTGAAAAAGGATCTATTCTTAAATTAACTGAATCTATGACAGCTATTATAACATCAGGACAAGGTGATATGGTTGCAGGAATTGCAGCAGAAGAAAAAATTGCAAATGATGGTAAGACTATGATCGCAGTTTATATGGGTGGAATATTTAAAGGAGTTGCAGGAGCAGCAGTTTCAATAGGTATAGGTTTAATGACAGACGCAACACCAAATTTATTAGAAACTACAACTGGAAAAACTGGAGCGGCACAATTAGGATATGCTTTAGAAGCACCATCAGGAGTTAATCAAACTTTCTTGTTTAGGCTTAATCCAGGCGGAAGCGGAGCGATAGCATAATGGCAGATAGCAGCGGACAAGCAGAAATTAGAGGAATTGATATTGATAAATTGGCAAAAGGATTTGGTGAGTTATTCCCAAATGTTTTAAAGCAATACATTTCAAATGCAAAAACAGCAGCAAGAGAAATAAGATGGTATCAGAAAACCTCAGGATTCTTAGACACTTCTACAACTGACGACACAGCAATCTCAGTTATGAACAATGTTGCAAGTAATGCAAGGCCCTTTGTTACAGAACAAAGTTGGACAAGGAACACTTCTTATGTTAAGAAATTTATGGTAGAATCACCTATGATTTCAATGGAAGATATAAAAGATAATGATGTAGACATATTAAGCACAAACGTAAGAGACTTAACAGTTGCAGTTCAGAGAAAGATTGGTTTAAGAATTTTTGAAGTAATGTATAATTGTTTAGCAGCAACACCAACACAGCCACTAACTAACGGAGCAGTAACAGTTCAGAATACACCATCAACTGATGGGTGGGATCAAACAGGAACAGCAAATCCAATATTAGATATTCTTAACGGAAAGCAATTATTAAGAGCACAAGGATATAACCCAGAAGGATCAATGTTAGGTATGAATAGTATTGAACATAAATTCTTAGTGTCATATTTAATTAATGTTAAAGGATCAAGTATTCCAAGCTTCTCAAGTGAGAAAGTTAGAAGCGGAGTTGTTATGGAGATCTTAGGTTGTAATGTTTTAGTAGATGAAATATTCACTACAGATTGGGTTTACCAATGGGTCCCTAATAGAGCAGCAACATGGAAATCATTCTTAGGACTGACAGCAGTGTCAATAGTAGAACCACTTATAGGAACTAAAATAAGAGTAGCCGAAGAAGGTGAATGCATCTTGCATGATCCAAACGCAGTGCACGTTATATCGGACACAATAGGATAATCCGATGACAAAGGAAAATAGGGAAATTGCGTATAAGAATTTTAGGGATATTGAAAATAATTATAATGCTTTACCTCATTTAAATTCAGGAATAACTAAGACAGAAGCAGTTAGGAAAAGAGCGAAAGCAAGTGCAGACGCTTTACTTTTAAGAAATCCTGAGTTAGAAGTTGTTGAGGAAGTTGTTGAGGAAGTTGTTAAGGAAGTTAAAGTAAAGGAGAAGAAATAATGACAGACAACGAGAAGAATTTACTTCAAACTAAATTCCAAGTGACTAATTTTACAGAAGATTATACTTTTGATGCAAATACCGCAACGCTAGGAGTTACAAGTGATGTTCTTGCAACATTAATAAGAGATTTAATTGAGAAGGGTGTTATTAATTCATCAGGAACCGTAGCATAATGGCAGCTACTGATCTTTACACAGTAAGTGGGAGTTTAACACCAGCACGTTCTGCGATTAAATGTTTAGGCGGAAACGTCGACGACTATATTCAAGTAGATGCTTTCGCAGCAGCACAAGTTGCAGCAGGAGATACAACAGGAACTTTCACAGCATGGATATGCCCTGGAGATGTTGGAACTGAGACTATTATTGGGTGCGGTGATAAAAACGTCGTAGAGTTTATTGAATTAAATGTAGAGTTAGGAAAGTTAGTTGCACGTTGCACAGATAACACAACAGTTCAATTTGTAGTTACAAGTGATGCAGTAATAGTTGATAATTTGCACAGATGGGTGCACGTTGCATTAGTTCAGGGAGGAGTTCCACAGCTATATGTTAATGGAGAGAGAATTGCGCAAACAAATACAACATCAACTAATTTGGCGGCATGGTTTGGAGCAACAGCAGGAATAGATTCAGGAAGAATAGGCGCAGCTAATAAAGCAGGTGATAACTCAGTAACTCAAGAATTTTCAGGAGCAATATCTGATGTTAAATACTGGGACACAGCTTTAACAGACGAACAAGTCAGAGCAGATTTTCAAGGAACAGACAACGAAACAAACTTAATTTCACACTGGCCTTTTAAAATTGGTTTAACAGATATTGGCACAGCCGGATATGATGGAACAAACGTGGGTGCAGGAATAATACAGGTAAGTGGATATTCAACATTAAGTTCTAAATTGGCATTCGTTGCAGGAGCTCCAGTTGTTGCAGATAAAATTAATATATGGGCAGACGGTGGGATTGGTTATGCCTCAGTATTGAAAGCAGCGTAAGATTTATTAACTTAATAAACATCTATTTCTATGGCAAACACAAAAGGCGAAAAAGAATTAAGAACCAACTGGCCTATCGAAGAGGGTTTAATTGCAGAGACAACTAAACAAACTGGGAACATCACAAACTTAGTTCCATTAGAAACCAAAGTATTACAGAGAAATCAGGTGTTGTTATAATGGCAAGACCACCTTCGGCAAACTCTATTCTAAAAAATATGAAACCATCAGTCCCTAATCCACAGGCAGAGATAGCAGGAAACTTTGTTTTACCAAATAATTCAGGGGAACATGTAAAAGGATTAAAAAGGGAAGCACCAATAGAGGATATAGACCTAGTTAATAAAAAATATGTAGACACAGCAATAGCAGACTATGTAACATTAATAGATGATTCAATGGCGGACACATTGCACAGACACTCAGAACTAAGTGCCTCAGACGGAGCACCTAACCCAGCATTCAGTGTTGATGCAACTGGGATCATGACAGGAGAGGGATCAATAACAGCGGGCCCAGTTGGAGGACAGACAAGAATTGGAAACACAATAAATGCAGCAGGAGCGGAAGGAGTCTCTTTAAATCATGATGGAACAGAAGCCTTTTTGTCATCAGTCCACTCAGGGGTAGCCTGGCAAGATCTAACAGTAAGAGCATTAGATTTTAAAGTATCAATTAATGGAAGTGGAACAGATTTTATTGTTAATAATAGCGGATATGTAGGAGTAAACAAATCAGCACCAGCAGTAAACCTAGATGTTGTAGGAACAGCCGCAAACACAGACGAAAGGTTTGACGTAAGAATTGATTCACAATGTAATAATGGAATAGATGGAGGATTAGAACTTAGAGGATTACAGCCAAGATTTTGCATGACAGACAAATCAACAGGCGCAGACTGGATAGATATGCGAATGAACACAGAACACTTAATATTTGGAGGTGGAGATAAAACAGATTTATTCACAAGAGTTGTTGATAACATATTAGTTTTAGAATCAGACACAGGCAATGTTGGGATAGGAACAGCAACTCCAGCAAGTATTCTTCAAGTAGGTAGTTACACAAAAACTACGGATAATGAATTAGGAATAATAACTGATAGTGGTTATAACAGCACAATAAGAATGGGAGAAGAATCAGTAAACTATGGATGGACAATAAAATATGACGGAGGAGATACAAACGACTTATATTTTACAAGACATGAAAACAGCGCTGCGGGAGATGTGGCTATGGCTATAGATAGAAGCACTGGCAATGTAGGAATAGGAACAACTAGCCCAACAAAAGCATTAAGTGTTGAAGACACACTTGCTACATTCCCAATCGTGAGGGTTGTTAATAAAAGTGCAACAGGATTTAGTGGAATATGTTACCAAGCAGACACAGGATCACAAGGAGTAAACTTCGGATATTCTAATATATTAGATGAAGCAGTAATGAGTTTGGACTCAGCAATAGAATACAGAATACAAATAGGAGGAGCACACCACTTTTATATAGACACAAATGGAAACGTATCAATAGGTCCAGGAGATACAGGAGCAATAAGTCCAGATGCAAAATTAGAAGTAGATCAATCAAGCACAACAGGAGCAATACCAGTATTAACTCTAAAACAAGCAGATGTAAGTGAGGGAACAATTAACTTTGTTGCAAGTGATAGAGGTGTAATTGCAGCAGCAACAGCGTCGCTAAAAAGTGTTCGTGTTGAATTAAATGGAACTGTGTATAGACTGCCTCTATATGTAGATGCTTAAAATAGAAACATATATAAAGGTGTAACACTTCTGTAACATATGGAAAACAAAGAATATAAAGAGTTAAGGGAAGAAGAAAACTATGCTCGAATAATGGAAGAAGCTAATACTTATAACGACGAGGTGAAACAAGATGAAAACTGAAACATTAAGTGATAAGAGTAAGGATTTAGACTTAGATGGAAATTGGTATTTTAAAGGAGAAGATATCAAAGAATTTATTAAGGAATTGAAAGATAGAATAAACTCTCCTATAAATGCAGAATCATTAAGAGGTTATAATGTTCAAAGATTATGGTTTTTTAAAGAATTAGACAAACTAGCAGGGGAGAAATTAATATGAAAACTGAATGGAAAATAGGCAGATTCTACTTAAGCACATGGGACAGGTTAAGACTTAAAATCCCAAAGTTTGAGGACGAGACACTTGCGTCTTACATGGATAGAATTGCAAAGGAGGTAGAGCGAAAAAATGACAACTAAAACAATGAAAATAACTATTGATGCGCATGAGGATAAAACCTCTAAAAACGGCAAAGACTACACAAGGTATTCAACTCAAGCAGGTTGGATGTCATGTTTTGAAGCTGATGTTAATGCACAACTAAAGAAAGTTCCTTCGGGAGAGAGTCGAGAAGTTGATGTTAATGAATCAGAATATAATGGAAAAACACAATATGCAATACAGAATTTATATGGAGAAACAAATAAACCTGTTGCGCGGGAACCCATGAAAGTTCCATCATTAGTTAAGACTAACAATACGAGTGCAAGCTTTTATACAGCTTATTCTAAAGACATCTTTTTGGGAATGCATGAAGCATTAACAAGAGCAGAAGTTAAGGGTGATTTAGACGAAAAGGCTATAATGGCTAAAGCTATCGAATTAGTTAAGCAGGCCCAAGAAGCCTTTAATTAAAATGCCAAATATAACAGGAAACTAAATTATTATTTTACCCCTATGTTTGAGGGGTTATAAGCCCCAGTAGCTCAGTGGTCAGAGCATGCGCGAAGCCCGTCCTATAGGCAATACATATGGCGTTCAGTTCAAGGTCACAGGTTCGAATCCTGTCTGGGGCATTCCGAAAGGAAATTGGGAGAGGGGTGGGATCATCGTAAATGATGACTTGAACTCTCTCCCTTTTCATAATCAAACGTTAATAAGGCTAAAAACAACTAACACTAACGTTATCATACTCATGTGTATTAAAAAAGAAACTAGGCATTGCAAAAATTGTGGGAGACCATTGTTTAAGTCTAACAATAAAACAGGATATTGTAGTCGTGCTCCTTGTAGGTATGAGCGACAAAAAGAGATTAGGCAAGCAAGGAAAGCTAAAAGTTAAGCCGGGGGAATAGTTAGCATATCTTTGAGTATCACAAGGCTTAAATAGTTCAAGAACCTAGAAATCAGAGGATTTCTAAGCAGGTGTATACAACCATGTGTATACGAATAGATATACACAGATATTAAGCTAAATAGGCTACGCCAGTGCTTATCTAGCTCGCCTTGAGCTAGCCTAACCCCCTTGAAAGCATATAAGCCACTCGCCCTCTAGCGAGCTAAGCTTATAAGCTCCCACCCGCCCCCCTAAAAAGCCACCACCCCCCCAATAGTTCCATAGGAAATGAAGGTTTTACCTTGAGATAGGTACCTTGATTTCCAGTGGAACTAGCATAACTACTCCTCATAACCTTTATCAATCTAGTTCGCTAGCTCACTAGCTTCATAAGGCTTACTCCCCACCCCTGCGGCTCGCTGATGCTCGCCGCCCCCCAATAGTTTAATTGGGAGTATATTCCTATAATTTAATTGGGGGACTAAAGTTAATAAAAGTAAAAAAAAATTGATTTTCACAAAAATAAATAAAAAATAGAAATTTAAACAAAAAATAAACAAAAATAAGAAAATAAAGAAATAAATAAGAATAAATCCAAATAAAACACAAATAAGTGATTATAAAGTAAGATTTAAGTAATTTTAGACCAATTGGGGCCCCTGAATCCGCATATTCCCCAATTAAAGAAGTAATTAAGTAATAAACAAATAACCTGGGACCCCGAGAACATGAATAAAAGAATATAAGAACAAATAAACATAATCATAAGTATAAGAAGATATAAGTTAATTGTAATTAAACATATTAAAGATATAAAGAAGATATAAAGATGATTTGAATTGTATTGTAATGATATTAATTAAGATTTAATTGTATTTGCGAGGATTAAAAGTTCAAATTCAATTCAATTTCAGACCCCCAAGCAAATTTTTTAAATTATTTGTTGTCATTATTGGAGTACGAAAGGCTATTCTCAAGGTAAACTAGCTCTAGCCTTATTATTATTATTATTATTATTATTATAATAGTATTATAAATATATATATATTTATAGAAACATTTAAATAGTTGTTGTAGTTAGTTATTTTATGAAACAACAAAAAATGTTATACATGGAAGCAAACTTAATTGAGGCTCTTAATAAAACAGAAAATGCTTCAAAATTGGTTAGTGGATTATTAACAGATTATTTCTTTGGAGGTGGGGGATTAGATGAAGAGGAAATGAAGTTAAAAATTAAAGAATTACAACAAGGGATAGAAAGAGATGCAGAAAAAGTATTATTAATAAAGGATAAATTAGCAACTGTAAAAGTCAAAAAAGATGAAATTAAAGTTAAATTTAATAAGGTACCAGATTACGTTTTAGCAGACTTTAGACAATTTCCTATGATGACAGAAGAAGCATTAGCAAGTAGATATAAAGATATGGATGTAGAGCAATTCGAAGATGTTAAAAAAGCATATAGGGGGTATTTTAATAAATGATAATTAATGAAAATTGGAGTATAAAGCAAACTCGAAAAAAAAGAGCGAGATTTGAGGAAATTCACCAAATTAATGTTCAAATTCTTAAGGATTTAAAGGAAGGGAAACTTAGACAGAATAAACATAAAGGAATTTCAAAATATAACACGGAAACTTACGATGCCGAATAAAAACTATGTTAATGGACGTAATAAGGAATATAAAGTCTGTAAACAACTTAAAGAAAATGGATTTGATATTGCTCAGCGCTCTGCTGGGTCTCATAGCCCTATTGATATATTTGCTATCAACAGACTTACGCGAGTTGTTAAATTTATTCAATGTAAGCCAGACAACTTCTCCGAACTTAACAAAAAAAGAATTATGGAAGAGTTGGGGTATTTAAAGGATATGTGGAGAGTGGAGTTTGAATTAATATGAAATTAGATAAATGGCAAAATGACGTTTTAAGAACTCATGGAAATATGGCGATCTGCGCGGGCCGTCAAAGTGGAAAATCGACAATTATATCTCAAGATGCCGGGGAATACGCTTTAAGGAACCACAAAAAAACAATTATGATAATTGCGGCAGTGGAAAGAAGTGCATTCTTACTTTTCGAAAAAGTTTTAGAATATATATATAATACAGACAAAAATCAGATTAAAGTTGGAAAAGACAGAAAAACTGGAAAAACGTATAGGCCAACAAAGCACACACTACATTTAAAGAATGGATCAGTAATTCACTGTTTACCAACTGGGGATGATGGATATGGGATTAGAGGTTTTACAATTGACAGACTTTACGCAGACGAGGCCGCATTCATCAAAGAAGCCGTCTGGGCGGCTGTAACGCCAATGCTGGCAACAACAGGGGGAGACATCATTCTTTTATCAACTCCAATGGGGATCGAGAACTATTTCTATAGAATGTTTCACAGTGACCAATTTACAAGTTTTCACATTAATGCAGAAGAAGTTGCAGAGGGAAGAGAAGAACCTATGAGAACAAATATGCTTCATCACCAGGAAGAAGAAAAACTTAGAATGACAAAACTTCAATATCAACAAGAATATCTGGGATTATTCGTAGGCGGCATTCAAAGATTGTTTTCTGACGTTCTCATTGACGCTTGTTGCACTATCGACCCGGAAGTTAATCGACCATCTTCTAGGGCCGATAGGTTTCTTGGAATTGATATTGCAAGGAAAGGAGGAGACGAAACTGTGCTCTGTTCGGTAAACCGAATAACTCGGGAAAATGTAGAGATGTTTGATTTATTAATCCCGGATTCACAAAGCCTAACAGATACAGCAAGACTAATTGTTCATAAAGATAGGCAATTTAATTACAAAAAAATCTATATTGATGATGGTGGTCTTGGAGTTGGAGTGTTTGATATTCTACTAGAAGATAGACAAACCAAGAATAAAATCGTAGGATTGAACAATGCCAAAAAAGATATAGATAAGGAAAATTGGGACAAACTTCGCAAAAAAAGTATAAATAAGGTAAATTTTTACACAAATTTGAAGATTTTAATGGAAAGAGGGCAAATTAAATTATTAGACTTACCTGAGGTAAAGCACAGTTTAAGGTCCATACAATACGATGACAGCGAAGAGCAAGCCAAAATATTTGGAAATTATTCACATATTGCAGAAGCATTGATTAGAGCGGCATGGTGCACCAAAGACAAAAGTTTAAATATATACATTTATTAAAGAAAACATGGCATACACTAGGACAACAATCACGGAGGCACAACTAGCTTACTATTATGGAGCAAATGTCAGTGCAGCAGTTACAGCAGATACAAGTGATTTCTATGTCTCAACTACAGAAGCATATTTGGCCAGCCTAATAAAATATGATTTTGTGACAAACTGGGCAGCATTAACCGCAAACTATAAATCTTTATTTACAGAATACATAGGAAGAATGGCAGCAGTTGCAGCAATCTTTTATGATCCCTCAGGATATACAGATGGAATTGAAGCAGAGAACATGGCCAAAATTCACTGGCAGAGAGCATTAGATATTCAAGAATTATTAAATGATTCCTCAGTGCAGGACTTTCAGGGTGTATAAATGGTTTTAGAAGTTCCAACTAAACCGGGGCAGGTCCCAGATTTAAAACAGCGTGATGTAAGAGAAACAGCAGGAATAATTGGAAACCCAACAATAGGAGATTTCACAGCAGCAAATCATAATCATTCAAATGTTGCAGGAGGAGGGACTGTTGCACATGGAGATTTAACAGCCATTGGGACAAAAAGCCACGCACAAATTGATACTCATATAAACGGAGATGGAAGCGACCACGCAGACGTTGCCACAAACACAAGTGATATATCAACAAATGTTGCGGCAATAGCATTGAACACAACGCATAGGGGATTAGTGGATGAGCATTTAGATTGGACGGCGTCGGTGGGGACAATCCACGCTGATAATTATACAGACACAAATACAGATACAACAGACCACACAGCATTTAGCAACATTGGAACAAACTCACATGCACAAGTTGATACACATATTGCAGATGCAACTAAACATTATTTAGAAGCAGCAATCGACCACACGGCTATAACTAATATAGGAACAAATTCTCACGCACAAATTGACGCACACATTGCAGGAACAGACGTAAGCCCAATATTAATAACGTTTGCAGCGACGGCAAGCAACACATTCCAAACATTATATACAGTAACAGCAGGAAAAACATTTTTTGTAACAGCGATTCTGGTTACAAATAGCGGAGCAACAGCATCGGCAGAATTGGGATTATCTTCAAGTGCGATTTTTTATATGCAAGCAGGAGCAAGTATTAGCGGAGCAACACTTTTTCTTCCTTTTGTAAGCCCAATATCTTTTACATCATCATCAGTAATACAATTTAGAACAGCAGCACATACAACAATAAATATTTCATTAGTGGGGTATGAAAAATGATAACAAATAATATAGGAAGCGCAGAAGTAGGAGACATGACAAGCAATGTAACTAGTTACAGCGTCGATAGTCAGACAACAGATGGAGCGACTGGGCCCAATGAAACAAAATGGAATAATGCAG
>Ga0222658_1000049_pt1 | contig 83609 bp, 100 predicted proteins | sample AntAcemetagen476_FD_179830 | JGI IMG/M metagenome (GOLD analysis project Ga0222658, IMG submission 179830) | Saline water microbial communities from Ace Lake, Antarctica - #476 | ecosystem: Environmental > Aquatic > Non-marine Saline and Alkaline > Saline | place: Antarctica: Ace Lake... | reverse complement strand
AATCTCATGGGTTCCTTATTAATTCCAACAATCCTACTTTATCTTTTTTAAGAATAATTATTTTGATTATATTCTGGGCTATTCTGAGAATCTTGGAGAGGTTCATTTTGATAATTTGAATTTTCAGAAACATCCCCTTCAAATTTTTTGCTTGCATCAAAAAGAGAAAGAACCATAAAAGTCACCATGCTCCATCCTAAAAGATTATACAACAAATAAATAACAAACCCAGGAATAGAATAAACAAAAGAGATAAATCCAAAAACCCTAAAAATCCCTAATATAAGATTTCCAGAATTTATCGAAGCAAAAAGATAAGCTACATAAGTCACAAAAGATAATGTGACTAAAACAAAAATTAATCCCAAAATTCCTGCAACCATAGAAAATCTTACAGAATTTCTAATATTAATTAATCCTATATTAAATAAAATTATACAAATTATTGTCAATATTAAAATTCCTAAAAATATGTAGAATAAAGTTAAAAGAGAATTAAATTGTGATAATGCACCCAAATCTCCAACAGCATTCCCAGTAAATAGATAATTAAGATTCACATCTATAGCTGCCTGGGAATCTACCATCGCACCATCAATATTACTACCAATAGATTGTACTTGAAAAATCAAGATTATGAATAAGATAATAGTAATTATCCCAAAAAGAATAATTAACCAAGAGGCAATTTTCAATAAACTAGAATTAGCATATTGCCCCATTTTAACAAAACCAAAATACAGGAAAAGGATGGAAACGATTGCTATAATAAAGATTAAAATAGTAAAAACATCTGTAAATGTAATTCCACTAGAACCAGGAGAATATAATGGAAATGCTTCTCCCATCTCCTGCATCATATTGATTGTCTTAAAATATGATATTGAAGAAAAAATAAATGAAATGATTGCTATAATCAAAAGTAGTATACCAAAAATTCCTGCTAATTTCATACACCTCATAAAATAATTAAGATTAATTTATTTTTAAAACTTCTGTTTAACTTCCAAATCTTCTTTTTCTTTTCCCAAACTCTAAAACAGCTTTCCTTAAATCTTTAGGAGAAAAATCAGGGAAATATTTTTTATAAAAATACAGTTCACTATAAACAGATTGAAAAGGCATTAAACCACTAATTCTTTTTTCTCCAGAAGTCCTTATTATTAAATCTGGATCAGGGATTCCATGAGTATCTAAACAACACTCAAGATTCTCTTCATTGATTTTTTTCTTAGTTTTAATCATTTTTTCTACCGCTCTTAAAATTTCATCTCTTCCACCATAATCCAAACAAAAGCTAACATTAAATTCTGAATTTTTCTCGGTTTCTTTCTCAAGTTTTCTCATTTCAAAAATTAAATCTTTTGGAAGCCGGTCTTTTCTTCCAAAATGTCTAAATCTTATTTTTTCATTTTTGAATTCTTTTTCAAATTCTTTAATAACTCTCAAAAATAAATTAAACAAACACTCTTTTTCTTGTTCGTTTCTTTTCCAATTCTCTGTAGAAAATCCCCAGATTGAAATGTATTTTACTCCTAATTTTTTTGCTTCTCTAAACAAAGAAAAAACACTCTCAAACTCCGCAGCTTTTTTATGCCCATCTGAATCCTCTTTTCCCCTATGTCTTGCCCATCTTCTATTTCCATCTGGAATAATTGCAACATGAACCGGAACTCTCATTATTTTTTTATTTAACTTAAAAAGATTTCTCACAGCTTCAAATTTATCTATAAAATAGTTATTTTTTTTCTTAACAAAAAAAGATGTATAATTTTCAGAAATTTCTCTCCAATTTAAATTGATATCTTCAATGAATGAAATCCCGGGCCCTTTTTTAATCCAAGAAACAAGCTCCTTAATTTTATTTTCTTCACCCTGAACTAAAATTCTAACACTTCCATCTTCTAAATTTTCTGCAAAACCATTTAATCCATTATCTAAAGCAAATCTCTTAACTTCTTTTCTAAAATTTACTCCCTGAACTCTTCCCTTAAGGATTAACTCTAGTTCCTTCATCACAACAACAAAAAAAGCTCTCTTTTAAGGTTTATTAATTTAAAATATTAAAACCATCTTTCCAAAGCTTCCTGCTTTTCGAGTTCCTTTCCAAAAACAGAATCTATATATCTTTTTGTCAATTCCAAGGATTGTTCTATATATTTTGAAAGATGATATTTTTTAGCTAAATCTATAGCGGGTTCTAAATATTTTTTAATTCCACCTTCATGAATTGTGAAAATAATCTTTCCCCCACAAGACGGACAAATTCCAGTAAGAGGAGGTCTTCTCAGAATAGTATTACAAGCCACACATCTAAACTGCTGCATAGAAAATTTTCTCAGATTACCCCTCATATCTCTTATGAAATGTCTTTCAATAATTAGTCTAGCTGTATCTGAAGTATCTGCAGCACGAATTCTATCTACAAGTTCCATCTGATGCTGAACTTTTTCCTGCATTGTAGCTAATAATTTATAAGAAGAACAAACAACTCCATTATTAAAATTAGAAGTATTATGAGTAAACCCAATTCCAATAAAAGGATTCTTTCCTTTTTTCAAAATACTCTTACAAGTTTCTAATTCTATATTTGAAGAATGAACTTTTTTTTCTGCCTTCTGATATAACTCCAAAGGATAATGTTCTTCCGAAACAAACTCTAAATCTAAAATCTGATCATCAACCTCTCCAGCATCTATCTTAGCATTTAAAACTAAAGGTGCATCCTGAGTTCCTCCTCTATGTCCTGGAAGAAACTTTCTTGAAAAATTTAATAAAACATCTAATAACAACATTATCGCAGCTTCATCTCCATCACACTGAAAACTCACAATAGAATTTCCAACAACCAAATGATTTTTTGTTTCTACATTTAAGCAATAGCTCTCTTTTTTCCCAATTTCCTCTATAGAAACAATAGGGTCATAAACAAAATTCTCATCCTGATGAATTCTCATTCCCAAAAATTTACCTTTATTATGACTTTGTAAAATCTTTGTTTTTCTATCAGATAAAAAACCAATCTCATTAAAATTATTAACAAAATCTGAACATATAATTATCTTAGTTATCTTAAACTTAGGAATTTTTCTTTTTTTACTTATATAAAATTCTCTTACTTTTGGACCTGGCTCTTTTTCATAATCATACCTCTTTGTAAATATCTCAAACCGAGACAGACAAAACTCCAAATCACTCAATAAACCTTCGCTAACACTATCACAAGTAACCCTCCTATCTTTCAAACTAACACTCCCATCTCCCTCAAAATACCCTCTTAAAACACAAGCTAATTTTTCCAAAGGAAAATCTAAAAAGAGATAGGGAATTCTCTTATCTCTTGCCTTACATCCACACTCCAAAATTTTAATAAAAAAGAGGTATAAAACCTTAGAAGAAAATGTAACTCTATCTTCCTTCCTTTCGCTAGGTTTTAACCCAAAATGATTAAAAATAGTTTTTTTCACGAAATCTCTAATTACTCTATCATCTGAAGAAATATAAACTTGATTCAATCCTTTTTCCCCCACAATACTTCTAGAATATCCTTCTGCAATATACAATCCAATAATTTCTAATAATTCCTTATCTAATTTTATAACAATTGGAACACCGACAGTATCTCCTTTAGCAAAGATTTTCCCCTCCAAACAAATCCTTTTTTTAATATTTTCATTCAACATATAAATAAAACTAATTGGATAACTATCTCTTAATTTATAATTCATAAATTGCTTTTTAGAGATATTCAATTCATCTAAAATCTTCCCCTTCTCATTATCATCTAATTCAGAAAGAATTTCTCCAATTCCACGAATCATTAAATTTTCATCATTTAAAAAATCCAATAGATTAATTTCATTAAGATTATTTGTTTTTATAGTTATTTTTTTAGAGAGAGGTAATTTATCTCCCATTTCTAAGCTCGATGCTCTTTTTATTTTTCCATCAACTAAAAACTTATGATTTTCGGTAACTCTAATTTTCTTCCCAAGAGAAGTTTTAATCTCAAACATAAGATTTTCTGGATGTTTTGTAAAATTATTAATTTTAACCTCTTTTAATTCCTTATCAAATCCAATTGTCTTAAAATCCTTGACTTTTTTCTCCACAGTTCCAAAACTATCAACAATTTTAGAAGGATTTAAGTCATTTACCAACTCCCCAATTTTAACATTTCTCCAAGAACCATTCTGCATTATAGGAATGTAAGTATTATAATCAAAGCAGTCCCTTCTAACTGCTGCATGCATATACGGACTAGCTAAAAGCCCCTGAGTATTTGAGAATCCTATAAATCTACAAATAACTCCCGCACAATTATGCGGAGCCATAAAAACTCCTAACTGCCCAACCAAATCATCTTTAGTTTTAAGATTATAAAATCTCTTCATCTTGTAAAATCTCTCTAACTCCTCATCAATAAAATTAGAAATCTTCATAAAAACATTATCCGCTCTTTCATCCGGACTTTCAGGAGAAGAAGGAAGCAAAATATCATGAGGCATTATTTCTAACATCTGCTCCTCGTTTTCCAATTTCTTTCCATAAATATCTTCGGTATATCCCAACTCGATTAATTTTTCTACACTTACAGAAATTTCTTTTGGTTTAAAATGGCTTAATGGGAGTTCAGTTGCATCAAATCTTATTGTTCCATCTTTATTAACTTGTAATTCAAACTTAGATCTAAGAATTCCTTTAGCAAGATTTTCCATAACATGCTCCCCAGAAGACGTTCCTCTTATTCCTTTAATCAGTGTTGGAATCTGATCCTTAGTTAATCCTAATCTTTCCATTGCTTTTTTATAATAATGATTTATATCTAAATTAGTACTAGAATAAGGAACTGAATTATGTTCTTCACAAGGTTCTAAAGATTTTTTATCACAATCTCTACAATAAAACATTTTTTTTGTTTTTTCATGACAATCCTCACAAACTCTGTAGATAGTTTCTTTATTACATTTCTCACAAAAATATATTGGAAAAAGGCTTTTAACACTTCCAACTTCACAAGCAGCCTGCAAACTCCTCAATCTTCCCCCCTCACTTCCAATTGGAAAAAGAACATTAGGACTTCCAACTAATTTTCTAAGCTTAGCTTTCTCTGGACGCCCCATTCGAGTTCCGATAAACTCTCCTGCCTTATCCTTAATTTCAAAATCACAATTTTTACTTACAATCTCCAAAACCCCTTCATCTTTTGAAAAAACAAATTTCTCTTCATCAAAATAATCTCCTACTAAAATTTCTTTATCTAACAACGAAAAATCAATTCCTAAGTTAAATAAAAAAGATTTTGAAACATTATTGGATAAAACAACATTTTCTATAGTAACCTCATGCTCAACTCCCAAAAGTTCCAACGCTCTTTTTCCTAATAAAAATTCTTCCTGGTCTTTTTTAGTATAAGGCAATACAATCTTTCCTCCCCTAACTACTGAATTTGAAAGCCATTTAATTAATGAAGAAAATTGTTCATTTTTTATTTGCGTCCAATAAAAAATATAACTCGGATGTAATGGAATTTCATATTTCTTACTTAATTCTAATGCAGTTTCAAAATCTACTTTCAAATAATCTTTCACTTCCCCACCTTTTTCTTTAAGTTCAAGATTCCACCATTCCTCAACATATCCGGGTTTTATCATTTCAGCATTTCTATTTAATACATCTGAAAAAGGAAATAAAATATCACCAAGATAAATTATTTCTTCTACGTCTTTATACAATTTCTTAGCCTCATCCTTAGAATTAAGTTTTTTAACACTTCCATTAAATAATTTAACAATCGGCCCATCAATCGTATCACATGCAGTTCCTACACACCCTTTTGTTGGTTTTTCTATTTTCAATTGAGTTCCAGTAGCAATAAAATCATCTGTAATCGCCATCGTGGCTGGATGAAAACTTACCGCAGAAAATCCAGAAACTCTACTTCTACCATAACGAAATCTAAACCCTCCAGATTCAGAAGGATGTCCAAAAACCGGCCTTCCAGCAACTAAATCTTTTATGTAAGTAGGTTTTCCACCACCTAACTTTCCCTTATTCCTTTTTTCATGTAACTCAATATATTCTGAAATAAAATCAAAACCTGTAGAAACAATTCCATTATCTTTAGCTTTATTTAATAAACGAAAACCTTTTGCAGCTTTTTGTGCAAGCCCTTCAGAAAAAATAAGACACATTCCTCCACGAATATAATTTGTTTCAACTCTCTCAAGATTTTTATAATTACTAACCTCTAACTTCTCTGTAGGCTCTCCTGCAATTTGAATTGGAAGGTTCTTTGCTAGAAATGTAATTTCTTCTTCTGTAGGACAATACTGCAAATTAGTAACCCGATCATGATAATCATAATTTTCTGTTACATATCTCTTAACCTCTTCCTCAGTAGGATCATATTTTGCAAATCCAAACAGCTCCCTAAGATAATCTATTAACATTAAAACTACACAACTTGCAGTAGTTCCAGCACTCCTTATTGGTCCTGAAAAATAAACAATAAAATACTCCTTCCCATCTCTTGTCTTTCCTAATTTAAGCTGAGTAAATCCCTCAATTGGAGAAGAAACAACTCCAAGAGTTGTATAAGCAAATCCAATTCTTATTCCAGCATCAATTGCCTCTAATAAAGAAGAAAATTTACAAAACTTTTGCTTTGCAACCTCTTCTGCAATTTTAAATACAACTGTAGAATCTAATTTTCCGTAATCTTTTTCTAAGTCTAAAATTCTTTCAGCAATTCCACTCCCCTCCATTTGAGGATAAATTGTTGAAATAAGTCCAACAACCTTTTCTGCCATTGACATTGCTAGAGGAATCTCAACTTTATCTACAGGATCTAACCCGGTTTTCTTAGCCTCCTCGGCAATAGCATAAGATTTTCTAACTTCATCCTCTATTCTTTTAAAATACAAATTAGTTTTTTCAAATTCACCAGCTTCACTCATTTTTTATTTCCAATAAATTTATTTTTTCTAAAATATCTTCCCAAGAGCTTACCCTTGTAACATTTTCATGAAGAGAATCATTTAACTCCTGATTCCAAGGTTTATCAAATAAAAAAACTCTTATCCCCCTTTTTGAACAATCCTCTGCAATTCCTGCCTGATCTTCTATCATTAAATCTAATTCAAGCTCTAAACAAATATCTGCTTTGCTCTTAGTTTGTTCTTTATGAAAATCTCCAGAAAAATAAACTCCTTTATTTGAAAAGTGTTTATTAACAAAGTTAATTGTTTTTTCTTTAATCCACTCCGGCCTCGCAGTCACAAAAAACAAATCACTAAATTGAGATAATTTATTTATAGATTCTTTAGCATTAAAAATAAATTCAGGATTGTCATGAAAACCATAATCTTCAAAATCCTTAAATATCTGAATAGCCTCCTCTTTCTCAATTTGTAATGGAATCCAAAGATTATAGGTATTAATTTCATCTATACCCACATTAATCCCGGTTCTATCCTTATGAATCTGTAAAAAATGTTTAGCACATTCTACTGTAACATCATCTAAATCTATTCCTATTTTCATTTTAAGAGTATTTGTAACGCATCGTATTTAGGTTTAACAATTTCTATAGCGGTTGGGGATAATTTCTTCCACTTCCTTTCTAATTTTTCTTTTACTGCTATTTTAGCACTTGCTTGATTATGTCCTTCAAAAATAAACGCCGCCTTAAAAATTCCAGAAAGATTATCAAAATTACTCATTGCATCCGCATCAGAAACAATCTGTTCCTCTACACCCTCTCTTTTATTCTCTATAGAACCTCTATGATTAAGTATGCATTTTTTTACTATTTCTATTTTCTCTTGTGGATATCCAAATTCCTGTAGTTTTTTTTCTGCAATTTCCGCTCCAGTAATATGATGATCTTTTCTTCCGCGAAGAATACTCCCGATATCATGAAGCCAAGAAGCAATTTCTACTATTTCTTTTTGTTCTTCATTCAAATTCAATTTTTCAGAAAGTATCTTTGCATAATTAACCATTGGAATAAAATGAAACTCAAAAGGCTCATACCCATAGTTGCTATTAGGATTTCTACACTCCTGTTCAACATACTCCCTCACTTTTTCAATAATAGTTTCTTCCATTTTATTCAAAGTCAAGTATTTTTACTCCTCTTGTTTTTAGATTTAACATAGGAACCTTACAAAAATCCGGCTCATTCCCCATTTTCTCTTGAAAAGGAGTTAAACTCTCCCAACTCGAACTAGAAATAATTAAAATATTATTATAATACATTACCGCACTTTTATGAGTGTGCCCCGAAAGAAAAATATCAGGTATATCTTTTATGATAAATGGATCATCTTTAGAAGGAAAATATAATGTTGAGGAGTGTGTTGGAGCTAAATGCCGATGTTTTAAAAGATAAGACATTATTTTTTCTGGAGAGTGTGCCGCTTTTTCTAAAATTAACTTAGGAATAACATTCGCATAATAATGATAACTATATCCATGATAAGATAAAATATCAAATCCCTTAAATCCCGACTTCTCTCCAATATTTACTAAAACAGGATTTCCAGTGAGAATAACATTATCTAATTCGTATAATGGCCAGGCATATTTTTCATCAAAGATTGGCTGAGGCTCCATTATTCTTAAAGCATCGTGATTTCCTGGAGAAATAATTATTTTAATATCCTTTCTTATTCTTGATAAAAGTTCGGATGCTTTCTCAAATTGTCCTTCAATATCTGGAATTTCTAAATCATCTTCCTGCCCAGGATAAATTCCAACACCCGCAATTAAATCTCCTACAATAAATAAATATTTTATTTTTTCAACTTCAGGAGTATTAGGAACCTTTCCATTAAGATAATTAATAAATTTCAAAAAATTATCTTCCATAAATAATTTACTTCCAACATGCAAATCTCCAGTAAACAAAGAATATTCTTCTACAGGAGAATGCTTTCGAATCTGAATCATAGAGTCTGGAAAAATTAAATCATTTGCAAACAAAATCTCCTTACTTCCATTTCCCTTAAATCCAAGAACACTATCTAGAGTTATATCTTCTGCCATTTCGTAAAGCTCTTTTTTATTATTATTTATTAAAACCTTTATTCTCCCAGTAAGATCTTCCACATCAAGAATAATATTCTTATTTTTGGTAACTCTTTTATCATAAACAATTCCAATTATAGAAAAAGTGTTTCTATCTCCAGTTATTTTATTAATTGAAGTTAAATTTGATAGAGAAGAATGATTTTGCAAATAACCCTTCATTTCCTCTAATCTAGCCCTGAAATAACCAACAAAATCCTTTACCTCAATTTTTTTACTAAGACTTGGAGTCATAGTCACTACCTTTACCCTTCCATCTTTATCTTCTATCGGCTTCTCCTTATTAACAATATTATAAGATTCTCTTGATATCTCTATACTTAATCCAAGCTTAATTTTTAATAATTCTAAACTTTTTTTCTTTTCTTCAGGAAGCTCTTCAAAAAAACGATTAACCTGGTCTTTATTTTCAGAAAACAAACTTTTAGTAATAATTTTCTTTTGAGTATGGTGTTTTATTTTTTTAATAATTATTTTAGCGGACTCTAAATCTCCAGACTCACTAAAAAGATTTAACACTTCCTTATCCACTAATAAACCATTCTCTAAACAAAATTTAAGTATTTCTTCGGAATTCATTTTAAATTTAACCGTAATTTAGGGAATTCTTAATAATCTCTTTAGCCTTTTCTGTAATTGTTTTAGAAATTGCAAGCCTAATCTCTCTCATTCTTCCCCCTCTGCCTTTTGATATAACTTTTACATTAATAATTCCCAACATATCAAATTCCTGAACAATATCAGAAACACGTCTTTGAGTTAATCTCTCACATCCGCTCCTTTTACACAAATCCTCATATAAATTATAAACATCTCCAGTAAAGATTGGTTCTTTATTTTTTTCAGCAAGTTCTATTATTGAAGACAAAACAATTTGAAATTGTTTTGGCTCAGAAGTTATAACATCTAAAATTTTATCCCTCTCAATTTTATTATTAGCATCATCTATATGGCTCACTAAAATTTTATTAGAACCGTCCCTTTCAGCCAACTCTCCCGCTATTCTTAATAAATCCAAAGCTCTCCTGGCATCTCCATGCTCTCTTGCTGCAAATGCCGCACACTTAGCAATAACCCCATCTTGTATAATATTATCCCTAAATGCATCCTTTGACCTCTTGTTGAGTATATCCTGTAACTGAAGCGCATTATAAGGTGGAAAAACTATCTCTTCCTCACTTAAAGAACTCCTTATTCTCGGATCAACGTTGTCTAAAAAAGTTAAATCATTACTTATTCCAACAACACACAGTTGTGCCTTACTTAATTCTGAATTAAGTCTAGTTAAATTATATAAAAAACCATCAGAAATCTTTTTTACTGCCTGATCAATCTCATCCAAAACCAAAACTAATAATTGTTTCTCTTTATCAACAATCTCTATAAATTTACTATATACTGCCTCAGTAGGCAAACCAGTAATTGGAACCTCCCCCCCAAGCTTCTTAATAATCTCTGCAAGAATTCTATACTCCGTATCCGATACCTTTCTCAATTTACAATTCAAATACTCTATTCTTAACTTAAAATCAGGATTTCTTTCAGATCTTTTTAATAATTCATTTTTTACATACTGAATAGAAAGAGTTTTCCCGGTTCCAGTCTTTCCATAAACAAACAAATTACTAGTTCTCTCTCCCCTTAAAACCGGAGCAAGTATAGAGGCAATTTGTTTTATTTGTTCATCCCTATGAGGAATTTCTTCAGGACTATAATTTGTTTGCAAAATATGTTTATTTTTGAATACACTCTGTTTATCAAAATCATCAAAAATTTTATCTAGCTGTGCAACCATTTTATTATTTTATATTTTAACCCCCTTTTAATTAATTATAAAATTTAACTAATTATGAAATTAAACGTGATTTTTATTTAAGGGTTTGTATTCTCTAAAATATATAACCCCACACACGTCTGTTTCCTATGGAACTTTACATTGAGAAGTTCAATTCCAACGAGAAAAATTAAATTTCTTTTATAAATACTTATAACTACTAAGAAATAAAGACACCTATATTTCCTATGGAAATAGCAGCCTTTATTATTATTATTATTATTATATTATTATTATTATTATTATTATTATTATTATACTATATACTATACTATACATAATTCTATAAATAAAAAATTAAAAAGAAAATTTCAAAATTCTTTTTTAAATACTTCCATAAGAAATCATAGGGTGGGACTCTTTTTCTCATTTTTAGTTAATTTAATGTTTTTTAATTAATTCAACAATTTGTAATTAATTTATAGATATTTTTTATTAATTTAAAATAAGGTTTATACAAAGTCTTGTTTATTAACAAAAAATCTGATTTATTAACAAAAAATCTTGTTTATTATTATAAAAATAAACTAAGTATATACTCCCAAATCACTTATATTTTACAGAAAAGTTTATAAAGAATTTTCCTCTGAAAAAGATATGCAAACAGAAAAGCATCCTTTTAGTTCAATTCTAGGTAAAATGATCGTAACTAAGGAAGGAAAGAGATTAGGTTTCCTTAAGGATATAACCTTTGAGACCCGTTCCGGAGAGTTAATAAATTTAGTAATAAAAGATCCTACACCTTATATTAAAAATTTAAATTTAGAAAGAACACGAAACGACGAGCTTTTAATACCTTATTCAGCTATAATTGCTATTGGTGATTTTGTTATCGTTTCTGAAGAAGATTTAATTTAATCTTATTTAATTTAATTATTTTATAAATTGTTCAATTTAATCCTTTTTTAAAATATTATTTAATTACTCTATTTTTGTAAAGATTATCTAAATGTTTAAAAACACTCTTTTTTTTAAAATAAAATGAAGATATTAGGATTTAATTTTACTAAAATAAGTATAGAGAAGATTTTAGAGATTACTTCAGATCTTAAGGTAGATACTAATATAGATATTGTTGAAATCAAACCAGTTAACTCTGATATGTTTAAAACAGAAGAGAAGTTTATCTCAGTTAAGTTTAATTATGATATAAATTATGATCCTGATTCAGTAAAAATCAACTTTTCTGGAAATATCCTATTTTCCCTTGAAAAAGAAAAATTTGAAGAGATTCTTGAGGAATGGAAGGATAAGAAAATGTCGGATGAGTTTAGATTATCATTATTTAATCTAATTTTAAGAAGATGTTCTGTAAAGGCCCTAGAATTAGAAGATTATCTAAATCTACCATATCATATGGCCATGCCTACTCTAAAGCTTCCAGATTCTAATAAAGACAACAATAAAGACAAGGACAACGATAAAAAATCTGATCAGGATAAAGAAGACAAAAAATAAACAAATACTATTTTCTTATTTTTCTATTACCGAATATCTTTTTAAACAACTTAAACCTATTTTTATTATGAAAATCTCAGAAAAGAAAAGAGAGAAAATCTCAGAACAAATTCTTGCTTTTTTATACTTTCAAAATCCAAAATCTCTTTTTACATCTCATATCTCTCAAGAGATAGCAAGAGATGAAGAATTTATTAAAAGACTTCTAAATGAACTCAAAGAGAAAAGCCTTGTTTTAGAGGTAAAGAAGAATCCAAAAGGCATACCTTATCTAAGGAGATCTCGATGGAGACTCTCTGATATTGCTTATCAATCCTACCAAAAACATCAATAATACAATTCAATTTCTAAAAGTCCAATTCAATTTCTAAACTAACATATACTCTACTATCCCAAACCTTTTATATTTCTATAATAATTAATTTTAATGGAAAAAGAAGAACAGATAAAAGAAGCCTTCCAAAAAGTAAAAGAAGACATAGATTACCTTCGACAAGAGAATAATATTTTTAGAGATGCCTTAATCGAAACTCGAGAGAGAATGTCTGATCTTACAGATGTTGTTAAAAAAATAACCGAATTAAATGTTAATATTTCTAAGGTATTAGAAGAGTTAAAAGACAAAAAACAAGAAAAAACATCAAATTCAACTCTAGTAGACATTCCAACACTTCGACACATAATTCCAACACTTCGACACATAATTCCAACACATTCGACAGATATTAAGCCTTTAAATAGCCAAATTATGGGTATTTCCACAGGAAATGGAGGGGTTCCAACAGACAGACAGACAGACAGACAGACAGACAGACACATCGAAGAAAGTTCGCATAATAACATAGAAACAACAAATTTAGAAAACAAAACCCCAATTCAAGATGCATCTAAAATATTAGATTCTTTAGATAGTTTAAAGAAAGAAATACGTCTTAAATTTAAACGTCTTACAGATCAAGAAATACTTGTTTTCTCGACGCTGTACCAACTAGAAGAAGAAAATGGACATACTGATTATAAGGCTCTTTCCTTAAAGCTAGGCCTTACTGAAAGTTCAATAAGAGATTATATTGGAAGGCTAATTAAAAAAGGAATTCCCGTCGACAAAAATAAAATAAACAATAAATCAATCCAACTCTCTATTTCCCAAGATCTTAAAAAAGTGGCATCCCTACAAACAATTCTCCAATTACGAGATATTTAAGCCTCTCTTTAAGAGTTTTCCTTTTAGCCGAATAACTTGTATTTCTTACTTCAAGTAGCTCTTCTCTTTCTCTCTTTTCCCTATTTTTTAAACACCCAAACCTATTTTTACTAAATTTTCCCTATACTTTATTTAGTAACTACAATTTATTAGATGTTTTCTCTCACTTTTACTCTCTTGAATATTATTTTTTATCATTTTTCTCTCACTTTTTGTCATTTTAATACTCTGATACCTGCTTTTTACTCTTTTTCTTTGAATCTTTAGTATTATTAACTCTCACTTTTTGCTTTTTCAGTAGTTTTTCCTTGATATCTTCATGTATAAACACTCTCTTTTTTCCATTTTTCTCTATTATTTCCTCAATTAGACTCTCACTTTTCTGTTTTATGCTGTTTATTTGGCCTCTTAGGGTAGCCCTCTCTTTTCCAAGCATTGCAGCTAGATCATCATAACTGAGCTTTAAATCATTATTCAAAAGCACCCATATAATAGCTCTCTCAGTTACTGAAAATTGGTCTAAATTTGGTGTTTGAACAGCCGTTTGAACACCTGTTTGAACAGCATAAACAGCTGTTTGTTTGTTAAACACCTTCTGAGGTGTTTTAAACACCCGTTTGTTTTTGGTCTCCGCAACAAAAGAAACAACACTTTTCAAACTTTCCATCTCTTCTTTTATCGACGATAAAACTTCTTTTAGCTCGTTTATCTCTTTTTCATGCAAATTTTTTTCAGAATCAAGGTGTTTAATCCAACCACTTACAGCAGAGATATCTTTTTTAACTGCCTCAAAACCATTTTTTGTGTCCTCTTCGACACGTTCTACCTCTTTATTGCTTCCAAATAACCACCAACTCATAATATATCTTGGAAAATATAGTTTAAAAACCTTTTCCTCCGTCGACAACACTCTTTTTTCTTCCGACGATAAAATTAAAAAAAGATGTGTCGAAGACCCAACGTTTCTTGTGGAAAAGGTGGGTGTTTGTTTCAAAAAACAACAACAAACAGGCTGTTTAAACAGCTTTAAACAGCTATAAACACCCTAAACACCTAAACCCTAAATTAAAAAATAAGTCAATTTAATCAAAAATTACCTTAAACAGCTGTTTATTCAATAAATTTTAAACAAATAATTACCGACGATAAACCACGTTAAACAGCTGTTTAAACAGCTTTAAACACCCTAAACACCCTGTTTTCTAACACATCCAACAGACAAACAGACACATAATCCAACACTCCAACACATATTTAAAATCACTTAGTTAACCTAAGTGCACAACATCTCCAAAAAACAAAATCTTCAATTTAAAAATTGGAAAGATTTATAATTAATAAAAAATAATTAAATAAATCAAAGGAGGTGGAATATGGCAAAGTTAACAGCTTGGTTAGTTACAATAATTGGTGTTCTTTTAGTGTTGCCCTTAATTGGAGTAGATCAACTTGCACAATACAGTGAATGGCTGATCGCTTTAGGCGTTTTGGCAATTGGTATTGGTAAGTTAATGAGGAATTACGGGAAAAAGAAGAAAAGATAATTTCAGACTATCCCACAAACAATTTTTTATTTTATTTTATTTTATTCTTATTTTTTATTCTTTCAACATTTTTTATATTCAAACTAAGCTAACCTAAGTGCACAAACTCGCCCCAGAACGAAAAAAATTAATTCAAAAAATGCTTGCAAAAACAACAAATATTAAATACTTCAAGCCCATCTAGTTTACATGGTAGTTTCATTAGTTTTAAATATTGCAGCAATTTTAGCAATAGTTGTGGGTATCTTTGTTCTAGCATTTCCAAAATTTCTTAGATACGCAGTAGGATTATACCTAATAGTCGTAGGAATCCTTGGCCTATTGAGCGCCAATGATATACTTCTTTCACCTTTTGCTTAAAATAAGGCAGAATAACTAAGTCTATATAAGTGAACGAAATAGGATATAAATTATTAAAAAGATGAGAATTGTAATTGAATCATGGGTATAAAACATTACGTCGATAATACTGGAACAGAAATCTCTGTGGGTTTTTACCTAGATTCACGAAATGAAATTGTCTTTGTTGAGAGTTATTTTGAGAGAAGAGAAGGGATGGGAAAAGTTCCCAATATATTTATGATTGGAAGAAAAGGCTCATGTGATCGTTTAGAAACAATAAATTGGAAAAGGATACAAGATCCTCAACAATATTTGAAGAAAAAAAGAAATGAACTTTTATGGATGCAACAAAAAATCTCCCCATTAGAACAAAAATCAAAATCCGAAGAAGTTGCACAAAGCCAACCTAAGTGCACAGAAACCTCAAACACAGTAAATTCATTACCTTATGAGCTAGCAAAAGATGCCATGGATCCTCAAAAATCTTAAAATTCCTCTACTTTTTCTTAAAATCAACAAAAAACAAGTTTTATGTGTAAAAAGTTCGCACAAGATGTAATGTGTGTACTCCGTTAAATCTGGCTAAAATTAAGTTATTTTTAGACACTAACAATCTCTTTTAACAGAATTATTCATATTTAGAGTTTCTCTCTCTATCCATTCTCTCGTTTAAGAATCCATCAACACCACAATGAGGGTCAGTTTGAAAAAGCTTATCCTGCTCTTGTTCCTTTCTTTCAAGCTCCTCTCTAGTTTCAATATCTCTTACAAAAATTTCATATTCATCAATATCAACACCTGCTATGTGCATACAATAAGGGATTACTACAAATTGTTTTCTAGAACCCATTATTTGAGATAAAATTCCTGGAACTCTTTTTCTATCTACACTTCCAGATTCACACTCTATGCATGGATAGTATCCTTGTTCTCTGAGTTCTAAATTCCAACGTACCATGATAATATTTAATATTTAGGGTTTTTAAGAATTATTGTGGTGGAAAAATGGAATTAACAATTTCTTTTAACAGAATTATTCAGATTCTTCGCTTTTTACAGCGTTTCTTTTCAAAACTTCATAACTCTCAATTGTTTTTCCAAGATATGTTCCTTCTGAGATATCAACACCTTCAGCTAAGGTTTTTCTAAAAAAATCATCTTTATCGCAGTCTGCTCTTCCGGATGTATGAAATATTGCCGCAGGACAAACCGCACTCCCCCAAACATATCCAACCGGGTTACCATATGATCCAATTAAATGTAGCATGACAACTTCATCACTTCTGATCTTCTTAATCAATTTTCTAATTAATTTTGAGTTCTCCATGAAAGGATTATCATAAATGGGTTTTTAAAAATTATTGTTGTTGGGGAGGTTTTCCAATTTATATTTTCCAAACCACCAAATGAATATTGAAATAAAAACTAAAAACCATCCTAATTTAAAATAAAATTTCCAGAGATTTAATGAAGATAAGATACTTTCATGAGTATAACCAAGTGTTTCACCTACAAATTCCTGATAATTGGAGAGATTATTAAGTTGATCACAATTTTTACTTGAAGATTTTTCAGCTAAATCAAGCCCAAAAATCATTGTGTTTGTAGAATTGACCCATGCAATTCCAGATGCAGCAAAAAAGAAACCTGATAATATGATAATTATTTGTGCTAATACAAACCAACTTTTTGCTAATTCTATTTCTTTATCCATTGGAAATAGAGTAAATCATGATTTTAATATATTTGTATTCAACTCAATTAATTTTTGATGATTCTTTTGTTTTTTATTTGGCGGCTTAATTATTTAAACTCTAGTGAATATTCCATTTGATGGAAAAGAAAGAAGAATTCTTAGAAAAAGTTTACATAGACCCTCAGAATTATTATCGATGGAAAGATAGCGATAGATTAGTTCATAGAAGTAAAGCATATAAAAAAATTTATTTAAAAGATAGGAAAAAATATTCTCTTGAATTTAAGGAGTATCAAGTTCATCATAAGGATGGGAATAAACAAAATAATAAAATAGAAAATTTAATGTTAGTGACTCTTTCGGAACACGAAAAAAGTCATGGAGTTATTAGAAGGGAAAAATTAGAGATTATCTTTATAAAAGTGATGGCTATAGGATTTTTTGGGATTATTGGTGTGGAAGAATTATCTAAAAGATTAATAGTTAATGGTTTAGGAAAAGCTTTGATGTTTATGGGAGTTTTTCTTTTAATACTTGCTCTTGCGATATGGTTTTCAAGAGAAAAGGAGGGGGTAAAATATATTTAATCCTTTAAATTATTTTAAGATTCTGTTTTCAAAACATCTCCCAACAAAATTTCATATTCTTTCTTCCCCTTCCGAATTCCCTTGAATTCGACTTTCATCTTTCTACAATCTTTACTATAACCATTCCTAAATAGAATTATATAGAACTTTTTAGAAGTTCCATCTGAATTAAATAATCTTTTTGTCCAATAAGGTTTAATTTCTCTATATTCAATTTTTTTAGTTCCAGCAAGAATTTCATCAAACCATTTTTTATGAAGATTTAGGTGAAGTATTTTCATATATATTAAATAAAAATGAGATATTTAACTTTTCCCTAAATTTTTTAAACATCCTTTCCCTATAATTCATATGAAACTCTCACTCAAATCCATCCTCCCTTACATACTAGCAATTTTTATATTAGCATTATTCATAACCGCGTTTTATATAGGAAATTATTATTTTAATCAAACTCCAAACGAAGAACAAGAAGAAACAAACACACAAGCCTGCCTTGCTTTGGGATGTCCGGAAGGAACTATTTATGTTGGAAGTGTTAATTCAGATAAGTATTATGTTTGTGATTGCCATTATGCAGACACAATTCTTCCAGAAAATATCTTTTGTTTCTCTAGCGAGTCAGAGGCAATAGATTTGGGTTATGTTAAGGTGGAGTGTTGAAATGAAAATATTCAAATTTTTAGTAAAAGCAAAAAAATCAACTTATGCGAGTAACGGAGAACTTGGAGAGAAAAAACTCCCTGATGGAACCAAGGAGCTAACTTATTCTGAAAAAGATATGTTTTATAGAGATAGATATACTGGTTTTAATCCATTTTCCGGACAAGAAATAGTTTTTGATAACAAAAAAGCAATATGGTCTATGAATTACTATGGCAAATGTTTTTCATTAATAATGTCTAAGAAGATATATTCATTTTTAAAAAAAGCCTTATTTCAAGTCAACGAAAAACATCCATTTAGAGGACCTAAAATGTTTAAAGAAGGAAACTGGAAATATATAAATAATGTAAATGGAGATATAAAAGACTTTGATGGAAGAGAAGAGATTTATTATAAGGGAAAAAAGATTTACGAATTAAAATATCATGGGGGAAAGTTGAAATGAAAATAGGAATAATTGGACCAAATAAGTTGTTTGAAGGAGATCTTGAAAAAAGGAAACAGCTCTTAGATAAAATAGCAGAGATTATCGCAAAATCGGGACATGAAATAGTTCTGACTCCAGATAAAAAATCATTACTTGAGTATTTTGGAGAGCAATATACAAAGCATAAGGGGAAAAAGATTTGGCTGATAATTCCAACTGAGGATAAAGAGCATAAAAAATATCTTAATACTGAACTTGGAGAAGTAGTCTCTTGTATTGATTGGGATAGACAAGCAGATAAATTTAATCTCCAGTCAGATATTTTTATTTGTATTGGATGGGCTTGGGGAGGAATGAAAGAAATTGCATGTGCCCAATATTTTAATAAAAAAAAGATTTTAGTAATAAACGAATTAATCTCAAAAAAACTTCCGAAAGAATTGAATTTACTTGTTGATTATATTAGTTTAGATGAACTTAAGAGGCTTTTGAAATGACTTGGCAAGGAGTTATTTTAGAAGAGAGTTTGGAGGATACTTCCTTGTTGAATTTAACAAAAATAATCAAGACTGGAAAAGAACAGATGGAGGGAGAAGATAGAGTCTTAACTTTCCATAATGTGGAAGTTTTAGATGAAAATAAAGAGGAATTTGTCAGAAAGGCAATTAAATCAATTAAACAATCGTTTTATCTTCACCTTTGTAAGGAGGGAGTCATGTATGTGATATTTAAAGATAAGATGTTTAAATTCAGTAAAGGATATCCTGAGCTAGAAACTGCAAGAGAGTATGGGAAATCCATATGCATTTTAGAAGAACAAATGCCTTTTGAAAAATTACTGGAGGACCCTTTTGCTTAAGATGAAACCGCAAGAAAGAATCGGTGGTTGGCAGTGTTGGGTTGATATCTATGATGATTATGTGATTAAGACTTTTAAGACAAAATCAGAGATCAAAGAATCTGTTCAAAGATATCTAGATTGGATTGGAAAACAAGAAGAGCCTGAAGAAAGAACAAATAAAATGTTAGAAGATGTCAAGAATTCTACTAAGATAATAAAAAAATCCAAAAGTCCTATTGATTTACTTGCCGATTTGGAATTTCTTAAAAATGGAAGTGTTAAACAAAAAAAAGTAATTGTTTTATCTGAAGCAATGGAAAATAAGAAAAAATCCGAACAAATAAAATTAATAGATGAATTGGTGAAATTTATTCTTCAATTATGGTCTTATGGAATTCATGAGAAAACATTCAAGTTTTTTTCAAATTTAGGAGTAGATAATAATAAAATTGTTTTAATTGATGTATTTGAATTAACAGATGATAAATCTAAGGTATTAAAACAGATTGATAAAAAACCCTGGATTAAGAAAGATAAATTTTCAAAGAATTTATCTCCAGAATTAATTAAATATTTAGTAGATAAATTAAATAAAAATCTAACTGAAAAGAATTTAGATAAGTTTTGGGAAACTAAAAAATAATCACTTTTCTTTCAAATATTTAATACACTTATTCAATAAAACATCGAAATCTTTTTCTTCTTTCCAACTTTTTGAGATAAATTCTCTGAGTTGTTTGTGATTCGGGTATCCTAAGTCTGTTCCAAGAATCACGTTTTTAAATTCAATATTTAGTAACTCTGTAAGAGCTTCCTTTAGGTCCTGGAATTTATTTTCCCCTATTTCTTTAGTAATTTTATCTTCAAAGTAATGATGAAATTGCAAGTGCATTATTTCATGAGCAATTGTTAAATTTGTCTCTTTTCCAAACAAACTAACTGCAAATCCGTGTTCCTTAGGATAATAAGGACATCTACCAATAGTCACAAAAAAAGCTGTGAAGTTTTCATGATAAATTTTTCTTTTAGTTACTTTTTCTAACTTTGTAAAATATCTTTTCTCAACTTTTCTCCACCCTCCTTCAATTTTTTTAGCAAGACTATTCTGTTCTTTTTCTTTTTCCTTATACCCTTTTTTGAGCATATCCCCCAACTTAACTTTAACCTTATCCCAGCTCTTTCCCTTTAGCATATTTTTAACTTCTGGTTTAACTGAATTTGAAAAATCATACCCCCAAGCATTTCCTTTATTTACCGCATCGTAATATGTTTTGGAATCCTTCACAATATCAAACTTAAATGTTACTTTAGGCATAATTCATTCAAGGAGTGATTTATTATAAAATTATCTTTTTGATTAGAGTGGAGTGTTGAAAAAAGAGAAATTATATAAAGAATATTCCTTCTAAAAGATTATGGAGAACTGTATCTTTTGTAAAATAATAAATGGAGAATTACCTTCATGGAAGGTATATGAGGATGATTTAGTAATCGCTTTTTTTGATATTTATCCCGCAGTAGAAGGCCATACTCTTGTTGTTCCAAAAAAACATTTTAAGGATATTTATGATATTCCAGAAAAATATATAGAAAGAATAGCTTCTGTTTGTAAGAAAATTTCCTTACATTATAAAAAATCATTAGGTGTTAATGCGGTAAATTTAATCCATGGAAGTGGAAAGAACGCTCAACAAGATGTTTTTCATTTTCATGTGCATATAATTCCGAGGTATGATGCAAAGAAAGATAATTTTAAAATTTCTTATAATCCCAAGAATAAAGAAATCGCAGATAAATTTGATCTAATTTTAAAGAAAATTAAAGAGCACAAAGATTTTAAGAGTTTAAAATCTCGCTGATAAATTTAATTCTGTCCTTGCCAGAAATATAATAAATTAAATTATTTTTTATCTTTTCAAGATTATCTCTAGAGATAAAACCACCCATTTTTAATCCTTCTCTTCCACTCGGAAGAATTCCAAGGAAAATAAATTTTTTTTGAAAAAAATATTTTAACCTTTCACTTGAATTTTTACTCAAGTTTAAAACATATAATTCTTCCTCCATGGGGGGGCACTCAATAATATCAGAATTTCTAATCATTACATCTCCTCCGATAGACGAATATAATTCAACAATTTTTCTTGAATAAGGGGAGGGAGGTATTTGTAACTTGAAACTATTTTTCTTGTTCCATCCAAGCACAAGCTCTAAAGAATATTTTCCGATATTTAAATTTGATTCAGTATTAGAATAAGGATTTATAGACAAAGATAATCCTAATGGGATAAATCTACTATCATAGAGATCATTTGATATTGGTTGCCTTAAGGAAACATAAGAAACTACCCTATCAATAACCCTATTTTCTTCAAGATCTATTAATCTCTTCTGGAATAATTCTTTTCCAATTCCTTTCCCCCGGTAATTTCTATCTACTACAAAACCTCCAAGTATACCACAATCTTCAAGAATTTGAACTCCCCCATGTCCGATTAAATGTCCGTTTTTTATAAAAACATAAGATAAATATTTGCCCGCCCCAATATCTTTTTCTAAATTTTTACTGCCCCTCCTTACCAGGGCACTATTTGGAAATGTTTTTGAAATTAAATCAATAATTTGGAATGATTCATCTAGATACGCTTTTCTTATCATTTTTTATTGCTTGACATGGGCTTACAATTTTAAATCCAATATTTTCTAATTTATATAACCAATTGATTCCATTAAATTTTTCATTCACCTCTAGATGCATAGGATGAAAATCAGAATGCACATATTCTGTTGAAAAAAACATCGAACCTCCAATTTTCAATGAATCGTATATCTTTTTTGCATGTTTTTCTGGATTTGTTACATGTTCAAATACATCCTCTGCAGAAACTAAATCATAATAATCCTTCTTTAATTTTAAATCATCTATTTTATTTTTTGATTTTATAAACTTGACTTTATCAAGTTTTTTTCCTAATAATTTTTTAAGTTTAAATTTTGCAAAATCTAATGTTTGTGAAGGTAGATCTAATGCATGAATTTCATTAGCACCTGCTAATGCTGCCAGAAGAGAAATATCTGCAGTTCCACAACCATATTCAAGAATTTTTTTGCCTTTTGATGAAGAAGATATAGCGACCATTCCTGCCTGTTTCATTTTATCTTTAATATGCCAATCTTCTAATTCAAAAATATATCCTTTAGTAGTTTTATAAAATTCTATTTCATTATTTATTCCTTTAAAATATTTCCATTCTCTTGCAATATTCTCGGTAGCTATTTTCATATTTTTTTTGACTTCTTGAACCCCAATATTGAGGTAATCAGAAATTATATTTATTCGAATGTTCTCGTTAAAAAGTTTCTCATAATTTTTTAATAATCCATTATCTAAATATCTTTTATCCAATTTAATTAACTTTAAGTCCTCTTCATTGCCCCAAATTAACTCACCCCCTCTTTTTTTTATATGGTTAATAGTAAAATAAATATCTTCTGCATCAAATTGTGATTTATATATTTTTAAAATTTTTATTTTTTTATTTATTTCTAAAAATGGAAAACATAAATTTTTAAATTTTCGATTTATTTTTTTGACATATTTATTTAGATTTAAAGATGATACTTCTCCAGAATAAGGTAAATCTTCATAGAAAATAATTTTTTTATAATTTTTTGACAAATCTAATCCAATTTCACTCAAAATTGCATGGTCCCTATGTTTACCAATACCTAATGGAAAATAAAAATAAGAATCTTTGTTGGAATTTATTATTTCTAAGATATTTTTTTTTATTTCCTTAAAAAGTTTATCTTTTTTTATAATTTCACCCAGCCTTAAGAAAGTAGATTTTTCCCTAAGGGGAGATTCAGGATAATTTAAAAAAATAACTTTTGCCCCCATTTTCTTCATAGCTTTTTTTTCTTCAGCTTTTCTAATTTTTGTAGTTTTAATCTGATTATTTTTATTGTGATTGATTATATTATACTTAGATAAGGAGAAGATATTATAGACTAATATCTCTTTTCCCAAATAACCATTTATTATTGCGCCTCCAAGAGATAATGCAACATCGTCAGAGTGTGGTGAAAAAATTATTACTTTATTCATCTAATATCTCCTTAATCTTGTTAAGATAATGTGTTCTATGTTTTAAAAATCTTCTTTCAATTGAATGAAATTTTTTCATTTCATCTATGATCTCAATTGTATACGCTTTTTTAAGATAATTAATTAAGAATTTTAAGTGATCAAGAATAAATTTATCTGTGATATTCTTATTTCCAATTTTTTTAAATTTTTCGCTGATTTCCTTTAAAATACTAATTCTTTTATTTATTATTCTTAAAAGATAGTCTGTCTTAAATCTCTCTCCATGCTCCTTGAAGTAATTTGTCATTATCTTACCTTTTTCTTCAAATATTAATTTACTTTTATTCAGGATTTTCTTTTTTTTAGATTTGTGAAAAACTTCAATTTTTGTCTCTATTTCTTTTACCTTAAAACTATTCCTATATTTATCAAAAAATTGCCAATCTTCGTCAAACCAATTAGAAAATAACACCTTTCCTAATAATCTATTGCTAATTATAAATGCACCACCACTTAATTCATTTCTTTGGGGTAAAATCAAGGAGGTATTTTTTGTTTTTTGAGTTTTTAGATTAGTATATTTTTTTATTATTATATTAGAATTTTTTCCACAAACTGAATATATCTTTTCAACATATTTGTTATTTGATTTTAATTTTGGATTCCTAGTTTTGAGGTAAAGTTCAATCCATTCTAATCTTGACAAATCCGGAGAACCGAGAATTTTAATCTTTCCAAGCATCTTCCCCCTATATATTGTTTCAATCTTTTCTAATGGATATTTCTTAATTTCAATATCATCATCTAAAAAGATAGTTGCCGAGCAATTTTTCCCATAAGCCATACTCGTAAAAATACCCAAATTTCTTGTATTACCCAAATTCCAAAAAGGAGTTCCCAATTTGAAAGGTTCCATTTTGTTCTTAATTAATGATTTTTTCACTAAAATTATTTTATCTTTATAGTTATCTTTAATCTTTTCAATAATTTTTCTTGAATTTTCTTTTGTAGAATCATCAATTATAATCATTTTATTTAGGGGAATTCCAGATAAAAGTATCTTTCGAATAAGCGATACATTTTGTAAATTTCTTGTAGGGATGATGATATTAAATTTCATAGTTTAATTCCCAATTCTTCTGATATTCTCTTTCTACTTCTGCAATTTGAACAATCCATACAGGGTTCTGGACCCAAACCTTGACAGGACCATGTTAATTCAAGTGGAATTTTCAATTCTAAACCCTTTTTAACAACTTCTAATTTAGTCATTTTTAATAGCGGTTGAACTATAATAAGTTCATTATTCGGATAAGTATTTGAAATCAAGTTATTTAAATAATCATAAAATGCACTTTCTGCATCAATAGAATATTGCATATCATCTTTGTTTTGTCCTCCTACTATCCTGTTTATTCCGTTATTTTTTGAAAAAGATATGGCCATAGAATAATATAATAGATTATCTGGCATAAATTGAACTGGTCTTCCAATACGCCCCCTACTAGTAATTTTTGGATGATTTATTAAATAGTTTGGAATATTTTCTTTTTCACTTATTTTCTTAATTGCTCTAATCTCTGGTTTTGGTTGTCCATCATATTTAAAAGATAATGAAACCAAATCCGAACCTCTCTGTTTTTCCAAGGTCATAGCTACATAAGAGTCTATTCCCCCAGAAAACAACACAAGTGATTTCTTTTTCATAGATTTTTATCGAAAATAACATTTATAAAAGTTACTATCTTATAGTTACAAATATAATCTAATTCAAACAAGCACACTTAATCTATTTAAGCATTTCTATATCCTCTTTTTCCATTTCCAAAACTCTTATAAATCTCTTTATTCTTTCATATGAATAGGTGATAAAATGAAACATCATAGGCACTCTAAGGGAAAACACCATAGAAGTTCTAAGTTTAGGAGAAAACATTCTACCTTTAGTAATATGAGTTACTTTACTAGAAAACATCCAATTGCTACAGGAGTAATATTAATAATTGCTGCAACAATTTTATTTAGGTTATCTTTTACTAATACTTTTCTTAATAGTTCAGAAGTTTTTATCTGGTCTATTTTAATTAGCATAGGATTACTTATCGCAGGTCTTTTAGTTATAGTTGGTTGGTGGAGAAATCATATATCTATGTTAACAACAAGACACAATGTTAATTGGAGGAATCATTAATCATGGAAGGAATATTTCTTGCAGCACTTCTTGGTGGAATTGGTGGGTTAACTCGGGGAGTTGTTGGATTATTGAAAGCATTATCTCTTAGGAGGAAAATTCTTTGGGGGTATTATGGAGTTACTGTTCTTATCGCAATAATAATTGGAATCTTCGTTGGAATTATCTTTGACTTCGATCCAAGATTAAGTCTTCTTGCGGGTTATGCCGGAACAGATATTCTTGAAGGAATTTACAAATCTTTCGCGGTTAAGAAAGTTTACATAGGAGCCAAGAAGAAATGAAAACCTGGCTTAAAGGAGGATTAATTGGAGTAGGAATTAGTTTAATCTTAATAGTATATGCTTTTTTATGTAAGGAGATAAATCCAATAGGTGCAACTTATTCATCTCAATGTGTTTCTTTTGGAAAGATATTTTTTTATGATTCCTTTACAACTATCAGAACATTAGCTGGAGGTTTTATCATAGGTGCAGTAATAGGCCTAATTATAGGAAAAATAAAATCTAAATTTAAATCTAAAACATAAAATGCCTACAAAACTCTCTGAGTTTATTATTGAAGCTAGAAAACGAGGATTCTCTGATATTCAAATTCGTAAATCTTTAAAAGAAAATGGCTGGCCAGCCGGGATTGTTAATAGTACTTTTAAAAAACTTCAGCCAAAATTTAAAATAAAAAATCAGGTTTGTGTTTTTCTTTCAGATGAAATTTTAAAGGTTTTACAAAAGCGAGCAAAGAAAAATATGTTTACTCTAAGTGAACAAATTGAAGATATTTTAAGAAGAAGTTCAATCAGAAAATCTAAATCCAAAAATACAGAAAAGATAGATGATTTATTATTAAAAATTTTCTCAAGAAGTTCTAGAGGAAGAAAAAAGAAATAATTACTTCTAACCAAATAGTTTTTATACTTAATTATTTTATTCTTTTTATGAACAAAAAATTGTTAGTTTTGGTTTTATTATTTACAATAATTAATTCCGTTGTTTTCATATCTGCAGATTGTGTTGATTCTGATGGAGGAGCATCTTTTTTTGAAAAAGGAGAAACTGCAGTAACATTTCCAGGAAGTATAGAATCTTCTCAAGTTCCTGAAGGGAGTACAGGTTATTCTTTTGATAATTGTTATCAAAATACCTTATCCGAAGCTGTTTGTGAAGATGGCAATTCAAAATTTGTAGAATATGAATGTCCTAACTGGTGTTTTGAAGGATTTTGCCTTAAGAGCAACGAAGAAGGTTATGTTTTAACCGAGAAAAGGAATTTTAGTGTAAACTTTGAAGATAAGACTTATGAAATTTCTATGGAATCTATTTCTATAAATTCAGTTAAAATAAGAATTGATGGAGATTTAAAAGAAATAACAGACTATTTAGAAATTGGAGATTCACAAAATATAGATGATAAACTTCTTATAAAAGTGATTGATTTAGATGCCATAAGAATGTATGGAGTTCCAGCATCAGTAACATTTACACTATCAGATTTATCTCAAACAAATCCCCTAATTAACTTAGAAAGAAATAATTTAAACTGGATTTTAATAGTTCTAATTATTGTAGTTCTTTTAATTGTTTTTTATCTTGTTTTAACAAGAAAAAAGAAATAATTTAGTTCTCTATATTCTTAACAATTGAGTATATTATTCCACCTGCCATTCCGGCAATTATTAAACCCATTATTCCAATACCTACTCCCGTTTCTATTTTTTCCCTCATATCTCTTCGAAACTCTCTTTTGTATACTGGAATTGCTTTTTCTATTTGAGCTATGAGTTTCAAGTCTTCTACACTTCCAACAAGCCCTCTTAATTCTCTCAACGCATTCTTTCTTTCCTTTTTCTGATAAACTGGAATCGAATAGCTTACTACTTCATCTTGTTCTATTGGAACCATTCCATCTCGTGTTGAATATCCTGTAGGAGACATAATTGCTTTAGAAACTACTTCATTAATTGTTTCTGTTTCAGACAATATTTTTAACAATTCACTTGCTCTATCGTTATTTCTCATAAATTTAGCTATTTATTGGTATATTTAAGAATTATTGTTGTCTATTTCTTCTCAATCTTTGCAATTTTTATGTCAAATATTAGTGTTTTTCCTGCCAAAGGATGATTCAAATCAATAGTTATCTTTTCATCGTCAACCGCAATTATTTTAGAAGGCATTTGTTGTCCTTGTGGTGTTGAAAGCATTAACATCATTCCAACTTCTGGTTCTTGTCCGGCTGGAAGACTACTTTTAGGAAAATCTTTTTTTAATTCTGGATTTGGTTCTCCATAGGCTTGTTCCGAAGTTAGGGTAATTTGTTTTTCTTCTCCCTCGTTCATTCCTCTAACCGCATCATCAAATCCTTTTATTACATTTCCAGCTCCAACCTCAAACTCTATTGGGTGTGTATGGTCTCCACGAGTAGAACTATCAAAAACTTCTCCGCTTTCTAATTTCCCTGTATATTCAACAGATATTTTATCTCCTTGTTCAATAGCCATTTTAAAATTTTAAACTCCTATATTTTTTTCAAGAAAAAACCTTTTATAAGTGTTTCTAAATTTAGAAACATTTTAAAACAAATACTCCCTAATTAATTTATGAGAGGTGATATATTTATTATAGTTGGAATTATATTATTTTTAATTGGAAATGTTAGTGCAGTAGATTGCAAAAGTCTTTCTGTTTCATTATTAAATCAAGATCCATATCCTGCGGTTCCAGGAGAGTATGTTAAATTAGTTTTTCAGATTGATGGAGCTTCAGATACTGACTGTGGAACAATTAAAATAAAAGTTAATGAGGGGTATCCTTTTTCTTTAGACCAGGGTGTTGAAAATGAAAAAAGTTTTCAGGCAGGAACCTATATTACAAATTATAAAAATACAATTCTAGTTCCCTATCAAGTAAGAATAGATTCAAATGCATTAGATGGAGAAAATCCTTTAGAGATATCCTATTCCAAAGGTTCTTTATCTGAAACACAATTTAAAAAAACATTTAATATCACAGTAGATGATACTAGAACAGATTTTGAGATTTATGTTAAAGATTACTCTCCTTCAACTAAAAGAATTACTTTTGATATCTTAAATGTTGGAGAGTCAGATGTTGAGGCAATAGCATTAGAAATTCCAGAACAAGAAGGAATAAAAATTATAGGAAACAATCGGGCGATTGTAGGTGATTTAGATACTAATGAAGAAACAACTACAAGTTTTGATATTTATTTAGACAAGGAAAATATTAATTTGAATTTATGGTATACAGATTCAATTGGAACTCGAAGAGAACTAAATAAAGAAGTTACAGTTAATTTAGAAAATTTTGTTAGAAAAGACAAACAAAATGATGGAGGATTTGCCTTCGCAACTTTTATTTATGGAATTATATTTACAATTATAATTTATTTTTCTTGGAAGTGGTATTCTAAAAGAAAAAACAAAAAAAAGAACCTTCATTCACACATGCGTTAATTTTATTCTAAAAATTTATAAACAAGTTCGCACAATAACTTTTATGAAAAAGGGGATTTTAAATAAAAAATCTAATATTAAAGCAGTTATTTTTGATGTTGGTGGTGTTTTAGTTTTAGGAAAGAATACCAAGACAGGAAAAAACAATAGAACCCTAGGAGTTCACGAATATGTTGTTAAAAAACTAAAAATTTCTTTGGATCAGTGGTTTGATTCTATAGACTCGGCTTATTCGGATTCAATAGAAGGAAAAGTCTCAAAAGAAAAAACTCTTAAAATAATTGCTAAAAATAATAAAATTTCTCAGGACAAATTGGAGAAAATTTTAAAAAAAGCATACAGAAATCATTTTGTTCAAAACAAACAACTGTTTGAACAGGCGTTTAAACTTAAACAGCTAGGATATAAAATCGCAGTTTTATCTGATCAGTGGCCAATTTCAAAAGAGGCAATAATGCCAGATAAATTGTATAAAAAGTTTAATCCAGTTATTGTTTCTTGTAACGTTGGTGTAAGGAAACCAAATCCAAAAATATACAAAATAACCCTAAAAAGTCTTAAACTTCCAGCAAAAGCGTGTTTATTTATTGATAATCAAACCTGGAATATCAAACCCGCAAAAAAACTAGGAATGAAAACAATTCTATTCAAAAACAATCAACAACTTTTTGAGAATAAATTGTGGAAGAGTTTATTTTAAAATGACTCCAGAAGAGTTTCTTAAAAAACTTGAGATAGAGTTAAAGATTTCTAAAAATTCAAAATACACACTAAGAAATTATGTAAAAATAAATGAAACTCTTTTAAATTTTGTAAAGAAAAATCCTGATGATGTTGTTCCGGATGATGTAAAACTCTACATGGCAGAAAATCTATCAGATAGAGCATCAACCTCAGTTATTCTTTTTCTTTCAGCATTAAGATATTCTTATGGAAATATACTTCAAAAAGATCCAACTATTAATATAAAACGCCCTAAAAGAGAGAAAAAATTGCCAACAGTTTTAACAAAAGAAGAAATAACAAAAATCATTAAAGCTTCTGAAAATAAAAAATCTAAATTAATGATTTCCTTAATGTATGCAATAGGTTTACGTGTTTCTGAAATTGTTGCTTTACAACTCAAAAATCTTAATTTTGAAGAAAAAATAGGGCACATAAGACAAGCAAAAGGGAGAAAAGATAGAGTATTTAATATACCTAATTTTTTAGAAAAAGATTTAAGAAAACAAGTAGAAAAACAAAGAGAAAATAATCAGGAATATTTATTTACCGGCCCTAATGGAAAATTGTCTGTAAGAAATATTCAAAAAATAGTTAGTAATACTGCAAAAAAAGCAGGAATAAAAAAAGAGGTTCATTGCCACACATTAAGACACAGTTTTGCAACTCATCTCTTAGAAAATGGGGTTGATATAAGAAAAATACAAGAACTTTTGGGGCATTCAGATTTAAGTACGACCCAAATTTACACCCATATCTCGACAGAAGAATTAAAAAAGATAAAGTCCCCATTGGATGAGTTAATGAAAAAATAAAATGCCAGAAATAACTAAATGCATAAAATGTGGATATGAATCTGAGAGTAATAAATTGAAATTTAGAGTTCCCCTCTGTGATATTTGTGAAAGATTTTCTCCGAATGATGAAAATTCATTTAAGGAGTATGTAAATGAGAAATTAGATTCAAAAGTTCTAGAAACATTTAGAAAATACTCTAAACCAAAAGGCCTTCCTCAAAAGCAAGGAATGTCAGATAAAGCAGAAAAAGGAGAATTAATGTCTCGTCCGCCTTTTGGATATAATATTGAAAAAGGAAAACTAGTTCCTGCAGAAAACTTTAGAGAGATAGAAGAAATTTTTGAAGAATTCTTAACAACAACAATAAGCCTAAATCAACTAGCAAAAAAACATAGTTTTTCGGTTAACGGATTAAAAAAAATATTAAAAAATTTCACATATATTGGAAAAATAAAGTTCAATAGTCAAGTTCATCAGGGTTCACACACTCCAATTGTCTCTTCAACATTATTTAATCACGTTCAAAATAAGTTAGAAAGACTCGGAACAAAGAAAATTTAAGTTAATTTAACACTCTAAAATATATATTCTCAGATAATTCTCTTTTTATACCTTTTTCAGAATTAGTATTTATGTCAAGAAAGCCAAGAGAATCTAAAAAGAAACATACAAGAGTTCTCTATATTGGTTTTGATGAGACTAATCATTTAGATAAATATAACGAAGAAGTTCGTGTTGCCATTTTTTCTCCTTTTGAAAAAGATATTTACCTGAGACAACTACCTAAACAAAGGCCTTTTCATCATGGTTTACCAAATAAACATTATTCAGAGCCTTTAGAACAAATATGTGCAGATATGGATTATGCATTTTTAACCGCACGAATAGAAGACCATCATCGGCTTAGAGGTGATTTTACTACCTTTACTACTGCAAGCCTACTTCAAGATATGCCTTATGAAAATTTCAAAGAGGTTCATCTTTTTTTTGATGGAAAAATGGATTTTCCAGAGAGAAAGAATGTAATAAAAGTTGTATCTAATCTTTGTGATATAGATCCAGAGATAATAAAAGTTCGTGCAGGAAAAGATTTTGATAGAAAATATCCAATAGTAAATCTTGCAGACAGTTTAGCTTACTGGCTATTTTATGTAAATAAATTAAATACCTTAGAACAATTATCTCAAGACCCACACAGAAGAAGATTAATTTTTCCTTAGTTAAATAATTTTATTCTAATTAGAAATAAACTATCTCTTAGAACTCTGTCTCTTCTTTCTTGCTTTAGAATCACCAGGTTTGTAAGCCTCTTTTCTTCTAACATCTGCAACTAACAAGCTCCAATCATAATCATCATATTCTTTTTTAAGAACTTCACTTTTGCTCTTTTCAATTATTGCTCTTGCTAAAGCTAAACGAGCTGCTTCAATCTGACTTTTTTCTCCACCACCTCTAACAGTAATTTTAACATCAAAATCTAGTTTTCCAAGAACTCTTTTAGCAATTCTTACAGGCTCTTCCATTTTTAGTCTATCAAACATTTGTAAACTAAGATAATCTTTTCCATTAAAACTAATATTTCCTTTTCCATCTGTAATTATTGCTCTAGCTACAGAACTTTTTCTTTTACCTGATGTAATTATTTTTTCTACCATTTTATTTTGGAATTTCTCCTACAGTAATATATTTCATTGGTTTCTCTTTTCCTGCCTTAATCATTTTCTTTCCTTCAAATTCTCTTGGAACTTTATTATGACATCTAATTCTTCCTAAGGCATCTTTTCCTCTTTTAGCTCTATGAGGGAGCATACCTCTTATGGATCTCTTTACAATTTTATAAGATAATCTAGAAACTTTAGGACCTTGCTGTCCACTTCCAACTCTTCCTCTTTTCTCTAAAAACTCTTTTAGGATGTTCTTCTCTCTTCCAGTAATAATAACCTTATCACAATTCAAAATTACTAATTCCTCTCCATTTAGAGCTTCTTTAGCAGCATAACTAGCAAGTCTCCCCATAGTTGCATCTGTTCCATCAATTATTTTCATTTTAATATTTTAATCCCTTTAGCCTCTGGACTTTTTTTAACTTCATCTGAAATATAAACAACCTCGCATTTTGAATTTAATAGCTTTTCCTTAGCTCTTTCTGAAAAATTAACTGCAGCAATCTTTATTTTTTTGCTAATCTCTCCCTGAGATAAAACCTTTCCAGGAACAACAATAAATTCACCTTCTTTTGAATTTTTATCTATTTCACTTAAATTAATTTCAGAATGATTTTTTCTTGGACTTGAAAGAGCTTCAGCAATTGCAAACCAGGCTTTAGTCTTTTTTGCAAGACGTATAGTTTCAACTAATTCTAAATGTGTTTTTCTTTTTTCTTGTTTTGAAATCTTTGTTTTTGATTTAACCATTTTATATTTTAGCAAGAAGTATTAACTTCTGCTAACGCGTTAACTCGCAGTAAAATTCCAAGAAGATTTTGGTTTATAAAGTTATTGATATCAGCCATGAGCAGTATATTAAAGATAAAATCAATAAGTGTTCTATCAGCCATGAGCAGTATATTAAAGGGAAAGTTGATAAGAAAACCGATAGGTGTTCTTATGCGGGTGAAAGGATTCGAACCTTCGTAAGCACTAAGCTAGCAGATTTTGAGTCTGCCCCATTTGACCACTCTGGCACACCCGCCTAAAAATACAATAAAAGAACTATATAAAAATCTTTAGAATTATTACGCTTTATTCAAATTCTTAGAAACTTCATTAAGGTCTTTTTTTAATACCTCAACAGATCTTTTTAGAATTTCTTCTGGCTCTAATTGTCCGAAAGATTCTATAGAGATAATCAAATCCTTTTTGATATCTTCTTCTAATTTTTTGCCTTCTTTTTCAGCAATTCCTTCACAAACATCTGAAATTTCTCTAGCTTTATCATCAACAACAATAATTCTGTCTCCCTTTTCTTTTACTTCAAGGTTAGGAATAATTTTTTTTATCTTTTCAGATAGAGACTTATCCATTTTTAATTCTAAAACATTTCTATAAATCATTAATCCAGGTGAAAATTTTGCATGCATAGAACCAGTTCCAAATTTATAATCTCCAACAATTTCTAACTCTTGTCCTTTATTTAATGAAGTTATTGGAATTGTATCATAAACTGGTTTTATTCCTCCCTGCATCTCTCCAGAATAAACAAAACCATCTTTTTTAATAACTAATTTTAAACTTCCTTCTTTTGAAGCCTTTTCCATTTTAAGTGGAATAAGTCCCATTCTATGAGCAATTGTCTCATCATAAAGAGGAGAGTCATTTTTGAATATTTCAACTTCATCTATTGCAAGTATTGGAATCTCACTAAGATATCTTCTTATAGCATTAACTAGACTATCTTCTATATCTGCCTTAAACACAATCTTATTTTCTTTTTTTTCTATTTGTTCCATTTTTATCTATTTTTTGAAAATGGAACCTTGAAAATTTTTTATTTTCATTTGTTCCATGATAATTTTATTTTTTATATGCTTTTAAATCTTCGGTTTACGGTCTTCTACCTCTTCTACCACCCTTAACCTTTGGACCACCACGCTTAACTCTTGTAGTATCAAGTATATTGAGAATTTTAAAACCTTCTCTTGAAAGACTTTTAATTATTGAATTTGCACCCGGACCAGGAGCAGGATTTCCTGTTTTAGCTCGTATTCTAACATATAAATGATTAACTCCTGAATCTTTTAATATCTCAGCTATTCTTTTGGCAATAAACATAGCAATTGTGGGATTAGCCTTAAGTCTATCGTGTTTAGTAACCTGTCCACCAGTTACTTTTGCAATTGTCTTTCCAGACATATCTGAAACATGCGCGATAGTATTATTAAAAGAAGTATAAATGTTAATTACTGCTTCAATATCTCTTTTTCTTTTTACTTCTTTAATTTTTGTTTTTTCTTCTGGCATTTCTTTTTCTTCCTTAACTATAATCTTTTTATCTTCAACTTTTGCCTTTTCTTCCTTAACTATAATTTTTTTATCTTCAACTTTTTCTTCTTTCACTTTTGCCTTTTCTTCCTTAACTATAATTTTTTTATCTTCAACTTTTTCTTCTTTCACTTTTGCCTTTTCTTCTTTTTTATCTTCACTCATTCTTCTCTTCCTCCTCAGATTTTTCTTCTTTTTTCTTCACTTTCTTAATTTCTTTAGCTTTCTTTTTCTTTAAAGAAATACCTTTTTCGAATTCAACTGGAACTATATATGAAGGAGAATCTACAATTCTTCCATTTACTAAAACCTTTTTATGGGCAATAAGCTGTCTTGCAGATTTTGATGTGCCAGCAAGATTTTTTTTAGAAACAACAGTCTGCAATCTTCTTTTTAAATAATCTTTTTTATCTAATGAAAGAACATCTCCAAGAGATGAAACATTCATACCAATTTTATTTAATTTTTCAAGAAAAGCTTTTTGTTCTTCCTGACTAGAGTGAATAAGCTTTTTTGCACGTGTTCTCATTTGATTAATTTTTGCATCGGCTTTCCAAATTTCTCTCTTATTTTTAAGACCAAATTCTTCTTTTATTTTAGCCTCGTCATCTAACCTTTTTTTATCAAAAGGTCTTTTGGGCCTTGAATATGTTTTATGTTTTCTTTTCATTTTTATTTATTTTCAGTTCTCTTTGGTTTCTTTTTAATTCCACTACCCTTTCTTCTATTCTTTCTAAAGTTACTTCTTGTTCTCTGTCCTCTTGTAGGAAGATTACTCATGTGTCTCAATCCACGATAACTCTTTATCTTTTTCAATCTCTTTACATCAAGCTCTTCTCTTAATTCTAAATCAGAACCCTGAAGATGTTTATCTTCTCCAGTTTCAAAATCTTTTCTTCTATTAAGTAAAAATGATGGAAGTTTTGGATTTTTAACAAAATCAGTAATTTTTTTTATTTCTTCTTCGGTTAAAAGACCAATTTTTTTATTTTTATCTATTTTTAAAGAACTACAAATAGCATTAGACATTGCCCAAGAAATTCCTTTAACTTTTGCAAGCCCAGAGTAAACTTTCATTTTTCCTTCTATATCTTTTGATAGAATTCTAACTATTCTGTCTTCTCTGTTTTCTTGTTTTTGTTTTACTTCCATTTTATTTGACAAATAAATTGAATCTCTCCATTTCAATAAGTTCTTGAATTATTCTTTTCTCTATTGCTTTTTCTGGGTCGGGAAGATTAGGAATTCTATTCCTTATGTCATCGAAGTTTTCAAAAGGATTTTTCTCTCTTTCCTTTATTATTTCCTTCATATGTTTTTTTCCCATTCCAGGAAGCAATTCTATCTGGTGAACTCGCTTATTTATAGCTTCCGATTTGTTATAAAACTCAACAAAACGCTCTTCATTCTCATTAACATTCTTTTCTATGAATTCTTGTAATTGTTGTTTAGCTGATTCTGTAAGTTTTTCTCTGTGTAGTCTTCCGAGGATATAGTAAACTTCATCTCTTTTACCTTCTCCAATATAGACTTTTTCACCAACTTCTAAAGAAATTCCTCTTCTTGGAACCAATTCCAGAAGAGTTAAGTTCTTCTCCCCTATAGCCTGAGCTATGGGCATCATTTTCCTTTCTAAAGGATAACCATTTGGTAGGAATTCTAAGACTATCGCATTTTCTTCTTTTTCCATTTTCCTTATTTGAATTCTTTAACAATTTCAAGTATTTTTTTTGACTCATCCTCATCTAATCCAACATCAATAAAAATTTTATTTAATTCTTCTACACTTTCTGGAAGCAAATCAATTATTTTAGAGATGTGTTCTTCTCTAATCTTCATAAAATCTAATTCCTGAATTTTCTTTCGAAGTTCTTTTGCATCTTTTGCTTTTAAAATTACGAATTTTTTTATAAATCCTACGCCATCAGTATCACTAGATTTATCTTCTTTCATATATTCTAGTGCTTCAGACATGCTTACCGGACTATTATTTTTTATCATCTTTTTTCTCTGAGGTTTTTATTTTCTTTAAATGTATCGGTTCTATTAAAAATATCTTTTCCTTGTTTTGATCTTTAATAAGAACAATATATGCTTTCCCTCTTTTTCCTTCTATTTTCCCAGTTCTTCCCTGAAGTCTTTCCGGAAAGGAAGAATTAATTGCTTTTTCTCTATTAACTGCCACACTATCTCCTACATCAAATTCTTGAAAGTATTTACTAAGTTGTAGCTTTCCTCTAGTTCTAATATCTTTTTTCTTACTCATAATTAACTCAGAAATATTCCATTTAAAAAACTATCTTTTATTAAATTCTTTCGACCTTTCCGGTGTTTTCAGTGCTCTCCGAAAAAGTGCAAGTATTGTTTGTATGACACAAGTCTCCATTATCTCTTGCATCTTCCATATTCTTTTTTATTGTGTTAAACATTTTCTCTCCCCAGACTTTCTCTCCACAAATATGACAAACACTTAATACAGAAGTGTCGGGAATTTCAACTCCACAATACATACATTTTTGTGCCATCTCTCTTTTTGTGTTGTTTAAAAATTAAATTAGTTTTTAAAGTTTTGTATGAAATTTTATATAAAATTAAAAAATAAAAATTCTCTTTTATTCATATCTTAGAGCATCAACAACATTTGTTTTAGATGCCTGCCAGGCAGGAAACACTCCAGATACTGCTCCGATTACAAATCCAAACGCTAAACAACCAAATATTAAATATAATGGGGCCGCCGCCTGAAGCAAATTTGTATTATATAAATTTGTAACGATATACTCTATCAAATTACTTAATCCAAATCCAAGAATAACTCCAATTATTGCCCCCATAACTCCAAGAAGCCCGGACTCAATTAGAAATATCCACATAATATCTTTGTTTTGTGCTCCTATAGCCTTCATCACACCTATCTCTTTTGTTCTCTCAATTACAGAGGTGTACATCGTATTTGCAATTCCAACTCCTCCAACAAATAAAGAAATCGCAGCAATTCCTCCTAAAAATGCAGTAATTATCAAAAGAATATTTGAAAAGCTCTGCAAAAGTTCTTCTGGAGTAAGTATCATAAAGTCCTGAGTTTTTTCAGTAACTCCTCTAGATCTTCTCAATTTTTTTTCTACTCTATCTGCAACGTCTTCAATATTCTCTCCAGGATTTATTTGTATTATAATTTGATCGACTCTATTTCCCGAATCAAAAAGAAGACTAAAGTCTTCCATAGGCATATAAATATTTTTATCATCTTGAGGATTTCCTATAACATCAACAACTCCCTTAACTTTGAATTTTTGATCATTAATCAAAATGCTATTTCCACTAGATAGTGGTTTTCCAAAAACATTATTATATTTATAATCATAACCAATGAGAACCTCATTTTTTCCATCTCTTAATTCAAATTTTCCTTCATCCATTTTCATATCCGTAGATTCTAGATACAAATCGAGCCTATCTGCAGGAATTCCTGCAATAATAAAATATCTTATTTTGTCATTAAATTCTATTTTCCCATTTCCAATTGTTGCATATGAAACATCCTTTACTCCAGACACCCTATCGATTATTTCAACATCCGCAGTCGTTAGTTTAACTGCTCCTCCATCTCCTCCAATTCCTAACTGTCCTTTTGGCATAATAAAAAATTTATCCACACCAAGAATTTGAAATTGTTCATTGATTGCTCCCTGCAATCCAAGAGATAAACTAATTAGAGTAAATATTGTTGCAATAGAAATAAAAATTCCAAGCATGGTAAGCCAACTTCTAAGTCCTCTCTGTCTCAAATTTCTTATAGCTATTTTAAAATAATCTGATATCATTTTATCCTCTAAGCGCATCAACTGGTTTTAATTTACTTGCTTGCAGAGCTGGAAAAACTCCAAAGATTATTCCAATTACAAATGAAAAACTTACCGCTCCAATTAATAAAAGATAATCTATACTAACTTTAAATAAATCCGTTCCTAGTGCACTATTTGCTACGGCAGAAATTCCTAATGCTCCACCCAATCCAATAAGTGCCCCAACAACTCCTCCAACTAATCCAAGAAGCCCGGACTCAATTAGAAATATCCAAAGAATATCTTTATTTTTTGCTCCTATAGCTTTCATAATTCCAATTTCATTAGTTCTCTCAACCACAGAAGTGTACATAGTGTTTGCAATTCCAACCCCCCCAACAACAAGAGAAATCATAGCAATACCAACAATAATAGCATTAATTATATTTAAGATTGTATTCACCGCTCCCAGAGCTTGTAGAGGTGTTTGAACACTAAAGGTCTCTTCTCCAATCTTTTCTTTTCTATCTCGTCTTAATGCATCTTCAATATTTTTTGCAACAAGTTCAATTTCATTTTTATCTTCTACCTGTGCAATTAACATATCCCATTCGTTATTTATATCTAGGAGATTTTGTAAATCATCCGTTGGAATTATAATTAAACTATTTAATTGAAAATTACTAGATTTTTTTAATATTCCCGCAATTTCAAAATCTTTTCCATTAATGTTTATCTTTTTTCCAACCTCTAAATCTTTTTCAAAATCTTCTGTATTTGCTATATCTGCACCAAGAAGAACTTTTCCTCGCTCGTCATATCTTAATAACTGGCCATCTTCAATTTCTATTGAAAATGAATCATATACAATTTGAGATGTATCTGGATTATTTGGAAGATCAGATACATAATAATATGCAGGAATTTTATTATACTCCACTTTTACAATTCTTATTAGCCTTGGAATAACTAAATCGACCCCCCCTATTCTTTTTATAAGGTCTATATCTCTTTCATTCAGTTTATCAACAACAGTACTTCCAGGAGGACCAAAACCAGTACCCTTATTTTGAATTGTAAGTTTATCAACAGAAAGAGTTCCAAATTGTCCGAGAACCGCAGCCTTGAGTCCAGCCCCCATAGAGATTAATGCAACAACTGCAGCAATACCAATAAAGATTCCAAGAATTGTTAGCCAGCTTCTTAATCCTCGATGTCTAAGATTCCCAAAAGCTAACTTAAAATAATCCGATATCATTTTATATTACTAAAAGATATCCGTTAAAATATCTTTTTGTTTTAGAATCAATTAATTTATCTCCTTTCTTTATCTTTCTTTTTTCTTCTTTTCTTAAAAGTTCTGTAAATAACCCAAACAACAATTATAAATAAAGCAACTCCAATATAAATACCGGTTTTACTTTTTGATATTAATCCTAAATTTAAAGCTTCTTCTGTAGTATAAACTTGAAGAGGTAAAATTATTGTTTCTATTTGTTCTTTATTATCAAAATCATTATACTTAAGAATAACATCAAGAGTAGGATTCTTTTTAGTAAACAAAACTTCCCAAGATGCAGTATCTGAATCCTCTGCGTTTACAGTTCCAATAAAAACTTTTTCTTTTGAGATTAAATCATATCCTTCTGGATTTGCAGTAATTGAAACAGATTTTATATCTCCTAATCCCCTATTGATTATTTCTAGAGTTATTCTTCCTTTCTCTCCAACTATTGGAGCATCAATTTGTGTTCCCTTAGTTTCAACTCCAAAATCTAAATCTGTTTTAGCAGAAACTCTAATTCCAAAAGTTCCTTGTTTTTGTTCCTTTTCATCATTATCTAAATTAGTATAACTTATTAGATAAGGAATATTATAATCTCCTGGAACAATACTTGTAGAAGCTTTAATAGTAAAACTGGCAGAATCATCATCATCTTCATCTAAATCATCTAAATCTTTTTCACTATTTCCTATGATTGTGAATGGTAAAGAAATAAATTCTCCTGTGGGAGAAACTGCACTAAGAACTATCGCAATAGAAACATCTTCCATATCAAAATTTTCATTATTATCTACATCAATTCTAACATTTCCTTGTTCTCCAGGATAAATTGTAATATAATCTATATCAACAATTATTGCAGAAGCAAAAGAGATAAGACTTGCTAGATAAAGAAACATTATTGCCAATGCAACTACAATCTTAGTTTTTTGTTCCATTTTGTTTAAATTTGTAACACATATCCTTTATAAATTTTATTGTTGTTACTCCGAACAAGTAAAAACAGATTATTGACTTAACTGACAGACTTTTTTTATAGAAACTTTTTTCCAGACTTTTCCTTTTCTTTTTTCTACAAATTCTACCTTTCCATCCCTTATAGAATATATTGTTCTAGCATGAATTCTTGCTAAATCCGGATCATGAGTAACCATAATTATAGTTTTTCCTTTTTTGTTTAATTTTTCCAAAAAATCCATAACCTTTCCTCCGGTTTTTGTATCTAGATTTCCTGTTGGCTCGTCTGCAAGAACCACATCTGGATCGTTTGCTAAAGAACGAGCAATTGCAACTCTTTGTTGTTGTCCCCCCGAAAGTTGATTTGGATAGAAATCCATTCTATCATCTAATTCAACTAATTTTAGAAGTTTTTCTGCATTATGAATCCTTTCCTCAATTTCCAGTCCTTGAAAAGTCATAGGAAGCATAACATTCTCTTTTGCAGTCAAATTAGGAATAAGATTAAATTGTTGAAAAATAAAGCCTATTTTTTTACCTCTTAATTGAGCAAGTTCAGATTCGGTCATTTCTTCAATATTTATACCATCAAGATAGATATCTCCTTTTGTAGCATAATCTAAACTCCCGGTTAAATTCATACTTGTAGATTTCCCACTCCCACTAGGACCCATAATTGCAACAAAATCTCCTTCCTCTATTCCAATATTAACTCCATCTAAGGCTTTCACAATATTATCCCCCATTTCATAATATCTTGCAACATTTTTTAATTCAATTATATTTTTCATGCCCATATCATTTCTTAAGAGTTTTTCTTTAAATATTTACCTATCCAAAGCTTTAAAAATACTATTTGAGCATTATTATTATGATAGTTCCAGTAAGATGTTTTTCATGTGGTAAACCAATAGGGCACCTTTGGGAAGAATTTAAGAAAAGAACAAAGAATGGGGAACCCTCTTCAAAAGTTCTAAATGATTTAGAGCTAGAAAGATTTTGTTGTAGAAGTGTTTTTTTAGGACACGAAGATTTAATTGAGCTAACTGGAAAATTTAAAAAATCATAATTTCCATCCGCTCACATTATTACAAGAATTACATATAATTATTTTTTTACCATTTCTAATTATTATTTTTGAATTTAAATAAGGAGAGTAACATTTCTTACAAAATAACTTCCTTTTTTCTTTTAGAGGAATATTATTTTTCATTGCAAGACGTTTTATTTTTTTAATTTCTTTTGGACTTTTTTTATTTATTTTTTTAAAGAAATCTTCAATTTCCTGTTTAATCTCATTTTTAGATATATTTTTCATAAATTCTTAATGAAATAAATCTTTAAATAGGTTTTTCAATTAAATTTATTATGAAATCTGTAGACTCTGTAATTAATTTTTTTAGGTGGATAAGAGCAGAATATATTATAAGAAAACATCAAGCTCTTTCAGAGTATGTTGAAAGCAAACATGCAAAAGGACTTATGTGCGCTAGTGAGGAAAAATATCTTATTTCTAATAAAGTATGTAATGCCGGAGTAGATCGTTTTATTTATCGACCAAGATTTCTATAATTTAAAGAATATGAAAGACAGCTTGAAAGTTTTCCCTCTTGTCGGAGAGTACCGCCAACAACGTAGGAAGCTTAACTTCTGTGTTCGGAATGGGAACAGGTGTTTCCAACCTACTATGGCCGTCTTCAAAAATAACGACTATTGAGAGTATTTAAATCTTGTCTTTCCAAATAATTTCTGATTTCTTTTACAGTAATACTACAAGTTCCAATTTTTCCCACAGCAATACCTGAGGCAACATTTGCAAGTTTTGCTGCTTCTTTAATTTCAAGTCCAGAAATAAGACCTAGCGAAATTGTTGCTGCAAAAGTATCTCCTGCTCCAGTAACATCTGCGACTTCTTTTGCTTGGGTGTTTACAAAAATACATTCTTCTTTTGGAGAATTATAACAAAACATTCCTTCTTCTCCACAAGTTACTATAACATATTTTGAATTCACACTCTCAGAAATAGCTCTGCCCATTTGAACCAGAATTTCCTTAGATTTAGAATATTTTATTCCGCTAATATCTTCGGCCTCTTTTTTATTAGGACAAACAAGTGTACAATTTTTAAAAAAATCTAAATTTTTTGGTTTTGGATCAACAAGAATCGGAATATGATTACTATTTGAAATCTGGATAATTTCTCTACAAAAATCTTCCCTAAAAAATTCTTTATCATAATCAGATAAAATAATTATATCAAATTTTTTTATTTCTTTTTTGAGTAGATTAATTATCTTATTCTTTGTTTCACTACTTATTTTTTTTATTTCTTTTTCTCCAAAATCTAAACGAGTAATTTGTTGCCCATGGGCGATTATTCTTTGTTTCATTAAAGGCTGATTTTTTGAGTTAAATTTTTTTAAATCAATTGATTTTTCTTTACAGATTTTTTTAATTATTTTTCCTGAAAGACCATCTCCAATAATTCCATACAGAGTACATTTAGCACCTAAAGAAACAATATTGTTTGCAACATTTGCAGCACCTCCCAAAGAATAACTTTCTTTTATTATTTTCACTAATGGGGCTGCGGGCTGTTCAGGATTTACTCTTTCAACACTTCCCCAACTGAATTTATCTAGAATTATGTCTCCCATGACTAAAACTCTTTTGTTTGGAAAATTATTCAGAGTCTCTTTTAGAGTATCATTCATATAATTTTTTCTTTTCTACTCTTATAAAAATTATGGATTTAGAATATACTCTATGTGGGTACAAGGATTCGAACCTTGGTAAGCACTAAGCAACAGGTCCTTAACCTGTCCCGTTTGACCACTCCGGCACACCCACCTAAAATTTATCAATTTTTTTAATATATAAAACTTAAGATTATACAAAACTAATAAATCCTTTTTGAATTACAACAATTCCAATAACAATTCCAATAATTGTTGGAATTGAAATAATAATCATAAGTAAAAATAGAAATCCAACCGCAACATCAACCCAACTTCCAAAATCTTGCCAGAATCCAAGAGAAGATTTAGCAAGCATTATTATTGCAAGAAATAATAAGAATTTAATCGGAAAATCAAAACCCATACCAAAAATTAGTATTGCTCCAATAACGATATCGATTATTCCTAAAATCTTTATCAGCATGTTTTTTAAACTACTACCTCTCTTTTAAATATAGTGTCAAGCCCAAGTAGCTCAGTCTGGATAGAGCGAGTGCCTCCTAAGTACTAGGTCGAAGGTTCGAATCCTTCCTTGGGCGCTTGTAATTAATTGTATAAAACTTTTCATAACATTTAAAAATATTAAATTACAATTAGTGATATGTCATTGATAAGAAATTGGTATGAATTAAGGGTAAAAAAATCAGAATCACCAACCCCAAAAGATGATTTATATTATTCTTGCGAAAAAACCAACACTACTCCCGATGGTCAATTAGTAACTATTACTCAATTTCCTTCGAGAGCATTTCTCTCAGATGAAGAAAAAATACAAATTATGAACAGAGAATTAAAAAATCCTTCTTTTCCAAAATAACAAACTTTAAAACCTATTTACCAATAATAATTTTAAAGCGTTGGTAGTTTAAAGGCAGAATAACTGGCTTCCAACCAGTTGATCCGGGTCCGATTCCCGGCCGGCGCATTTCAATAAAAAATGGAAGAAAATTCAGAAAACAATCAACCCAATTTAGAAGTAAAAAAAGAGGAAATAGTAGAAACTCCTAAGGAGAAATTCAATTTTGGAAAATTTCATGATAAGTATTACAAAGCGCTTTTATTGATCCCAATAACTCTACTAATAATATCTCTTGCTTACATGTTTATATTTTATTCACAAAATGGGGATTTCCTTCAAAAAGATATTTCTCTTACAGGAGGAACAACTATAACTCTTTTACAAAAAGTAGACGGAGCTCAATTAAAGTTAGATCTTTCAGATAAGTTAGAAGATCTAAATACTAGGGAGATTTATGATTTAATAACTCGAGAGGAAAAGGCATTAATCCTAGAAACAAAATCTAATTTAGATGTAACAAAACCTATTTTGGAGGATTATCTTGGTTATGAATTAACTGAAGAAAATTCAAGTATAGAATTTACTGGTTCTACTCTTAGTGAAGCTTTTTACAAGCAACTAATAATCGCAATAATTCTAGCATTTATTTTTATGGCAATTGTAGTTTTCATAATTTTTAGAACAATTGTTCCTTCAACCGCAGTTATTATTTCTGCATTTGCAGACATTTTAATGACTCTAGCATTAGTTAATTTTCTTGGAATGAAAATGTCAAGCGCAGGAATCGTAGCATTTCTAATGCTTATTGGTTATAGTGTAGATACAGATATTTTGCTTACAACAAGAATTTTAAAAAGACAGGAAGGAGAATTAAACGAAAGACTTTATGGGGCATTCAAAACCGGAATTACTATGACCCTAACCTCTCTTTTAGCAATATTCTTTGCATTAATAATTGTAAATTCTTTTTCAATCGTTCTTTCTCAAATATTTATGATCTTAACAATTGGTCTTTCCTTCGATTTACTTAACACCTGGATAACAAACGTTTCAATACTTAAATGGTATGCTCTTAAAAAATCAAAATGAAAATAAAGCTAACTTGGAAAATATGGTTGATGATAATAATAGTTGTTTTATCATTATTATCTATCTTTGGATTTCCTCCAACTTTTTTCCAGGATGGAGTGGCAATTACATCTGTTCAAACAAATTCTTCTGCCTTCGAACAGGGTTTTAGACAAGGGCAGATTATTACTCAGATTGATGAGTATAAAATAAAAAATTTAGAAGATTTTTCTTCAGCATTACAAGGGAAATTCCAATCAGAAGAAAATGAGAAAGTTGTTTTCCAGACAAAAGATTCGGAGATAATTTTCTTTTCAAAAAATGCTCCAGATATAACTGTTTCTAATGTTAAAAAAACAAACATAAAAACCGGGCTGGATTTATCTGGAGGAGCAAGAGCATTAATTCAAGCACAAGATAAAGAACTTTCTTCAAGCGAGGTAACAGATTTAATTGATGTGATAAATAATAGATTAAATGTTTATGGGATTACAGATTTAAGAATAGTCCCGGTTTCAGATCTTTCTGGAAATCATTTTATTTTAATTGAGATTGCGGGAGCAACTCCAAAAGATATAGAAGATCTAATAAGTAAGCAGGGAAAGTTTGAGGCTAAAATAGGAAACGAGACAGCATTTATTGGAGGAGAAAGAGACATAACATCTGTTTGTAGAAATGACGCTACTTGTGCCGGAGTTGAATCTTGTGATAAGGCGCAGGATGGAAATTCTTATTGTAATTTTAGATTTGTAATTTATTTAAGTGAGGAGGCTGCTCAAAGACATGCAGATATAACAGAGAATTTAGGAGTAAATTCAACCGCACAGGGAAATTATTTAGATCAAAAATTAGATTTATATTTAGATGATAATTTAGTTGATAGTTTATCAATTAGTGAAGGGCTTAAGGGAAGAGTTACAACTCAAATTCAAATATCTGGTTCTGGAAGCGGAGAAACAGAAGAAGATGCGTATGAAGATGCAATGGATTCAATGCATCAACTACAAACTGTTTTAATAACGGGAAGTCTTCCTCACAAATTAGAAATTGTTAAGCTAGATACAATCTCTCCCGCTCTTGGAGGAGATTTTCTTAAGTCAATAATGTTTGCAGGAATTGCAGCACTTTCTGCAGTTGCTTTAATTATCTTTTTGAGATATAAAAGTATCAAACCCTCTCTTGCAATGTTGTTAACTATGGTTTCAGAATTAATTATAATTTTAGGAATAGCATCTTTTATTGATTGGAATATAGATCTTCCTGGAATCGCAGGTATACTGGCAACAATTGGTACTGGGGTTGATGATCAAATAGTTATTTTAGATGAAACAAAACAATCAAAAGGATTAAGTCTAAAACAACGTCTTAAAAGAGCATTCGCGATAATAATGGGAGCATACTTTACTGTTGTTGTTTCCCTACTTCCTCTTATGTGGGCAGGAGCAGGATTATTAAAAGGATTTGCGATTACCACAATAATTGGAGTAACTGTTGGAGTTTTAATTACACGTCCAGCATTCTCAGATATTATTAAAAGTTTTGTGGATTAAAATGTTTCCAAGAGAACACCTATTTTTTGGAGCAATTTTCTCTATAATTTTATTTTTATTATTTCCCCAAATAGGTTTTTTAGGATTTTTAATTATTCTTTTTTCTTCTGTATTAATTGATGTAGATCACTATATTTATTATGTTTTTAAGACAAACGACTGGAATCTTAAACATGCTTATGATGGATATATAAAGAAAGGGAAAAAAGCAAAACTTCTACAAAAAAAAGAAAGAGATAATCTTTTCATAGGAATTTTTTTTCTGCACGGGTTTGAGTTTCTTTTTATTCTTTTATTAGCATCAATCTTTATTTCAAAATATTTTTTATTTGTTTTACTAGGATTTAATTTTCATCTATTGTTAGATATAATACAAACTAAAAAATGTTTTAAAAGACCAATAAAAGTTTCTTTAATTTATGATATTCTTTCTGCTAAAAATTTAACAAAGATTGACTTTGATTAAAAAACCCAACCCTTAAAAAAACTATATGCTTGCAAGCCTATTTTTTTCCAATCTTTTAAGGGAAATTCTTTCATTTTTTTTAAAGCATATTTAGGACGCAAATAAAATTTTCGATATGCTTTTTTTCTTCCAATCTGTATCCTTTCACTAGAAAGGTTAGGATAAGAGACAAGGGAGTTATTTATTTCATACTTGCTCCAGGGAAATTCCTTAAGATAACCTTTTTTTAGAACATACTCTCTAAACTCTGTTCCTGGAAAAGGAACCGCACTATAAAATTGAGCGTAATCTGGATCTAATTTTATCACTCTTTTTATTGTGGTGTTTATTGTTTCTTCGGTCTCTCCAGGAAGTCCAAAAATTAGATGTAATTGACATTTTATTTTATATTTTTTACATAGTTCTATAGAATTTCTTACTTGTTCAATAGTTATATTTTTTTTAGCTCTTTTTAGAATTTCTTCATCTAAACTTTCAACACCAAAAGTTATAGCCTTACATCCAGATTTAGCCATCCATTTGGCTCTTTCATCATCAAAAGTATCAACTCTGCTATTGGAAAACCAATTAATTTTAAGATTTCTTTTTAGAATTTCTTTCGAGATTCCTACAACTTGATTTTTGTCAAAAGTAAACGTATCACTCCACATTCCAATATGAGTTATTCCATATTTGTTAATACACTCTTCAATTTCATCTACAATATTTTCTGGACTTCTCAATCTCGGGTTTTTCCCATAATATTTATCTGCAGTACAAAAAATACATCCATATGGACAACCCCTCCCAGTAACAACTAAAGTATACGGATCTTGAGTTAGAGGTTCAATGTATTTTTTATTATCTAATAAATCTCTTGTAGGGAAAGGTAAAGAATCTAAATCCTGAATAAGTTCTGCAGGGGGATTGTTTATTATTTTGTCTTTTTCTTTGTAACTTACCCCCTTAACTTTTCCCAATAATTTTTTATTGCCTATTGCTTTTGCAAGATTTAGGGTTGTCATTTCAGGCTCCCCCCTAATTGCAAAATCAAATTCAGATTCTTTTAAGGATTCCTCTGGAATTGTTGTAACATGCATTCCCATTGCAGCGCAAGGTAATTTCATTTTTTTACATATTTCAGCAACAAATCTATCTTTTTCAAAAGACATGGTTGCAACATTAACAACAACAAAAAATGGATTTTCTTTTTCAATGATTTCTTCCAATTTTTTGAATGTTATTTCATGAGCAATACAATCAATTATTTTAACATCAAAACCACTCTCTCTTAAGGCTGCAGCGGTTGAAGGAATTGAAATTGGAACCATTAGGTACTGATATGAATCTGCGCTCTGCTCGCATCTTCCCTCTCTAATGACCTTTGTTTCAGAAGGAGGATTTATCAATAATATTTTTTTATTTTTCATTTTCTTTTAATGCAATTCCTTTTACTATTTTTGTTATTTCTTGTTCAATTTTCTCCAAATTCATTCCAACTCTAAAAATCAAAATGAAAAGAACGATTATTGAAATATAAATTGGCAAATCTTTCGCTCTTTCTATTCCAAATAGATTTGAAAAGAAAAATACAATTCCGGGAAAAAGAACAATAATTGATAAAGACAACCAAATAAAAATCCAAAAAAAGAATCTTTTAATCGAAATTTTATTTTTCTTAAAATCTAGAAGTAATTTAAAATACATCAAGAATACAAAAAAAGTTATTATTATTTCTGTTATCATATTATTTACCTCATAATTCTCCTTAATAAAAGTTTATATGCAATATTGATAGCATTTCCCCCTGTTTGGCCTTTTTCTAGGGAATAATCTGTATAAATAGCTTTTATTGGAATCTCTTTAAACTTTAGTTTATTTCTTCCTATTTCTTTAATTATCTCAGATGAGACTTCCATTTTATTCGTTCTTATGTTTATTTTCTCTGCAGCACTTCTTGAAAAGACTCTAAGTCCAGATTGTGTATCTGTTGAATAAACCCCAAACAATGCTTTTGTTAAGAAACTAGCTCCAGAATTTATTGCTTTTCTTGAAAATGGCATACCTTTAGAATCTATTAATCTAGATCCAATAACAACATCTAAATTTTCTTTTTGTAAAAATTCTACAGTTCTTTTAACATCTTTTGGATCGTGTTGGCCATCCGCGTCACATGTTGCAATTATTTTTGCTCCATTTTTTAGAGCTGCACTTATTCCAGTATTTAGAGCTCCTCCCAATCCCCTGTTTATAATATGATTATAAATTTTAACTTTTTTGTTTTTGACTACTTCTTTTGTTTTATCTGTAGAACAATCATTAACTACCAGAATATTTTGAAAACCTTCTTTTTTTAAACTATCTATTACTTTTCCAATAACTTTTTCTTCATTATAAGCCGGAATGACTATCCAGATTTTTGACCCTTTTTTCCCTAACTTTTTCATACAATTTCCTATTTACGTGTGTTTTAAAGATTTGTTATGATTGAAAGACATAAACAATTCTTATAAACAAAAGAATTATCCAATTATATGAAAAAGTTAATCAAAGTTATTGATAATCTAACCCTTTTTTTTGGATTTGGAAATAAGGAACTCACTCGATTTTTAAGATATAACTTAGCAGCAGGAGTTGCAACCTTTATAGATATATTTCTTTATTGGATTGCGGTTGCATTTTTAGGAATTAGTTATCTTATTTCTGGAACAGTAACTTTTTCAATAGGGCTCTTAGTTAATTATTCTTTAAATAGAGTATGGGGATTTAAAGGAACAAAAAGAAGAATTCTACACGGATTTTTATATTTTTTCTTAGTTGGAGTAACTGCACTAGTGATTGCTCTTTTTTTCCTGGCTTTTTTTGTTGAGGTTATGGGAATTAATTATCTTGTAGCAAGAATTTTAGTTGTTTTAATTGTAATGCCTTGGAATTACTTTTTGAACGCAATTTTAACATTTAAACAACCAAGAGCCTAAGAGTATTCTCTTCTCCAAAACCAAATAATTACAAACATAGAAATAATTTCAAAAAGTATCGTTAAATAAAATACTAGAAATCCAAAATCATTTAGAATTTCTCCAAATGAATTTTTTATGTTATATTTATCATAAATATCCCCTTCCCAATTAACCGGATAAAAATAATGGACATGTGTTTTTTTAACTTCTTCTAAAACAGATGGATTTAACTCTAAACTAATTTCATAAATCTTAAAATAAGCATCTCCTTTTTCTGCATTTTGCTCTCCTCCGGAGTAAATTATCTTTTTTTCAGGAGTAATTTCCCTAAAATTATTTACTAATTGCTCCATGCTTTCATTTAGATCGGGTTGATCTTTTATAGTTCCCCATCCACAATCATCTACCGCACACTCTATAAAATATGTTTTAATTGGTATTTTTTGAATATCTTCAGATCCAAACTGAGAGATTATTTGTGGAAGATAAGATGCCTCCAGATAAGATCTATCATTAAATATAAATGCGGTTCTACCCCTGAAAACTCTCGAATCAACAACAACCAAACTATCTTCTTCAATATTATTAATCGTATAACTTCTCATTTTTGAGATAGCAGTTTTTCCTGTAAGCTGTGGAGCAAGAACAAACAAATTAATCATTAAAATAAGAATCATTGCTATCAGAATAATATATCTAAATCCTTTTTTGATAAACATTTTATCTAATTTAATGATAAAAAGTGCAGCAAATACCGAAAAGATTAAAGTATGAAAAACAAAATGGGTTCTCAGCCAGGCAGTTCCAGATATAAATAAAAAAGCAAAAATAAACCAAAAAAATAGAAATAGGTTCGCCTCTTTATATCTTTTAAAAGTTAAAATAAAACCAAATAGTGCAAGCACGCTAAGAATTGGATCATAGGTCCAAAAAGAAGTTATTCCAGACTTCATTCCAGTAATTAGCTGACTAATCATAAAAGGAGAATCTATTCCACCAAGTCCAGCATATTGTTCTTTATTAATATTAAAATATCTTGAGATTTGTAAATCCACAATTCCTTTATCTTTATATAAAAGATAATTTGCAATAATTATTGGAGCTAAAGTTAAAAAAACAATCAAAAAACAGATTAAAAGGATCTTAGCCCCTTTCTTTCCTAAATACTCTTTTCCATACTCCTTATTTTTATAAACATAAAATATTCCAAATGCTAAATAACTTAATACCCAGATTCCAGCAAATGTTTTAACCGCTATTGCGAGTCCAAGAAATAATGCAGAAATATAATACATATAATCTTTTTTATCATATATTGCAGATAGGAATGCATAACTGCTTAATAGAACAAAAAATGCCATAGTAATATCCATCTCTGCTAGACTAAATCTAATTTGATATCCTGAAATTGCCGCAAAAAAAGCTGAGAGCAATGCGATTTTTTCGCTTTTGTATAATTTTAAAACTATTAAATAAAGAATAAGAATCGAAAGCAATCCAAATAAAATGGAAGGAAGTCTAGCCGTTATAAGATTAATATATCCTGTAAGTTTATAACCTACTTCTGTGAGAAAATAAAAACTATGGCTTTCATCTATAGAATTCATGGTACCAGAATTATGAACATTTATACTTCTTACAGCCACATTCATTTCATCTGCAAGAGGTTCAACATTAGATGCAACAAGAATTCTAAGAAATATTGCTATTAAAATAATCAAAATTAGGTAAAGATTTCTTTTTTTTAATAAGAAATTCAAAATTTTATCCCCCATTTTTGAGTCTTTTTCCATAAATACTCTCTATAAAATATTTTATATAAATGTATCTAATCTAATTGAATAAATTAGTCATTTTTTTATTAAATACTATGTTGGCCATTTAAAATCAATTTCCTGTTTGGTATTCGTTAAAAATAATTCTTGATTCTCTTTTTTAATAAATTCATCTACTGCGGTTTTAACTCCAAAATCTCCTTCTATAAAATTTCCATTTACATAGTCATGGCCTGCAAATACACTTTCTTTTTTTAATTTTGGCCACCATAAATTTAAGTCTTCTAGAACTCCAGAGTAAGAGTGTTGCGCATCAATATAAATAAAATCTAGGCTTTCATTACGAAACTTTCCTACAGAATCTATAGAAAACTTTCTTAAAATTACGCTTCTTTTTCCAAATTTAAATAACCTTAGAATTGTTTTAATATAATTGAGATATTGTTTTATTTGGTTTTTATTGGCAATATCCTTATATCCACTAAAATTTTTCCAGCAATCTATAGAATATAATCTTTTTAATATGCTAGATCTTAAAATTTTTTCTGAATAAATCCCGGTTTGAACACCAATTTCTACTCCAATATCCACTAAATTTAATTTTCTTAGGAGTAATGGAAGTTGGTCTCTATAAGAAATTTGTAAATGCTCTTTTTTCATGTAATTTGATAGTGGATCGACTTTTAAATATATTTATCCTCAAATAAGTTTAAATAAGCGAATAAATGCATTTAGGATATGAATAATTTAGTTAAAGATGAAGAACAATTTAATCATGGATTAAAAATTTTAGCAAAATCCTCTTTTTTCATCTTTATCTTTTTGTTTATTTCAAAGTTAACATTTTATATCTATCGATTAGTAATTGCAAGACATTTTGGACCAGAGATTTATGGTTTATTTTCAATTGCATTAATTATTTTATCTTTTTTTGTGGCCTTATTTTCATTTGGATTGGATCAAGGAGTTTTAAGATTCATCCCATATTATTTAGGAAAAAAAGAAAAAGAAAAAGTAAAATATTTGGTAAGATTTTCATTTAAAATTCTTTTTATTTTAAGCTTTTTTGCTGGAATATCCTTATTTTATTTATCTGGGATAATTTCTACAAACATCTTCCATAACGAAGATTTAACTATTTTCTTAAGGGGATTTAGCTTATTAGTTCCAGTTTATATATTCTCATATCTCCTTTTAGCAATTCTAAGGGCTCATGAAAAAGTTATTTGGTATTCTTTTAATCTAAATGTGCTTCAAAACTTAGTAAAGGTTTTAGCAATCATACTCCTAATTTATATTGGTTTTGAAAGCGATTCAATAACTTTTTCTTTCTTTCTTGGTGTTTTAGCAATGTTTTTACTTTCTTTTTATTTAGTTAAGTTTTATTTCAATTATCTTTTTAAACCAACAAAGTTAGGGAAAAATATAAGGGCGACATTGAGAAGAGAATTTATTTCTTATTCTTGGCCTCTAATGTTTTTAGGAATATTTTTAAGTATTCTTTCTTGGACAGATTCTTTTATGATTGGAATTTTTGTAGATGCTACTTCTGTAGGATTATATAATTCGGCAGTCCCCATATCGATCTTAATCGCAATATCTTCAGAAATTTTTATGCAGCCATTTTTCCCCCTTATAACAAGAGCGTATTCAATGAAAAATTTTGAAATGGTGAAGCAAATTAGTCAACAAGTAGGGAAGTGGATTTTCATAATAAACTTACCTCTATTAATAATTATTTTCCTTTTTCCAGGGGCAATAATAAATCTATTTTTTGGATCAGAGTATATATCTGCCGAAAATGCATTAAGGATACTTTCAATAGGAGTTTTTTTCGGAACTCTCACAGTATCAATACCATTAAATCTTCTTTCATCAATTGGTAAATCAAAACTATTATTACTTAACTTTGGGGGAATAACTATTTTTAATATCATCCTTAATTGTATATTAATTCCTAAGTATGGTATAAATGGGGCTGCTTTTTCTACAACAATTTCTACTTTTCTTCTAGGTACCGTTCTTATTTTAGAATCTAAACATTATACTTCAATAATTCCTTTAAGAAGAAAGATGATTCGTATTTTTTTAATCTCAATAATACCAACATCATTACTGCTTTTTTTAAGATTAATAGTACCAATAAATAAGACAAGTTTAATTCTTTTAGGCATTTTTTTCTCATTTTCATACATTTTAGCAATAATTTTAACCGGGTGCTTAGATAAAAATGATTTTTTAATTATCCAGTCATTTGTTAAAAAAGGAATTAAAAAATAAAAGAAGATTATCTGAATTAGACCAGTATTTTCTTGGTTGGTTAAACATAGATATCTTTTTAATCTAAAATTTATTTTAGTTTATATGCATAAATCTCAATCCAAATCTAAGAATTATTCTATATGTCTCACAACATATTTTGATAAGGGATTCGAAGAAATTGGAAGTTTGTGTCTAGAATCCTTAAAAAAATATGCTAAAAAATATGGTTTTGATATAAAATTATATAATGATTTTAAATCTAATCGTCCTGCACCCTGGAATAAAATTAAAATTGTTGAAAAAATCTTAAATGATAAAAAAAGATACGATTTTGTTTTTTGGATTGATGCAGATGCACTTTTTGTTAATTTTGATGAGGATATAAGGCTTGAGATAGAACCAGAAAATGATTTATATTTAGTCAAACACCAGATAAACGAAAGCAAAATTCCAAATACGGGGGTTTTTTTATTAAGAAATTCTGATTGGTCTAAGGAATTTTTAAAAGAGGTCTGGGATAAAAAAGAATATATTCATCATAATTGGTGGGAAAATGCAGCAATAAATGAATTACTTGGTTTTGTAATAGAGAAAAATAGTTTTAAACAATTTATACATTTCTGGCTTTATAAATTAAAATTAAAAAATTTAATAATAAAAATTATAAAAAAATTAAATTTAGTAAATTTTTCTTCAAAAATAGTTAATAAAAACAAAACTCTTTCTCAAATAGAGAATAAAAAAACCAAAGAAAACTTAAAGAAAACAAAATGGTTAGAAAAAAAGTGGAATAGTATTCCGAGAAATTCTTCAATAAATCCAATAATAAAGCATTATCCCGCGATGCAACAAGAAGAGAGAATAAGAGAGATGATTAAAGATAGTTCTAATTAATTTTAATTATTTTTCAACAATTCTTGAATTTCATTATCTAATTTCTTTAAATTGATACTCCAGTCAAATTTTTTTATATAATTATATGCTTGATTTCCCATCTTTTTTGCTAGCTCCTTATTTTCAAATAAAATATCTATTTTTTCAGCAATTTTTTTTGGAGATGGATTTTTTATTAAGAAACCAGTTTTATTATTTACAATTGTTTCTCTCAATCCCCCCTCATCAGAACCAATAATTGCTTTTTTAGAGGCCCCAGCCTCCAAAGGAACCAATCCATAGTCTTCGTTTAATGGAATATATGCTACTGCAAGACAATTTGAATAAAGTTTTTTTAATTCTTCAGAACTAACTGCTCCAAGGACCTTCACATTCCTTGTATTTTCAGCAAGGTTTCTTATTTTTTTATCATCCTCCCCACAACCAACAAGATATAGTTGTACTTCTTTATTCTTAACAAATTTCATACTTTTAATTAAAACATCTACTCTTTTTGCCCCAACAAATCTAGCAACACTTAAAATATAATTTTCATATTTTCCAGATTCAAAATCTTCAGAATCTATTCCGGGATAAAATATTGTTGAGTCCCTTTTGTATTCTTTATTTACTCTATTTTTAACAGTAGCACTTATTGACATAATTCTATCAGTTTTTGAACTTGCAATATAATCTAATTTTTTAAATAAAATGTTCTTGACTATTGTCCTTAATTTCACCTTTAAATTGGGACTTTTTAATAAATATTTTCTTAGGTCATAAAATTCTCTAGTTGGAGTATAACATAGAGTTAGAGTTGGAGTATTCCTTATACTTCCAAGATTTGCTGGAAAGGAACCTAAGATAATTAAATCAAATCCGGTAACTTTTTTTAATAAGAATGCTATTGATGAAAAAAATCTAGTTTGTGGACGAATTATATTTACCTTAACATCTCCAAAGTAATCTTTTTTATCTGGCAATTTTTGAGTAAAAATTTCTACCTCATGTTTTTCAGATAGATGTTTCGATATCTTCTGAATGACCTTCTGAGATCCACCTATATCTGTCCTAGAAGATTCGAATATGGCAATTTTTAATTTTTTTTCCATCTTTAAATTTATTATTTGTTAACAACAAAATCAAAGAGAAGATCATCATAAATTCCATTAAGAAATATTTTCAAAATCCATTTGAGAGGAACATACTTTTTCCATTTATTTTTTGAAGAGAGAAAACTTTTGTTTACTAGATTTAATTCTTCTAATTCATATTCTTTCAATAAGCTCCCATGAAATGAATTTTCTGTAAAACTAGTTTTATGTTGTATATCTGTAATTTGGGCATAGGAGTATCCGTGTGGAACAATAATTCTAATTCTCGCATTTTTCTTTGAGATTCTTATAATTTCTTTTAAAACTCTTAGTGGATTATCCACATGTTCTAAAACCATTTTTAATAATATCTCTTCAAAAGAATTATCTTTAAATGGATATGGAAATTTATTCAAATCATGTTTTATATCTGCATTGATATTATTTCTAGAATCTAAATTAATCCATCCAGATTTATAATCTTCTCCACAACCAACATTTAATTTTTTACTAAGATTTACTGTTGCCATAGGATTATTCTAAAAATATCCCCTATAAAAGTATTCCCATATTCAAGAATATAATAAAACTTAAATAGTTTCTTTTCAAATCCGAATTATGAAAGTAATATTGATTAATCCAGATTATTTGCTTTACCCTTTCCCACCCTTAGGTTTAGCTTACTTAGTATCTTATTTAAGAAAGTATTCATCAAATGTGGATATAATTCTTTTAGATCAGATATCTGAAAAAGATATGTTGAAAAGAATTAGGCTAGAAAAACCAGATATTGTCGGATTTTCTTCTACAAGCCCACATCACTGGAAGGTTAAAAAAATAGCATTAAAGGTAAAAAAGATTTGCAGCAGTCTTTTGATACTTGGAGGAATTCATGTAACTAATTATCCAAAGACCATTGAAAATTCTCCTTTTGATATTGGAGTTTTGGGGGAGGGGGAGATTACATTCAAGAAATTAATAGATAATATTGAGATAAATGGCAGATTAAATTTGAAAGAGCTAAAGAAAATTTCAGGATTAGTCTTAAAAGAGAATGGGAAAATATTTAATACTGGAAAGGGAGAAAGAGTAGAGAATTTAGATGATGTCCCTATTCCTGCGAGAGATTTATTAGATATGAAATATTATTCTTCTCCCTCTTTTTCAGATAAAGACACTTTTGAGTCCACAGGACTAATGTTTACTAGTAGGGGGTGTCCATATAATTGTTCTTTTTGTTCATCAACTAGATTTTGGGGAAATTCGGTTAAATTTTTTTCAGCAGAGAGAGTTGCAAATGAAATCGAAATTCTTTATAATAAATATCATTACAGAATAATTCAAATTTATGATGATTTATTCTCTATCAATAAATTAAGATTAAAGGAGATTATTTCTATACTGGATAAAAAAGGAATTTTAGGCAAAATCAAATTTAAGGTATTTGGAAGAGGTAATTGTTTTGATGAGGAGATTGTTATACTCCTAAAAGAATTAGGAGTAATTGAAGTTGGTTTTGGAATTGAAACTGGAAGTGAAAAAATATTAAATATGATTAAAGATAAAATAACGCTTCAGGATGATATTGATGCAATAAATTTATGTAGAAAGCATGGTATTCAACCTCTTGGGGCTTTTATGTTTGGAATGCCTTATGAAACCGAAGAGGATTTAAAAAAGACTTGGGATTTCATTTCAAAATATATTTCAGATAGATTTGTTATTGCACAAATGTCTGCATTTCCAGGAACACCAATTTGGGATTATGCAATAAAAAATAAATTAATAAAAGAAGATATTTTTGAAAAAGAAGAAAGAAGATTCTTAGAATTTAATGAAGAAGATTCATTAAGTTTAGAGCTTCCAAAAGGAGTTTTAACAGAATATTGGGAAAAATTTCTGAAACTTGGACCGGGAGATGTATTTGGTTGGAGAAAGATAATTGAGATATTCGGACCATCAAATAAATTTGGTATAAAAAAGATATCTACTTTAAAATTAAATCACTTATCAATTCTATTTAATTTATTATTTCTTAAAAAGGTTTATTCTATTTTAATCAAAAAAGAAAAACAGGGATAGATTCTAATTATTTTAATTATTATTTTTCCCTTTTATTTTTGCTGGAACTCCAAAAGCAATAGAATTATCTGGAATGCTTTTTGTTACAATGCTTCCTGCACCAATGGTAACATTGTTTCCTATTTTAACCCCTTTTAAGATTACTGAATGTGCCCCAATCCAACACCCCCTCCCAATCTCAACAGAACTAATCGCGTATTTTTCTTGTTTATTTAGGGGCATAACATGGTCGTGGTCGTAAAAACAACAGTATGGGGAGATTGTTGTTCCTTTCCCTATTTTTATTTTTTCTCTTGCACTTATAACACACCCAATCCCAATACTACAATGATCCCCTAATTCAAGATTATAAGGCTGATTTATTCTAACATTCTTAAAAATATTAACATTTCTTCCAATTTTAACTCCTGCAAATCTATAAAAATTTCTTCTCAAACAATAGCCAATATTTCCCGCAAAAATATCTAAAATGCTTGCAATATTTTGATAAAGATTAGTCAAAAAGTTCATGATAATTCTTTTATTGTTAGACTCTTTAAAAGCATTTCTCTATTGAATTAGGCTGATTAATACTAAACAAATCTTATAAATCAAGATAGATTTTATTTTTAATGAAAATTGCCCATATAAATATGTTTTATCTCCCAACATTTGGGGGAGTCGAACAGGTTATGAATGAACTCGCACAAAGGCAGGTGAAACAAGGACATGAGGTCCACGTTTTTTGTTGCGATTCTGATAAAAATAAAAGAATAAAGAAAAAAGAAGAGATAATTGAAGGAGTTCATATTCATCGGCTTCCTTACTGGTTTAGACTCTCTTTAAACACATTTATCTGGCCCTCATTATTATGGAGACTCTTATTTTTTAAGAAGAGATTCGATATAATTCACACTCATGTTTCTGGACACGATTATATTTTATTTTCTGGAATTGTCTCTAAAATCAGAGGATTCAAACACATACACACCACCCATTGTCCATGGACAGATTCCTCTTTTCGTCCGGCAATGTTGCGTCCATTTTTATTTATTAATGATTTTTTTATGAATCGCTTCTCTTTTCGATTTGTAGATAAAATAATAGCAATAACTCCTTGGGAATTAGAAATATTAAATAAATACTCTGAGAAAGATAAAATAGCAGTAATTCCTAATGGAATGGATAATATTTTATTTAAAAAAGTAAAGAACAATAATTTTAAGAAAAAAAATAATATTTCTGAAAAAAGGATTGTATTATTTTTTGGAAGACTTAATCCAACAAAAGGTCCAGAAAAATTAGCACAAGTAGCAATTAATTTAACAAAATCTGGAAAAGCAAAAGATATAGCATTTATTTGGGTTGGGCCGGATGAAGGAAAGGCAGAGGAGGTTAAGAAATTAATTAAAGGTTATAAAAATATGAAATATTTAGGTCCAATTAAAGGAAAAGATAAAATTGCAGAGATGTACCAATCTGCAGATATTTATGTTCTTCCAAGCTATAGAGAGGGCCTTCCACTCACATTATTTGAAGCAATGGCATCCGGACTTCCAATAGTAGCTTCCCCAGTAAATGGAATTCCTTTTGAGATAACTTCTGGAGAAAATGGATTTTTCTCTAATTATGGAGATTTAGAAAGTTTAGAAGAAAATATTCTAAAAATTCTCAATAATAAGAAACTAGCAGAAGAAATATCTAAAAATAATATAAAGAAATCTAAGAATTATGATTGGGATAACATAACAAAAAGATATCTAAAAGAATATAGAAAAACCTTAACACAATAATACTTATAAAATAAATTTAAAAGACTAAAATATGAGAATAACTCTTATCTCCACAGCAACCTTCCCCTCCGATCAGGGAATTAGAACAATCTCAAGCGTTTTAAAAAAAGCAGGACATGAAGTAAAATTAATTTTTATGACATACTCTGAAGATTATTCAAAATTTTATAAACTTCCAGAATTAAAACAACTTCTCAAAATATGTAAAAATTCAGAATTAATTGGAATAAATTCTTATAGCTCAACAACTCCTAGAGCAATTCAGATAATAAAATTTTTGAAAGAAAACGGGATAAATATTCCAATTATCTGGGGGGGAATTCACGCTACTCTCTTTCCCGAGGAATGTATAAATCATGTAGATTATGTTTGTGTAGGGGAGGGAGAAGGAGCAATTATTGATTTAATAAATGCGCTTGAAAAAGGAAAATCTGTAAATAAAATAGCTAATTTTTGGATAAGAGATAAGAAAACTAAAAAAATAATAAAAAATACTGTTCGTCCAACAATAGAAAATTTGGATAAAATTCCTTTTGCAGATTATGATATTAAAAATCATTTTATCCTTGAAGGAGATTCTATTAGAAGATTTAGGGAGGAAGATCTTGGAGGAGGAATTTTTTTTCTTACTGGAAGGGGATGTCCTTATGGATGCACTTATTGTAGTAATAATCTATTTAATGAATTATACAAGGGAAAATGTAAAACAATTGTTAGATGGAATTCTGTAGATTATATAATTAATTGCATATTAGATTTAAAACAGAGATTTAAATCTTTAAATTATTTTGATATTAGGGATGATACTTTCTCTCTTAGGCCATTAAGTCAAATTAAAGAATTTTGTGGAGAGTATAAAGAAAAAGTTAAAATAAGGTTTAAATGCCTAGCAGATCCGCATACTATTTCTGACGAAAAGATAAAATTACTTGTAGAGACTGGTTGTACAGATATTATTATTGGAATTCAGGGAGTTGAGAGAGTAAATAAAGAAATTTATTTTAGAAACCAATTAGATAAGGATGTTAAAAATGCAGGTAAAATTGTAAATAATTACAAAGATAAATTAACCGTTATGTATGATGTTATAACCTGTAATCCTTACGAAAAACCAGAAGATATAGTAAACATGATTAGACTTTTACAAAAACTTCCAAAACCATATTATCTTTCTGTAAATAATTTAATTTTTTTCCCAGGAACATCACTATACAATAAAGCGATAAAAGATCCTAAACTTAAAAAAATGGTTATTCAAAGTGAAAAACTAAACTATTGGGATAGAGCAAAACATATAAGATTAAAGAAAAAAGATATGTACTTAGTTTTGATTTTAAATCTAATGAGGGGAAGTGTAACTCCAAAGAGATTTGGAGCAATGCCTAATTTCTTAATTAATTATTTATTAAAACCAAAAAGAGTAGGATATCATCTTAAAAATCCCTCTTTAACTTATTTAATTCTCTCTTTATTAGAGTTTTTAGATTTAATCAGAGAAAGAATTGCAAAACCAGCCTATAGAAGTATGCCTGTTGGATTTAAGGTTTGGTACGACAAAATAAGGTATAAAGTTTAAAATGATATCTATAGTTGTAACGTCTTTTAATGAACCCAAAACAATTGGGAAAGCAATAGACTCCTTTATAAATCAGGACATTAGAGAAAAATACGAGTTCTATGTGGCCTCTCCAGAGGTAGATAAAGAAACTTATAAAATTGTTAAAGAATATCAAAAGAAAAACAAAAATATAAAATATTTTAAAGATCCAGGAAAAGGAAAGTCCTATGCAATTAATTTAATTCTTTCAAAATTAAAAGGAAATATTTTAATTTTTAGTGATGGAGATTCCTATGTTTCAGAAAATTCTGTTAATGAAATTATTGATAAGTTTAAGGAAGAAAATGTAGGTTGTGTTACCGGAAGGCCGGTATCACAAGATTCAAAAGATAATATTTTTGGATTTTGGTCACATCTTTTATGTGATGCAGGTGCTCACGAAGCAAGATTAAAAAGAGCAAGAAAAAAATGCTTTTTAGAGTGCTCAGGATATTTATGGGCATTTAGAAACAAAATTATTAAAAAATTCCCTATAGATATTGCAGAAGATACGGTAGTCCCCCTACTTTTTAGAGAAAAGAATTATAGAACTGCTTATGCCCAAAATGCAAAAGTTTATGTTAAATTTCCAACAACTCTTAGAGATTTTATCAAACAAAAAAATAGAACAGTAAAATCTCACAAATCTTTAGAGAAATATGTAAATGTGAAAAAACTACCTAGAACAAAGACATTTAGAAACGAGCTTTTGGAGGGATATAAAGCACTTTTCTATCCTAAAAAATTTAAGGAATTTGTTTGGACGTTTTTTCTCTTTCCAATTAGGCTTTATATCTGGATACTAGCTTTTTACCACACAAAAATAAAAGAAGAACATTATACCGATGGATGGGAAAGAATAGAGAGTACAAAGTAAAATAGGAAATAATAAAAACAAGATATTATAGATGATAACATGGAAGAATTAGAAAAAGAAGAGGAAACCCAAGAGGAGATTGAAAAAAGAAAGTTAGCTCTTAAAAACCACCTTTCCAAACTAGCACTGAACAAGTACTCTCTCATTTTTATTGGAATTTTTCTTTTAGGAATAATTATACGACTTTCATTTTTTTTAATAACAAAAAATCAACCTCTCTGGTGGGATGAGGCAGATTATATGGCATATGCAAAGAATATTGCAAATGTTGGAAGTAGCGATTGGATTGTAACCTCTAAGCATAATTCTTTATTTCCATATATTGCTGCAATTTTTATTAAAATAGGTTCTTCTGAGGCAGTCTTGAAATTTTTGTTGGAATTTCTCCCCTCGGTTCTATTAATTTTCCTTACCTATAAGATTTGCACCTTAATGTATAAGGATAAAAAAATTGCACTAATTTCCTCTTTTTTAATGGCAACTCTATGGGTTATTTTGTTTAATTCTTTTAGATTTCATCTAGATATTCCTGCATTGTTTGTAGCCTTTTTTGCATTTTATGTTTTTTTCCAGGGATATGAAAAAAAAGAAAAGATTTTTGGAAAAATCAATCCAAAATATACAATCCTCTTAACAGTATTATTAGTTATGTTAGTTTATGCCATAAGAAAAAGTTATTTTCTTTTCGGAGCATTCTTTTTGGTTTATATGTTCTCAACTCGAAGTCTAATCTCATTAGTAAAAGATAAATATAATTGGATTTCACTAAGTGTTGTAGTTTTTCTTTATATAATTCTTGATAAGTTCATTTTTCTTTCTTCATTAGATGCTGCATCAACAGTTTCAGATGCTTTTGGTTTTCAATTCGATTTAGTTCCTCTGAGTATTTTTGGAAATTATTTTGGAAATATCTCCAATACTCTCTTAAGCCCATTAACCTGGCTATTCTGGATAGGATTTTTATTGATCTTATTTAATATTTTTATAGGATTTAAGTTTTTAAGGAAAAGATTTGGAAACGAAGAATTAAAAGCAGATTTTTTTAATTTTTTATGTATCTCAATAACTTTGACATTTTTCTTCTTTCTAACAAGAGATGGGGGTCTTGGAGATGCAAGGTGGTATTTTCCTCTTATTTTAGCATCTTTTATTTCTATTTCCAAGGGGGGAGTTTTTATATTTGATTTCATAAAAAAATATAATAAACAGGCAGCTGTAATTGTCTTAATATTGTTGATTGGATTTGGTGGTTATTATGAGTATAATCACGGGAAGGCAATAATCCTAAATAAGGTAGATTCTTATTCAGGGATAAAAGACGCTTCTCTATATTTAAAAGAAACATCTAATCTAGAAGATGTAATTATTAGTGTTCCGGTTCCTCAAACGGCATATTATTCAGAGAGAAGTTCTCTGAGCCCTTCAGGTTTGTTAAATGAAGGAAAACCTAGTTCAGAAGTAACCCTAAATCAATTTCTTGATAAGATAGGAGAAATTCCAGAGGTTAGATATATTATTGTCTCTTTTTCAGAACCAGGACATCCAGAATGGATGAGAAATGAATCTGCAGAATATATTCGGGATCAAACCACAGGACAAATAATGCGTGCAAAAATGGAAATTCCATTTATGGATACTAAAATAGATTTTATAAATCAAATTCAGGATATAAAAGAAACAAAGACTTATGGAGATTTAACCTTTAATTTATTAAAGACAAATCAGGATTCTTTTATTTATGAGATTAAAAGGAGTTAATTATAAACTCTCGAAAAACCACCACACAAAAGCACTATCTACATAAAGTTTAGAACAATTAACACACATTGGAATTTTACATCTTCTTTCAAATTGAGATTTCCAAACTTCCTGAACTTTTTTAGAATTTATGATTTCTTTTAAACTTTGTTTTTTTAAATCTCCAAGAATAACATCTCCATCAATATCCACACAACAAATTGAAACTTTTCCATTACTTAAAATTAAAACTTCTTTTACATTAAAACACGGGTAGGGTTTAAATTTTTTAAAATCAAATCCTACAAAGTTTTTTGATTCTCTGGAATCTGCAGGATATAGTGCAGCAAAATCTGCTTTTCCTTTCCAATCTTTTAAAAATCTTTTTCCCTCTTTTTTATTTTTATCAAGGATTGTAAAGAAAACTTCTATTTTTGGAAGTTTCCCCCCTTGCGCATTTCTTTCTCTTACTAATTTTTTTACATTAGAGGTAACCTCTTCAAAATTAGCACCAACTCTTATAGATTCAAAGGTTTCTTTTTTTGCCCCATCAACACTAAATCTAATTAAATCAGGGGGATTCTCTAAAATTTTCTTTCTCATTTTACTATCAAGAAGAGTTCCGTTAGAATACATAGAACTTGTCATCCCTTTTTCTCTTATGTATTTTATTCTTTCAAATAGATACTTATCCGTAAAAGGTTCATTGTATTGAGTTAAATGAACATCCTTACAACCGAGCCCTTTTGCCTCATTAACCGCTTTATTAAATAAATCCATAGGAATCGTCTCTTTTTTACGTTTCATCCTTTTATATGGACACATAATGCAATTAAGATTACAAATATTATTTGGCTCAATAGTTAATTGAAAAGGAAGTTGCTCAATTTTCTTCTCTATATGTTTAAAATAAATCTTATCATAAATATCTCCAATTACTGGAAGATTAATAAGTCTCAAAAAAAATAAAATTGCCCTTTTATCTACAACAACCCTATTTTTAATATCTCTAAAAATATTCTTAAAATTCATTTTATCGTAGAGATTATTTGAACTATCTCTTTATAAAAGTTATTATGGTAAAGTATAAACTTTAAAAACATCTCGCCACACAAAATTTTATGGGAAATAAAATATTGCTAGTAAATCCACCTTTATCTGCAGAAAAAAACACTCCTTTTTTAACACACCAAGTTCCTCTAGGATTTTTGTACATGGGAAATATTTTAAAAAAAAATAAATTTGAAGTAAAAATACTGGATTGTCCCCTATTTTACAATCAAAAAAGAGCTATAGATAAGGACACAATAAAAATTGGGTTATTACCCCATAAGATAAAGCAACAAATTAGGGATTTTGGTCCAGATATTATTGGAGTAAACTGTTCATTTACTATGTTTGAACAAGATTCTTTCGAGATAATTCATTTTATTAGAGAGATAGACAAAAAAGTAAAAATTGTAGTTGGAGGAGCACATGTATCTTCAAATCCAGAGTATGTTTTACGTAATAAAGAAATAGATTTAGCAGTTATTGGAGAAGGAGAGTTAACTCTTCTAGAGATATCTGAAAGAGTAAGAGATAAAAAAACCCTAAATAATATAAAAGGAACAGCATTAATCCACAAAGGAAAGTTTAAGCTTAATCCACCTAGAGAACAAATATCTAATCTTGATGAAATTGAACCCGATTGGAGTTTAATTAATTTGAATCAATATTTCAAACATCCAGATAATTCTGAGGTAGCAATTCGTTACCCCTCCATCCATTTAGTAACAAGTAGGGGTTGTCCTGGACAGTGTGTTTTTTGTTCTGTACATACGGTCTGGGGAAGAAAATGGAGAGCAATGTCTGCAAAAAAAGTGGTAGATCAGATTGAGGGTTTATATAAAAAATATGGAATTAGAAATTTTAGGATTAATGATGATAATCTAACAATAAATAAAAAAAGAATTTTAGAAATCTGTTCAGAGATTAAAAAAAGAAAATTGAATATAAAATGGGACACTCCTTCTGGGGTGGCTTTTTGGACACTTGATGAAGAGGTTTTAGATGCAATGAAATCTTCCGGATATTATAGAATAACTTTTGGAATTGAATCTGGATGTGAAAAAACTCTTAAATATATAAACAAAGAGGTAGATTTAAAGAAAGTAAAAAGACTTATAGATTATTCAAATAAAATAGGGTTATGGACTGCGTCTTTTTTTATAATAGGTTTTCCTTATGAAACTAAAAAAGAGATAAATGAGACTATAAAATTTATTTTAAACTCAAAATTAGATTTTCCATTTATTTTTGTTGCTCAACCTTATCTTGGAACAAAAATGTACGAAGATTTTAAGAAAGCCGGGTTGTTAAAAGAAGGATTAATTGAATTAAGCACACCAGATAATACAAGATATTCTTCCAAGAATTTTTCTTCAGATGAATTAAATAAATTAAAAAAACTGGCTTATAAAAAATTTTATCTAAAAAAGGCAATAAGATACTCAAATCCTTTCCTATTTTATAAGGAATTTCTCTCAAAAATTAAAACCCGGGAGGATATAAGATACATCAGTAAAGTATTAAAAAGCTTAGCAACAACCTTCAATTATTAAAATGAAATTCGCATTAGTCTCAACAATAGAAAATGAAACAAGAAATCTCCCGGTAGGATTAGTTAGAATTGCGGGACATGTCAAGAAACACTCTAATTTTGATGTAAGATTTATAGATAATACTTTTGAGGATATTTATGAAGAAATTGATAAATTTAAACCAGATATAATTGGGCTCACAACATTTACCTCTTTTTATAACGATACAATTGATTTTGCTAAAAATATGAAATCAAAATATCCAAATATAAAAATTATAATCGGTGGGGCGCATATCTCTGCACTTCCCAATTCTCTTCATTCTGTTTTTGATTTTGGAGTTATTGGACAAGGAGAAAAACGAACTCTAGATTTATTAAATGCCTTAGAGGGAAATAAATCTCTAAAAAATATTGATGGACTTGTTTACCATGATAAAGGGGGAAAGCTTGTTATAAATAAAAGAAAACCAGACCCAGAATTAGAATTAGCTAAATCTCAGATGGATTATTCTCTTCTAAATAAGGGTTATTTCAAGAAAAAATTTCTTCCAGAGACTGGGGATTTCAAGGTTTGTATGGGGATTTTTTCTTCTATTGGATGTCCTTTTAAGTGTTTATTTTGTGTTTGCAGATCTTTCTGGGGAGATATAAGATTTCTTGATGTAGAAAGAATAATAAAAGAGATTCAAGAGCTTTATCATAAATATAGTGTTAGGCACATAGAGTTTTATGACGATTTATTTGTTATAAATAAAAAGAGATTAACTGAATTTTATGATCAATTAAAAAAAGTTGGACTTTTAAACAAAGTAACTTTCTCTTGTTTTGCTAGAGCGGATGCATTTGATGAAGAGATGTGCAAGATACTTAAGAAAATAAATGTAAAATCGATTACTTTTGGTTTTGAAAGTGCTTCAGATAGAATTCTTAAATATATTAAGAATCATCCAAATTCTTCCGATAAAAAAAACAGGCAGGCAATTCTCTTAGGAGAAAAATATGGATTTAGAGTTTCAGGAGCTCTCGTAACCGGAAATCCTACTGAGAAAATTGAGGATATGAAAAAAAATAACGATTTCATTGATTTTGTTAAGAAACACCATGGAAATCGTGTCTGGATTCAGATCATGACTCCTTTTCCTGGAACAAAAATGTGGGATATTGCAAAAGAGAGAGGAAAAATAGATGATGATTTTGATGATTATGGAAATTTAAAGAGTGGAAAGAAGATTAATTGGAGTCATTTGCAGGTTCATAATAGGAATGCAGCATTACTTTTAGATGAAGATGTTCCTAGAGAAGAATTTCTAAAAAATTATAACTATTCAAAGGCAAAATGTGAAAAATTTGTTTACAGAATTTTTTTTAATTCAATTAAAGAGAATCCTATAAATATTTTTTATTTCTTAAAAGAAAGTCCGTTATATCTAAAAAGATTCTTCAATTTTGTAAAACAGTAATTAAAGATTATTTTCAATCTCTCTTAATTTTGGAAGTTTTTTATCTTTTTCAGAGACAATAACTTCATTAATTCCATATTCTCTGAATTTCCAATCTATTTCAAGATCAGAATCATCCCAAATAATTCCACTCTCAAATTCTGGATTATAGGAAGTGGTACATTTATATTGTAATATAGTATCATCTTCTAAAGTTAAAAATCCATGTGCAAATCCCTCTGGAATCCAAAACATTTTTTTATTTTCCTCACTTAATTCAACTGAAAAATATTTTTTATATGTTGGAGAATTTTTTCTCAAATCTACAGCAACATCTAAAATTCTTCCTTTTACAACTCTAATTAATTTTCCCTGCCCATGAGGGTATTTTTGAAAGTGTAATCCTCTTAGAACTCCTTTTTTTGATAGGGATTGATTATCCTGAACAAATTTATTTGGAATACCTAATTCTCTGAATTTCTCTTCATTATAGGACTCGAAGAAATATCCTCTTTCATCTCCGTAAATCTTTGGTGAAAGGGTAAATAAACCTTCAATTCCGGTTTTTTCCTCACTTCCAAAATTTTCTTTAAAACTTTTAACAACAGATATAACTTTATCAATTTCTTCTGGAGTCATATCAGGAAAAAGAGGGATAACAAATAATTTATTCCATTCTCTCTCTGCAATGGGGCAATTTACATTTATTCCTTTTTCTTCGTAATACTTTTTATAATAAGTAAATAAATGCAAGGGGCAAGAACTAGTATTCGCAAAAACACCATTATCAAATAGATGTTTCATCATATCATCTCTATTTCCTTCATTAAGTCTTAGAATATATAACCAATGTGTTTCATGTCTATCTTCTCTTATAGGCATCTTTTTAATCCAAGAAAGATTCTTAAAAGCCTCATTATATTTCAAAACAATATTTCTTCTTTTATTATTCATGTCATCTAATTTATTCAACTGATGTAATCCAATAGAAGCTGCAATATCATTCATATTATACTTAAATCCCAATTCAGAGATATCATATTCCCAGGGTTTTGAGCTCCCAGAAAACCTCTTTAGTGTGTCCTTATCCATACCCACCCACTTAATTTTATGTAGTCTTTCAATTATCTCTCCCTCTTTATTGGTTGTAATCATTCCCCCATCCCCAGTAGTCATATTCTTTTTTGCCTCAAAACTAAAACAAGTAAAATCACTCTGAAGATTTCCTATCTTTTTCCCCTTGTAGCTAGCTCCAGTGCAATTGGCTGCATCTTCTATAATATATAATCCTCTTTCTCTTGCTACCTGGATTATTTCATCCATATCACAAATATGACCTCCATAATGAACCGGAATTATTGCCTTTGTTTTAGGAGTAATTTTTCTTTTTAAATCATTAACATCCATTTGGAGAGTCTCTGAATTAACATCAACTAAAATGGGAGTTGCTCCAGTAAAGATAACTGCATGCCCTGTGGAAGCAAAAGTCATAGAAGATATTAAGACTTCATCTCCACTTTTTATTCCTAATACATGAAGTGCAAGGTGAAGCGCGGAAGTACATGAATTTAAAGCAACAGCATTTTTACACCCAATATAGTTAGAGAACTTATTTTCGAATTCTTTAGTTTTAGGACCTAAACCTATCCAGTGACTTTGAAAACTATCTTTTATTTCATTAAGTTCATCATCTCCAGGAGTTGGTTTAAATATCGGAATCATATTAAAAAATTATAAAGAACATATTTAAAGATTTGTGAGGAAAGATACATATTTTATCTAATCTTATTTTTAATACATAAAGCTTTTTAAGGGAATCTTATTTTAATTTTTAATGGATCACTTAGTAACCGGATTTAATAAGTTAATTATAAAAAAAAAGGGGGCAGCACCTGCCAATTTTTTTATTGAATGTAACGAAGAAACTAAAATAGAAGATATTTCCTTATTAAAAAAAGGATTTTTTGATGGAGATATTCTTGGATGTGTTTTTTGTAAACAGATAAATGGAGATTTAATGGCAGAATGTTATAACTTCAAGTTTTTTGATATACTATTTAATAGGATAAAACCAGAATATTTTCCTCAAATGGTTAATGTCAATGCAATAATAGAAACCAAGGACAAGAATGGAGAAGAATATATTTTATTAATAAAAAGAGAAAAAGAAGTATATTCATATCCTGAATATTGGGATTTTCCTGCAGGATTAGTTCCATATGATACAGAATTAAAGGAAAGATTATTTAATCGAGTTGAAAAAGATCTTGGATTATCTTCTGAACAATTGTCTCTTTCTCCACAGCCATCTTTTTTAGTTACGAGAGAAAAGTTTTTTTGTCTTTATTATTTAATAAATAATAATATCTCAAAGGAAGAAATGGAAGAGTTAGTAAAAAATAACTCTCCTGAAAGAGAAATAATCTTTGTCAAAAAATCAGAGATTACAAAATTTTTAGAAGATTGCGATAAAATTTTCCCAAGATTTTTAGGAAGTGTCTTTTAATATAATTAAATATTTTTTAATTATTTTGCTTAGTCATATCTAATTTAAAATTTTTCCTTAATATTTTTCTTTTAAAAATAGAAAATAATGTTCCAAAAATATAACTCCAAGTTATTGAAAAAAGCATGAAGGGATGTAATAACCAATAGTTTCCTCTAGTCTTAATCCACATATAAATTCCACGAACTAAACCAGGTATAAAAAGAATATTAAAAAATACATTTTTAATAAATTTTAAATTTTGCTTGAAATTATTTCTTTTTAAGTCAAACCAAAAAAAGTCTCTATCACTATAATTTTCTTCTATATATCTAACAACATATTTTGTTCTTTTATTAATCATGTGTTTAAAATCTGTAGCAGCACTATGGTGGAGTTTGGCTTCTTTTGGAACAGCAATTTTATATTTTTTTAGAGTTATTCTATAAAAATTATCTACATCTTGATTATATCCTCCGACATCAAAAAATTCTTTTCTTTTCATCATAAATCCATTATTGCCTGCATAAAGGAAATCATTTTTATCTAATTTACATATGAAATAATTATCTTTCTTATTATATTGAAATCTTTTCGGATTCATAGTAATCTGGGCATTAAGAGAATATGAAGTAGCAAACGGGTCCTCAATACCAATTGCACTAAGATATTTGTTTATTACAGAATCTTTCTTCATTATTGCCATCCTAGATTGAACAGCAACAATTTCCTTGTTTTCTAGGGGTTTTAACATTCTTTTAATCCAATCTTTTTGAATAAGAATATTATCTTGATCTATAAAACAAATGATATCCCCTTTTGATTTTTTAGAGAAAGTATCTTTTCCTGCCCCCTTACCATCATCATATTGCGCTTTATTATGTTCAATTTTAATTATTTTGGGATATTTCTTTTGGCATTGTTTAGCAATTTCAAGAGTTTTATCTTTGCTTCCACCATCAGCAATTAAAATCTCCATTTTTTCTTTTGGATAATTCTGGTTGACTAGGCTATTCAAGCATTGTCCGAGAGTTCTCTCCCCAAAATAAGTACAAATAATAAAACTGATTTTAGGAAAATTATTAGTAATATACTTTTTTTCTTCCATTTTATTTCAGATTTCTAGAACTATTTAAGCTTTTATTTGATTGTATAATTGCATTGCAAGTTCTTCATTCCTTGCAGCGATAAGAGGAACTCTTTCATCAGAAGAAAATGTTTCTTCTCCAAGGTCTTTTCCAGTATTCAATGAAATAACAGATCCTCCCGCTTGTTTTATAAGAAGATATCCTGGAGCGGCTTCCCAAGAAGTTGGACCACCAACACCAATATAAGCATCAGCCTCACTAGTAGCAACCCTTACAAGTTGCGATACAATGCTTCCTGCATTCTGACATTCAACCCTATCCAATATAGTATTCTCCGGATTTTTTATATTTAATCTTGCAGAAGCATTTTCTAAAAAATACATATCTGATTGTAATAATGAATTATGCTCTCTATTATCTCCTGCGACAACATCTCCAAGAGCACTTGACCTTGTTTGTGTGAATTTATCTGCAGACCAAATCTCTCCAGAGGTTATATCTCCTACTGCAGCAGCCACGATGTCTTTATAATTATCTCCTTGAATTGCAGAAAAGGGAATTGTTATTGGGAATGGATTTAAACTTTTTTGTCGAACATAATAAAGTGTTCCATCCATTGTATCTAGAGTAACTTTCATATTAGAATCGGGATTCCCAACTGCAGGAAATCCTTCAGCAAGAAGGTAAACATCATTTCCTAAATTTGCTGCAGCATTTTCATATATTTTTAATTCAGCTAAACAAGTCCTTTTACCTTTAGGTGCAGGAACATTTTTTCTTCCTTTTTCTCCCAGTCTTTTAACAATTAATATTGACTGTCTAGCAAGTTCTTCCAGTATTTCTTTCATAAAATTAGATAATTAAACTATTTTTAAGGTTTACTATTCCTTAAATGTTATGTTAACTCTCCTACACAAACCTTAATAAACATTATTTTTACTCTAAAAATATGAGATCTGGAAAAACAGATGAGAAATCAAAGGTATTATTTATAGAACCCGGAGTAAAAACTACAAAATTTCTTCCAATAGGGATAGTTACTCTGGCAGGATTTTTAAGAAATGAGGGACATCCTGTTTCTATAAGAGATTATTCTGGAAAAGATATAAACAATCAGGAGATAATATCTGCAATTAAAAATGAAAATCCCAAATATGTTGGAATAAGAGTTTTAACCGGACCACACATTCCAAGGGCATTAAAAATAAGTAAAATCGCAAAACAAATGGGGAAAACAGTTATCTGGGGTGGCCCTCACCCGACAATTCTTCCAGAACAGACACTTGAAAATAAATTTATAGATGCGGTTGTAGTTGGAGAGGGAGAGTATGCATTATTAGATTTGATAAAATATCTTGAAGGTAAAAAAGTAACACCCCTTGGTTCAGGAATAAAAGAAAAAGGAAAAATAAAATTATTTCCTCCACAAAAAAAATCAGTAAATTTAGAAGAAACTCCTCTTCCTGCATGGGATCTTCTTAAGAATATTAATGAGTATTTTCCATCAAAAGAGAATAATACTTTTGTTGTGGTTGCTTCACGTGGTTGCCCATTCAAATGTGCTTTTTGTCATAACACAAATGAGAATGTAAGAAAATATCTTGGATGCTACAGAGTTTTAAGCGCAGAAAAGGCATTAAAAGAATACGAATTCGTTCAGAGTTTAATAAAAAATAAAATTGGTTTTCTTGATGCAGATAGTGATTATCATTTAGTCTCCAAAGAATATGCTAATCAATGGTGTGATACTATGGATAAAAAAGCTCCATATCTTAAATGGTCCACCTGTGCTCGTTATTCCACAATAGACCTAGAAATGATTGATAGAATTGCCAAAAGCAATTGTATAAGAATTAATCTTGGAGTGGAATCTGGATCAAGGAGAATACAGAAATTAAATAATAAAGTTATTGAACTTCCCAGAGCAATCAAAATAGCAAAAGCCCTTCAAAAAAGAAAAATATTTTTAATAAATACCTATATTTTTGGACACCCTACTGAAACACTTTCTGAATTAAAGCAGACAATGAGATATATAAAGAAACTTCCTGCATCTTTAAGTTTAGTGCAAATTTATCGCCCAATTCCAGGAACACCTTATTATGATATGTGCATTCAAGAGAAAAAGATGTTGCCTTTTAAGAAATTAGAGGATTGGGATACTTTTGGAATTATGAAAAAAGACATAAATGTCTCAAGAGTCCCATCAGGAAAATTATTTTTTTATTTTTATTTAGTAAATATTCGAGAACAATTAAAGGAGTTTATAAATACACAAAAATATAATCTAAGAAATAATTTCTATTCGGAATTTTTTTTAAGTTTTATTAATAATAGAGTAATAAAGAAACTAAAAGAAGTTCTTAATTATAGGAATTAGTTTTTTCTTTTTGAGATTGCTTTATATAATGGTATTTTTTTAAATTGATTTTCTATATAAGTTTCATCCATTTCACATTTAGAGCATAATCCCACACGACTATTTGATACCATTTTTCTGAATTCTCCAATTTTCTTATTATTCCAAACATCCTTAAATTTTTGCTTTTTTAAGTCTCCAAAAACAATTTCCTTGTCTACACAATAACAACACGAAGTGAGAATTCCATCCCAGGTAATAAATGGAGCATACCAAGGGTAGAAACACGCAACTTTGCTCCAATTAGTTTTCTTCTTATTTTCCCAGGTTTCAACATATTCAATAAGCTCATCAATCTCTAAATTTGCACTAATTTTATTTTTTAATTTTTTTAAATCCTCTATAAAATTCTCTAAATCTTCTTTGCTACACTGTTCAATATTAATTTCTTTATTTTTATCATAAGATTCTTCTGCAACAAATGTCCCACTCATAGAATCAACTCCAATTGAATCACCAAATTTAACAAAATCTAAAAATTGTCTAAAATTGCTTTTTTGTAATACTAAAAACATATGAATTTCCGTTTTAGATTTTCTCTGCTTTTTTCTTTTTACGAGTTCTCTAAGATTTTTAATTACTGTTTCAAAATTGGCCCCAATCCGTATACTTTCATAAGTCTTTTTATCCATACCATCTAAAGATACAGAAACAATATCAATTCCAGTATCAAGTAGATTATCTATTTTTTTATCATCTAAAAGAGTTGCATTAGTATCTAACTTAATATAACTACCATTTTTTCTTGCATAGCTTATTATTTTAAATATATCTGAATTCATCATAGGCTCTCCTATTCCAGTTAGATTAAGATATGGGGGACGAACTTCATCATATACTTTTTTAAAAACCTCGAATTTTAGGAAACCCTTTTCTCTTTTCATATGGTTCTGAGGGCACATAATACATCTAAGATTACAAATACCTGCACTTTCAAATTGTAACTTCCATGGAAGCGCAGAATTTTCTCCAGATTTTATCATTGAGAACATTCCTTTAGAAATTTTATACAAATTGAATGGGAATCTTCTCATTGCTGCTTTAATCATAATTTCCTTATTTTTTTTATTCATTTTTCTCTTTTATTTTAAATATTATATTTTTAAGATACTCTCTAAGGCTATTTAAGTCTCGATCGTGTATTTTAATAATCTTTCTATATTTTTCTAAAACTTCGGGAGTTAAATCTTTCATATTATAAATTACCTTTACCCCCCATTTTTTTTCAAAGTGTCTAGCCATTCCAACCTGATGGTCATTAATGTGTTCATTAAATTTATGTTGCCTTGGAACTAAAATTAGTGTTTTTTTCAATTGTCTTAAAACCTCAATTGAAGTTCCCATTCCTGCATGTGCAATAATTAAATTAGCTTTTTTAAAATAAGGATTTAAATCTGGGGAAAATTTAAAACTTTTACAATTTTTTGGAACATATCTAGTAAAACCTCTTTGAACAATAATTTCTTCTTTTACTTCTGGAGCAATTTCATCAATTCTCTTTAATAATCTAGTAAATTCTTGATCATGAGTTCCCACAGTTACAAAAATCATATTATTCCTCCAACATATTTAGCCCTTTTACCATAATGCTTTTTCATATCTGGATACTGAATAAGAAAATAATCTGAGAAAGGATAACAAAGCTTTCCTGCCAGATGAGGAACGCTTGCAGCAGCAGAAATATCTATAAAAATCGTAGGAATTCTAAGAATTTTTGCAGCAATTACTGAAGGAAGTCCTATTTCTGCTCCATTAGTAATAACTAAATTAATTTTCTCTTTTCTAAAAATATAAAGACAACGAAATAATGCAGGAATATATCTAAAAGGATTATATCCCATTGGTTTAAAAAAATAATTTTCCCCCTTAAAGCTCTTTGTCCTTTCTGTTTCTTCCGTTAAAACAATAACCTCACTATCTCCTATAACCTCCTTATTAAGAATAGCAAATAACTCTGTAATGTGTCCTCCGGCAGAACCAGCAAATATTATTTTAAATTTATTTTTCATAAAATCTGTGTAACCTCCATTTCTCTGGAAATTTATTATATAATCTAACAATAAATCTAAAAGGAGAATAAATTAATCTAAGTCTTATAATAGAAGAAAACATTTGAAATGGAACTTTTTTCAAATTAATCTTAGAACCGCTCTGATCCTCCCAAATTGTGGGTACTTCTTTTATTTTTGCTCCATTCCTATTCAATTTATATAATAAATCAATATCAAATGCCCATTCTGTCACACCAATATTTTTAATGACTTTTTTTAAGGCCCCATTTCTGAAAAGTTTAGCACCACACTGAGTATCTTTATACGGAAGAAAGAGTATGCTTCTAGTCAAAAAATTAAATCCTCTGCTTGTAATTTTTCTTAACATTGTTTGCTCTGTTTTTATTTGGCTTTCTTTCAACCATCTACTTGCTATAACTCCATCATTTTTTCCAATTGCATTAATAAGTGCGTAAAATGCCTCCGGAGGAGTTGCCATATCTGCATCAACAAATCCAATTAAATCAAAATCTTGTTTTAATGCACTCTTAAAACCCTCAACAATAGCAAATCCTTTTCCACCCTGAACAAAATTCAGAGATTTTATCTCTTTTTTACTTTCTCCTTCTTTCTTTACAATTTTTAGAGTATTATCTCTACATGCATTGCAAACAACGAGAATTTCAAAGTTTCCAATGTTTTGGCTCTTTTTTCTCTCAATAAAATATCTCCAATATTCTCTTAGAGTTCTTTCAATTCTTTTTTCTTCGTTATATGCTGGAATGATGATGCTGACACTCTCCATTTTAAAATCAGAAAAATTCCCCCTATAAACATTATTGTATTAGAAACCATAAATGCGATTGTATACTCCAAAAGAGTTTTATGGAATGTAGATAAAAGTACAATTTCTACCAATAAGAAGATAAGTAAGAGATAAGATTTATTTAATCTATTTGTAGACAAACCATAAAGAAGTATAAGATTGCTCATAGAAAGAAAACTAAACCCAATTCCAGAATAAACAAGTAAATTAGAGAATTCTAAATATTGTGAACCGTATAAGATTCCAATAACAAGTTTTGGAAAGAAAAAATAAATTGAGACTGCGATAGCACAAAGAAAAAAGATAATTCCTAATGCTTTTTTAAATATTTTAAAAGTATCCTTTTTTTCTTCATGATTCTGTGTTGTTAATGGAAACATGCCCATACCAATCCCGATTGTAGCAAAATAAATCATTTTTCCTAATATGGAAACTACTGCATATTTTCCAACAAGATCTCCTTCAAAAAATCTTTTGGCAAGAATAATATCTAAACTTAACATTAATAAAATAACTACCATTGTAATAAAATAAGGAACACTTTTCAGATAGACATGGTCAAATTTTACCACTTCTTCTTTAGATTCAATTATTTCTTTATTAAAATAAAGCGAGAATACTAAACTGGCTAGAAAGCCCATTAAAATTCCCGCAACCGCCCCAAAAAGTGCAAAACCAAATATCACAAAAGACACAGAAAAGAAAATTTTTAGCGCAGATTCAGTTACAAGACTTCCTCCCAATGAAATGAACTTTTTTCTTCCTTGTAAAACTCCTCTTGCAGTAGGAATAGAAAAGGAAAAGAAAATATAAAAGTTAGTAATAAAAATAAGCCAGAAATTTATTCTTAAAAATTTAGACAAGATCATAGATAAAATTACAGCTAAAAAAAATAACAGAAAAGACAATCTAAAACCTCTTTTTAGAAATTTCATCATTAAAAATTTTATTTTTCCTTTTTGTTTTTTAGCATTAAGCTTTGAAGTATAATTTGTAACGATATTTTGAATTGCCTCCGAAGGAATACCATAAATATAGACAAAAGACATCAATACTGCCAAAATACCATAGTTTTCTGGCCCAAGCATCCTACCCATGAGGAAGTGAAATATGAAATTTAAAACATTAAAAATATTTATAGCTATAAATAAGATCATTGTAGCCCTTCCAAATTCATTTGAAAATATTTTTTTTAACATTTTATAACATAAAAATAGAGTTTCTAAACAAGATAAATCCAATCAAAATTACAAGAATTTGGAAAAATGATACTGCTAATACAACATCCTTCTCGTCAACTTTTCTATTTTTTCTAATTTTTTTAAGAATATATATTGCAAGATGTTCAAGCCCATAAAATTTATTATATGGAACGTTTAATCCTCCAGAATCATCAACTTTTGCAAAACTTTGTTTTTTTAATCCTCCACGGCATTTTAATCCTGTTTCGATAATATATGGGATAAAAAAGAACACTGCAATTTTTTCTATATTTCCTAATATTGCAGCAATAGCAATTAAACATCCAACAGTATATGTTAAAATATCTCCTGGAAAGACCTTGGCAGGGTACTTATTAAATATAAAAAATGCGATTAAGCAGACAACCATAATTAACAAAATTAAGCTTAACCAAGATGTTCCATTTAACCATAATACTATTGAAAGTGCAGAGAGAATTATTATTCCCTGAATTGCTTCTAGTCCATTATAACCTGCAAGAAAATTAAATGTTGCAGAGGCCCCTATAATTCCTAAAGGTATAAAAAACAAAGGATAAAATAATCCAAAATTAACACCCATCATAGTGGATTCACCTGCATTAATAACCATTAGAGGAATTGCCGCAAAAAATAAAAGAAGAAGTCTAAATTTTGCTGAAAGCCCCCCATGAACCCACCCAAAAATATCATCTACAAATCCAACCATTCCAGCAATTAATACTGTAGTTAATAAGGAAAATATCTCAATTGTTGTGGTATCTGTATTTAAAATAAATGTTTTTATAGCAATATAAGAAAGTACACCAATAATAAATCCAAATAAGACAATTAAACCTCCAGAGCCAGCAACATTCTTTGGAGTTGAGAGTTTATTCATGTCTTCCCAAACTAGGCCAATGTTTCTAGCTTTTTTTATCCATAATGGAGTAAAAAAAAGAGTTAAAAAGAAACCAATTACTAATGGAAAAATTAGTATTGATTCCATTAATATTCTCCAGCTTTTGCTAAATTTATTCTTATATCTGGATAGTTTTTTTCAAGAAACTCTGGATTTTTTTCAATATTTCCAGGATAAGAAATTTCCCAGATTTTTATTGGACCCTGAAAACCAAAACCTCTATAAGAATCATAAACAAAATCTCCAATTTCAATATTTTGAGATTCCAAACTATCTATGAATAGACTTTTTTCGCTGTGGGCTAATTTAAAATAATTAGATTCCTCTCCAAATAAGTAATATCTAACAACTGCTGAATTAATTGTTCTTTTACTTAAATAAAAAGAAGCTCCAATTTTATTTAAAGAAACCCCCCCATCTCCAGAATCATAAGTTAATGGAAATATAAAAGTTCCCGCTTCTAATCCAGATTTAAAGTCAATCAATTCATTACCTATGTAAAGATATCTTAAAGGAATTTTATATGTTTGATCTTTATATAAATAAACCGCTTCTGGTTGAATATAATTGCCATTTGTTTTTTTCTTTACAATGATTCCTGCAATAAATGCACTTTTTTTAGGAAGTAAAACATCTTCTCCATCAATATTCCAGATAATATCTTCATCAAGAGAGGAGCCACCACTATAAACATAAGCAATCTCATCTTTAGTTTCGGCAGTTCTCCTTTCATCCATAAGAATAGTAGGAATCCAAGAAAATCTATCATAATTTTCATCAGATCCAATACTTGAATATGCAGTATATTTTCCAATTTCTGTAGAATCAATAAGTAAATGTGTTGCATCATGAGTATATAAAAATTCTAAAGATTTAGAATCATCTGTTCCGGTAAGAACATATCTTCCTAAAAGGTGATCCCAATAAACAATTGAATTCCCACCATCTAAAATCGTTGCTCTTTCCCCAATTGATTGTAACCAATATCCATAATCCCACCAGTGAGCAAAAACCGAATTCTCTGGAGTGCTTGTTCTAACCCATTCCATTGCTTTTTGCCATTGCCATTGATAAGCCCCTGGTATATACATTTTACTTACAGAAAGATCATTTCCTAAATAACCTCCAAAACCACCCCCAGTTAAAAAAGAAAAAGGGTTTCCTAATAAGATTAGTATAGAGAATATTATAAAAACAAAGGCAAATACTCCAAGAATTAATTTGAATAATTCATCTTTACTCTTAAAATAATTCTCTGTAGTTTTAACAATTAAGAAAGCAACAACCAGAGGAGTTATAGCTCCTAAAACCATTATAAGTCTTATAGCACTTCTTGCAGCAATAATTCCAAGAGTTAAAATTAAGAAATATAATAAATATGAAAATTCAAGATTTCTAAATATGCTCAATTCTCCCTTAAGATATCTTTTGTAATATACATAAATAAAAGCCCAAATTAAAATAATCCACCCAGCAAAGTATATAAAAATACTAATAAAATTTATACCATTTAACTGGCTTCCCGCAGAATATTTACTAAATATCAAACAAATTAAAAAGATAAAATATCCAAAAACTAAAAGAATTCTTTCTCTTTTATTAAGACTTTTTATTAAATAACTAAAAAGTACAATAGAACCAATAAAAAACATCCAAAAATATAAAGGAATTCCAAAATAATTTGGACCGAAATTATTTTCCCAATCGTCATGGAAAAAAGGCTGTTTATTTTCTGCAACAGTTAATCCAAAACGAGTTTCAATTGGTTTTATTAATGAGGTAGCAGTATCTGAAATTTGCATATATATAAAGTTAGTTCCGAAAAATAAAGTCGCTAAAATAAGAATTATTATTGTGGAAGCAATCAATGAAAAGATTTCCTTAGGAAGCTTTGTTTTTTTACGGAGAGCAAATTTAGAATCATATTTCATTATTAAAAGACTAATTCCAATAATAAAAAGAACAAAAATCGCGGATCCTGTAGAAGAAGAAGCAATCAAATTTCTTGGAGAGTATCTTGTGGAAAAAGGAATCATTAAAATAAATGCAGAAACAATCCAAGAAGCGTAAATAGAAAATTCTTTCATTCTTACTTTTCCAAGTATAAATGATATTAAAATTGAAGCAGGTATCGCAAAGAATATGAAACTAACACCTCCCCAAACCAACCCCATTGCTGCAGTAGATGCACCTGCTAATAGACCAAATATTAAACCTCTTCTTAATTTTTCTGAGGAAAACGCTTCGATAAAGAAATAAAATGCCAAGAACATAAAGAAGAATGCGGCAGATTCTTTTTCAGGAATTCCTGCAATAGTTCTTGGAAGTAGAGAAGGAATTAAAACAAAGATAAAAGTAGCAAGCAATGCAATAATATTTCTAATGGTTTTATTTTCCTTATAAAAAACCTTTCTTGCAAATAAGAAAAAAGCAACTGCAGTTAAAGCAAACATAAAAACCGGGAATATAATTGCTGAATAAGTTACACTATCACTTAATCCAAATACTGACAAAATCTGGTGAAACCAGGCAATTAAATACGAAAGAAGCTTCATCTCTCCAGAAGTATTGTAACCTAATGGAACATATCTCATAGTATCTATTGTTGCAAGACTTCCATTAGCTATAATATCTTTAGCCCACCTAAGAAATAAAAAAGGATCTAAATCCGGTCCAAGAGTCCAGGTCCCGGTAGTTATATCTTTTAATCCAGAGATATTAAGCTTTCTTATGTAAACTCCAATATAAATTATAAAAGCAAGTAGAATATAAAAAATCCAATCTTTTTTCTTTTTTAGATAATTTATAGCCTTTTCTTTTTTTATTTCAAATTCATCACTCATATTTGGAATATTAACACTCTCTCTTGAAATTTCCTCAAAACCCTCTTCATTCTTTTCCATCTTAGAATTATTCTTCCTCAACTAAATCTTCAGCGCTTTGTTCTACATCCACCTTCATTTCTCCACAATACGGACAAGTTTTTCTTTCTGAAGAGTCAGATTCAAATCGATAACCACAGTTCTTGCAACTGAATTTTGTCATTTTTTTTAAATTTCCTATTTTTTAAAAAGGTAAAAAATTTACCTTTTTTTAATATTTTATGGAGAAAAAGTCTCTATATAAGGATTGTGGTTTAGAAATAAATATTGAATTAAAATATTTTAGAAGTAAGATAAACCTCAATAAATGCCGCAACAACAAGAATAATAATCGCTATAAATAAAAGAACAATAACATTCTCTAAAACATGTAGGAATTTTTTACTTCTTATACCATTTCTAATAGCTCCAACACCAAACATACCTCCTGCCAGAGCAGTTATAAAATAAGCAGCTATTTCAGGAAATCCATGAATCATATACCTTGCAATACCAAGAGGAATCTCTGCTATCTGATATTTAGAGAATATTCCTATTGCTGCAGCAATAACTGAAGCATTCCATACTAAAACAAATATTGCTCCTGCACCAAAGATTAAAGAAAATACAAGTGTAAATATCATTACATAAACATTATTTTCAAGAATATTCATAAATCTCCCAATGCTTCCACCAACCTCTACAGCGTTTCCAGTAAAACTATATTTTTCTACACAGGTTTCTATCTCTCCCGGGCTGTTTATCTGACAGAAAGTTTGTATCTGAAAATTGAGTAAGTTTGGATTGTGTAAAATAGAATTCCAAAATGCAAACGCAATTAAAAGTCCAAGAAAAAGCCACATAAAAGCATAAATCGCATCGCTGTGAATCTTCCAAACGCTAAAAAAACCCTCTACCTGTTCATCCTCCTCTTCCTCGTTTTTTATTAAGTAGTACATAAACGGAAGAGTAAACATAATACAAAATGCAACAACAATCATTCCAGAAGCATTTACTAGGGTATAATCCTTTGAAAAAAACCAGTGAACTAAAAGTAAAGAAAGCGAACCATACACAATCCCAACAAAAAACATTTTCCAAGGAGAACTTTCGGCAGACTTTGGATTAATAATCATCTCTAACATATTTATGTTATAAGAAAAGAATTTTTAAATGTTCTTAAATTTTCTAGT
>Ga0222658_1000048_pt1 | contig 83860 bp, 84 predicted proteins | sample AntAcemetagen476_FD_179830 | JGI IMG/M metagenome (GOLD analysis project Ga0222658, IMG submission 179830) | Saline water microbial communities from Ace Lake, Antarctica - #476 | ecosystem: Environmental > Aquatic > Non-marine Saline and Alkaline > Saline | place: Antarctica: Ace Lake... | reverse complement strand
ATATTTTCTTTGATTCATAAGCGGGTTATGAATTAAAATTTATACAATAATTTTAGCTTATTTTACATAAAAAATAAACAAGTTTAGATATACCTAGTTAGCTAAAATATTACTTTTCTTTTATGGGCTAAACGCCCAATTGTTTTAAAAATTTTCAAATTTCTTTTTCTTTATTTTTAGAGGGGATAATCGGATATTTTTTGCTCCGTACCTCCACAAAAAATGTTTGTTAGATAAGGGGAATACAAGGAGTTTTCTCCGCTCCGCTCCGAAAACGTTTATCTATAACTTTCTTTAAACACATTAAGAATATTGCTACAAAAAAAGCATATCATGGAGGCGCATTCTTTAATCCCATAGGAAGTGATTTTTCTACATTAGAGAAATCAAAAAAGATTATCAGCACAGACGTACTTGACACATGGTTTGACCCTTCTCCAAAAGTCATTTCCAAAATCAAAAATTTCTTGCCATTCAGTTTAAAAACTTCACCACCAACCCAATGCGAAAGACGGGTTGAAGAAATATAAAAAGTTAGAAGAATTCGTCCCCCCAACCCCATTCCTTTTTGCCCTTTTACTTTTTGGCGGGAAATTATTTTATAGTCGCCCTTGTCCCACACCGCCCAACGCGGGCGACATCAAGAAACTCCCTATAAATTTTTAAACTGACTAACAAAAAACCGCCGGCGTGAGTTAGCACACCGACGGATTTTTGCATCCGACGAAAGGTTGCTAACTCAACCTTTTTTTATTCTATCGCATTAACATATCCACCACAATCTCATTAAACAAAGTATGACATTTCTATTTAGCCTTGACACAAAATTATTTTAAGCTATTACTTTCCAAACACTTCTTTTAACTTAGCTCTTGTGGTTGATCCAACATAACCAAAAGCTGAATTATTTTCATCAACGATATTATACTTCAACTGAAATTTACCTACTGCTTCTTTTGTTAATGGACCAAAATATCCAGTTACTCGCCCATCAGGGTAAATGTCTGGCATAGTGGCTAATAATTCTTGCAATCGCCTTATATCGCCGTTTGTCATACCAAACTCAAGGTTGTAACCAAATATTGCTGAGGTGTCACTAGATAGGGTTGGAGTTGGAGTTGGTTGCGCTGATTGATTAGAACCAAAAGAGTTTACGAACTCAATGGTTGATTGTCCAAAAAAACCAGTGCCTTTGATAAGACCCACGGGTGTCAAAATATCAGAAGCGTAAGCGTTCTGGAATTTAATTACCCCTGCCCGAGTCAAAGAACCAAAGAATGTAGTTTCATTGCCAGGTGAGCCTGGGCCACTGTCAGCTAGTTTAAAGCCATTGGTATTTAAGAATTCTTGGAGTTTTTTGACATCATCACCTGTATCACCAAGTTTTAGGCTACGAGTAAATTGATATTTCGAAATCACAGTAGGAACGCTCAGATTCTTTCCTAATGGATATATGCTGAGGTCGTTTGTTTGTATAAGGTTACTCCACAAAAAACCGTGGTAATTAAAGCTTAATTCATTAACAATCCATCTTTTAAAGCTATTTTCTAGCAGATAGACCTTAGAATTAACATATTCTTTAACTATAGAATCATTACTTAGTTTTTGATCTGTACCTGTTTTAACATCTGCACCTGTTTTAACAAAAGTAAGGTCTACTCTATTTATCTCTAATTCATTGTAAGTAATCTCTACACTACCATCTCCAAGGTCTATTATTTTAGTTTCTTTGGGGAGTAAGCTTACTATTTGAGGCTCTGATCTAATTTCTAGGGTTACTTCACCTGTTGCCATGTCTAGATCAATTATTTTGGCACTATGTGGAGTACTATATCCTTCTATAATAAAATTTATTTGAGAATAAATATGGGCTAAGAAATTTCTACCTTGAGTATCTATTAAATGTCCACCACTAGTTTCTCCAATACCAATATGAACATCTCCTACGCCCAAACCTCCAGAAGGTACTAATATAAATGCTCCACCTCCGCTTGTTATTTCGTCAGCAACGTCGTCATCTGTTACAGTTACGTTTACCGTATCATCGGGAAGAGGATCCCAGTTGTTATCTGAACTGGCATCATTGACAGCAATAGTAATAATTGGAGTTTCAGAAACTAGATCAACATCTTCTGGAGCAGTTACGGTAATAGTCTGGGCTACATTCCAGTTGACGGTGGTAAAAGTGAGAGTGGCTAAATCAACCGTTGCTGAAGTGGTGTCATTGGAAGAAATATCAAAGACCACGTTTGATGATGGTTGAGCGGTAAGAACAACAGTGAAGCTGTCGGTGGCTCCGCCTTCGGTGACAGCAGTGGAACCAGCGGATTCTACGATAGAAAAGTTAGCAGAATCATCATCTGTGTTTGTCGCAGAAACATCATCAGGGTCTAAATTATTGTAATTAGAATCAATGCTGGAAGCCGCCGCCGTGATAATAGTGTAAGTAATGTCTCCGTCATCAACAAAATCATCCACGCCAGTCGCGGTTACAGTTTGAGCGACGCTCCAGTTAGCCGAAGTAAAGGTCAAGGAAGAAGGCACAACCGTGCCTTCAGTGGTATCTGAACTGGACAAGCCAATAGTAACATCAGCAGTTGGTTCAGAATTTAAAACAACCGCAAAGGTGGCTGTACCACCGGCTTCGGTGGTAATCAATCCAGAAGTTGGATTGATTGTGAGACCAAATGTGTCATTATCTTCAATTGTATAAGTATGGACAGTATTGGTTCCCAAAACAGCGTTAGTTGGGTTGGAAATAGTAACTTCAATAGTTTCATTTGATTCATCAATATCATCATCAACAATAATTGCGTCAATGGTGATAGTGGTATTGCCGGCAAGAATAATGGCGGTGCCGTTTGCCAAAGTGTAATCAACCCCTCCTCCAGTGGCGGTGCCGGCGGTAACAGCATAATCAACAGTAACATCTAGGCTAGGAATATTTGACAAACTTAATCCCAATTGAGCAGGAGTTACTGATTCTGCTCCGCTGGAGTCAGTTAATGTGAATTGAATATTTGGCCCAGTGGTAAAAGTGGTGCTGGCTGACCAACTTGACCACGCTCCGTCAGAATAGCGAACCTGCCAGTAATAAGTCGTATTATGGTCTAACTCGGTCTTACCCGCCAATTCATTGGCAAAGGTTCCATTGGCCGCAGTTATTGTAGTCGTAGTTTCAGTCGCCCCGGCAGTCCTTGTCCAGACAGGAGTTAAAAAGTCAGCGTCATCATCCATTTGCCAACCCGCATTTGTCTGCGGATCGCTTTCCGTATCGGAATAAGCCGAGCCGGTTAATCCTACATTCAAATCCTGTCCAGTCGCACCATTCGTCGGCAAAGAATTAGTCGGCGTATTTGGTGGCTGATTGCTGGTGAAAACAACGCTTATATCGTCTAAAACCGGCGTATCTACTCCATCAGAAGAAGTAAATACTACTTTGTAATAAAAATTAGCGCCTGACCAGCCCAAGCCGGATAAATTAATGGTGTTATTTACTCCGGTGGTTAGCGTATCTGTGCCGTTCAAAACTCCCGCCGAGCTGTACCAGCTAGTATTATCTTGGCTGAACTGGATTGTTGCATCTGTGTTAGTCGGCTTGGCGGAAAGATTGTAAACAAAACTATCTATACTGGTAACGGTTTCGGCAGCCAAAAGATTGGTTGAAGTCCAGTTTCCACTGGTGTAATAAGCGGCTGAAGCCGTGCCAGCAAAACCAAAACCAGCCAAAATTACAACGGCAAAGATAATAATTATTTTAAATTTTTGCGTTAAGTTTTGCATAATCGTTTGAAATATAAATATAATCGTCAAAACGCGGTGATAGATTTTCAGTCGACATTTTCTTGCGAAGTTTGTAAGTGCTATACTGCCCCATAATTCCCAAATATGAATTCATGCTGGCCAAGAATTGGCCCAGAGATTCTTTTGTAAGCTTGCGCTCTTTCTCAAGAAAATTATTCCAATACTCAATCTTTTTATAAAAATTTCCTTTAGTTTGATTGCAAATATAAATGCGGTATGGCTTGAGAGCCGCTCCAAGAAAACTCACCCCTTTGGAAAAATGCTGAAGATATATTTTTTTGGGATGAAGTTCTAAAGAAAGCTCGTTTTGTAAATATTCTCTCAAAACAGGAATGATAGATTTCAGATATTCTTTGTCTTGATGAACAATCACAAAATCGTCCACATACCGCCCGTAATATTTACAGCCAAGCTTGTGTTTAATAAAGTGGTCAAAATCATTGAGATAAACATTGCCGAACAATTGCGAGGTAAGATTGCCGATCGGCAGGCCTTTATCTTTCCCGGCCCCAAATAAGCTTTTGGTTCTGGGAAGCCCCTGCCAATCTTTTTTTGTCCCTTTTAAGCGGCAGTGTTTTGTGTGGTCGTGAAATATGACCTGGCGAGTAAGACGCAGTATCAAATCAACATCAAAATCAGCTGTTTTACGAAAACGATTTACCACCCTTTCAATTTTTTGATACAAAACAGAATGGTCTATTGCCATAAAATATCCTTTAATGTCCAATTTAAGAACATAGCAGTCTTGTTTGTAATTATCAGAACAAGAGCGAATAAAATGATCCAACCGCTTTACGCCCTGTGAGGTTCCTTTGCCAACCCGGCAGCTGTAGCTGTCGTTGATAAACAGCCGTTCAAAAAACGGGCTGATATAATTGTAAATAAGATGATGAATAATCCTGTCCCGAAAATCAGCGGCAAAAATTTCCCTTTGGACCGGCTTAAACGATATAAAACAAATGCTGGGATTGATTTTATATTCTTGGTTTTTAATTTCTGCGTAAAGTTGAAAAAGTTTTGTTTCGTAATCAATTTCAAAAGCCAGTGCGTTGATTGTCCCGCGCTTATTTTTCCGGGCGTCGTAATACGCTTGAAACAAATCGTATAAAAGTTTTTTAGAATCCATATTTGTTTTTTGAATTTAACAGGGTGAACCAGCGCTTGATACAGCGGACAGAAAACCCGTTCAACTTATTGTTTGCATTCCGGTTGACCGTGGCGTTGCCCGAATTCAGGTTCCGTCTCCAAGCATTAGTTCCGCTCTCAAGCGAAGACCAGATGTTGGAGTTTGTGCCGCGATTGTTGAACGAGCCATTAGTATTGCGATAGCCTGTCAGCAGACCGCTGTTAAAAATAATCATTTTATTCTTTTTGCCTTTCTTGAACGGAAAGCAAAAATTGCATACCTCGCCCCAAGGCGAGAAGATTATTGGACTGGTAATGGCTCGCTTGCCTTTGCCGTAACAAAAGGCAATTCCGGCCAGTTCTAAAAATTTTTTATTTTCATTTTCTAACTGATTTTTGCCAAGCGCTAAGTTGCTTGGAAACCGACTCAACATTCTCATTAAGCTGGACAAATTTTTTAAGATTAACCTGCTTGAGGTCTTGAAGCAGGCGCAAATACAAACGAATCACTTCCACATTTTCTCGGGCTTTTTGGATAATTTCTTCTTTGGAATAAGTGCTGTTGGCCCGATAAATATTGGTAATCATTTCCACTGTTTCCTTTTTTATGCTTTCTCCAAGAGTATATTTGTATTCCCGGTTGAAATCTTTGGTAAAGCGAAACAATTCCACCAAAAGGTCATAACTCGCTTTGTAAACTGGTAAATGATTGTATGTAGCCATATTCTAAAAAAAATTTTCGCGAATAAAATAAGTCAAATAATCAAATAGTCGAATCAGTCCTTGATACAGCGGACAGAAAACCCGTGCAACTTATTGCTTGCATTCCGGTAGACCGTGGCGTTGCCCGAACCCAGGTACCGTCTCCAAGCATTAGCTCCGCTCTCAAGCGAAGACCAGAGGTAGGAGTATGTGCCGCGATTGCCGAACGAGCCACTAGTACCGCGATAGCCTGCCAGCAGACCCTCAAACCCCGAAGAACCCTCGACCTTTAAATTTGTGCCTTCGTTTGTGCCAAGCCAGCCAATGGTGCTTTCGTCATAAGGAAAAGCGCCTGGATTTGATCCAACATTCTTTTCTAATGTAGTGTATTCGTAATGTGAAGGTATATGCCAGCCAGAAGGACAGATGCCCTGAACAGGATTTGTGCAAGCGGGCTGGGATTCTCCTGTGCCGTTGCAAGACGCGGCTCCGCACATTGCTTGAGCCCATTGATACAATCCGCCGTCTGTGGTGCAGTTTCCTTCAATGTCGCTATAACAATATTTTTCTGTTTCCGCAACAGAAGGGCAATCGCTTCCTTGGTTGTTTGCGCCGGCAGTCAAAGTTCCATAATTTATATGCTCTGCCATCCAGCATTGGGTTCCGATTAAGACAGTAGCGTAGGATTTGCTGTCTCTGGAATCAACCAAAGAGTCCCCGCAGTTCCAAGGCACTACTGATAATTTGACCTGCCCGGCTCCGGTGTCCACGGTGATTTGTGTTTTGCTGGCGATTTTGGTTTCATCGGTAAAAGTGTCAATAACCGGACTGGCGGCTAAAACTACTAAAACAGATACAAAAGCCAGTAAAGTACCAATAATTAAAAATTTAATTGTTTTGTTGTGATAGATTTTTTTTGTCATAGATTTTTGATTAAATTACAGTTTGGTTTTTGGTTTTTCACCTTGAATTTTTAATCTTTTCGCTTCTTTTCTCTTTTGGATAAAAATCATCCACAAAAATATTACAATCGGTAAAAACAAAAAATTGGAAATAACTTCTTTTCCTGACCTTGCCGTATAAAACCCGCCGATGATCAAAATCGTTGATAAAATAGTGGAGTAGTAGAGCAGGATTGATGTAATTTTTGGTTTTTTGAATTTTAGTGTTTGCATATTTTTACAATTAAAAAAACACTGCCAAAAAACAGTGCCTTCAACTTATTAAAATTATAAAATTTTACGCAATCAAAATTGCGGAGCGATTTTACTCTCTCTCTCTCTCTCTCTCTCTCGGCTCGCCAAGCTCGCCGAATTAAAATTATTGTAGAATTGTTGTTTGCTCATATCGCTTATTATTATAACATAGAATTAAGAAAAAGTGTAGAAAAAAATTATTTCTGACTATTTACATTATAACACATTTTTGATATTATGATAATGTAAATAGCGATAAATTTGTAGTATATAGAAAGTAACTACAACTTGACGCGCCAATGTAATGATCAATTCGAAACTAGACCCAGATTGTGCAATTAAAATACATAAGTCTGATGTTTGAGGGAGGGGGAATTCACCCCTTTAATTCCCCTCTTCCCCCTCCCTCAAACTGGGAAAAAGAAATTTGAAAATTTTTTAAAACAATCCCGACTGCGGTCGGGTAAAAGAAAAGGAATACAACAGCTAACAGCGTATATGAGGTTCGGTCTCCTGCAAAAACCTCTCCCATATCCCGTATTCTCGGGACATCTCATATACGCGAACGTTGTCCGACATACACTTTTCTCTTTTTCATTTTTCTTTGAACCGAAAGGTTAAATCCAGAGATGAAAGTTAGGTGGTAAACCGAACAAAACAAAAATTTTTTCATTTTTTATTAGGGGAAATAAGGAGTTTTCTCCGCTATCGCTCCGAAAAATAATTTTAATTAATTTAAAGATTAGAACTTATGAAAACACAATTTAAACTAAAAAAAGATGAATACAGAAAAAACAGGGGTGGCTACTCGCGATTTCTCAATATTTTCTGCAACAGTTGTAAGACCCATTTACTACTATATCAAAAAGACGGACCAGGAGAACTCAAACGCTTGTATGTAGATCGCATTTTAGCTCCCAAAATATCAGCTTCCAAAAACGGCGAACTAACTTGCCATTCATGCAAAAAAATTCTAGGAACCTTTATTATGTATGAAAAAGAAAAACGGCGTGCCATTCGCTTATACCAAGGTTCAATTATTAAAAAAATTGGAGCAGGAGTATACCCTATATTAAAAGACTAGTTATATTTGAGCTATCCTAATGTAATTTCAAACCCCTTGCCCTTGCAAAAATACTAAAAATGTGTTAATTTTTTAGTGGTTCTTTAACAATTGATGACCAGACACATCTGTAACCACGCAATAAAAGGAGAAAACATGACAGACAAAACCCCTCAAAAACACACCTTTAGGAAGGATCGCTACTCGAAGACTCGCGGAGGCAATTCCCGCTTCCTCGACATCTTTTGTAGTGCCTGCAACGATCACATCCTCCTGTACCAGAAGGATGGCACTGGAAGATTGCTTCGGATGTACATCGACAGAATCCTGGCGCCTACCACTCTCACCGCCCTGCAGCTCAAAGACGGCAAGAAAGATTTGCCGAACCTGCAATGCCAAACGTGTGGTGCTCTTATTGGAATTCCGATGGTGTATGATTTGGAAAACCGTTTGGCTTTCCGTCTGGTGCGCGGTTCTTTCGCCAAAAAAAACAGTGACGGAACCTACCCACCACCCAAGCAATAGTAAAAAACCAAACCGAAACACAAAACCAAAAGGAGAGCGACATGGCTATCACAGTCAAACTGCCTGATATGAAAGAGATCGTCAGAAAATCTGGCAAATCAGCAGAGGAAGTGGAGTCTTTTCTCAGGCTCGTGAAACGTTCAATGGAGCCGTACCAGAAGCGCATCGCTGTGGTCGAAGATGGAAACAATCGGTTCTATGCTGTCGAAAGAAGAGGGATCGGAGTTCTGAAAACAACTCACGGCGATTTCTGGCAGTTTAACTTCGCCATCGACGACCATTGGGAGAAGTACTCTGTGCTCGTCAAGGCGGAGATCAACTTTGAAACGCTGAATCCTATCTTCAGTCGAGAAGATGGACTCGTTCTGCGCACTGATTCAGGGTGTGAAACAGGTCAACTCTTCGGCGATCTGACGTGCGAATGTTGCGAACAGCTCAAGCTCGCCATGCAAAAAATCGCAGAAGTCGACGAAGGAATGATCATCAACATCCCCCGCCAGGACGGTCGGGGTATGGGATTGACATTCAAGCTCGCCACCCTCTGGATTCAGGACGAGCTCAGAGTGCACACGGTGGAATCAGCAGGTCTGCTGGCTCCCGATGGCATTATTGACATTCGGACGTACTCGGGTGTCATCTGCATTCTGAAATTCTTCGGGGTGCTGCCGTCGTACGTTATCAATCTCGCAACCAACAACCCAGACAAGCTCAGAGTGTTCGATGAAAACGGCTACACAATGAGCAAAGACCTCGTGCCGATCACAATCGAACCGACCGAACACACAGCACATCACCTTGAGGCCAAGGAAAAACATCTCAACCACAAAGGTCTCACAAAGAAAGGAGGAAAGTAACATGCGCACGAACGACCAAATCCTGGCGCGGATGCGCTCGCATGGCACTTTGCTGTGCGCCGGACTTGATCCGGACATACGGAAGTTGCCCCTCAGAGTGCTTAAAAAGCCAGGGACAGACGAAGAGAAAATTCTCGAGTTCCTCCGTGGAGTGGTTGACGCAACGGGAGAACATGTCTGTGCGTACAAAGTGCAGAAAGCATTCTTCGACTTGTTGCCTGGAGGCCACGACGTTTTGAGGGAGATTGTCAGCTACGTCCACCAGACACAACCGGGCGTGCCAGTCATCGTCGATTGCAAAATCGGCGACATCGACAACACGATGACGGCTTACATCGAAAACCTGTTCGGCTTGATCAAGGCAGACGGCATCGTCGTCAACCCATACATGGGCGACGACGTCATCGAACCTCTCATCGAATTGGCAGACAAGGCAATCGTCGTGCTCGTCAAAACAAGCAATATCTCGGGCGGTGTTGTCCAAGATGTCAAGATTAGCGACGGACGACCGCTCTGGCAGCACTTGCTCGATCTCGTGGTGAACCGCTGGAACAAAAATGGCAACATGATTCCCGTGCTGTCGTCAACCGTCGGGCTGGACACGGCGAAACTCCGTCCGTTAATTCCTGACACGATGCCGATTCTGTTCGCTGGCGTCGGTGCTCAGGGTGGCAACTACGAGGATCTCCCCGGACTGCTTAACTCGGAGGGTATTGGAGTATTTGCCAACTCCTCGCGAGGACTTCTTTATCCCACAAGTTCCGAACCGTGGCAAACAGCCATCGAGACGGTTACTGTTGAAATGAAAGAAGCCCTAAACCATGCAAGGAGGACGTCATGAGTAAGTTCTTGTTACTACTCGGTCCATCGGGTGTCGGCAAGAGTGCTATTATTGACGAACTACTGAAGCTCGACAGTCGGTTCGTCTATATCTCGCCCTACATGACACGTCCCCTGCGCCCGGGAGAAAAGAACAAAATCCCGATCAGTGACGAGCAGATGGACGAGATGTGGCAACGCGGTGAACTCCTCGTGGTCAACAGATTGTTCGGTGATATCCGTTATGGTACGCCACGCCTACCGATCGCAGAGGCATTGGCAGGGGGAATCTTCCCTGTACTGGACTGGCCGATTGATCGGCTGGATGTGATGACGCAGACCTTTCTGGGTCAGCTGTTCATCGTCTACATCTCGCCACCCTCAATCGATGTCTTGCGTCAACGGTTGGCAAAGGACGGACGAGACACTGACGGCAAACGCCTGGCAAGTGCTACGCAGGAATTGCAATCGTTCTGGTCTTCAAAATACGTTGGGGCGTACGACTATGAAATCGTTTCAGAAGACGATCAAATGGTCGAGATTGCCAAAGCGATTTACTCCAACTATATCAAATCGTTTTAAACGTTTGAGTGCGGTCAAACAATCAAACCAAGGAGGAAAAGGAGAACGTCTGTAGCCGCACCTACAGATTCTTCTTTAGTAGAGAACATTGTTATCTCCTGAAGAAGAAGTAATAAGGTGTTTGGGGGAGGGGGAATTCACCCCTTCACTTCCCCTCTTCCCCCTCCCCCAAACTGAAAAAATTTTGTTTTGTAGTATAATGTAAAAAGCTACGCGAGAAAGAAAAATGAAAAAGAGAAAAGTGTACGTTCCCCCGCTGCGCTCTCATGCACTCCGCTATCGCTCCGTGTCATTCGGGTCGGACAACACTGTATATGAGGTTCGCTCCTGCCGTCGCTCTCCCATATTTTGCTCGTACCTCGCAAAACATCTCATATACAGAAACGTTATACGCAATTCATAAAATATTTTTCTTTTTTATAAGGAATTTTGACAGGCTTTTTAAAAAGGGAAATAAATTTGTTTTTTTATTTATTAGAAAGGGGGAAGATGGATATTTTTTGCTCCGTTCCTCCACAAAAAATAATTATTTATAAAGGGGTAATATGGTGTTTTCTCCGCTATCGCTCCGAAAACGATTTATAATTTAGAAGAAAACAGATACAATGAAACTACTTAATGAAGTAATAATTTATGACAAAAATTAAGGATATTCCAAAAGTTGATAGACCTAGAGAGAGATTTCTCAAGAAAGGTCCAGATGCGCTTTCAAAAAGTGATCTTTTGGCGATTCTCCTTGGAAGTGGCATCAAGGGTAAGAATGTCCAACAATTATCACAACAAATCATCAAAAAATTTGGCAAGGATTTTTTAAGTATTACGGTTGATGATTTTCAAAAAGTTTCTGGAATTGGGCAAGCAAAAGCATTGCAAGTTGCGTCAGCAATTTCATTAGTAAAGAGATTTTATGAAGATAACCAAACAAACGAAGTGGTTATAAAAAATTCTCAAGATGTTGTATCTCTTACTTACGATTTACGAAACAAGAAAAAAGAGCATTTAGTTTGTTTATATCTTAATGCGAGAAATGTTTTGCTAAAAAAAGAAATTGTGAGCGTTGGTCTTGCCGACAAAACATTACTCCATCCGAGAGAAATTTTTTATCCAGCAACAGAGCTTAACGCTTCAAGTGTGATTCTTGTGCATAATCATCCGTCTGGAGATTCATCGCCAAGCGAAAAAGATATTGAGATAGTTGAAAAAATAACACAAGCTGGTGGAATAATGGGGATACCTGTTCTTGATTTTGTTATTGTATCTGAAAAAGGAAATTATAGTTTTTCTGAAAAATTAAAGGATCAAAACAAAAGCTTAGATTATGTCGCAGACGGAGTCGTACAAGGAACACTTTTTGATTTATTGGAAATTAAAAAACCAGTTTATGAAATCAATATACAAAAAATAGACAAACATCATTTTCAACCATCAGAATCTAAAAATGGATATTTCCAACTTCAAAATAGACGTTACTTAGGCAATAAATACAAATTACTCGGATTTATTGAAGATATAATTTCTGAAAAATGTGGTTCAATAAATTCACTTTGCGATATTTTTGCTGGCACTGGAGTTGTTGGTGAGCGATTTAATAACCCAGAAATTAAAATCATTTCTAATGATTTTCTTTCTGCAAATTATGCTTGTTTACAAGCATTCTTGGGAGTTAATAAAAATATACAGAAAAGTATTGTTGAAAAGATAGAACACCTAAACAATTTAGAAAATTACGAAGAAAACTATTTTTCAGAACATTTTGGCGGAACATATTTTTCAGAAGAAAACGCAAGAAAAATTGGGGTTATTAGAGAAGAAATAGAAAAAATTGCTGAAAGTGAAGATGAAAAAAATATTTTGATTTGTTCATTGCTTTATGCAATAGATAAAGCTGCAAATACAGTTGGTCATTATGATGCTTATCGTAAAAAATTAGATATGTTACGACCAATAAAACTTTTAATGCCAGACATAGACTATTCTCATAATCAAAACAATGAAGTTTACAGAGAAGATGCAAATGTACTTATAAAAAAGATTTCTTGTGATGTTTTGTATATTGACCCCCCTTACAATTCACGCCAGTATTCCGATGCTTATCATCTTTTAGAGAACTTGGTGGAATGGAAAAAGCCAGAGGTTGTTGGTATTGGGAAAAAAATGGATCGCACCCATATCAAAAGTGATTATTGTCTAAAAAGTGCTACAAGAGCATTTTCAGATTTAATTAAGAATGCAAACTGTAACCATATTTTACTTTCTTACAATAATACAGGTGATTCAAAAGATGGTCGCTCAAATGCACGGATGAGCGATAATGAAATTATGGAGATTTTAAATAATAAAGGTGATGTAGAAATTTTTGAAAAGGATTACAAAGCATTCACAACAGGAAAAAGTAACGGGGAGAATAATGCGGAACGCATTTTCTACTGTAAAGTAACAAAATAACTATGAAAAAACCTTGGTCAATTACAACTACAACAAGAAGCCCCTATAGATTAAGGGAGCAATTGCAAATCCTAAAAGATGGTTTTGTTAACATTGAGTGGACAAGAGAAAATCAAGTCAACTTTCAAATTTCTTTAATACAGCACCGACTATATGGACATAGCGAGGATGGTGGATTTTCTAATCAATTTTTGACTGGCTTATCAAGTGAACACAAAGAAATCTTTACCGATTTTTCACATAATTTAACCCTTGAAGAAGCGAAGGCAATTTTTGAAAGTAAAAATTATACTGACCCGTCAATGAGGGGCAGACAATCATTCAATCCATTTAAAAAATTCGGCTTTGTGCGTTTAGAGGATGGCATTTTACATATAACTGATTTTGGTGAGTATTTTTTATCTGATGAGTACGACTTGTCCGAAATATTTTTCCGTAGCTTCATAAAATGGCAACTACCAAACCCTGATAATACTAGCTATAAATTAATAGATGGTTATGATATTAAACCTTTTGTAGCAACTCTGCATTTGATAAAAATTGTAAATTCAAAATGGGAGGCTTTAGGGAATAATCCCGTAGGATTATCAAAAAAAGAATTTCTTTTATTTGCTCCAACGCTGATAAATTTTGAAAATATAAATAATCATGCCCAAAAAATTATAGATTTGAGATTATTGCAAAAAGACAAAACCAGACAAGAGCAAAGGGATATTTTCATTAACTACCAACAAACTTTTGCTGGAGAATTTTTAGAAACTGAAAATTCTGAAAAAATAAGAAAGTTGTTGAGTAACTTGAGAGATTACGGAGACAATGCAATACGATATTTTAGATTAACAAAACTTATTTTTATCAGAGGTAATGGACATTATATTGATTTAGAAGAAAGAAGATCAGTTGAAATTGAGTCTTTACTTAATTTTGATAATGCAAAATCAAAATCATTTGTATCAAAAGATGAATATATATATTACATATCAGACATATCTCAACCCCAACTACCGTGGGAAACTCCAGAGAAATACATTGAGATTATCGAAAAACTTGTTGAAGAGATCAAAAAATACGAAATTGATTTAGAAAAAGATAGTATTGATGTAAAAAATTATATAGCAATGCAAGCAGATGACTTGAAAATTTATGTTGCTGAATTACGAGCATACAGAAAACTATTACAGAATGAAGAAAATCACAAAAAATCGCAAGATACAGAGCAAATAGAATCTTATATAAACAATCTTGAGAATATTTTTAATTTTGATGATCGCCCTATACTACTCGAAAAGTTATCAGCACTTGGATTGCACGCACTTAATGACGCAATAAAGGTAAAGCCAAATTACCCTGTTGGCGATGATAATGAGCCAACTTTTACCGCTCCAGCAAATACTCCAGACATTGAGTGTTTTTATGAGAATTTCAACACTATTTGTGAAGTTACGATGCTAAAGAGTCGGGATCAATGGTACAACGAGGGACAGCCAGTAATGAGACACTTGCGAGATTTTGAAGATAAATACTCAGACAAGACGGCATATTGTTTATTTATAGCACCAACACTTCATAGAGATACATTAAATACTTTTTGGACTGCTATAAAATATGAGTACGAGGGGACAAAACAAAAAATTGTACCACTATCAATAAATGATTTTGTTTCAATTTTAAAAATATTGGTACAAATTAAATCTGAAAACAAATTCTTAAAACATAGCGAGATTTCTCGTTTATATGATGAGATTTTGGATTCCTCCACTTCATTCAACGATGCTAGTGAGTGGGTACAGAGTGTGCCAAGTACTATTTCATCATGGCAAGAAACAATAAATTTTTAGAAATTATGAAAAAAAATATCATTTACAATGGAGATTGCGTAAAAATACTCAACACAAAGGTTGATGAAAATTCTGTTGATCTTATTTTTGCCGACCCCCCTTATAATTTATCTGGCAATGGCTTGAAGTGGAAAGGCAACAAAACTGGTGGAGATTGGTTTATGGTTAATGAGCAATGGGACAAAATGACCGCCCCTGAATATCTACAATTTACACGCAAATGGATTGGCGCTTGCCACAAATCACTGAAAGATACTGGTTCAATTTATATTGCTTGTAGTTATCACAATATTGGCGAAGTTATGATTGTTTTGAAACAGCTTGATTTTAAAATAAATAACGTGATTACTTGGTACAAAACAAATGCTATGCCAAATATGACAAGACGAGTTTTTACACATTCAACTGAATTTGTTATTTGGGTAGTAAAAGGAAAAGGATGGACATTTAACTACGAAAAAATTAAAGAGATAAATCCAAATAAACAAAAAGATGGAAGTCAAAAACAAATGCGTGATCTTTGGGAGCTACCTTTGGTTCAAGGAAAAGAAAGATTAAGTGGTAAAGATGGAAAAGCGTTGCATCCAACACAAAAACCAGAAGAAATGTTAAAGAGAATTATTTTAGCAAGCTCAAATAAAGGAGACGTTGTTCTCGATCCTTTCTTGGGGAGCGGAACAACAACTTTTGTTGCGAAAAAATATGGTCGAGCTTGGATTGGAATTGAGCAAGATAAGGAATATACGAAAATTGCTAAAGAACGAATGAAGAAATAATTTTCTAAAATTATGAAAATAACTAACTTAGAAATAAATAATTACAGATTGTTATCCTCGCAAGACTTGAAACTTGAAACAGATGTAACTTTAATTGTTGGAAGAAACAATAGTGGGAAATCATCGTTAGTCGATTTGTTCATTGATTTAATCGAAAAGAAAAAGACAAATCTAAGTTTTTTTGATTTTTCAAAAAATTGTTACGAAGATTTTGAGCAAGCTTTTAAGAATTATAAACTCTATAAAAAATCTGTGGACGACAAGGAAGATGAAAAAAATCAAGTTGACAAAAAAGAATTGGTAGAAAAATCTTTACCCAAGATTGAGTTGAAGCTAACAATTGAGTATGACAAAGGAGAAAAAAACACTGAGGGCAAAATTGTAAAAAGTGGAGATAATTTAACAGCTCTCTCAAAATTCATAATGGATTTGGACGTTTCAAGAAATGAGGCATATGTATGTATTGAATACAGTTGCGAAAATACAATGAAGCTTTTTAAAGATTTTTTAGAATATGTAAAAGAAAAAAAGATTGATTCTAAACATGAGTCCAAAGCCATTCTTCAATTTTTAGAGGCAAATATTTCTAAATATTACAGTATAAAGCTGTATGAGGTAGATAGAAACAAACCAGAATATAAACAATTAATTGAAAGCCGTGCTTTACTAGACAATGTTTTTTTAACAAGATCTATTGTTGCGCAACGAACTGTTGATGATAATTCTGAAGATAGTAAAAGAGCATTAGGGGGAGGATTTGAGCGATACTACAAACATACAAATTTAGGAGGAAACACCAAAGAAGATATTAAAAAAGCTCTTGAAACAGCGTCAGAACAACTTGAAAAAGAATATGGGACTTTATTTGATGACATACTAAAAGATTTAAATGATTTTGGAGCTAAAACTCCAACAAAAATCCCTTCTATAACGATTAAATCAATTCTTGATTCTGAAAAAGTCTTGAAAGATAACATCAGGTATTTTTATAAGGACGATTGTAGTGATTTAAATTTTCCTGAAAATTATAATGGACTTGGTTACAGCAATTTAATATATATGCTTTTGCAGTTTGCTAGTTTTTTTGAAGAATTTAAAAATAGCAAGCCAAAACCAAACTTTTTGTTTTTGATTTTAGAAGAACCTGAGGCACACATGCACCCACAAATGCAACAGGTATTTATCAAAAATATTAATGATTTTTTAGAACGCAAAGAAGAATCTGTACAATTAATTATAACTACTCACTCCTCTCATATATTAGCTGAGAGTGGAATTAGTGAAAAAAAAGGTTTTAGCAGGATTAGATATTTTGATAATACAGAAAATAAACTAATAATTAGAGATTTATCCAAGCTTGTTATAGATAGTGAACCAGAGGAAACTACTAAGTTTTTGAGGCAATATTTAACTTTGCATAAGTGTGATTTATTTTTTGCAGATAAGGTGGTTTTGGTTGAAGGGCACACCGAAAGAATGTTACTTCCGATAATGATTAAAGAGGTGGCAGAATCACTACAAAGTCAATATTTAACCATAATTGAAGTTGGTGGTGCATATGCCCAAAAATTCAAAGAATTACTTAAATTTATAAATGTAAAAACTTTAGTTATTACGGATTTGGATTCTGTTGGAGAGGATGGCAAAAAATGTTGTGTTACTGATGGTATTAATACAAGTAATTCAACATTAAAATCGTGGATTCCCAAAAAAGAAAAAATCACTGATTTACTAACTCTTAATCCTGATAAAAAAAGTATAGAAAAAATAAAAGTAGCTTATCAAATCCCCGAAAACGAAAAAGATATTTGTGGCAGAAGTTTTGAAGAAGCCTTTATCTTGAAAAATGCTGATTTTATAAAAACCAATAAAAGCAAGATTGCACTTGTAAAAAATAAAAATGATAATGAGATAATGGACTCAAAAAAAGCTTATGAAATTGCGCCAAATGAATCAAAAAAGAAAATTCAATTTACCTTTGATTTAATGACATTAAATGGTTGGAAAACTCCTAAATACATAAGTGAGGGATTGAAGTGGCTTGAGTAAGATGACATCATTATTTTAAAATAATAATTATGAAAAAAACTTCTTTAGAAAAAGTTATTGAGGCAATAGAAACAAAGCAAAGCTTTATTTTAGAAGCGGGCGCAGGTTCTGGAAAAACATATACTTTAATTCAATCCTTGAATTATATTTTAAATAAACATTCAAACGATCTGAGCATATCTGGGGGAAAAATTGCCTGCATTACTTTTACTAATGTTGCAAAAGATGAAATTATAGAACGAACTGAAAATAGCAATTTGGTTGTTGTTCAAACAATCCACGTCTTTCTTTGGGATTGTATAAAAAATTACCAATCTGCACTCCATAAAAAAATAGAAGAACTAAATAAAGAGTACGAAAGACAGAGAACGGAAGAAATGAAGCGAAAAGGTTATGAATACATAGAAAATTTAGAAGAAATTACAAAAAATATAAATATTTCTTATACCGAATATGGTAGAAATTTTCAAAAAGGACTATTAACGCACGAAGACATTATCTTGATTTCATACTATATGTTTAGGGATTATCCTAGTCTTTCAAATATTGTCGCTAATAAATATCCGTATCTTTTCATTGATGAATACCAAGATACTGAGAAAGAAACAATAGAAAGCATTCTCGACCATCACTTAAAACTACAAAAAGAAAAAATCGTAATAGGTTTCTTTGGCGATTCTATGCAAAAAATTTATGATAAAGGGGTTGGAAAAATTAATTCAAAGTATTATGAAGAAAATAGTGAGGAAAAATTACTAAGGTTTATTACAAAAGAGGAAAATTACAGGAGTTCTTTATCGGTCATAAATTTATTAAATAACATTAGAAAAGATTTAACCCAAGAGGCTTCTGGAGAAAATAAAAAAAATGAAGGGAAAATATCTTATTTATATGGAAAAAATGATTATAATGATTATTTTAAATACTTAAAAAAACAAGGTTGGAATTTTGAAGATTCAGATACAAAAGTTCTTTTTTTAACTCATACTGGAATTGCTAAAAATCTTGGATATGAAAATTTATTAAAAACTTACAGCAAAAGATATGGTCAATTTGGACGAGATCGTTTATTTAAAAAAGAAGAAAGATTTAGCAAGTTTTTTTTAGATGAAAAAGGTGTTGAAAATATTGTTCGTTGTTATGAATTTAAAGAATATGGCGAAGTCATTAACTTACTACAAAAAGCTGGATATGAATTAACTTTTCATGAAGATAAGGAAAAAATACAAAAAATGATTAGTGAACTAAATAATATTAGAAATACTCAAACACTAGGCAATGTTTTCAGTTATATAAAAGAAAAAAAACTGATGACGATTCCCGATAAAATATTGGAATTTGAGAATTACATTAATCAAAAAGAAGTCGATGAAGAATATAAAGAAACACACACAAAAGACAAAAATTTTTACAATGAATTGATGCAAATTAATTACAATGAATTTGTCAGTGTTTACAATTTTATAGAAGATAAAACTATATTTTCTACAAAACATGGAACAAAAGGAGGTGAGTATGAAAATGTATTGGTAATAATTGATGATGGAGCATGGAAACAAAGCTATTCTTTTAAAGAAATGTTTTTAGGAGAATCAGAATACCCTGAAAGATTACAAAGAACTTTAAATTTATTTTATGTTTGTTGTTCTAGGGCAAAATCTAAATTAGCAGTTGCCTCTGTGTCAGATATGACAGGTGCAACAAAAACAATAAAGGAATGGTTTGGTGAAAAAAATGTTTGTGAAATATAAAACAAATAAAAGGCAAAAATTCCCTCCCCTTAAACCCCTTCCTTTTTGCCTTTTATTTGAAGAGAATAAGGAGTTTTGAATTTTGGGCATTCACCCCTAACCCCTCTGCCCAAAATTCAAAACAAAAAAACAAATTTATAATTATTGAATAAAATGCCTGTCAAAATGAAATTGAATGAAAAATATTTTTTGAACTCGCTCTTTTCAGTCGCGCCCCGCTGCGCTCTCCTCCCGTTGGTCGTCGGGGCGTATAACACAGTATATCTGGCTCGCTCCTGCCGTCGCTCGACCCATATTTGCCTCCGCTACGCTACGACAAACATCAGATATGCCGATACGTTAGATGAAATTATTAAATTACTTTTAAATTAAACATATGACAATTGAAGTTAATGAAACAGCTATTTGCCCTCATTGTAAAACTGCTAACAGATTTGAGGGTGTTGGAGATAATTTTGGACGTAGTTTGAGTACTTATACTTTAGTAGGTAAAAATGATGGGCATTATTCTTTAAGATTGTGTCGCTGCGCCAACTGTGGTGATATTATATTATTTTTTGATGAAAAAATGATTTACCCACCTGGGGCCACTCGACCTCCTTGTCCTAATGAAGTAGAAACAGTAAACAAAGATGTTGCTGATGACTACAAAGAAGCATGTCTAGTGGAGCAATATAGTAAAAAAGCTGCGTCAGCATTGGCCAGAAGATGCCTACAAAACATGTTACATGATAAGGGAATTAAAAAAAGAGATCTAAATGAAGAAATTGATGAAGTAATGAAAACATTACCATCCCATCTTAGTGCGGCAATAGATGCTATAAGAACAATTGGTAACTTTGCAGCTCATCCAATTAAATATCAAAATACAGGAGAAATAATTGAAGTAGAACAAGGAGAGGCTGAGTGGTCCCTTGATGTTTTAGAGCAACTCTTTGATTTTTACTATGTGGCACCGAGCAGAATAAATGATAAGCGCGATGAATTAAATAAAAAACTTCAAGCAGCGGGTAAGCCAGATTTAAAATAATTTAAAAGTAATTTAATAACTCTCGCTCCTATCGTCGCTCGCCCTTCGGGTCGTCTAACACGGTATATCCGACTACGCTTTAAAAAATATTAAAATTTTAACTAATATATATACTCTATGAATTATATAATAATAGGATTAATAATTTTATTTTGGCTAGATTATCGAAATTCTAAAAAAAAGATTATTCAAGTTTTAGAGGATTTAGATAATAGAGTAAAAAAACTTGAATTACCAGGCGATTTTCGAGAGCATGGAAAATTATTAGGTACACCACCTAAGAAGGTTGAAAAAGAAATCGAAGAAGCTCTAGAAAAATTTTAATATTTTTAGCTCCGTCCTAATTTTTGCTTCCGTTGGTCGCAAAAACTACGGATATACCGATACGTTAGCTGAAATAAATTAAAAAATTTTATAATGAAAATAATATTTCACTATCTCAAAAGCATTATTTCGTTGTTATTAAAAATAATTATTGCTATTATGATGGGATTGAGTTTAAGCCTTGGTAACAAAAAAATAAAAATTGAAAAAAAAGATAATAAAACTATTGGCGCAAATAAATAAAACTTTTAATTTACATCAACTAATACAGTATATTCGACTACGCCTACTGCAAATAAAAAATAGCTTATGAAAATAATTTTAACATCAATAGGAACACGAGGAGATATTGAACCTTTTTTAGCAATAGGAAAAATTCTAAAAGAAAAAGGACATCAGGTTATTTGTGCATTTTCAGAACAATTTAGAGAACTGACAGAAAATTGTGACATGGAATTTGCCTCTTTGGGGAAAAAAAATGATGGTTTATTAGACAGCGATGCCGGTAGAACAACTATGGGAGGGTCTGGAATTAAGAAATTATTTGCTTCTATTAAACTCATGAAACTTGCACAAAATCAAAAAGCCCCGCAAGAAAAAGAATTTAAGTTATATGAACTTATTAAACAAGAAAGACCAGATAGAATAGTTTATCATTCAAAAATTATTTATCCATTATTATGGGAATATAAAAACAGAGGAAAAACAATTTTTGTATGTCCTTTCGCATATTTTCATTATATAAAAGGACATTCATTTTTTGTTGGTAAAAATTATGGAGAATATTTTAATAAATTGACATTTAAATTTTATGACTTTGGGGTAGTTACAGGAACTATGATTGCTAAAAAGTGGCTACAAATCAACGATAAAATTACACGAAGGAAACTAAAAAACATAATTCACAGTAGAAAATTTATTTATACAATTTCGCCAAGTTTGTTCCCGCGACCAAGCTACTGGGAAAGTAATGTTAAAATTCTAGGACATCAAGAATTAAAGAGAAAAACAGATTGGAAACCCGAAAAAAAACTAACTGAATTCATAGAAAAAAATGAGAAAATATTGTTTATCACTTTCGGCTCAATGACTAATCCTGAACCTAAACAAAAAACTAAAATAATTCTGGAAATTCTTGAACGAAATAAAATACCTGCTATCATAAACACGGCATCTGGTGGTTTAATTAAACCCGATAAATTCAATTCGGAATTGATTTGTTTTGTATCGCAAATTCCTTATGATTGGATTTTTCCGAAAATGCATGCCGTTATTCATCACGGTGGTGCTGGAACAACACATTTAGCATTAAAATATGGTTGTGCATCAATGATAATCCCGCATATGATGGACCAGTTTATTTGGAATAAAATTATTTTTGATATGGGAGTTGGACCAAAAGGTGTTAAAATAAGTAGAATAACCAATAAAAATCTTGAACTGAAAGTTTTAGAATTATTTAACAATAGAAGTTTCAAAGAGAAAAGTGCAAAAATTGGTAATCAAATGAAAAAAGAAGATTTTAAAGATGAATTATATAAGACAATAATTGAATAACTGGCTACAACAATGTATATAGTTAATGTATAAAATAATTTTATTTTTATGTCAAAATACAAACTCATCCTTTTCGATCTTTGGGACACGCTTATCAAAATTCCTAATTTAGATATTCTTGTTTCTGAAACAAATAAAGCTTTAGGTGATGATAGATATTCTAAAATGAAAGATCACTTTATAAAATGGCACACGTCCAACAAAACAGAAAAAACATTCATAGAAGATCTAAATAAAGAAATATCTATCAAAAAACAAGAATTACCAATAATTAAAAAATTTATTACCCCTAAATATGAAAAATTTTCTGAGACTGATGAGATTTTGAAAATATTAAAAAATAATGGTTTAAAATTGGTATTAATAACAAATTCACCTCCAACATCAAAAGAGGCTTTTAAAAAATTAGACCTACCTAAATTTTTTGATAGAACAATTTTCTCTTGCGATGTTGGCGTATTAAAACCAGACAAATTAATTTTTACGTATGCTATAAAAGATTTAGATGTTAAGCCTACGGAAGTTTTGATGGTGGGTAATTCATTAGACGAAGACATAAATGGAGCAATCTCTGCTGGATTAGATGCCATCCTCATTGATCGAGAAGGATTAATTGAATATGAGAATAAAATAACCAATCTAAAAGAACTTGTAGATATAGTAAAAAAATAATTAATAAAAAGAAAAAATCCGCGGTACTCAACGAGCCCGCGGACGATTTGAACTAATTCATAATTACTAGGGCCAGAGCTCCTATAAGACAAAGCCCTTCAAAGACGATAGTAAGATTGGGTTTTAAAAATATATTCCAGAACCAATCATCATCTCCGTGTTTAGCCACTAAAGCGTCAACTTCTTCCTGGCTCCAGACCACCAACACCTGTCCCTTGTAAAATGCTTTATAGGTCTTGTTGCTGTAGGGGTAAAACAGTTTAACACCCCAGCCAATTCCAAAGAGATCAAGTAGCGGATGCGTGAGCGTGGCCACACTCACCATAATTGCCACTTTGAAATCAAAAAAAATCACAACAATTAGCACGATAACTGAGAAAAATATTGAATGGGAAAGATTGTCCCTGTGAGTATGCGACCACTTATTCAACTTGACTGTTCGTGAGATTATAAGGCTAATTGGGTCAGAAACAGTAGCCCAAAAAACTCCGAACATCAAAAACATCTTGGTGATTTCAAGATTATAAACTTCACCGGATAATAAAAACACCAAACTTCCAACCAAAAAATGAGAAAACATGGCATTTGCTCCCTTCATTTTATTAACAAAGAACGACAATACAGTCTATCGTTAAATATATTAAAAGTCAATATTTAAATTTTCAAAAATGACAAAACTAAAAAAAGAAATAGAACAAGCTCCAATAGTTAATATTAATGACTTTAATTTTAAAGTATACTCATTTGGTGAAAGAGGACAAAAAATAAGTCATCAATTATTAAAAGAAATTACACAGCAATTAGCAAAATCGATTAAAAATAATTTTAATAATTTTGATTATATTATTTCGCCTGAACCAGGTGGTCATGTTTGGGGTTCTTTGGTTTCCTTAACAATAAAAAAAGATCTTAATATTTTAAGATTAAATCCGTCTAAACAAAATGGTGAAATTAAAATATTTAGAAAAACAACTTACAATAGTAATGTATTATTTTTAAACAAATTTAAACCGGGTGATAAAGTAATTATAGTAGATGATATTGTTTGTTCTGGATCTACGCTAGATATAATTATAAAGACATTAAAAAAACAAAAAATTAAAATTGTCGGCATTCAAGTTATTTTAGCAATGACGGATGATTATAAAAAAATAGCTAAAAAGAATAATATAAAAATTAAATTTTTAGAAAAAACTATTTCTAAATAAATTTATGTTGTACATCGCCTCTGACCATGCTGGTTTTGAATTAAAGAAAAAAATTAAATCTTTTTTAAAAAGTATTGATATTAATTTTGTCGATATTGGGCCTTTAAAATATGACGCGCAAGATGATTATCCTGATTTTATTATTCCAGCCGCTGAAAAAGTTGGAAAAAATCCATCTAAAAATAAAGCTATTATATTAGGAAAGTCAGGACAGGGTGAAGCTATTGCCGCTAATAAAGTAAAAGGAGTGCGAGCAGCGCTTTATTATGGCGGTCCTAAAGATATTTTATTACTATCCAAAACTCATAACAACACTAATATAATATCTATTGGCACCAGCTTTATAAATGAAAAAGAACTTTTTAAAGCTATACAAACCTGGCTCAAGGCTAGTTTCTCAAAAGAAAAAAGACATGTGCGGCGAATAAAAAAAATAACAAACTATGAAAATAAAAAATAATCCCGAATGCTCAGGATTATTTTTTTTGTATTATATTAAATATTTCACTGCTTAATAGGCATGATTATATATAAATAATCATCGTTGTCTTTATTCTTTAAAACAAAAGGAGTATTAGAATCAACAATCTCTAAAATTATATCTTCAGACTCTAAATTATTTAGCCCATCTAACAAATATCTGTGGTTTAAAGTAATGCCATTGTCCTTGCCCACTATTTCAACTGGCACATCCACCACACTTTCCCCCTCTTGCCCGCTAATAGCGCTTATGATCGCTTTTTTTTGCGGAACGGGGAAATCTAGGTGTACGTCATTGATATTCTTCTTAGAGAACAATGAGGAGGCTTTAATCGCTCGACTAAATTCTTTATTATTAATTGTAATAATTGTTTTATCTTCTTTATTAGCGTTTGGTATAATTTGGCGATAATCAGGATACTGACCCTCGATAATACGAGAAACTAATTCTATTTCATTATAACTAAACAAAACTTGATTTTCTGATAAATAAATTTTAATATCTTGATCGCTTTTTTCACCATCAATTTTAATTATTTTTTCATTGGATGAGATTTTAATGATTTCTTGTAATGTTTTTGTTGGTATTATCATTTTTCTCACTCCGCCGTTTCCTGTTTTATTTTTATATTTAATCTTTTTTTCTGCTAAACGATAGCTATCAGTAGCCGCGGTAGTTAAACTATCTTCGTTAAATTCAAAATAAACCCCACTTAACTCAATCCTTGTTTCGTCTTTAGCAGTAGCAAAAATAACATCCGTTAGCATATTTTTAAAATTGACCGTATTAAAACTAAAAAATTCTTTTTTCTCTACAGTTGGTATAATCGGAAAATCTTCAGCACTCTCTCCTTTTATTTTTGTTTTATAATTTTCGCTTTTTATTGATATTTCATTATCCAAAACTTCAAAATCTATTCTATTGTTTGGTAATAAATTAATATAATCTGAAAGTAGTTTCGCGTTTACTGTAAATTCACCTTTTTGTTCTACTTTTCCTCTAATACTGCAAATAGCTCCTATTTCCAAATCAGTAGCTGACAGTTTTATATTACTGTCATCTATTTTTATTAAAACATTACTCAGTATAGGTAAATTAATATTTTTACCTGATATCGAGGTTATGTTTCCTAAAGCTCCTTTTATATTTTCTTGAGTGCAAGAAAATTTCATAATTTATTTATTAGTTAGTCTATTATATATAGTATATATAAAATATAATAATAATAGTAATAAGCCTGTGGATTGTGTTTAAAAGTTAAAATTTTGCTTTATATTAAACAAATTCTAGGTTGAATAATACTGGTAAAAATATTTTATACCTGTGAGGATAAACTGAATAAGTATGGATTAAATTTATTTATTAATTATTATGTAGATAACTCTATTAGTTATTAATAAGTTAATGTTGTATTATCCATACTTTATTAACCGTACAATAACTGTTTAAGAGACTCAATTTCTTGTTTTTTTCGTTGATCAGTCTTAACTTCATTCGCAATTTTATTACAAGCATGAATGGCGGTGGTATGATCACGTCCACCAAATTCATTACCAATCGTTGGAAAAGAGGTGTTTATTTCTTCTCGCATTAAAAACATTGCTATTTGTCGAGGGACAACTAGTTCTTTTTTACGACTTTTACCAGTTAAATCTACAATTTCTATATCATAAAACTTAGATACCATATCAATAATTGTTTTAGGACTAATTGATTTTGATTGAAAATTATTAATAAGATTAGCCAAAACTTCTTTTGTGCTGTCTAAACTTGGCTCTGTTTGGTTAAATTGATGATAGGCCACTACCCTATTTAAAGCGCCTTCTAATTCACGAATATTGTTTTGAACCACGCTGGCAATATATACTAAAATTTCATCACTAAGCACATAATCCCTTTCTCTACATTTTGTTTCTAAAATAGCTGTTCTAGTCTCTACATCTGGTTGAGTAACATCTACAATCATCCCCCACTCAAATCTAGACTGTAGTCTTTGTTCTAAAGAAGGAATTGCCTTTGGTTGTCGATCAGAACTAACCACAATTTGACGATTTGTTTGGTGTAGTTCGTTAAAAGTATGAAAAAATTCTTCTTGAGTACCTTCTTTTCCTCCCATGAATTGAATATCATCAATTAATAATAAATCTACATTACGATAAAAGTCTTTAAATTCTTTAGCGCGACCATTTCTTACTGCTTGAACATAGTCATTAGTAAATTTTTCACAAGTTGCGTATAAGACTTTTTTATTACCACCTGATAGTTCATTACCAATAGCATGTAATAAATGAGTTTTACCTAAACCCACCCCACCGTAAATAAATAAAGGATTATAAGTATTGCCTGGATTAGCAGCAACTGCCTTACAAGCAGCATGCGCTAATTGATTATGTTTGCCTACAATAAATGTATTAAATAAGTATTGAGCATTTAAACCAAAACGATTTAAGGTTATTTTATTGCTAGTATTAGCATTTTCTTCTTCTTTTTCTAAGGGTAAACTATCGCTGCTAACAATACTATCAACTTTATTTAATATCGGTTTTTTCATTAACTCCACCTTGTAAATGATTTCTTTTATTTCTTTTTGGATTACTTTTTCCAGTGCTTTAATAATATCTTCATGATATTTTTTTTCTAACCAAGCCTTAGTAAATGTATTGGGCACGCTAATAATTATTTTATCTTCTTCAATCGTAGAAATAAAAGTATTTTTAAACCAGGTGGTAAAATTTGCCTTTGATAAGCTTACTTCCATTTCCCCTAAAACCGCTTGCCACATTTCTTGGTTAGTCATAGATTATAATTAATTTTGTTAGTGTGTTTAGTATAGACTATTATTGAAAAATTGGAAATATCCACAATAGTTTATAAGTTGTTCACAGTTAGTGGATATGTTGATAAATTATAAATACATCAATAGAGGCTAATAAAAGTTTGACTTAGTTAGTTATGAATGTTATGATAATGTTTGTAAAATATATTATAAAAGTTATTAAAACATATGCCAAAAAGAACATATCAACCAAATACTAAGAAGGCGAAAAAAAAGCATGGATTTATGAAAAGAATGAGTACTAAGAACGGACGTAATGTTTTAAAAAGCCGACGAGATAAAGGACGAACGACTTTAAGCAAGTAGTATGCTAAATAAAAAAAACAAGATTCAAAAGAAAAAGGAAGTAGAGAATGTTTTTAAGAATGGGAAATCTAGTTTTGATAAATTTTTAGGGCTTAAAGTAATTAAAACAGAAAATAAAATTAATCGTTTTGTTATTGTAGTTTCTGCTAAGGTTAGTAAAAAAGCAGTAAAACGTAATTATATAAAAAGACGATTGCATGAAATTGCACGACTTAATTTAAGGTATTTAGATCAAGGGCATGATTTTTTTGTTTTAGCTTTACCGCCAATAATTGAAAAAAACTTTTCCGAGATAGAAAATTTATTTATAGCGCATTGTAAAAAGTTAAAAGCAATATCTCCCAAAACTCATAATGTATAAGATTCAATATTTTCCTCGTTATTTTGCTATAAAAATAATCAAAATATATCAAAAAACTCTTTCTTTAGACCATGGGTGGTTTAAATTTTTATTTCCTTACGGATATTGTCGATTTCATCCCACCTGTTCTGAATATAGTGTTCAGGCGCTAAAAAAATATGGGTTTATAAAAGGAGGAGTAAAATCATTTTGGCGTATTTTACGGTGTAATCCGTGGAATAAAGGCGGGGTTGATGAAGCCTAGAATTTAGAACTTAGAATTCAGAATTAATTCCTAATTCTTAATTCCTAATTCTTAATTCATTCTTATGGCTGAGTTATTTCAAACATTATTTTATGAGCCAATATTAAATTTATTGGTTTTTTTGTATAATATTATTCCGGGAAACGATATTGGTTTGGCGATTATCGCTTTAACAGTTGTAATTAGATTGGTTTTATTTCCGCTTAATCAACAATCAATTAAGTCACAAAAATCCCTACAAGATATTCAACCCAAAATTGAAGGTTTAAAAAAACAATACGGTAACGATAAACAAGGATTAGGAAAAGCAATGATGGCATTATATAAAGCAGAAAAAGTTAATCCTTTTTCTTCTTGTTTACCACTTTTAGTTCAATTTCCTTTTTTAATCGCAGTTTTTTACGTGTTTCGTGATGGTCTAGCAGGAGAGTCTTTGGATTTAGTATATAGTTTTATTGCCCGTCCTGAAGCTATTAATGTTATTACTTTAGGATTTTTTGATTTATCTAAAGCAAGCCCTGTATTAGCTGTATTAGCCGGTTTAGCTCAATTTTGGCAGGCGAAGATGATGTTGGCCAAACGACCGCCAAAACAAGTTAGAGACAAGCCAGGAGCCAAAGACGAGGACATGATGGCAAACATGAGTAAGCAAATGGTATATTTTATGCCGGTTTTAACAGTCTTTATTGGTCTAACTTTTCCTGGTGGTTTAACTTTGTATTGGTTAGTAACTACTCTTTTAATGGGTCTACAGCAAGTTTATATATTTAAAAAAGATAAGAAAAAAAAAGGTGAAGTTGAAGTAATTGACGAAAAATAAAATTAAACAATTTAAAAAAATAGTCCCTCCCGAGTACTCGGGAGGGACTATTTTTTATTTGTAAAAATTTGTAGTGTTTTTAAAATGTTCTATTCTTACCAACTATTAAGCGCATTCCTTTTTTTATCACTCTAATTTCCGCTGGTGTATTTATTTCTATTGAATTATCAATAAGAAAATTTTTATGAATTAAATTATTAATAATAATATTATTAGTTTGGATAAAGCTTTGATCAGTGTTTTTAGTGATCAGACCTTTTGTAGAAACAGTAATATATAATTCTAGTAATCCGTCTTGAGGATTGCTTTTTGGGCTATTTTTTTGAGTATCTAGATTAATAATCTCAACTTTTCCCGGGCCGGTTGGTTCAATTGTATATTTATGATTAATCTCAATAACAGTCTCTTTGTTTTGTATTTCTGCGGAAGAAATAAAATATTGATCATTTATTCTACCTAAATCAATAGTTTCTATTAATCGAGCTGATAATATATTACAAGCCTCATCTTCATCTTTAATACCAAAAGATTGAGCAATTAGATTATTATTGCCAACTGGTATAATCCCAATCGGGATAGGCGCGTCATCTAAAGCGTTTATAATTTGATTTAAAGTGTTATTATTACCGATCGCTACAATAGTTTTAGGATTGTTTCTTAACTCATCTCTAACAATACTAGTTAAACTTTTAAGCGGTCCAACATGGCAATTTTTACCGTTTAAACCTAAATCAGTTAAACGAGTTTCAATTTTTGCGACTATTTTATCGTATTTTTTTTGATTTAAAAAATAGTCAAATATATAAACATGCATAATAATACTGAAAGTTTTTTATTCCCCTTGTGATTCAGTTTGGTTTTCTGTTTGATCTTTTTCTACTTCAGGTTGTTTACTTAATTCTTTATCTTCTACATTGTCGTTCATAGTGCATTTTCCGCTAAAAAAGGCGCCTCTAGCAATGCAAATAGTACTAGTTTCAATATCGCCCCAAATTTTAGCTCCAGTAGTAATTTCTAAGTCACCTTTAATAGTAACATCTCCTTTAATTTCACCGCTAATAATAGCGTTAGCGGCTGTTATTGAGGCTTCTATCTTAGACTTGTCTCCTACTCTTAAATTACCATCTGTTTTTACACTACCTTTTACCACTCCTTCAATAATTAAATTTCCTTGGCCAACAAAGTCTCCCTCGACTTTTACTGAAGGACCAATAACTGTTTCTGCCTCCTTAAAATCATTAGTTTTGTCATTTTTAAACATAGTTTTTATTTTAATATTTTAGTAGTTACATTTTAGAGTTTATTAAGAGTGTTGTCAAAGATGATTTTGTCAGATATTATAATGTACAGTATATATCAATCGCCCCTGTAGTTTAATGGATAAAACAAGAACCTCCTAAGTTCTAGATCTAAGTTCGATTCTTGGTGGGGGCACTTAAATAACAAAGTCTAGATATTTCTGGACATTAATCATTAATAATAGTTATTAACATTTAAGTGGATAATATCCACATTTTGTGGATAACTATGTTATTAAAGTCTAAGAAATAGTGGACTTTCAATAAGTAATTATTGATGATTGTCTACAGTTTTCTAGACTTTCGGCAGTGGAAAAGTTTAACAGGTATGTCATTATATAGGGCCGTTAGCGTAGTTGGTAGCGCGCTTCCATGGCATGGAAGAGGTCACCGGTTCGAGTCCGGTACGGTCCACAAAAACAAAAAGTTCCGAACTTGGCGTTAGTCTGTTCGGAACTTTTTATATAAATTTAATATTTGTTTCACGCATAACTCCAACAGATAATCAAATAACGAACAGAGTTTTTGAAAAACAAGTTTATTTATTATTATTTTAATTAGAAAGGGAAGGCGTTTGAAACGGCCTTCCCTGAGTCTTGTGTTGCTAGAAGATGCGTGACTTTCTACCGTCATCTGGTGTTACGCAGAGTCTTCAGACTGTCGAAAGATCGTGAACTTCTAGTTTGCAGTCGGTTGTGAGTTTTTTGTGCGAATCACGGCAACCTAATGGGTAATGGCTATTACAAGGGTTGTAATAGTTAGATCGCTATCGCATCATCATGTCAATTATATATGTCACTCTATTATTAGCTGATGGCTCGAACCACCCCCTCTCTCAAGAATGAACATGCGATACATATTTTTTATAATAACATGCTTTAAATAATTTGTCAAGTAAAATGAAGAATATTACCCCTTGCATTTTTACTAAAACATGCTATAATTAGCTTACTATTAATAATTAAGGCTTTTTCTTGGTATCTTGGCTAATATTAGCCATATACTCGGATATTAGCGACAAAATTATGTTGGAAAAAAAATTAAAACAACGCATTATTAATCGATTTAAGACTCATGACAAAGATACTGGGTCTTCACAGGTACAAATTGCTATCTTAACTGAAGAGATTAAGCAATTAACCGAACATTTAAGTCGCCACAAGCATGATCATTCTTCTCGTCGAGGATTATTACGTAAAGTTTCAGAGCGACGCAAATTACTAAAATATTTACAAAAAGAAGACGAAAAAGCGTTCAAAGAATTAGTTATTAAATTAAAGTTAAGAATTGGTAAAAAAATGGTAGCAGAAGAAGAAGAAAAAGAACGAAAAGAACAAGAAGAATTAGATGCTATTAAAAAGAAAGTAGAAGAACAAGAAAAACTAGAGGCAGTAGCTAATCAGAACGCAGGATAATTTAAAATTATATGATTAAACACAAGGAGCAGAGAGTGGGAGTATTAGTTGATGTTTCTAATATGTATCACTCAGCTAAAAATCTATACAAACGTAATGTTGATTTTAGCGAAGTTTTAAAAACAGCAGTTGCCGGTAGAAAATTAATTAGAGCAATTGCTTACGCAATTAAAACAAAAAGCGGAGAAGAAGATCCGTTTTTAGAAGCATTAGTAAAACAAGGTTTTGAAGTTAAAGTTAAAGATCTCCAGATTTTTTTATCTGGAGTAAAGAAAGCTGATTGGGATGTGGGAATTAGTGTTGATGCTATTAAATTAGCCAACAATTTAGATGTAATAGTCCTAGTGACTGGAGATGGTGATTATTTACCATTAGTTGAATATTTACAGCACACTAGAGGATGCTTAGTAGAAGTAGTAGCATTCCCAAAAACTTGTTCATCAAAGTTAATGGAAGCAGCTGATGACTTTATTGACTTAAGTGAATACAAAAAGTACCTCAAATAATTGCTAAATTGCTAAATTGTTACGTGACGATAACAAACAGCTAGATTTATTCTCAAAAGCTTGTTTGTATCGTTGCCGTAACAATTTAGCAATTAACGACCTCGACGTATGTCGGGGTCGTGTTAGCAATTTAGTATATATTTATTATTAAAATGTTTTGCCCATCAGACAAATAGGCAGTGATAAGATTTTATCGCGCGTCTGTAGTTTGTTGGCCAAAACACCAAGGAATCCCGAGTAATCGGGATAAAAATTATATGGAAGAAAAAAAATATTCCTGCGAGTGGGTTGGCCGAACTCTCACTTTTGAAACAGGAAAGCTTGCTCAGCAAGCAAACGCAGCTGTGACTGTACGCTATGGCGATACAGTTATTTTAGCTACGGCAGTACAATCAAAAGAAGCTCGTCCAGGCATGAACTTCTTTCCTTTAATGGTAGGCTATGAAGAAAAATTATACGCCGCTGGTATTATTAAAGGCTCTCGTTGGATTAAACGTGAAGGTCGTCCAACTGATGACGCAGTTTTAGCCGGACGAATGATTGATCGAGCTATTAGACCATTATTTAACGAAGAGGATCGACGTGATGTACAGGTTATCTTAACAGTACTTTCAGTTGATGGAGAGAACGATCCGGAAATAGTTTCTTTAATCGCAGCCTCTGCGGTTTTATCAATTTCTGGTATATATTGGCAAGGTCCAATTGCCGGTATTAAGGTTGGACGTATTGATGATAAATTAATTTTTAATCCATCATTTGAACAAGAAGAAAAAAGTGATCTAGATTTAACTATCGCTGGAATGAAAGATAAAATCATTATGCTTGAGTCTGGTTCTAAAGAAGTTAATGAAGATGATATGTTTAATGCCATGGATGAAGGCGTTAAACAAATGCAACCAGCTTTAGAGTTAATTGAAACAATGAAGAAAGAACTCAACGTTGAAGCTAAAGAAGTAGAGATAGTTGATGAAACTCCAGACGAAGAAAAAGAAGTTATTACCAAAGCAAAAACATGGTTAGAAGAAAATACTGCTAAATTTTTATTTAGCGAAATTCCAACCGCGTTAAAAGCAGAGCGTAAAGCGCAGGTTGCTAATGTGAAAGAAGAATTAAAAAAATATTTAACTGACGAAGGAGTAGAAGAAGAATTAGTTAGTAAAGTAGCAGGCGATTTAGTATATCCAGCTTGTGAAGCGGAAATTACTAAGGGAATTATTGAACGCGACCAGCGAGTTGATGGACGTAAGATTGATGAAATTAGACATTTAGAATCTGAAATATCATTATTACCACGTACTCACGGCTCTGGATTATTTATGCGCGGAGAAACTCAAGTTATGTCTATTGTGACATTAGGGTCTCCGGGTGATGAGCAGATGTTAGAAGGTTTGGATGGCAAATCAACTAAACGCTACATGCATCATTATAATTTTCCACCATACTCAGTCGGCGAAGCTAAACAAATGTTTGGTCCTTCTCGACGTGATATTGGACACGGTGCTTTAGCAGAAAAAGCTTTAAAGCCTGTTTTACCAAATGAAGAAGATTTTGCTTATACTATTAGAGTGGTATCAGAAGTTTTAGGTTCTAACGGATCATCTTCTATGGGTGCGACTTGCGGTTCAACTCTATCATTAATGGACGCAGGTGTGCCAATTAAAAAACCAGTTGCTGGAATCGCCATGGGATTAGCTAGCTATGGTGATATGAGTAAATGGAAAGTTATTACTGACATTCAAGACTTAGAAGATGGCGAAGGTGGTATGGACTTTAAAGTAGCTGGTACAGTGGACGGTATTACTGCTATTCAACTTGATACTAAGACGTTAGGTTTACCAATGGATTTAGTAAAAGAAACTTTAGTAGGTGCTAAAAAAGCACGATTAGAAATTTTAGATGTAATGACTAAGGCTATCCCATCTCCACGAGCTGAATTAAGTCAGTATGCGCCAAGATTAATTTCATTCAAGATTAATCCTGAACGAATCGGTGCGGTAGTTGGTTCTGGAGGTAAAGTTATTAATGGCATCATTGCTGAGACTGGTGTTACAATTGATATTTCTGATGAGGGCATAGTTTCAATTTGTTCAACCGAAGCTGACGGAATGGAAAAAGCAAAACAAATGATTGATGATATTTTACATGAATTTAAAGCTGGTGAAAAATTTACCGGTAAAGTAACTCGCGTAATGGACTTTGGTGTAATTGTAGAATTACCTGGTAATAATGACGGTATGGTACATGTTTCTGAAATGGCTCCTTATAGAGTTGGTTCTCCAGGGGATATATTAAAGATGGGCGATGAAGTAACAGTTATAGTGAAAGAAGTTGCTGAAGGTAAAATTAGCTTAAGTATGAAAGGCCTTGAAGAAAATCAAGAATTATGGAAAGATGAAAAAGGAAAAGACGCTGGTGGTGGTTCCGGAGGCTTCGGTGGTAATGGCGGACGACCAAGACAGAATGACAATAGAAGAAATAGCGGCGGATTTAATAGAAGATAAAAAATTATTAAAATGTTATAATAGTTGAAGGCGAGGCATCGCTCCTCGCCTTCATAGTATGAGCGCCCGTAGCTCAGTTGGATAGAGCGACGGCCTTCTAAGCCGTAGGTCACAGGTTCGAACCCTGTCGGGCGTACAAACGAAATTTCCAATTTCCAATTTTATAATTTTTAAACAATTTTTTAATTACCTAATTTCTAAACACGACGTCATGTTTAGAAATTGAAAAATTTAGTCATTGTTTGAAAATTAGAAATTGAAAATTATAAAATTTTTCAGCTTTGCTGAAATCGTGGTGGCTATAGTTCAACGGTTAGAACACGGGCTTGTGGTGCCTGAGATGAGGGTTCGATTCCCTCTAGCCACCCCAATAAAAAATATCCCGCAGTATTGCGGGATATTTTTTTATTGATATTAATTTATTTTGTTCCTCGTTTTTTGCTATTTGCAAAGTTACCAGATAATTTTGTATTTTTTCGACGACGCTTATTTTGTGGGGTTTGATTGTGGTTACCCTTGAAAGGGTGTCGGCTTTTGCCAGAACCAGAACCAGAACGAGCAAATTTACTTTTACCCATCGAGCGTATTTTATGAGAAGTATTTTTGCCATCAATAGCTTCAGTTGTGATACCTGATCTTTTTGATACTGGCAAAGTTTTTTTAATTAAGTGTTCAATATCTAAAATATCGCGCTTTTGAGAAGGAGTAGCAAAAGAAATTGCATGGCCGACATGTCCGGCACGACCAGTACGTCCAACGCGATGAACATAGTCATTAGCTTTTTCTGGTAGATCGTAGTTAATAATTGTTTCAATATTTTTTACATCAATTCCACGAGACGCTACATCAGTCGCTACCATTACTCTAGCTTTACCACTTTTAAAATCAGCTAGCGCTCGCAATCGCTGATTTAGATTACAATTAGAATGCATTTCAGTTGAACTATGTCCTAACTTTCTAACATTTAGAGCGATTTTTTTAGCGCCATGTTTGGTACGGCTAAATACTAAGGCGCTACCTTTATGTTCTTTTAAGATTGTTCCCAGTAAAGCCATTTTAGACTCTTGTTTAACAAAAAATATTTCGTGTGTAATATCAGTTGCTACACTACCAGCTGGAGTTATTTCAACTCTAATCGGAAATTTCATGTAACTATTAGCAATACTTACAATTGCCGACGGCATGGTAGCTGAAAATAATAAAGTTTGTTTTTCTGACGGTATGGTCTGCAATATTTTTTTTAATTGTGGCGCAAAACCCATGTCTAACATTCGATCTGCTTCATCCAGTACTAAAACTGAAATTCTATCTAACTTGATTGTCTTACGTTCTAGATGATCAATCAATCGGCCAGGGGTAGCAATTACGATATGGGGGTTGCGCTGCAACTGAAAAATTTGTTGACGCATATTTCCACCGCCAATTATGACGGCAGTTTTTAAACCTAAAGACCGTCCTATTTTATTAAGCTCTTCATCAACCTGCACAGCTAATTCCCTAGTAGGAAGTAATATTAATCCAGTACCCTTAGTTTGCGCTAAGCGCTGAATCATCGGAATACCGAATGAAAGAGTTTTGCCTGTTCCAGTTTGGGCAATACCCATAATATCTTTTCCCTCAATAGCGACAGGAATAGCTTGATATTGAATTTGAGTGGGAATTTTGAATTTTAATCGATCTAAAATATCGATAATTTTAGGCGCAATTCCCAATCCATCAAATGATTGTAGTTTTGGTGTCATAAATGGTAATAAAAAATCTGACCAGAGTTTTTTAGGTCAGAGTTGTTTATCTGATACAGAAAAAAGTAGTCTTTTAGGTTATATGTTATAATAGCATATCTAAATAATTTTGTCAACTGTTTTATCTTTATATAAAAAATGAAGCCCGGAACTCGCTAGGTTGAGGACTGCCAAAAAAGAGACAGCCAAGCGAGTTCCGGGCGGGTACATTAGGTGTGCGCTTGTCTACGTGGACAAAGAACACAAAGAACAACAGCATGATTATCATAATGTATCATAGAGGTTTTGTCAATTAAATAGCTAAAAAAACAAAAACCACGCTTATAAACGTGGTTTTTGTAATCCTTATAATATGTATAAACTATTATAATTATTGATTTTTTTGGTTACGATAGCATTCACGACATAATAGTGATTGATCGCCTTTTGGCTCAAATGGAAGCTCTGTAATAGGAGCTTGGCAAGATGAGCATGCCCAGTTACCCTGGTGCATTTTACGTTCGCCAAAGCTATTATTGTTTGGACGACTTTCGCGTTTTTGCCTGTGACAGTCACGGCAGAATAATGGTGAAGTACCATTTGGTTCAAATGGTAACTCGGTGATAGCTGCTCCACATTCAGAACATGACCAGTTGCCTTGAAACATCTGGCGATCACCCATAGAATTTTGATTATCCATTGACTCTTTTTATTTACGTAATTTTATAGAAAAATAACGTAAATTTAACTAAATTATGATAGTATTATATCACACTGAGTGGCTTTGTCAATGTTAACGGTTATTTTTTCTTATATATCCAAAAAGAGTAGCCCATATTTCCAAGAGAAACTAACAGTACTATAAAAATAAGTAAGTAAATTTGTATTTGTTCAGCCAGGAATGGCATTAACATCATTAACAATCCGCCAACAATAAATAGCTTTCCGCCCATACGATGAGTTTTGTTCCAAACTTCTTCACTGCTTAAGGTCCAAGGAGTACGAATGCCAACAAACCAATTTGATTTTACTTTACTTAGATAATTACCAATAAGTATAAATAGTGCGCCAATTAAAATTGGCATCCAAATTTCAATTGGTGCGTTATAGCCGAGTATATTAGCGCCAATTAAAAAATAGATAATTGCCATAAATAAAAGCATTATCGCTTTAAAACCATGATAAACTTTAGAAAATTGCTCATATCTTTTTTGACGCGGGTCTAAATATGGCAACCCTAAGAATAACAGATACATTCCTAACATTATTACTGGCATCATGAAAGTGCCAGTTGTTTTAGATCCCCAGCCATCAATTTCACCGGCTAAATTCCAATGTATTGGTACTTGCTCAGGAAAGATTGAATAAAAATAAACAGAAGCCAAACCAGTTATAATAATTAGCAATACTGGCAAGATTTCAGTTTTAATTGTTGGTTTAATTGGATTCGACATAAATATTATTTAGTAAGTTTTATTAAATATTTCATTACTTCTTCAAATACACTTAAGTTAAGCGAATAAATGAGCTCCTGCCCTTTTCTTTGAAAAGTAACTAGATCAGATTGCTTTAAAGCATTAAGATGGTGCGATACAGACGGAAGTTTCATGTCAAAATTATCCGCTATATCCCGGACAGGCATATCTCGTTTTTTTAACAGTTCTAATATTTTTCGACGCGTTGGATCTGATAAAGCGTGGAGTGTTTTTGATATAGACATATTTAGATATTTAGATAACTATCTAAATTATATCATACTAAAATATTTTGTCAATACTTCGTCCTCATTTGAAATAAAATTGCGAAAAATAACGTATTAGTTATAATAGTCTTATGCAATCAATCCAAAATTGTGAGCAAAAATCAGACGCAGATTTAATAACCTTGATTCTACAGGATCAGGGTTGTTATAAATATTTAATAGAACGCTATGAAAATAAAATAGAGCGTTATATAAAGCGCTTGGCCGGACTAAACAAAGAAGATACTGAAGATTTATTACAAGATATTTTTATAAAAGTTTATCAAAATTTAAATGCTTTTGATTCATCATTAAAATTTTCTTCTTGGATATATCGTATTGCTCATAATGAAATAATTAGTAATTGGCGAAAAAGAAAAATAAAACCTCAGTTTGTCGGTGGGGATGAAATAGAGGCATTTTTAGATAATATCGCTTCTGGATTAGACATCAAGAAAGACCTAGAAAATAAAAGTATTTATCATGATATTAAGAAAGTTTTAAAACAAATTGATATTAAATATCGTGAGGTACTAATTTTAAAATTTTTAGAAGAAAAAAGTTATGAAGAAATGGCTGATATTTTAAGAAAGCCAACTGGTACTATCGGCACTTTAATTAATCGAGCTAAAAAACAGTTTAAGAAAGAAGCTGAGAAAATGGAAATTAAATTCTAAATATATGAAAAACATTACTGACAAAATTTTAAATCAAATCAAAACAGGCAAAACAAAACCCAAAACAAAATTCTGGTTTGAAATTAAAGAATTTTTAATTTGGTTTGGTGCAGGAGCGCTAGTTGTTTTAGCCGCTTTGGTTTTTGCCACAGTAATTTTTAATATTCAAGAAATTGATTGGCAACTTCGCCCTCGTTTAGGTTGGGGCTTAAGCAAATTTTTATTCATAAGCATGCCCTATATTTGGTTATTAGCCCTTATTGGTTTAACTGGTATCGCTTATTACACTTTCAGACAAACCAAACAAGGATATCATTATGCCTTAACAATTATTTTAGGCATCATAATTTTAGCTAGTTTAATATTTGGCTGGGCTAGCCATAGTTATTTTATGACCGGACGATTAATAGAAGGTCGAGCCATGAAACATCTACCATATTATAATCAAATGATGCCTAGTCGCAAAGCTGTTTGGATGAATCCGGAGAAAGGCATTTTAGCCGGAAAGATTATCAAACCCATTGTAAATAATAAATTAGAATTAACCGATTTTAATAAAAAACAATGGACGGTTGTCTGTGATGAATGCTCAAAATCACCAATGGTTAAGTTAAATCAATATGACTTAATAAAAATTATTGGCAGAAAAGACGCTGAATTTGTTTTTATGGCTGAAGAAATTTGGCCGATGTTTGGTAAAAAAATAATGTCAGAAAAGTTTGAAAGAAAATAAAATAACAGACGTAGTAGTTATTACAAGTCTGACAGACATAATTATTTACTAAAAAAATAAATATGAAAAGAGATTACACGAAATACTTAGCGGCCGCAGTTGGCGTAGTTGCTACTACTGCCCTCGTTGCCGGCGCTACTTACGCCTATCAAGGTGATTTTAATAAACAAGGTCCTAATTTTTCACCTGAACGCCATGGGGCAATGATTCAGGCGATTGATAGTCAGGATTATGACTCTTGGAAAGAGTTAATGGGTAATAATCCGGTTACGGAAAAAATAACTGAAGAGAATTTTGATAAATTTGCAGAGGCTCGTCAATTAATGGTAGATGGTAAATACGAAGAAGCCAAGGCATTACGTGAAGAGTTAGGTTTACAAGGTAAACAAGGATTTAGAAAAGGCTGGCATGGCATGAAAAAAGGCGGAGAGTTTAATAAAGAAAATTTTGCTGCCATTCAAGAAGCCATTGATAATAACGATTACGAAGCCTGGAAAGCAGTGTCAAAAGATTGCCCAATGAATGATCAGATTACTGAAGAGAATTTTGCTCAATTTGCAGAAGTACATAACTTAAAGAAAACAGGAAAATACGAAGAAGCAAAGGCGTCATGGGAAGAGTTAGGGTTAGATTTTGGCAAAAAGCAAGGCATGTATAAATTTCATAAAGGACAAAAATAAAAATAGAATAATATAAAAAAAATGCCTCCGTAGAAACGGAGGCGTTTTTTTATTTTACTTTTCTGCTTTGTTATTTAATTTTCTAATTTTTTCTTCGGCATTGCTAGACAAAATCCAGTACTAATTGCAACAATAAACAGTGAAGATAAGACAATCCAAACTGAATTATCAATAATATTACTATACACAAAAAGCGGAACACCAACTACGAAAGCTACTAACACTCCCCAGAATACACCGCGTTCATCTAATTTATTCCAGTAAAGACTTAAAACAGTCGGAACCATTACACAAGCAGCAATAGTATTAAATATCCACCATAAATGTTTCAAGCCAAAATTAGGGATATATATCACAGCTAATGCGATTAATAATCCTAAAATTGAAACGCCAATCATTGCCTTACGTGCTGATTTAATCGCTTCGTCATCATTTTGCTCTTTAGCAATATCAGTTACCCAAAGTGAGCTCATAGCTGACAGGCCGGAATCAAGTGTTGAAGATAGCCCAGCTAAAAGCATTATTACAAACAGCATTACTGCCCAATTAGGTAAAAGTGTTGCCACAGTTTGTACGCCAATCATAGATACATCAACACCAGCTGGCAGAACAATATTTAGGGCAGGATTAGCCGCTAAGAAACCAAGCATTGATAGGGCAATTGGAACAATACCAAATAATAGTGCACCGATAATGAAAGATTTTTTTAATTGATTTTTTTTAATCGCAAAAGCACGTTGCCAATATTGTTGATCAGAAATAGCTCCAGCAATCAAACCAATGGCCGTAACAATGCCGAATGAAAATGCGACACCTGGATCAAATATATTATCAATATTAGCTAACCCGCCAAAACCAGCGCTTACCGCGTTTAATCCTCCAGCTGCTGACCAAGTTAAAGGAAGAATAATAATACCTATTACAAAGATCATTATCATTTGGACAAAGTCAGTAATAATCGAAGCGGCTAAGCCAGAAATTAACGTATAGCTTAAGGCAATAATCGCCAAAATTGGCATTACTACTAATAATGGAATTCCAGTTAAGAGTGTTATTAAACTTCCTCCAGCGAAAAGTTGCACAGTTATCGCCATTAATTGATAAAAAGCGTAAGGAAATAAATACATTTTATGTACTCGTTCGCTTTGTAAGCGATGTTTTATGTATTGTGGCAAGGTAAAACCCTCTGGAAGCTTTTCTCTAATTTTTGGCGCTATTATGGCAAAAATAGCTAAAGCTATAATATTTGGAAAAGTAAACCAAAATATTCCAGCTAGCCCTTTTTCATAAGCCATTTGGACTGATACGAATAAAGCCGGCGCCCAAATCCAAGAAGCGGCAATGCTAGTTGAGCCAGTTAGCCAACCTACTTTTCTGTTTGCGACTAAAAATCCATTTTTAGTTTTGAATTGGTTTAATTCAGATATGATATAAGTAATAAAAAGCATACCTATACCGAATAAAGCTAGAAACCAATAACCAGCCGTTTGTGAAATAAATGTCATAGTTTTGTTTAATAAATTAATTCCTTAGAAAAAGCGACTTTAGTTAAATCAGTTTTTCTAAGAAATCTTTAAAGTTTTTAGTGGGAAAAAGGGAAGAGAGAAGACTGAACGACTTTATTCAGTCTTCTCTCGCTATTGCGACACTATGCTAAGATTTCAAGTGAAACCGTACGTCCAACTATTGGACATATTCGAGGTTCTACTATTGTCCAACTACCATCATCTTCCAACTCAAGTTTGTTGGGAATAGTAGTTTGCTTTCCGTGTGGAACATCAAGCCCTAGAGATAGTCCTGGCGTCAGAAATCTATATCTAATGCGTGCTTCCATGATAATCGGGCCACCCTGAGATTCGGCAGTAATTCTAATGACTTGATTAACAGTCGGTGTTGATGTGTCCATATTTTTTTCCTTGTGCTTTGAAATGATCGCTGGAAAACCAATATTTGATCTTCATATGATTATATGATATAGTTGACGAGTGGCCAATATGACCCTATGGTGGTGTTAGCCACCTCAATAATTTAATTAAATATTAACCAATATGTCACTAGATATACTACAAAATTTAGGATTATCACCTAATGAAGCTAAGATTTATAATGCTTTATTAGATTTAAAAGAGGCTGGAGTAGGAGAAATTTCTTCTAAAGCCGAGGTGCATCGACGTAATTCTTATGACGCAATCAATCGTTTAGTAGATAAAGGTCTTATTTTTCCTATTATTGCCAAAGGTGAAAACCGTTATTCGCCAGTTGATCCTGATAAATTATTAGAATTAGTCAAAGAAAAAGAGATCAGTTTAAATAAGGTGTTACCTGGCATGCGTGAACGTTACGAAAAAAAAGACCTCTATCAAGAGGCCTATATTTATCGCGGTTTAGAAGGGTTTAAAAATTATATGCGTGATGTTTTGCGCGTTGGGGAAGATGTTTATTTTATTGGTGCAAAATTAGGTTGGTTTGATGAGCGTTTAACCGTTTTTCATGAGCAATTTACTAAAGAAGCTGAGCGTAAAAAACTTAAATTTCATCATATTTTTGATTATGAAGTTAAAGAAAAGGGCGGTGAGATTTTAAAAAATTTAGGAGAATATCGTTTTTTACCGTCTGAATACAATAGCACTTCAGCTGTAGATATTTTTGGTGATTACGTAGTAACTTTTACTGGACTTAGTTTTAAAAAAATAGACGAAGATGTTAATTTATTTGTTTTGCGCGATGAAGAGCTGGCTAATGGCTACAAAACTTGGTTTAAGTTTATGTGGGAGATGTGTAAAAAATAAAAATACTTTATGAAAACATTTCCTAAAACTATTCCTCTTAAAAAACTCCTCGGTCCTAGTTTTATTATTTTAGCTCTAGGACTTGGCTCTGGTGAAGTCATCTTATGGCCTTATTTGAGCTCTAATTACGGCTTAGGGATTGCTTGGGGCGCAGTGTTAGGTATTACATTCCAATTTTTTATGAATATGGAAATAGAGCGCTATGCTTTAGTTAAGGGAGAATCAGTTTTTGTTGGCATGAATAAACTTTGGAGATGGTCGGCATACTGGTTTATAATTTCTACTTTTTTAGGATTTGGGTTGCCTGGTATTGTCGCAGCCTCAGCGCAGGTTTTTTCATTTGTTTTTGGGATTGAACAATTTAAATATATAGCAATTTTATTTTTAGTGATAATTGGCTTGATTTTAAGTTTAGGAAAGACTGTTTACACTACAATGGAACGTATTACCAAAGCTATTATTTTCTTAGGTATTCCATTTATTTTAGTTTTAACTTTTATTTTAGCTAAAAGCGCGGATTGGCAAGCTTTAGGGCAAGGCATAATCGGTCAAGGTGATGGCTTTTTATTCTGGCCGCCTGGAATGGGATTTGCTTTATTTTTAGGCGCCTTCGCTTATGCTGGCGCAGGTGGTAATTTAAATTTAACCCAATCAATTTATATTCGTGAAAAAGGATATGGTATGGGAAAGTACTCTCAAAAAATATCTGGACTTTTTCGAGGGAGTAAACAACAAGCAATTAAATTAAGCGGTGAAGAGTTTGAAATTAATAAAAGTAATATTAATAATTTTAAAGCTTGGTGGAGAAAAGTTAATTTAGAGCATCTTTTAGTATTTTGGTTTTTAGGCGCTTTAACAATGTGCTTGTTAATGCTTTTGTCTTATATTACTGCCTATGGTAATCCGACAAACGCCGAGGGTATTAGATTTGTTATTAATGAAGGTGTGGCGATGAGTGGAATGCTTGCACCTTGGGCTGGCACATTGTTTTTATTTGTAGTAGCTATAATGCTATTTCAAACTCAATTAGGAGTTTTAGATTCTACGTCTAGAATTATGTCAGAAAATTTAGCTTTGAAAAAATTGCGTGGCAAAAATAATGGAACAATAAATTTATCAAAAATATATTTTATATTTTTATGGGCACAAATAGCTTTTGGGATTATTTTATTTTTATTTAATATCTATGATCCAAAGTTTTTAATTATAACTGGAGCGGTTATTAACGCGGTGGCGATGTTTGTGCATGTAGGATTAGTAAATTGGATGAATTATAAAATATTACCCTCAGAATTTCAGGCAAAAGTTTGGCGTAAATTAATTATAATAGCTATATTTTGCTTCTTTGGATTTTTTAGTGTGATGACTATTTGGGATAAGGTGTTCTAAAAGTTCGGAACTTGTTCCGACGCCCGCCAGCAACGCCTTGCGTAACAATGCGGGCTGGTAGTCGGGACTGTTGCGAACTTATTTTATCAAGCATGAAACAAAAAAGTTCCGAACAGGCTAACGCCAAGTTCGGAACTTTTTAATTGTGGACCTTAAGGGATTCGAACCCTTGACCCCCTGCTTGCAAAGCAGGTGCTCTAACCAGCTGAGCTAAAGGCCCTAAATTTTGTTTAGCAAAATTAATTTTCAATTTTCAATTTCTAAACAATTTTTTAATTACCTAATTTTCAAATACGACCATGACGTAACGTCGTGTTTGAAAATTAATAAATTTAGTTATTGTTTGAAAATTGAAAATTGAAAATTATCGTAAAGTCGGTCTTAATAAGGGTGATATAATCCACATAACAAATTGTTCATGTAGATTAAAAAAAGCCAGTACAGAGATAAAGAAAATAAAAATACCAATTAATTTATATCCTAGGCGTGAACCGCCTTCTAATCCTAAATATTTATCGAAAATAGGAATACGTCCAAAAGCATTAAGCATTTTTTCTGAGTAAATTGTAATTGCAGCACCAGCTATCATACCAATTAAACCTAAGAAAATATGCAACATAAAGATTATATTAAATGAATTACCTAATAAAGTCAAGCGGATTTAATTTTTTATTATTAATTATCACTTCAAAGTGTAGATGCGGGCCAGTTGAATAACCAGTAGATCCCATAGCCATAATTATTTGGCCTTTAGTTACTTTATCACCCTTTTTAACAAATAATTTAGAAGCATGTCCATAGCGGGTTTTTTTGCCTCCGCCATGATTTATTAAAACTTGATTACCGTAACCGCCAGACCAACCAGCGGATTCCACTGTGCCAGCATCAGCCGCATAAATTGGAGTACCAGTCTTATTAGCAATATCAAGCCCATGGTGACGCCAATGGTAATATTGAGTAATACGGTGTCCAACTGTCGGCCAGTTCATCTTATTGCCAGAAACAGCTGCAGCTGAAGGAGGTGCAACTAAATTTCTAAGCGCTGCTAAGCCAGAATAACTAGTTTGAGCCGGTGCGGTATATTTTTTAGCTCCGCCAGGAATAATTAATTTTTGTCCTATTTTTAAATAACTACTATTAGCAATTTTATTAAATTCAGTAATTTCTTCTTCCTCGACATCATATTTTCGAGTAATGCTTTGCAAGGTATCACCTTTTTTCACGGTATAAGAGATACCGCTGGTAGGTAGTATTGCTAATTTATTGCCTGGTCTAATAACTGAATAAGCATTTAAATTATTTTCCCATAATATAGTGCTAACACTAATATCATATTCTTGAGAAATAGTGCTAACTGTTTCTCCTGGTTTAACGACGTGATAAACAATAGAGGTTCGTGGTCGTTTTATTTTATTAGTTTTAGCGATGTTAGGTTTTGCTACAGCACTTCCTCCTTGGACGATACTTTCTGAATTTTCTTGTCTTGTTTCTCCAACTGCTCGCATTTCTACTTGTGGTTGTACTTTAACGCTAGATAAATTTTGTAAATAATCTTCTTCTTCTGGAGTAATAATTGGTGACTGACTAAAAGTTTCTACAATTAATTCTTCATCTTCAGCAAACTCGCTTTGGATTAGATAAAATAACGCTGGCTTGGGAGCTGTTTCATAAGCAGCTAAAGTTTTTTTACTACCAACAGTAACATTAACTAAAAAAATGATAATTGTCACGGTGATAATAGTGACGTGGATAGTATTGTTATTAGTTAGAATATTTAAAGTGCGATGGCTTCTATTAGTTTTTAATTTTGATTTTAATAAAATAAATTGACCGTATAGTTTAATTATTACTCGGCCAAATAATTTTTTACTGATAAAATAAAACGGTCTTATTATTAATGTAAAAATTTTATTCAATCCTGAAAGCAAAAATTTAATTAAAAAACCACTTCCTTGGATAAGAAATATTAATAAATTGATTCCAATTTTTTTAAAATTTTTAGACATTTTTAATGAATATATATAACAAAAAAGACCATTCTTTGGTCTTTTTTATTATAGCAAAATTAGGTATTACGGTCAATTAAATTACACTTTAATAATTACTGGTAAAATCATTGGTCGTCTTTGAATTTTTTGGAATAAAAATTGGCCTAGCTCATTACGAAGTTTATTTTTAATAAAATCTTCGTCAGCTCTAGTTTCAGTATTATGTTTTTCTATAATATCACGGATTTTTTTGCGAGTTTTCTCTACTAAATCTTTATTATCTTTCATGTAAATAAAACCGCGTGAAATAATATCAGGGTTGCCGACTAATTTTTGAGTTTTAGAGTAGATGGTAGCAATAACTACTAACATGCCGTCCTCAGACATTACTTGTCGATCGCGTAATACAACATCTGAAATATCGCCCACACCTAGACCGTCTACCATTACATAGTCTGTGTTAACTTTATCTTTAGATAGCTTTGGTTGACGTTGTTTTTTAAATTCTAATTGATCACCATTTTCTAAAACAAAAACTTGGTTTTCTTTAAATCCTTCTCGTAATGCTAATTTTTTTGTTTCAACTAACATGTAGTAATGAGCATAAACAGGAAGAAAATAATCAGGTTTAATTTGATGCAAGACATGTTTGATATCTTCAGCAGTAGCGTGTCCGCCGGAATGTATATCCATAATATCACTATGAACTACATTATCAGTTAAGCGGTAAATTTGATCTTTAACTTTTTGAACTGAACGTTCGTTGCCGGGTATTACTGATGAGGAGAAAATTACAATATCACTTTTTTTAATAGTTACGAAGCGATGAGCACCATTGAAAATACGGGCAAAAGCAGCATTACTTTCTCCTTGAGCGCCTGTGCATATTATCATTATTTTATTATCTGGATATTTATTAATATCTTCAATACTGATTAATGTATTTTTGTGCGGTTTAATATAGCCGAGTTCTTGTGAGATTTTCACATTAGTTTTCATGCTATAACCATCTAACGCAACTTTTTTTCCAATTTTTTCAGCATGTTCTAATAAATTAGATACACGTTCTAATTGAGAAGAAAAAGTGCCAATAATTGTCCTTCCTTTAGCTTCATCTATTAATTTATATAAATTACCTAAAGTCGTTTTAACAGGCACTGGTGCTTTAGTGTAGCTGATACCTAAACTTTCTAGCATTAATATTCTAGGGCTAGGTAATTTAGACAAATGTTCGTAATTTAGGCTATACCCTTCTTCTGGATCGTTTTCTAATGTCCAATCTCCAGGATGAATCACAGTTCCGTGCGGAGTTTGGATAACAACTCCTACTGCATCAACAATTGAATGTTCAACTTGGAAAAAACTTATTTTAAATTTTCCCAGAGTAATTTTTTGATCTATTGATTTGATGGATACGGTTTTTAAGTTTTTAGCAGTATTACGTTTATAATCTTCTTGACGATGTTTAATCATGGCTAAAGTTAAGTCTCGGCCAATAATTACAGGATTGCCTAATTTTTCTAATAGCATTGGCGCTGCGCCAATATGGTCTAAATGACCATGAGAAAAAATAACACCACGAACATTTTGTTTTTTTTGTTCTAGACAAGAAACATTAGGAATAATGTAATCAATGCCCGGCATATCTTCATCTGGAAATTGCATTCCCATATCTAAAATTATAATATCATTTTGATATTCAAAAACAGTGCAATTTCGTCCCACCTCTTCTTGGCCACCTAATGGATATATTTTAAGATTGTCATCAGAAGAATGTTTAGGTCGTATCTTTTTTGTTTGTTGTATATTTAATTGGCGACGATTTTTCGGTTTATAGGTTGAGATTGTGCTTTCTTGTTTAGTGTTAAAAGCATGTTTAACACCCGGTCTTTTAATAGAACGTTTAGGTGATTGAGATTGAGGTTGAGATTGTTTTGTTTGTTTTATTTGTTCTTTAGGTCTCCTTTTTATTATCATATTTTTTGGTTTAAAGCTCATCCTCGCAAAAACGAGGATTAAAAGCTAAGAGTCAGAAAGTATTCAACTTTCTTTTTTATTAATTTTTGAACGCTAGCGCGTTATTACCACACAATTTTCTTTTTTGTTTCAATGTACCAATTAACGACGTTGTTAAAACGGTCGCTAGGAAGAGTAATATTTGAAGTATCAAAACCTTTAATTTTATTTGATTGCAAGTAAGGATATTTTTGCGTGTATAGGAAGATGGTTGGCAAATTATCAATTATTATTTTTTGAAATTTTAAGTATTTTTCTTTTCTAACATCTTGGTCATTAGTAATACGTCCGTCTTCTAACAATGCATCAACTTCTTTATTATTATAGTTTGCTAAATTTAATCCACTATGCCCAATTTGAGAAGAATGCCAGAAAGGATATTGGTCTGGATCAGATCCTAAGATAATTCCATATAATAATATTTGGTAGCTTCTTAATTTAATAACATCATTTTGAATTGAATGAGCTGGCACAATATTTAAATTTACTTTAACATTAATTTCCTGCCAAGCTGCTTGAATAGCTTCAGCAGTTTGGATTGATTCAGCTTGATCAACAGTGGTGATACTAACAATTAAGAAATTCTCTCCTTTTTTTCTCCATTGGCCAGGCTCAATAGCTGGCTTTGCTGGTTCTACTTCTTTAGCATCTTCATCTGTAGAATTTTCTACTTCTTCATTTTCAATTGGTTGAACGTCTACTATTCTCCAGCCAGCATCTTCTAATAGTTGAGCTGCCTTTTCTAAATCATGTTCATATTTTAAACTATCAGCATTGTAATATTCACCAAACATCGGTAAAATCGGACTATCAATTACTTCGGCTTGTAAATGGCTAATAATTTCTGCTTTATTTAATCCATGAGCTAATGCTTGTCGAACTCTTTTATCACTTAAAACACCAAGATTATTTTGATTGAAAAATAATGCCGTAAATTGTGGTTGAGCGATATAATTTATATTGTAATTATTTTTACTGGCGATTTCTTCTTCATATTCTTTTGGTAAATAATCAATACCCTCTGCCCTACCTTCATTTAACATAGAGACACTTTCAGAAAATACAGGAGAAAATTTAAAAGTAATTTTTTCAATATAAGGTTTTTTTTCAAAATAATCTTTATTTATTTCAAGTTCATACGATTTGATGCTACCATTTTTATCCTTAGTTAATGATTTAAATTTATAAGGGCCAGTGCCAATCGGTTTTAAATTTAAATCAGCTAGATTAGCCGCTTCTGGCGGAATTTGCTGCCATAAATGTTCAGGTATAATCCCAACAGTTAAAAGTTCTAGAAAAGCCGCATATGGTTCATTTAAAATAAATATCACTGTCTGATCATCTATTTTTTGCACCTCTACTCCCTCAAAACTTAGTTCTAAGGGACTTTTATACTCTGAATCACTGATAACCTCAAAAGTAAATATAACATCATCAGCGCTAAAAGCTGTTTCATTGTGCCAGGTAATATCTTTTTTTAGAAAGAAGGTATATACTTTTTCATCTTCTGAAACTTCAAATTTTTCTGCTAAATCAGGAATTAGATTATTGTCTTTATCTTTTTTTAATAAACCTGAATATAAAAAAGAAACAATATCACTATCAACGGTGTTAATTGAAGCATATAAAGGATTGATCAATTTTGGTGTACCAGTTAAAACTTCAGTATAATTGCCTCCTTTAGCCGCTACTAATTCGATATTACTTCGATAAAAAGAAATTGATAATATAACAAGGCTCACCGCAATTACAATTAAGCAAGTATTAATTATTTTTTTTTCTTGCTTGGAAAGAAATTGATGAACATATTTAAACTGATTCAAGCTTGGCATTTTTGATTTATTTAGAGAGCGAATTAATTTTTGATCAGAATTAATTTTTGAAGATTTTGTTATATTTTTTATTTTATTCCAATACAAAAGGCATTTATTTTTATAAATGTTAGTTTTCTTTAAGATTGGCTTATTATTAGAGTAAGAGTCAGTCACAAAATGGTCTACATTAAATAGATTTTCTATTCAAGTGTAATAAAGAGTATATTTATACTATTAAATTTGTTAGTGCTAGAGCTAAAAATGCTAAAGCCAGAAAAATAGTTGCTCTAAAAAGAGTTTTTTCTATTCCTCGTTTAGTACTGAAGACATTACTTGAATCTCCACCGCCAAACATGCTTCCGGCTCCAGCTCCTTTTTGCTGTAATAAAATTACAACAACTAAGGCGACGGCAATAATAGTTTGCAAGATAGTTAAAAAATTCATTGAAATGAAAGTTATTTTATTTTGGTAATAATATTTGCTAGTACTTTTTTGTTATTAACAGCTAAATCAGCTAAAATTTTACGATCTAGCTCAATTTTATTTTTTTTCAATTTATCTATAAATTGAGAATATGATAATCCATGCTCTCTAACAAAAGCATTGATTTTAATTTGCCATAAACGGCGAAAATCACCTTTCTTTTTGCGACGATCAGCGAAAGCATGCGCGCCAGCTTTAGTAGAGGCAGTTTTTGCTAAACGGATTAAATTTTTTCTTCCCCAGTTATAACCTTTTACTGACTTCATCAGCTTGCGTCTTTTCTTTACATGAGTTGTTCCTCTTTTTACTCTTGGCATAGATTTAATTCCTAATTTAATTATTAGCTGTAAGGTATCAATTGCTTAATAGTTTTAATTAATGTTTTTGATACAGGAATATCACGTCTTTTTTGACGAGTAGTTTTTCCTCTTTCTCCACTATTAAAATGACCTTGTCCAGCTTTTCTTTTTAATATTGTATTTTTAGTTTTTTTAAAGCGTTTCTGAGTTGCTTTATGGGTTTTTATCTTAGGCATATCTTTATTGTTTGTTTACGAGTATTATATTAAAACCATTTGCTTGTCTTGTCAATCCTTGTTCTTCTACTAAATTGAATTGATCGTTTTCTTTTAATTTAGCTATGAAATTATTAACAATTTCCATTGCTTTTTGTTTAAGTTGTCGTTCTCGACCTCTTAAAATAATTTCAATTTTTAATTTATGTCCTTTTTCTAAAAATTTAGTAGCTTGATTAAATCTTAATTCTAGATCATGCGCGCTAATTCTTAAAGAAAGGCGAATATCTTTAATATCAGTTTTTTTCTGTCCTGCTTTTTGTTTTTGTAGTTGCTTTTCTTTTTGATATTTCATTCTACCGTAATCAGTAATTTTAGCAACCGGTGGCTGAGCTTTAGGAAAAACCTCTACTAAATCAACTTCTTGTTCTCGTGCCATTGAGAGTGCTTTAACAGTTGTCATAACTCCTAATTGCTCCCCTTCTTCAGTAATTACGCGTACTTCAGGAACACGAATATTTTCATTAATTCGATAAAATTCTATTTTTGGTTTAGGTTTAGGTCTTCTGTATGTTCTGCGCATAAGATATAATGCTAATAATGCGAATAAATACTAATTAACGAATTGCTAATAATGTGAATAAATTATTCGTTATTAGCAGATTAGCATTTATTAGCAGATTAGTATAATAATTAGTGGAGATGATGGGAATTGAACCCATGTCTAACATGCTATTGATAATAAGTTTACGAAAATATCCTTATTTATTATTTCGTATAAAGCTAAAAAATAAGACAAAATGCTTTATTACTAGCGTTTAATGTGTCGATTAATTATCAAACGCAAATAATTAATCCGAGTCTGTTAAGATGACACCCGCATTCCAACTAACAGACCATCATTGGCGCGGATGGTCGCGCGCTATTAAGCGGCAACAGGAGCAAAAACCGGCATGCTGAAAGCAGCTTTGGCTTTTGCGAAAGTGTTTTTTGCACTTATAATTGCTATTAAATGATTTATGAGATTAAATAGCATCACTCATTTCGCTTATTATAAAAAGTTCCATGTTATCGAAGCCGAACATCCCCGATAGATAAAATTATTTAGAAATTGAAAATTAATTTAATAAAATATCCCATAGCTGGGATTTATGTAGAAGAAATTAGTATTGTTTTTGAATTGTTTTCAATTTTCTAGTAATATCTTTTCTTTTAATATCCTCTCGTTTGTCAATTTTCTTTTTTCCTCGTCCGATTCCAAATTCCAATTTTATCAAACTGCCTTTATTATACACCTTAATCGGCACCAATGTCAACCCTTTTTCTTGTTTTTTGCCTAAAATATGACTAATTTCTGATTTTTTAAGCAATAATTTGCGTGATCTGTACGGATCATAATCTAACATTTTACCCGCATGCTTATATAAAGGAATATGACAATTAGTTAAATATGCTTCTGGCAGGTCTTTATTTGATATATTTTTTAGGGTTACAAACGACCCTTTTAAGCCAATATGGCCGGTTTTAATTGATTTAACTTCATACCCAGCCAAAACAATGCCGGCTTCATATTTACCCAGTATTTCGTAGTCAAAATTTGCTCTTTTGTTGGTTCCGTAGATTGGCATATATAACAATATACCATAGTAATAATATTTAGTCTTGTCAAAACTATAAAAGTCGGTATAATAATAAACGTGACAACTATACGTAGTTCGCAGCTACGTTTTTTGATATATACGATTGCGGGTGTCGTATAATGGTTATTATATTACCTTGCCAAGGTAGAGATGGCGGTTCGATTCCGCTCACCCGCTCCAAGTCTATCCAATGAGTATGCCGCGATGGCGGAATTGGTAGACGCGCAGGACTTAAAATCCTGTTCCTTCGGGAGTGAGGGTTCGATTCCCTCTCGCGGCACAAAAACCCCGATTTTCGGGGAAACGGGGTGTAGTGTTAATGGCTAGCACGCATGGTTTGGGACCATGTAGACTGGGTTCGAGTCCCAGCACCCCGACAGAGTCAATTATTAATTATGGGGGCGTAGCTCAGTTTGGTTAGAGCGCTTGCCTGTCACGCAAGAGGTCGCGAGTTCGAGCCTCGTCGCTCCCGCATTTACAAAAACCGCCGTAAGGCGGTTTTATGATATAATCAAATCATGCAAAATAATTATTTTAAAGACAATTCAAGGCATGAAAAATTAAATATAAAAGATTTTTCTTTGTCTAAAATTAAAGCCAGAGATATTAGCTTTTATTTGTCATTATTAAAGAATATTAATATTAATGAATCTGAATTAATTAACTTTGAGTTTGTTTCTTCAAAATTAGAAAATTGTGATATTTCAAACATAGAATTAGAAAAAAGTTATTTTCAAAAGAGTTTATTATTAAGTTCTAAGGCAATGGGGGCTAGTTTTGCTGAAGGAATAATAAAAAATACAAAATTTAATAAATCCAAGCTTAATTTAATCAATTTTAGATTTACAGAATTAGAAAATGTAGATTTTAATAATTGTATTTTAATAGATGCGGATTTTCAAGGAGCAAAGTTAAAAAATGTTTCATTTATTGATTGTAATTTAGAGAGAGCTAATTTTTCTCAAGCTAGTTTTAAAAATATTGATTTGCGAAAATCAAATATTGAGAATGTTAAAATGGATATAAATATTTTGAAAGAATTAACTATTAGTCCGTCGCAGGTGGCGTATATTACTAATTTATTAGGTATAAATATTAAAGATTAACTAGTTTTATATTATTTCTTAAAATAAAAATGAGGAAGACGGGCCGTGGCCTATCTTCCTCGTGAATAACGTAGAAACATGTAATCGTGCAATCAGGGGAGCAGTTCGTCTACGGATTTGCAGTTAACCCAGACGTTGCCCCGTTGGGTGCTGTCGACTGCCGCTTGAAGAAGCTGCATGCCGAAGACGCCTTCGCGGATTCCAAGAGATCTCTGCGAAGCGATCCGTCTTTTTCCGCATTCCCGCCAGTCGCGGACATCCTTAGCGAAGAGGCGTTGCAGATACGTGAGCGCGTCCCAGAAAGTGCCGATATGTCCCGGCGGACTCATCATAATATCACCGCAGGGATCAGTCACGTTTCTCATAACCGGATCGTCACCGAATCCCCTTCCGCATTGGAAAACGCGGTCCGGTTGGTTGGCGAGGGAAAGTTTGACGATTTCCGGATTTTCGATGTCCGCGTAAACCGTCCCTTGCTCTCCAGCAATAGAAAGGAAGTGGTGGTTACCTTTTCCGATCATGGTTTGGCTCGAGTAGAAGGCGATATCGGCTCCCGGAGCAACGCCAGGACCGTCGATTTCAACAACAACAATCATGTTATCGTCGAGTTTGCGACCGGAAACCATAGTTGATAATCGCCCCCATACGCGCTTGGCCGAAACATGAGGCAGGCATAATGAAATCACGGAGCTGGGATGGATAATCCCGATATCGGCCGCATCACAGCTGACGCCGAAGTCCGTGCGTCCTACGGCCTGCTGTTGTCCGGGAGAACCGACGGGATTTTTTTCGAGTGGCAGTTGCAACCAATCTTGAACGTATGTGCCCTGGATTCGGCGAATCGTGCCAAGTAGACCCGCCGAACAGATGGCGGCCATCAAGCGCATGTTCGGGTAGCCAGTGTAGCTCCAGTTGAAAGTCAGTGGGACTCCCATTGCTTTTGCCACTTTGGCCATTGCCAAAGTTTTTGGCAGATCCTCTTCCGGCGGTTTTTCACAGACAACCGGAATGTCCGCTTCGAGCAATGCCTGCACGATAGGCAGATGAGTCCCGTCCGGCGTCGCCACCATAACGAATCCCAGATTGTTTTTCTCTGCAGCGATCATTTCCTCAACGGTGCGATAACCGATAAGCCCGATTGTTTTGGCGTCTTCCATGGATTTGTCCGGATCCACATCGAAAACGCCACAATGGGGCAAGATGCCTTGCTCTCGGTTCAGGTAGGTCGTCTTTCGGTGTACGCCGCCGAAAAATGCACCTGAACCTCCGCCAACGAAACCAACTTGTAAGGTTTCTATACTCATGTCGTATCTCTCCTTTTCTTACTACATTTCGGATCGCCCAAATGAATTGGGATGGATTGTCGTATGAATTTGTAACAATGTACGATGCTTTAATTTAACAAGAGTATTGAAAATTGTCAATATTTTTAAAATAAAAAAAAGAAGCAAATGCTTCGTGTTGTGTTGAAAAAGTAGTGGAAGGAGGGCCGAACGGTGTTATCGTTCAGCCCTCCTCTGTGTAGTTGGCTTTCTTAAAACGCGGCTGCTTCTGAGAAGCCGGCTCTTTCGAGAATGGCTCTGCAGATGGCGCTTTCCTCCTCGTTGATTGCGAGGAGATCTTGGGGTGTAGCCGGACAGTCGGCAAAAGTGTCAAATGGTCCGCCGCCCCATGGATCAAGAGGAATGTTCTCTTCACCACACGTGAGAGTGACATCGCCGTTTGATTCCGGTTTTTCCAGTTGCAATGGTGCGACTGAAATGTTGAGTCGAGTGAGTGGCTTCCCGTCCCGAAGTGCTCGGCAGTTGTCGGCGCCGACACGCATCGCTTGTTTCGGGTTCATGATTCCAGTACATTCGCCTTCGTAGACGATGTCGACTCCGTCTTCTTGCGTGCAGTGAAGTTCTGCATTGAACTTGTGGAAGTCTCGGACAAGCTGTTCCGGCCCGACCGTTCCGATGGTGAAGAACGTTGAAGAAGCTTCACTCCACTGACGCCAGCCACCATACGGAGAAGCGCTGCCGTCAAATAGATCGCGAACACCGCCCCACTTGTAGTGGTTGGTGAATTGACAGCCGGTTTCTTGGGCTTTCAACAAATGTGGCATCGGGTTCGTGCCGACGTTCACAAAGTGAGATCCGTCTCCGTTGATTCCGACCGCTTTTCGGGCTTTTTCCGAGAGCATACTGCAGAAGATGACGAAATTCTCACCGGTGAGCAGGTCGTTTTCGGGATGGCCGAATTCGAAAGTGATTATTTGGTTTTTGTCGGCCGCGTATTCGAGAGTCGGTTCCCACTTTGCAGCCAGTATGGCCAGAATCCACTCAGGAATGAATTTTGGCCAGGCTGACCATTTGGCTTGTACGGCCGGATAGCCACGCCCACCACAGAAGCCGGCGATGTGGCGGAAGCCCATCTTCGCCGACGCATCGATGATTTTCCTCATCTCCGTAGCCGCTATTTTCTCGACTTCCAGATGGGAAAGATCACGGAAGTTTTCCGGCGCCAGGAAATGTGCCATTCGTAATACTCGGGATGGATGGAGACAGACATTCTGCCCGACCACGTGCATTTCGAATCGGCGGATTCCATCAGAAAGACCAAGATTTCTCATAGCCGCTTGTTGATCATCACCGTAACTGACACTGGTCAGCACTTGGTTGATGTCGATGAACGGCGGTCCTGCGGGTAGGGTTACTCCCTCGAAACCGCATCTTTCTGCTGCAAACCTGTAGAAATGATCCGCGTTTTCAAAACCGCCGGGTTGCCCAACGGTTAAAGAATACGGCTGGACGGCTAAGAAACATATTTTCTGGAGTCCTTTTTCCATTATTGGTCTTGTTTCCTTTCAGCCAGAATTTCAGGCCATTTTTTCGTGCGCCTGTTCACACGTTACTTTTTGGTTTACCCCCTTTTTACAAAGATCTTGGACTATAAGCCCATGTTTTTGCTTTATCAGCTTATAAATTTAGCAAGAAATGGCTTAATTGTCAAATATTTATAAGTTTTGAATTATTAATTATGTACCTCGATCCTCTATATTAATTAGGATAATAAAATCTTTAATATTAGCTTAAAAATAGGCTTTTACCATTGACCCCGTAAAATAATTATCTAAATATTATAATAATTTTATTGGTTATTAACATAAAAAATTGCTAATTTTAGATAAAAAACAGATTGTACGGGGTTGACTTTTTTAGTCAGTTTGCTATAATAACAATATACAAAAAAAGAAATCCCTCCATTAATATAACGTGTTGGGATTTTATTATTTTCAGGCTTTTTCATCAAAAACAAACACAAAAATCAAAAAATATGAAATTTTATAAAGATTTAATTGAAAAATTAACAAAACAGTCAATTTTTGCTGAAAAACAGCGAAAACTGTTTGAATTTTCTAACGAAGCTTTTGTTACTGGTAGAAAATTAAAAATAGCTAAGAAAATAGCTTTAATTTTAATTTTTACTGTATTTTGTAATATTGGCATATTTGCGCCAGTTTTTGCTGATGAGGCAATGAATGACATTGAAGAAGATATAATAGACGAAATTATAGTGATTACTACTGAAAATGGCGCTATTTTGAATGAAGTTGAAACTGAATTAGTAAAAGAAGGACTTAAAATATTAGAAAATAAGGCGATTCCTGCAGAAGGTTTTACTGTTATGGGCGCTGAGACATCTCCTCCATATTTAAACTATCTAGCAACTGATGATTACGAATTTATTGACTGGGGTGTTAGAAGCCTTACATCATATAATTCTGAAGCAGCTCAAACTGATGGCAGTCCTTGTACAACAGCTAATATGTTTAATGTCTGTGAGCATGGCATTGAAGATACGATTGCTGCTAATTTCTTAAAATTTGGTACAAAAGTACGTATTCCAGAGTTATTTGGTAATCGAATTTTCATAGTTCGCGATAGAATGAATACCCGTTACCCTAACAGAGTTGATGTTTGGATGCTTGATAAAGAAGATTCTAAGAATTTTGGTGTAAGACGAGCACGAATTGAAGTGGTATTGGAGAAAGATACTGAATTAATAACTAATAATTAAATTTTAAAATATACCCCCATGTGAAGCTAAAAAAGAAAAGGATCTTGGGTGTAAGCTCAAGTCCTTTTCTTTTAGAGTATATTTTGTTATTATATTATCAATGGCCTGGTAGCCAAGTGGTAAGGCAGTGGTTTGCAAAACCATTATCATGAGTTCGATTCTCATCCAGGCCTCAACTGTTATAAATCAAAGTCCACTATTATGTGGACTTTTATTTATTATTATTTATATTTCATATTTATTTAAAGTCTAGAATATTCTGGACTTTAGTTATTAACATAAATGTTTAAAAGTCCACAGAATTGTGGATAACTTTTATTAAAATAATATTTATTGTCTAGAGTTTTCTGGACTCTCAACTGTGGATAATTTTTTTTGTTTAATTTTAGTATAATTTTATGCAAAAAATGCCATTGTAATTTTATTGACTACCTGTCAAATATATGATATTATTATATTAGTACTTAATGGACATTAACAATTTTAGAAATTTGCCTCAAAGACAAACATCTTTGTGCCAAGTTTTTCTTCTTTACTGTTCCTTTATTGGCCTGTCATAGCCGACATAGGCCAACCAAAACAAAAACAAACTAAAAGGTAGAATTTATTGGACTCTAATACAAATAAATTTTACCACTAGAATGGTAGAGAAGTGCACTCTTAAAGTCGGCAAAGAGGCTTTTATCCTGAAGAAAAGGGATTTCCTTGTTTCTATTTTCGAATGGAAACAGGACAAAATTTTCAGGATGAGGCTCTCGCAATAGGCTCAAAAATTTATTTTCTCATATAATGAGAGGGGCCCGCGAGGGCCTCTTTTATATTTTATGAATATTTAGGTATTGTTTTTTATAAGAAAATAAGCTATTATATTATAAAGTAAGTAATATTATTGAATTTTAAGGAATATATAAGCTGTAACAATATGGATAAAAAAATAATAGCAAAAATCAAAAAAGAACTTTTAGATAGAAAGAAGGAGATTCAAGCAGAACTTGATCGTTTTACTAAGGAAGATAAGCATGCTAAGGCTAAGCATCGTCCTAGTTTTGATGATTTAGGTTCAACTAATGATGACAATGCAAAGGAAATTGATATGTATTCAACTAATTTGTCAGTTAGTAAAGTTTTAACGAAAAATATTAAAGATATAGATTCTACTTTAAAAAGAATTGATACTGGTGCTTACGGCATTTGTAAATATTGCAAACAAGAGATTAGTGAAAAGCGTTTATTAGCTAGACCGGTTTCTAGTGCTTGTATTTCTTGCAAAAATAAATTGCAAAGCTCATAAAAATGCTCAAGATAATTAAAAAAAAGGAGATAAAGGTTGGCGCTATTATATTTGGCGCCATCTTTTTGTTTTTTATTGATCGATTTTTAAAAATTTGGGCTTTAACTGCGTTATATAATCAAAAAATAACGATTATAAAGAAATGGTTTTATTTGGATTTATATAAAAATAAAAATATTGCCTTTAGTATTCCTGTGCCTGATATAATTACAATTCCATTAATTATAATTATCTTAGGCTTGTTAATTTATTGGTTTTTGAAATTAGCGAGAAAGAATTTTGGTTTACAAGAAATTGGCTTGTTATTTATAGTAATAGGCGCTATTAGTAATTTAATTGATCGTTTGCATTATGGCTATGTAATTGATTATATTAATTTAAGATTTTGGCCGGTTTTTAATATTGCTGATATGATGATCAGCGGCGGAGTTATTATTTTAATAATTATTTTATTTAAACATAAGGCTAAAAGTTACCCTCTTGACAAAATATAATTATGGGTATATACTCATAATATACTTAACTTAGTATAGAAAGAGAGGTGATAAATATGCCTAAATTAGATGGAACCGGGCCTAAAGGAAAGGGTCCTATGACCGGGCGGGGTTTGGGAAATTGTCGTCCAAACTCTAATAACCAAGCTAACGTTGACAATCAACGTGGATCAGGTTTGGGTCGCGGTCGACGCGGACGCAACTTGCCAGCTAAATAATATTTTAGCGGCAAAAGTTGGCTAAAAAGCTTGAATGAAATCAAGTTTTTTGGTCTATTTTTGTTTATAGCTTATAATAAATATATGTTATCTCAGAATCAACCAATAGCCGGTCGACCGAGATTAGGTCGTAGAATTAGATTTAATCCGGCTGTTAATTATTTTAAACCGCAAGGCGTGCCAATGCGTAATTTAGCTGTGGTTGAATTAGAAAAAGAAGAAGTTGAGGCTCTGCGGTTAAAAAATATTGAAAATTTAGACCAGAATGAATGCGCAAAAAAAATGAAGACATCTCAGAGCACTTTTCAACGTATTTTAGTTTCAGCTTATAAAAAATTAAGTGAAGCCATTATTAACGGTAAAGCAATAAAAATTATTAACGATTAACTATATGTTTAAATATTTAAATATAAAAAAAACAATTTTATTATTGTGTTTTTTTATTTTCATGCCATTTATTACAAATGCGCAAGAAAATTTATCCAACTCGCAAGAAGACTATAAATTAAATATTTACTATTTTTATGGAGATGGTTGTCCTCATTGTGCTGATGAGAGTGAATTTTTATCAAAATTAAAAAATGAGCATGATTATTTACAGGTAAATTATTTTGAAACTTGGTATAATCGTGAAAATGCAAAATTAATTAATAAAATTATTGAAGAGTTAAGTCTCAGGGGCCAAGTTAGTGGTGTGCCAGTTCTTTTTGTTGGTAAAAATGTAGTAAATGGGTTTGTCAGCGAAGAAACAACTGGTGTTGGAATTAGGCAATTAGTCGAATATCATTACGCGGCTAAAACGCCAGATATTATTGGATCTATAATTAATAATAGCCAAAATATAAGTGACAGTGATGAAATCCAACAGGGTGTTATTAATAATCAATTAGAGAAAATAAAATTACCGCTCCTTGGTGAAATTAATTTACAAGGTGCATCTTTGTTAGGTTTATCATTGGCAATCGGTTTTGTTGATGGTTTTAATCCTTGCGCTATGTGGGTGCTTTTATTCTTAATTTCAATGTTAATTGGCATGAGAAATAAAAAGCGCATGTGGGTGATTGGTTTAACCTTTATTATAACTTCCGGTGCAGTGTACTTTTTATTTATGACAGCTTGGCTTAATTTATTTTTATTTATTGGTTTTATTTTTTGGATTAGAATAATAATTGGTGTTGTTGCTATTGCTAGTGGAATTTACCACTTACGTGAATATTATAAAAATAGAAATGGCACCTGCAAAGTAATTGAAGAAGAAAAGCGCGTTAAAATTTTTGATAGAATAAAATATATTATTAATGAAAAAAGTTTTGCTTTAGCAATAGTAGGAATTGTTGGATTGGCAGCAATGGTTAATATGATAGAGTTGGTTTGTTCAGCCGGATTACCGGCGATCTACACTTCAGTTTTAAGCGGAGCTAATTTATCGACCTGGCAATATTATGGATACATGCTGGTATATATAATAATGTACATTATTGATGATTTAGCAGTTTTTGTTATTGCGATGCTAACTTTACAGGTAACCGGTATTGCCAATAAGTATGTCCGAGTGGCAAATCTTTTAGGAGGGATTATTATTTTGCTATTAGGTATCTTATTGATTTTTAAACCCGGCTGGATACTTTTAGGGTAAGTATGAATGGAAGTAACATGCACAATCAAAAAATCGGACGATTTGGAGAAAATTTAGCGTGTGATTTTTTAAATAAACGTGGATATAAAATAATAGAAAAAAATTGTAAAATTGGATATGAAGAAATCGACATCATCGCCAAAGAAGGCGATGATTTAGTTTTTGTGGAGGTAAAAACAAGAATATCGCAATATTATGGTGATGGGAGTGAAGCAGTCGCCGGAGTAAAACAACAGCGATTAAATATGGCTATTCAAAAATATTTAGATAAATATAAATTGTGGCATAAAGAACCACGTTGTGATTTAATAACTATTTTTATTAATAAAAATACCAGATCAGTAAAAATTGAGCATTTTAAAGATATCTTATGAGTCCATGTTTTTCACAGCTTTTCCTCTTGTTGTATGTAAGCGTAGATAGTAAAGTATATTCATGAAAAAAACTCTCATAATGAGAGGAGGAATCATGTTAAGCATCATTTGCGGATGCTTTTTGTTTTGGCAAAATGCAATGGCTGATGGGGGAGTCGGCGACTTATTAGTTACTCCGCCAGCGTTAATTGAAATCACTGATAATTTAGAAAATTACAAACAACCATATATTAAAGGCTCGGTTTTGAATGAAGTTAAAAAAGTTAGAATTATTATTGATAAAATTTTAATAGATGAATTTGAAATTAGTCAAAATGATTTTTCCTATCAATCAAAATGGAATTTAAAATTAGGTCCGCATTTTGTTTATGCAATCGGTTTTGATGAATTAGGACGAGCGAGCAGAATTTCTAATGTAATAAATTTTAATATCAAACCAATCGATCCGCACGAACCGCAAATTTCGGCTATTAAAATTAAAGCTGAACAAGAAAAAATTGATGTAGAAAAAGCTGAACAAAATATATTAGGAAATAAGATTAAAAATACAGATATAAATATTAATAAAACTTTTTTATTATTTTTAGCAATAGTAATGGTGTTAGTTGGATGGTTTTGGTATACTAAAAAATAGTATTAATTATTTGATAATTTTTTATGACAAAAGAATTACAATTTGCAATTAAAACAGCTGAACGAACTGGCAAGGAATTATTAAAATATTTTGGTAACGCTGACGACAGTTTAGCGCGTAATACTTCTAAAGGATTTAAAACAGTTTATGATCAGATTGCTGACAAGATGATAATTAAAGCGATTAAAAAAGATTTTCCTAGTCACTCAATTTTTACCGAAGAAACTGGCATGATTGATAATAATTCAGATTATTTATGGATAATCGATCCGTTAGACGGTACAGGAAATTTTATGAATAATAATCCTTTTTTTACTGTATCAATTGCTTTATGGTTTAAAGGCGAACCAGTGCTTGGTATAATGGAAGCATCTTTTTTAAATAAACGATTTATAGCTGAGCGAGGAAAAGGCGCGTGGGTAATTGATATAAAAACAAAAAAGAAAACCAGAGCAAAAGTTTCCAATATTAAAGAATTGAAAACTTCATACTTTGTAACCTGCGAAGGCGGGGAGAAAAGCAGAAAAAGAACTGCTGATATTTTTCATAGCGTTTATCGCAGAGTTAAAGAATTGCGAAAAATCGGTTCAGCCACTATTGAATGTGCTTGGGTTGGAACCGGCAAGGCTGATGCCTATTATACGCCAAAATGTAATTTATATGATGTGGCTGCAGGAATTTTATTCGTAAAAGAAGCAGGTGGTAGGATTTTAGATTTTAATTTAAAGCCATATAAATGGACAGATTTTAACGTGCATGATCAATTTGATTTAATTGTTACTAATAAGAGCCTACGATTGACAAAAATCAAATTATAATATAGTATAGCAGTCTGAGGCCCTTTGCGGGCCCCTCTCAAAAAAACTTCGGCAAATGCCGGAGTTTTTTGTTTATAGTGATTTTAAGAAGATTAAATTTAGAAGTCCGACTCTAGAGTCGGACTTCTTTTTTATTTTGTAGGAAACTATTGACATAATTATAGAGTTGATATAAGTTATATTTATCTTGTAATTATTGCACTTTGACAAATAAATTATAGGGTATATAATAAAAATGTAGTAGTTTTTCTACAACATTTAATATTAAATTATACCCCTATGATTTCACCTGAACAATTAGAACTTTTTGGGCTTAATAATAAAGAAGCTAAAGTATATTTAGCGACTTTAGAATTAAGTAGTGATTCTGTGCAAAATATCGCAAAAAAAGCCCGGATTCATCGAGTTTCTACTTATGACATCTTAGAAAGTTTGATTACTAAAGGACTAGTGAATCAAATTATAAAAGGAAAAAAGCGTTTATTTATAGCTGTTGAACCGGAAAAAATACAAGATTCTTTGAGAAAAAAAGAGAAATCTTTTAGCGCTTTATTACCTGAATTAAAAGCGATTCAAAATCAAAGCAAGAAAAAAGCCAAAGTGATGTATTTTGAAGGTAAAGAAGGTTTTTGGGATGCTTACTTTGATCGTATTCGTCACCAATCAGAAAAAAAAGAAAATTTAGTATATGGTTCCTCAGAAAAGATAGTAGCTGATTATCCTAGTGAATATAAAAAATTCACTGAAGAAAGATTAAAGAAAGGCGTCAAAGCTAAGATTATAGTAGAGCAATCTAAGTCTGGTTCGCAAGAAAAAAATAAAGAAAATGAAGAATCAAGAGAAGTAAAATTTTTACCAGAAGGTATGAAATTAAACACGGGAACAATTATTTATGGAGATCGAGTAATGATTGTTTCTTGGGACGTTTTATCGATTGTTATTATTGAAGACAAGGATTATGCTGAAAATCAAAGAACAATTTTTGAGCTGATTTGGAAAAGTTTATCTTAGAAGCTATCAGGGATAGCAAAGTCAATTTGCTGTCTTAGTAGTTTCTAAGACAAATCGCACTTCACAGAAGGAGAAGGAAAATCATGAATGAGAAACTAAGACTCGTGTTGATGGCTGTCATATTTATGATATTCGCAATAGTGGCCTTAGGGATGTCAACGTTACTTACCCCGTTTTTGGATGGCGTTGATAATTACTATATATTTTTATTGCTTCTTTCGGGCATCGCTGCTCTCTATGGCTCTGCGCTTAATCTTATTTACCGAGGGTGGGACTTCAAAGGAGTACATCAATTTGTGTACACTGTTTTGTCAAGCTCAGTTTGCTTCATGATACTTTTCATGATTCAAACATTTTGGCAGTTTTGGCAAATAGCTGGTAAAACTCCATTTTCTTTTTTAGTAGAATATTGGCCTGTTATTTTAGTTGTTAATTTTATGCCGGTGGTACTAATAACATGTGGCTATTATTTCCATCGTCGAAAATTATATATTCTTAGTTGGGAATTTTTAGTAATTTTAGCCCCCTTTGAAATAACTGTCGCTTATGCATTTAGAACAAATGATCCAATTATAGAATTTACACGGATGATTATTTGCGTTTTGGTATGGCGCATAGGAGTTATTCTTCAGCAAGCATTGCGAAGAGAGGAATTGATACAAAATAAAAAACACACAGATGGTTAAGGAGTAAAAAAATGAAAAACCAGAATCCTCACTTAACTACTTTCCTGAAAAAATCAAAAAGAATTAAGGCGGAGGTGGAAGCAAATAAGAAGGTGCAAGCAACAATTCTGGATGCAATAAAGAATAGAAGTACACGACATGTAGCGCTCCAACCTCAACATGATCCTAGTAAATGGATGCATGGCAATTCCGGAGGTTACACACCAATTATTGGAGGAGAAGTAGCATTAAAAAGAAGAGATGTTGAAGATGAGGTGTGTATGGCTGCAGATTTATATCACCCTGATTTAGGAATTTCAGCCTTTGCGGTTCTACTTCCCCCGTGCTCTGATGGATGGTTTTATTATCTCATAGAAGATTTTGGAGATCTTAAGCCATTAGATCAATGCAGTCTCCTGGAAGATTATGTGTGTGAAGAAGATTTCAGAGACGTAACAGATATGGCAAGTTTAGCGCAATTATTATCAATGGAAGAAGAAGAGTTGGAGTGGTATGTAGCACCTGGTAGAAGGGTTATTCATGTGAAATCTTTTTTATATCACAAAAGATTACGTCTAGTTGACCCAGAACAAACAGATTTGATTGATCAACGAGCAGAATTCCTTGATAAGAGTTTTGGCTATAATATTTGCAGAACGCTTGAGCATTTTAATTCCAGAGGGCAATCTCTGGACGGTGATTGGGATTTATGCTTTCTTGTAAATCCAACAAAAAAGATGTTGCAAGCTTATGATTTTCATAAGACTCATCTTACTTGGGATGCGCAAGCAGATGATACAAGACGCGAAAGAATGAAAGAATTATGGCAAATACTAAGCACGCCTGAGTACACGCTACAGTGTTTTGATTGAGTCTAGGGAGGATTGAAAAATAGTTTTTAATCCCGCGTCATTCGTGATGTGGGATTTTGTTTTTTATTTGTAAATAATGAATTTGTTTATTATTTTTAAGATGTTGCTTTTCGTAGAAAGTTTTTATTTCTAGTTCAGGCGGAAGATTATTTTGTTCGTAAATATTATTATTAATTTTTTTTATTTTAAAGCCTTCGCTGATAACAGTTTCTACTGAATAATTAAATAAATTTAAATCATCAGTCTTTAAATGAATAATGCCATTAGTCCCGTCTGTCGCCGAGGTAAATTTTAATATTTTTTTGTATATTTCTAAAAAACGCGGAGAAGTAAGACGATTTTTTGTATGACATTTCTTAGGGTAAGGGTCGGGAAAAGTAATCCAGATTTCAGAAATCGACCTTTTTTTCATGTACTTATCTAAAAATTGAATTTGTGTACGCAAAAAAGCGATATTATTTAATTTTTCTTCTAGAGCAGTTTTAGCACCTTTCCAAATGCGAGCACCTTTAATATCAACGCCGATAAAATTTTTGTTAGGATACATTTTTGCCAAACCTAAAGTATAGTCGCCATGGCCACAGGCAAGTTCTAAGATGATGGGATTATTATTACCGAAATGTTTTTTCCAATCAATCAATTCTGGTTTAACGGGTTGGAGGACATTAGAAAAAATTTTTATTTCAGCAAATTTTTTTAGTTTATTTTTCATATCAGTACTAATATACGAATAAATTTGGTAAGTGTCAATTTATATTATATAATAGATTTATTCTACTCAGCACGCGGGGCATTGATCTGACAAGTTTTGGCCTAATAAAAAATTGGCTGGCCGTTTTTTTAGATTCCTTGGAATTTAAAATAGGTCACAAGGCATAACCAAGCTGTTTTGTTACGCACGGAGCTGTTGCAACAGAACTATGCGCGATAAAACACTCTATAGAATTTTTAATTTTATAGACTGTTATCTTGATTCGCCAATTCTTGTTGGATATACGGTGCCTCGCGTTTTGGGCAGAACCTCTCTACCTCTATAAAAGAGGTTTTTATTGATTTATAGGGTAGCTTATGCTTTAATTAGTGAGATATGCAAAAAAAACATAAAATTTTTGTCGGATTATCTGGAGGTGTAGACTCGTCTGTAGCCGCAGCATTACTAGAAAAAGAAGGTCATAGTGTGACTGGTGTTTTTATTAAAATTTGGCAACCAAAATGGGGGCCGTGTGGCTGGAAGGATGATCGGCGCGACGCAATGAAAGTCGCAATGCATTTAGATATTCCATTTAAAGAATTGGACTTATCTGATGAATACGAAAAAGAAGTTGTTGATTATATGGTTAAGGAATATAAAGCCGGTAGAACGCCTAATCCGGATGTGATGTGCAATTCTCAAATTAAGTTTGGAGAGTTTTTGCGCTATGCAAAATTACAAGGTGCAGATTTCATTGCCACCGGGCATTACGCGAGAAGTGAACAGCAAAAAGTGAACAGTGAACAGGGACGGAAAGTGATAGCATTACTGGCCGGGAAAGATAAAACTAAAGATCAGAGTTATTTTTTATGGCAGTTGAAACAAAATCAATTAAAATATTGTTTGTTTCCGATTGGGGAGTATAAAAAAAGTGAGATCAGAAAAATGGCAAAGCAATTTGGATTGCCGACAGCGGAAAAGAAAGATAGCCAGGGAATTTGTTTTGTTGGTAAAGTAGGGATGAAGGATTTTTTGAAAAAATATATTAAAGCGAAACAAGGCAAAGTTTTAAATACTAAAGGCAAGGAAATTGGTCATCATGACGGGGCAGTGTTTTTTACAATTGGTCAGAGGCATGGGTTTGTAATTACTGAAAAAGGAACTGATGATGAGCCATACTATGTCGCAGGGAAAAATATTAAAGATAACACCATCACTGTTAGCCCTCAAAAGAGCGGGATTGCTTCGCTTGCGGCTCGCAATGACATTGTAATTAATAAAACTAATTGGATTAATAATGAACCTTTGGAAAATAAAGAATATCAATGCAGATTTAGGCATCTACAAGAGTTAAAAGTTTGTAAAGTTAAAAAGTTGAAAGGCAGTGAATACGAAATTAAATTTACCAAAGCACAAGAAGGAATTGCGTCGGGGCAGTCGCTGGTTTTGTATGATGGCGAGATTTGTTTAGGGGGAGGAATTATCAAATAAAAAAAATCCTCGAGCAGGGGAGCCCGAGGGGTGGGTGCGGTGATAAAGATGAACGAAACAATTGTTTACAGGTCACCTCCTGTCACAAGAATGGCTTCCTCAGCTGATAGGGAAGGTGTTTCTTCGTGACAAATGCACCAGCTCTCTCTCATCGTCCCTGCATCTCCGCAAATAGGACATGAAGGAAAGAGCGATGCGTGAGTCCTGAAAATTAAAGGTGTTGAACTTCTGCGTTCTTCTTCTGCACAAGACAAACATGACGAACCCGATAAATCGCCATCTTCCCTACAGGTTTCGCATGTCATTAGCTTCCTCCTTCCAGATATGTACTAATTCAAGTTTATAAAATATATCTTATAGTGTAAAGTGTATAATCAATAGGACAAAAGTATGTTTCATAAAAATAAAAAAATTATTTTGGCTACTCTTACTATATTAGTATTTGCGCCAGCATTAAATCAGTATTTTACTACTATGTTGGGTAACTATATGGTCGGTTTATTACCAAAAGTAATCATACATATTGGTGTACCGATTTTTGGAGTCTGGATTTTTACTGGAAAATCTGTCAGAAAATCTTTCTTAACACCTCTTTTATGGAAAGATACTAAAATTATTTTGAAGCAAGCTGCTATTGGTTCTTGTTTAGCTGCCTTTTTTATTATCGGAGCATTTATTACTTTAAATGCATTAATAGATTTTTCAGCTATTTCTACAAATTTAAAAAATAATTACGGCGTAACCGTAACTAATTATTTGTTTGTAGCAACTATGCTAATAATTTTTAATCCATTTTTAGAAGAATATTTTTGGCGCGGATTTATTTTTAGAGTTTATAATAAATATACTACTGGCGCAGTTAATTGGTTATTATTTTTTATTAGTGGTTTTTTATTTTCCCTTCATCATGTTGTAATTACCACAGGATGGTTTAATTGGTGGCAGTTTTTATTGGTCACGTTATTTTTAGCTTTGGCAGGAGTATATTTTAATTGGTTGTATAAAATTACTAATTCAATTTATGCGCCTTGGATTATTCACACGGTAGCGGATTTTATTATTGTAATAATAGGATTTTTTATTTTATTTTAAATATTTTTTATCATATACGTCCCTTCAAGCTTGTAGCCAAGTTTGCGATAGTAACCACGGACGCCGATACCAGAGATAATTGCCACTTTTGGCAGTTTATTTTTTTTGATTATTTTTTCAGCTTTTAGCATTAATTTTTTGCCTAAGCCTTTGTGTTGAGTAGCCCTTGATTTAGAGCCAACAGTTTGTAATTGGCCATAAGTATGTAATTCACGAATTAAACCCGCATTGATTAATTCTGGAAATACAGAGACGCGATCAATCGCGTTTTTACGGCTTGGGATTCTAAGACGAACAAAGGCGTATAAAATATCACGCTGAGGTGATTCATAAGAAATAAAATATTCAGTGCCATCAGAGGCGGGATATTTTTGGATGAATAATTTTACCTCACCCGCCCTTCGGGCACCCTCTCCTTGATAAGGAGAGGGAAGCGAAGATGCGCGCACTTCTCGGCAACGAATGCATTTGCATTTTAGTTTACGTTTTATTAATTCAGCTTCTAGTAACTGTCTTAAATTTGTTACTTTATTTCCAGCGACAATACTCTCAGCCGGAATGTCGCGGATTAAACGATTGATACGACAATAATAGGGAACGATAGTTTTTAATTTTATCATTAAGTCTACTAATTTCGCATGCGAATAAGGTTTGTATTTTTTTTGCTGATGCCATTTATATAGTGGCGCGTATTTATTTACAATTGTCGGATAAATTTTAATTTGATCGGGCTTAAATCTTTCGTCAGAAAAAGTTTGTTCAACTGTTTTTACATCTTTAGAAATAGTAGCGCCAGGAAGATTAGGCATCAAATGATAATCGATTTTAAAACAAGCGTCTTTTAATAATTTAGTCGCGCGCGCTAAATCATCAATCGTGTGTCCGCGTTTAATATTTTTTAAAATTTTGTCGTCTAAAATTTGCGCGCCTAATTGCACTCGAGTACAACCTAATTCGCGCAGGCGTTTAACCTCTTCCTCAGTTATCCAGTCTGGTCGAGTTTCAAGAGTAATGCCGATGATGCGGTATTTGGTTTTTTCATTTTTTTTCTGAGCCTCAGTTAAATTTTTTGCAGCTGTAGTTTTTGCCTTTCCGTAATTATTGGCGCCATCAAAACAGCGTTTAATAAACCAATTTTGATATTTTTTAGGATAAGCTGACCAAGTACCGCCTAAGACTAATAATTCAATTTTTTCTGGTTGATGACCATTGGCAATTAAGGCTCTAAGTCTATGCCGAACTTGGTTATAGGGGTCAAATTTTAAAGCCTTAGCGCGTTGAGCAGCTGGTTCGTTAGATAAGTAGCTTTTAGGCATGCCAGGCTCATGCGGGCAATATACGCATTTTCCTGGGCAAGGATGATATTTAGTTAAAACCGTAACCGGAGCCACTCCAGATAACGTGCGAATAGCCCGAACTTTTAACAGATTTGCTAATTGAGGCGAAGATTTCACTTTCTTTTTTTGTAAAAGTTGCTCATAAGTACTGGCAATTTGCCGTTTAGGTAACGGCGCTAGCTTAAATTTGCGTGAAGCAGCGCGATTAGCGCGCATTAAAGAAAGCTCGTCAGTCGGCTTTTGAGAAATGATATTTTTAACGATTTTTTCTGTGATTTTTTTATCAGTATTTATTGACATAAATAAAATATTATATTATAGTTTTAGAAGTTTAACACGAATTTATTGATTAATCAATGACATTATGAAGTATTTTATTATTACTCTTGGCTGCCAGATGAATTATGCTGACTCAGAAAGATTAGCAAGCTATTATGAGGCTCGAGGTTTTAGTTTGGCTAAAGATAAAAAATCAGCTGATTTAGTAGTAATAAATACTTGTATGGTGCGACAAAAAGCAGAAGATAAGATTTATAGCATGGTCCATGATTTAAAAAAACAAAATAATAATATTAAAATAGTAGTTACAGGTTGTTTTGTGGGAGCAATGGAACGAGAGCCGAGTAAAAAAATGAAAAAGTATGCAAAAATAAGATTACCAAAGGTTGATGAATTTCTTTCAATAGATGAAGCGGGTTTTGAAAATTTACCAACTCGAGAAGATGACAAATTAGCTTTGTTGCCAATTTCTAATGGTTGTAATAATATGTGCAGTTATTGTATTGTACCTTTTTCTCGTGGTCAGGAAATTTCCAGACCATTTGAGGATATTATAAAAGAGGCAGAGAGCTTAGTGAGGCAAGGGTATGAAGAAGTGATATTATTAGGACAGAATGTTAATTCTTATGGAGCGGATTTGATCGGGTGCTCGGCACCCAAAAAGGGTACCGAGCACCCCTATACTTTGCCAGCTGGTAAAATAGTAAAACCAATAATGGTAAAAAGTATGGGTCGGACAAGAATTCCAACTTTGTTTCCGTACTTATTAGAAGAGATTGCTAAGTTGCCGTTTAAGAAAGTCAATTTTATTTCTTCTAATCCTTGGGATTTTTCAGACGAGTTAATTGAAGTCATAGCAAAATATAAAAATATTAAACGAGAGATTCATTTACCAGTTCAATCAGGGGATGATGAAATTTTAAAAAAAATGAATCGACATTATACGCAGGCAGAGTATTTAAGTTTAATTAAAAAGATTAAAGACAAAGTTTCAGGAGCAGAATTTACTACTGATATAATTGTTGGTTTTCCCAGCGAAACTAAAGAGCAATTTCAAAATACAGTTGCTTTATGTAAACAGGCTAATTTTAATATCGCTTTTATCGCCTATTATTCACCACGTCCAGGAACGGCATCAGAGAAAATGAAAGATGATGTAGAATTGGATGAGAAAAAAAGAAGATTTGCCGTGCTTGACGCATTAATTAATAAAAAACCTCACCCCAACCCTCTCCTTAGTAAGGAGAGGGAGTAATAATATGATTAATTTTTGGACAAAACTATCTAAACCGATTATGTGTTTGGCGCCTATGGCAGATGTTACTGACGAGGCGTTTCGACAGATGTTTGTTAAGTATGGCAAACCAGATGTTTTCTTTACTGAATTCGTTTCAGTGAATGGTTTAGTTTCAGATAAAGGATATAAGAACATGTTATTGGATTTGCAATTTAAAAAAAATGAGCATCCAATTGTAGCGCAAGTCTTTGGTTCTGATCCAGCTAAGTTTTATCAAGCAGCTAAGATTATAAAAAAGCTTGGTTTTGACGGGATTGATATTAATATGGGCTGTCCAGATAAAAAAGTAGAAAAACAAGGTGCAGGTGTGGCGCTTATTAAGAATCCAAAATTAGCGCAAGAGATTATTAAAGAAACAAAACGCGGTGCTGGTAGAATGCCAGTGTCTGTGAAAACAAGAATCGGTTATAATAAAATTGAAACTACTAAATGGATTAAAGCGTTACTAGAAGTAGAACCAGTAGCAATTTCTATTCATTGGCGAACACGCCAAGAAATGTCAGATGTTCCAGCGCATTGGGATGAAGCAAAGAAGGTGATGAAATTAGTAAAAAATAATAAGACATTAATTATTGGTAATGGTGATATTGATAGTTTAGAAGATGCACAGGAAAAAGTAGAAAAATACGGCGTTGACGGTGTTATGGTTGGACGAGGAGTGTTTGGCAAACCGTGGTTTTTTCGACCTCTCCCCAGCCCTCCCCTTAGTAAGGGGAGGGAGCCCGACGTTAAAGAAAGGCTTAAGATTATGATGGAACACGCAGTTTTGTTTAATAAAATTTTTAAAGATACAAAAAACTTTGCTATTATGAAAAAGCATTTTAAAGCTTACGCGAATGGATTCAAGGGAGCTAAGGAGTTAAGGATGAAATTAATGGAGGCAAAAAATTTAAAAGATGTAAGAAAAATAGTGAAAGAATTTACAAATTAGTCTTATTATGATAAGATAATTTTGTTTTATAGATAGCTTTTGCGGGCTTGCCCGCCGAAGCCCTGCCTGACCGGTAGGCAGGTTTAGAGTAGGCGGGTATGGTATAATGGCTATTACGTCAGCCTTCCAAGCTGAATATGCGGGTTCGATTCCCGCTACCCGCTCCAGTAACACAACACCCGACAGGGTGTTTTTTGTGTTATAATGGTTTTATGAAAAAAATAATTATTACAATCAGTATTCTACTATTAACACCATTTTTTGCTCAGGCCGGAGCAACCGCTAATCGTTTGTCTGGAAAAATTTTATTAGACGTGGAGCGAAATGGCGAAGCTTGGTATGTATATCCAGAAAATAAAAAGCGTTATTACTTAGGTCGGCCAGAAGATGCTTTTAAAGTAATGCGTGAGTTGGGGCTAGGTATTACTAATGAAGATTTAATAAAGATACCAGCCGGTGATAATCAACCACAAGTTGCGGGAATAAAAATAGATGTTAATGCAACTAGTTCTGAAGAATTGTTAAATAAAAGTTTGACTGAAAGATTAGCTGGCAAAATTGTTTTACAAGCTGAAGAAAATGGTGAGGCTTGGTATATTAATCCAGCTGATGAAAAACGTTATTATTTAGGTCGGCCAGAAGATGCTTTTGCTATTATGCGTGAAAAAGGGTTGGGAATTAGTAAAAAAGATTTAGCCTTGGTTAATAAGAATGTTTTAGATGAATCAATTGATCAGTATAGTGATTACAAATATACAACTATTAAGACTGCTAAAGGCGATAATTTTAAAGTTGATATAATCACTATTGATTTACGTGATCCAAATTTAGAAATTATAACTGATACAGCTAATAATGAGGATTGTGATAATAATTGTTCAGCTAAAACATTAGCTGATTTTGTAGAAGATAATAATGGCTTTGCTGGAATCAACGGCACATATTTTTGTCCGCCCGATTATAGTTCATGTCGCGAAAAAACAAATAGTTATTTTTATCCGGTATTTAATAGTCGATTAAAAACATTTGTAAATTCAGATAATTTTAAATATTGGACAACTGGGCCGTTATTAGTTTTTGATACTAATAATAAATTTTATTATTTTAAAGACACGCATAAAGCGTTTATTTCCGAAGAAAATTTTCAAAATAAATATAATGTAAAAATTCAAGCCGCCCTTGGCAATAAGCCACGCATAATTGAGGAAGGATTGGATTATTTAATTGATTGGGAGTTAGATGAAAAGCAGAAAATTATTAAAACAACTCGCAATGCTTTTGCGGTTAAAGATAATTTTGTTTATTTAGTAATTGTTTATAGAGCCACTGTGCCGGATTTAGCTGATGTTTTAAAAGTATTAGAGGTAGAATACGCAATAAATTTAGATGGTGGCGCTTCTCGAGCGTTATATTATAATGGAGTATACAAAGAAGGACCGACTAGAAAAATACCGAATGCGATTATTTTTAAGAAGAAAGAGTAATTTTAAGAATTATAGCAATAAAATATTTATGAAGCAGTAATTATGCTTCTTTTTTATTTTTAATAAAATTTACTGCAATTAATGTCGCTAATGGCATGGCTAATACTAGGCCGATGCTACCTATCAAAGTACGAACAATTTCAATTGCGATCATTTCATTATTTATTATTTGATGAAAGCTAATAAACGGTTCTTGTTTGATACTGAAGAGTAGGAGTAAGGGCATAGCGGCACCAGCGTAAGCTAAGAATAAAGTATTGATCATTGCTCCCATGTGAGTATTACCAATTTGAAAAGCCATTTTAAATAATTTTGGTTTTGATAATTTTGGATTAGCAATTTTTAATTGTGAAACTGCCTCAATTTGAGAAATAACTACGTCATCTAAGGCGCCTAAAGTACCGATTAAAATTCCAGCTAATAATAATCCGCGGAAATCAAGAGTTCCTTTCCCTAGGTCAACTAAAAATAGAATTTCTTCTTGCGCCATACCAGTTAAACGAACAACATAAGTAAAAATTTGTGCTAAAAAAGCAGTGATTATTAATGAAATTAATATTGAAATAATTGCTAAATTTGATTTTTTATTTATCCCTTCTGTTAAATAAATAATGAAAATTAAAATAAAAAAAGCGCCGATAACCCCAATAAATAGTGGATTTTTACCATTTAAAATTTGCGGTAGAATAAAATAAATTATAATTAAGAAACTGGCGGTTAAGCTTATTAAAGCCCTTAGTCCTTTCCAGCGACCAATCATAATCACTAGAACAGCAAATAAAAGCGTCAGCCAATAAATTTTATGATAGCGAACATAGCCAACTGGATAAAAAACATCGTTACCGTCGTAATCAATATTATGAGTTAGAAATATTTGCTCACCCTTTTTATAAATATTAGAACTGATTGCATCAATTTCTGAAATACCGATAAAATTTATTTCTTGATTTTCCCAATTTCCTTCCAAACCTTTTAATTTTAAATTTTGTTGGACATTAGTTGATCCATCTTCTCGGGTTAATGTTTGTTCGTCTGAAATTTCTAACACTTCTGCTTTAAAAATTTCTCCAGAAACTTGAGCATTAACGGTTAATGGCAACAAGAATGATATTAATAATAATAATATTTTAATTTTTACAAATCGCATAAATACTCCTTTCTTTATTTTTTTTAAATTCATTAAAAAAATCCTCAGTATATATTTTTTCTATCTGCCAGTCAGATTGAATTAATATTTTTTTTAGATTTTTTATGGTGAAAGCATGATAATAACGAGGAGACATTGCTTGTCCAGCATTATTTTTCCAAGGAAAAATAATATCATTAAAATCCATTTTATTTAGTCCTAATATTTTTTTAAAATTATTTTGTCTAATTGCTTGTTTGTGTTTTGTACTGGCACGCAGATCCCAACAAGTAATAATTAATTGGCCATTTGGTTTGAGATGGTTTTTTATTTGTTTTAAAAATTGTAACCGCATTTCATGCGAGGGGATGTGAGGCAGAACAGCGATTAGTAGAATTAGATCAAATTTTTGTTTTGTTATTTTATTAATATTTAAAATATTATCAGTAATAATTTTAGCATTTTTAATATTATTTTTATCAGCATATTTGCGAGCGTATTGAGCGAGTTCTTTAGATTGTTCAACTCCAGTATAGTGCGCATTTTTATTTTTTAATAATTCTAACATTCGACCATTACCACAGCCAAGATCTAAAATTTTATCACCGTCATTGATGTTAATAATTTTTTTTAATTCCGGCCAGACAGCATAACGAGTAGCAGAAAAATTATCCGCAATATCATCGTAGTTTTGTTTAACTATATTTAATAATTTTTGTTGAGTTTTTTTATCCATAGTTTATTTTAGCTAAAACCAATCTAATTTCATCCCAGCTTATTTTATCACCTAATTTTTCTTTAATTGGAGCCAATGCATCAGTGCCAATTTTTTTAACGGTTTGTTTTATTAATTTTTGTTTTTTGCTATCAACAAATTTATTTATATCAACATCTTTATTTTTCTCTATTAAAAAACATAAATGCTGAATAATGGTGCCAGGCTTTAAATTTCTAGTTTGCGCCATTTCTTCAATATCCATACCTTGCTGATATAATTCATAGGTTTGAATTTGAGTTAATTTTGTCTCTAATTTTATCTCAGAATCTGTTAGCTCAATATCAGATTCTTTTATTTCTATAGTTGATCCTTGAGATGCGCAATTATCACATTTACCACAAGCAACAGCACTACTATCTTTAAAATAGTCTAAAATATATTTTCGTCGGCAACTATGATCATAAACATAATTTTCCATTAGATCAAGCTTACTTAATTCGCGTTTATGTTTTTCTTTTAAAATAGAAAAATTTATATCTAAATCTTCTGCTTTAATTCTTTTTAAAATTTTAATTTCTGTTCCCCGGAAAGGCGGTCGATGTTCGACTAGATTTTCATCAGTGAGTTTTTTTATTAAACGAGTAACGGCGTCTCTTTTAACACCTGCAATTTCTGCAATATCATCAGGAGAAAATTCAACTCCATCTAATAATTCTTCTTTAAAATGATTAGCAAATCCGTTAAAAGTTTTATTTTGCACTTTAGCCTTGGCGCTAAGTTGCTCTTGAATATGCTCTATACTATGTAAAAAGCGTAAATAAGCTAAGCCTGTTTTTTCATAACTGCGCTCAATATAATTTTCTCGTTCTAAAATTTTTAAAGCAGTGCCAATAGCCATGTCTGGAACTTTTTCAGAAACATTTTCCATTAAAGCGGCATAAGTTACTAAAGCGGTATCTTCATCATAGGCTAGTAAACCAGCATAAACTTCAGTAATCACTTTTGGTGGCGGATTATCACCAGCAATAAAAAATTCTCGTAGATATCGATCAGCTGGAGAATAAAACATAATACAATAACTTTCCTTACCATCACGCCCAGCGCGCCCTGCTTCTTGATAATAGGCCTCGATTGTACCAGGCATATCAAAATGAATAACAAAACGAATTTCTGCTTTATTAATGCCCAAACCAAAAGCATTAGTCGCAATAATTACTCGAACATTGCCACTCATAAATTCGTTTTGGATAGATTTGCGATCTTCAGGGCCCATACCAGCATGGTAGCCGATAGCACTAACACCATTAGCAGTCAGAGTGTTTAAAATATCCTCTACTTTTTGTCTTGTGCCAGCATAAATTATACCTGGCCCGTTAATTTGTTGAACTATATTTATAATTTGGGAATGTTTTTCAGCATCGCTTGCTTTAATAACCCCGAATTTTAAATTAGGACGATTAAAACCGGTTACTATTACAGCTGGGTCAGGTAACTCTAACTGTTTGATAATATCTGCGCGTACTTCTGGCGTGGCGGTGGCGGTTACTGCCAATACAGTAGGATTGCCGACTAATTTGATTATTTCTTTTAATCGCATATAGCTTGGTCGAAAATCATGGCCCCATTCAGAAATACAATGCGCTTCATCAATGGCAAAAAGCGATACTTTTATGTCATTTAATAAATTAATAAATTCTGTAGAATAAAATCTTTCAGGCGCAATATAGATTAGTTTAAAATTATTAGTTTTTATCCCTTCGATTCTATTTTGAGTTTCAATTGGAGTAAGAGAGCTATTTATATAAGTTGCTGGTATACCAATTTTATCCATTGCATCAACCTGATCTTTCATTAAAGCAATTAAGGGAGAGATAACAATTGTAATGCCATCCAAAATTAAAGAGGGAAGTTGATAAATTAAAGACTTACCTCCGCCAGTCGGCATAATAACTACTGTATCTTTTTTATCTAATACATTCTTTATTGCTTCTTCTTGTCCAAAACGAAATTCACTATAGCCATAGTGAATTTTTAAGAGGTCTTTTAATTGTTTTAATTTTTGTTGCATGAGGCTTGGAGGGGGAGGTTATTTATGATTTTGTTCGTATAATTTTAAAACATTCCTAAACGCGCAAGCAATAGTAATTGGTCCAACGCCACCAGGGACTGGAGTGATAAAACTAGCGATATTTTTTGCACTATCAAAATCAACATCGCCAAAAGTATTTTTTTCTTCTTTAATAATACCAATATCAATTATCACTGCGTCTTCTTTTATATAATCAGCTGTAAGATAGTGCTTTTGTCCAATAGCCGTAACAATTACATCAGCTTGTTTGGTGCAATCTGGTAATTTTTTTTCACCATATTTGCACGGCAAAATTTTAGCTCCTTTTTGCTGTAAAATATTTCCTACTCCTTGCATGAAAATAGCACTATTAGCTAATATCACTATTTGCTTATCCTGTAAATCGCAATTTATATCTTGTAGAATTTCCAAAATGACACCAGCTAAGGGAGGCGTGATATAAGACCTCACCCCAACCCTCTCCTTAGTAAGGAGAGGGAGATTAGAATTTATTTTTTTTAGATTTTCAGGATGAAAACCATCTACGTCTTTTTTTACATCAATAGCATTCACAATTTTATCAGTATTAAATTTTTCAGGTAAAGGTAATTGCAATAATACACTATCAATTAATTCGTCGTTATTAATAAAGTCTATAGATTGTAATAATTCTTCTTCATCCACATCTTCATTAAATTTATATAAATGTGTATCAATACCGCATTTTTTGGCTTCTTTTTGTTTTAAATCAACATATAATTTAGAATCTGCTCGTTCGCCAACTAAAATAATTGCCAGATTGGGTCGGTCTGAAAGTTTAGCAATTTGTTTTACTATGCCATTTTTAATTTTATCGGCAATTTTTTTGCCGTTGATTATTTGAGTCATAATTTTTACTTAACACCAGGAACTGGGAACTGTAAACAAAAATTTTTAATTTCTTCTTTTATGTTTTGCAGTTGATCTGTATTGTCTTTATTTTCTAGAGCATTATTAATCCAGTCAGCGATTTTTTTCATGTCTGCTTCTTTCATGCCACGAGTAGCGGCGGCTGGAGTACCCAGTCTAATACCAGATGGATCCATTGGAGTGCGTTTTTCATGCGGAACAGTATTTTTATTTAAAGTTATGCCGACTGCGTCTAAGGTTATTTGTGCTTCTTTGCCAGTTATATTTTTGTTCGTTAGATCAACTAAAATTAAATGTGTATCAGTCCCATCAGTAACAAGTTTAAAGCCATGATTTTTTAATGCTTCTGCTAATGTCTTAGCATTTAAAATTATTTGTTTAGCATATTCTTGAAAATCGGGATTTAATGCTTCTTGAAAAGCAACCGCTTTGCCAGCAATAACATGTTCGTGCGGTCCGCCTTGTAAGCCAGGGAATACTGCTCGGTCAATTGCTTTAGCATATTTTTCTTTACACATAATTATTGCCCCACGCGGTCCACGCATAGTTTTGTGAGTAGTGGTCATGACTACATCAAAATAAGGGGTTGGATTTTCTAGTTGTTTGCCGGCAATTAATCCCGCAGTATGTGAGATATCAGCCATAGCAATCGCTCCGATCGAATCAGCAATCTCTCTAAATTTTTGCCATTCAATATCACGCGGATAAGCAGTAAAGCCAGCGATAATTAATTTCGGCTTATTTTCTTGCGCTAATCTAGCAACTTCGTCCATATCTAAATATCCATCTTCCTTACAAGTATAAGGCACGACATTATAGCTTTTTCCAGAAAAACTAATTGGTAGACCATGAGTAATATGTCCGCCGTGATCGAGTTTTAAACCCATAATCGTGTCACCATATTCAAGTAAAGCAAAATAAATAGCAGTATTTGCCGGAGAGCCAGAATATGGTTGAACATTAACATGCTCAGCGCCAAAAAGTTCTTTCGCTCTTTCAATAGCAGTATTTTCAATTACATCAATATTTTCTTGACCACCATAATAGCGTTTGCCCGGATAACCTTCAGAGTATTTATTAGTTAAAATAGAACCCATTACTTCCATAACTGCGCCAGAAGTATAATTTTCTGATGGAATTAATTCAATACCTTCTCGTTGCCGTTGAGTTTCTTTTTGTAGCAGATCGTATATTTGATTGTCTTCTTGTAGAGATTTAAATTGCATATTTTTAAAGTTAGTATAACAAAGTACGCTTGAATAGCGTTAGAGTAAGTTTAGTTATACTGTAGTTCACAACATAGAAAAAATTGTTAAATTGTTGCATTGTTAAATTGTTATAAAGTTTATTTGCAGTGTAGCATAGCAATTTAACAATTTAGCAATAAAGCAATTTTCTTGTGTATTTATCATAATTCAGAGAGGGCTGTTTGTCAAAGAAAAAGGTTTGCTTGCCCCGCTGAATGGCGGGGTCAAAGAAATAAAAAAAGGGTTCCGACTGTGCTTGCGTCGGAACCCGTGTTAGTTGTTCTTGTGTGCGACTTGGTTTAGACCGCGATGCCCATTTGATCGCGTTGGTAGGTTGCAAGATCCATACCAGTGAGCATCTGAAAGATTTCGAGATATCGATCTTGAGCCGTCTGTAGAATGTCAGCAGGAACAACGATATGTCCCTGCACATGTTGAACATGTACATCGTTCTCAGGCTCAAGTCCCTTGATGTTGTCTGACCAAGGTGTTTTGGTTTCCAGACCCCAGACCCGTACCACCTGCTTGTCATGGAAGACAGCGGCTGTGCCTTCGGCCATCATCTGAAGCCAAGCAGTGAGTAACATGTAGCGAGATGAATCAGGCGTCAAAATTTCATCAATGATGGTAATGACACCGTTTTCAAAGCTGACCTCAAACTTGGTATCAAGAAGAAGGATACCTTTTGCCCGAGCATATTCATACGCTTGCTCGTACAAATATTTAAGCAAGACAACCGCTCGTCGACCGACTTCCCCTGTTTGCGCAAAGAATGACTGGGCAGAAATATTAATATCATGCCCTTTGTGCGCTTTGGTGGAAGGAGTGAAGATCGCTTCTTTCAACTCGGCCCACTGCGGTAATCCAGGAGGCAATTCTTGGCCCGCCACAGAGCGAGTTTCTTGATATTCCGTGTATACTGAGCCACCAAGATGTTTCCGGAAGATAAGCTCAAATTTACAAGGCTTACCTTTCTTCACTACCAGTGCTCGTTCTACGGGTATGCCGGAATAAAGTTTCGCAATGTCATGGACGGCGTTGAGACCAGGTTGTGAGTTTGACGCAACGAGATGATGGGGAATGTCCTGGCAGAGTTTTTCGAACCAGAAATGGGTCAATGCCGTGAGCGATTCTCCCTTTTTGCCGATTTGCTGGCCAAGGACAATGTCGAAGATGCTGACGCTGTTAGTGGCAATTTGTAGCAGCCAGTTTGGGCGGTCTGGGATAGCGTATACATCTCTGACCTTACCTTGATACACCAGACCCTCGGCTAATGAGGGTATAATACCCTCTTTTCTGTATGGCGGTATCTGTGCCATCGATTCAATCCTCCTTTTCTTTCGTTTGGTTATGCCGCTTGAGCGACTTTGATTGCGTCAATGTGAGATCGTATGTGAGTCGGCTTGGGCGGCTTCAAATCTGCAACCGTGCCAGCAGAGAGATTGCAAGCCACTTCACAGGCCTCACAAAATCCTTGGGAGCCGACATAGCCATGGAATATGACTGATGATCCCGGGACTTCAGTGATGCTGAGAACAGCGGCTTGATCGTGTCTGGCAGCGACTTCAGTGTCTTCTGTGCTGAGATCTTGGAAAGCAACACCAACAACGGGAGTTTCATTATCCCGCATGGCGTTACGTAAGTAAGCCGCGCAAGTTCCGGTCAGATGGTTTGCCCAACCAGCGCCAATTACCCAAACATCCATTTTCGATGTCCATTCTCGGAGAAATAACAACACATTTTCGGTGTTGCGATGGATACTGGCGGTAATAACGCAGACGACCTCTGCTTTTTCTTGTTCTTGCAACCACAGCAATCCGGCTAGACATTGTTTAAGATCGCTGTCCGAGCCAACCATTATACCGATTCGTTTTTTAGTCTTGCTCATAAGTTTATCCTCCTCATTTCCTTTCGGATTGTGGTTTTCGGTTTTCGGTTAAGTCGTAGTTCCAAACACGCGTTCAAAGATGTGATCAACGTGTTGGAGTTTCGGTTTGATTTGGAAGCACGGCTGCAGTTGTTCTCGAGTAAGATGTTCAGCGACGCGTAAGTCAGCACAAAGTACGTCTAAGAACTCCAGGCCTTCGGTCCAACACTTCTGCGCAATTTGGCAGACTATGTCGCAAGCTTCTTCACGTGGTAAACCAGTTGTACTTGCGAATAGAGATTGGACATCCTGAGAAAAGATGAGGCCTTTAGTGGTGTCGATGTTCGTTGCCATTCTTTCCGGGTAGATGATCCATTTGCTCATCGTCTTTGTGAAGCAGGTGAGCATGTAATACAAAACATGCGAAGCATCTGGCAAAATTACTCGTTCAGGGCTGGAATTATCCAAACTTCTTTCATCCCATGTACTCTGATTTTCAAGAGCAACCATCGCGTACCCACGGAGAAGTCGAGCAAGCCCACAGATTTTTTCCCATTCTTTAGGATTCTTTTTGTGGGGCATGGCTGATGATCCTCGTTGGGTTTTGCTGAAGAATTCCATAGTTTCCAGAATTTCCGTGCGCTGCAGAGTACGGGCGCAAACGCCGAATTTTTCCAGTGAGCCACCGATTATTGCTAACGTTGTGAGATGCTCAGCAATCAAATCGCGAGAAATGATCTGTGTTGTGGTGATGGGTTTGAGCCCGAGTTCTTTACAAACCAATTCTTCGATACGTGGGTCAAGCGTGTACATGCCGACTGCGCCGGAAATTTTTCCGACAGCCAATGTTTCACGTAAACGCTCTAGG